>Ga0049108_10000109_pt1 | contig 33465 bp, 30 predicted proteins | sample WorMetilPIANOSA2_FD_60020 | JGI IMG/M metagenome (GOLD analysis project Ga0049108, IMG submission 60020) | Marine gutless worms symbiont microbial communities from Max Planck institute for Marine Microbiology, Germany - Olavius ilvae PIANOSA.2 | ecosystem: Host-associated > Annelida > Digestive... | reverse complement strand
TTACTGGAACAACCTGCAGCGCTCGACGGCCGGCGACACGGTGATCGTTACCTTCACGCTGGAATACCTGCTGATCGCCGTGCTGTTCTGGGACCGCTTCGGCGACTGGCCCTGGTCGACCTTTTCCGGCCTCATCCTGGTGCAGCTCTGCGCCTTTGCCGGCGTCCGCTTCTGGCGCGGTCTGAGCAACGCCCCGCCGACCGCGTGGTTCGGCTTGGTCGTCGTCCTGATCTACGTGATGGTGGCGGCGACGGCGCCGATTATCGCGCCCTTCGGCGAGACCGAGATCGTCGGCACGGAGTACGAGCCCTGGAGCGCGCAGTTCCTGCTCGGCACCGACAATCTCGGGCGCGACTGGCTGACCCGGCTGATCTATGGCGCGCGAAACACCATCCTGATCGCCTTCGTCACGACTTGCCTGGCCTTTGCCATCGGCGCGTTCGGCGGCTTCCTCGCCGCCTCCCTCGGTGGCTGGACCGATCAGGCGCTGGGCCGCGTGGTCGACGTGCTGATGGCGATCCCCAGCCTGATCTTCGCGTTGTTGATCCTGACCATCGTCGGCACGTCGATCCCTACTTTGGTCGTCGTCATCGCCATTCTGGATTCGACGCGCGTATTCCGTCTCGCCCGCGCCGTCGCCATGAACATCGTCGTGATGGACTTCGTCGAAGTCGCGCGCCTGCGCGGCGAGGGCCTGTGGTGGGTCATCAGCCGCGAGGTCCTGCCGAACGCCACGGCACCCTTGGTGGCCGAATTCGGCCTGCGCTTCTGTTTCGTGTTCCTGTTCATCAGCGCGCTGAGTTTTCTCGGGCTGGGCATCCAGCCGCCGACGGCGGACTGGGGCAGCATGGTGCGCGACAACGCGACGCTGATCACCTTCGGCGACATCACGCCCCTGCTGCCGGCGGCCGCGATCGCGCTCTTGACGATCGGCGTCAACTTCGTTGTCGACTGGTTCCTGCACAAGACGAGCGGACTGCGCGATGAGCATTGAGAAGGGTAACGGCGCCGAGAACGACATCCTCTTGGAGATGCACGAGCTGCGCATCGAGGGTCAGGCCGACGACGTCTGGCAGGAGATCGTGCATGGCATCGACGTCGAGCTCAGACGCGGCGAAGTGCTGGGCCTGATTGGCGAGTCCGGCGCCGGAAAGTCGACCATCGGCATCGCCAGCATGGGCTTCGCGCGGCCCGGCTGCCGCATCAGCGGCGGCACGATCCTGTTCGACGGCATCGACCTGCGGGGGGCGACGGAGGAAGAGAGACGCAGGCTGCGCGGCTCGCGCATCGCCTACGTGGCGCAGAGCGCGGCGGCCTCGTTCAATCCGGCCCACAAGCTGATCGACCAATACACCGAGACGCCCGTGCACCACGGCGTGATGGGGCGCGCCGAGGCCGAAACGGACGCTATGGACCTCTATCGGCGCCTGCAACTGCCGAACCCCGACGAGATCGGCTTCCGCTATCCGCACCAGGTCTCAGGCGGCCAGCTGCAACGGGCGATGACCGCCATGGCCATGGCCTGCCGGCCCGACCTGATCGTCTTCGACGAGCCGACGACGGCGCTGGACGTCACGACCCAGATCGAGGTGCTGGCCGCGATCAAGAACATCGTCGAGCAGTTCGGCACGGCGGCCATCTACATCACCCACGACCTGGCCGTCGTGGCCCAGATGGCGGACCGGATCATGGTGCTGCGCCACGGCTATCTGGTCGAAGAAGGCAAGGCGCACGAGATGATCGCCAACCCCAAGGAGGAATATACGCGCCAGTTGCTGGCGGTGCGCAGCTACCGCAAGGAGGAGGCGAGCGAGGCCGACGACGCGGACCGCCCGTTGCTCAAGGTCGAGAGCCTGTCGGCGACCTATGACGGCAAGACCAAGGTGCTCGATGACATCGACCTGGAGATCTACAAGGGCACCACGGTCGCCGTCGTCGGCAAGTCCGGCAGCGGCAAGTCGACGCTGGCCCGCGCCATCACCGGCCTCTTGCCGCCGACCGAGGGACGCGTCTTCTACGGCAAGCAGCTGCTGCCGTCCAAGCTCATCCAGCGCAGCAAAGACCAGCTGCGGCGCATGCAAATGATCTACCAGATGCCGGACACGGCGCTGAACCCGCGCCAGCGCGTGCGTGAGATCGTCGGCCGGCTGCTGGAGTTCTATCTGAGCCTGCGCGGCGAGGAAAAGGAGAAGCGGGTCCGGGCGCTGCTGTCCATGATCGAGCTGGACCCCGACGATTTCATCGACCGCTTCCCGGGCGAACTCTCGGGCGGCCAGAAACAGCGCATCTGCATCGCCCGGGCGCTGGCCGCCGAGCCCGAGCTGATCATCTGCGACGAGGTCACCTCGGCGCTCGACCAACTGGTCGCGGAGGAAATCCTAAAGCTGCTGCAGCGGCTGCAGGACGAGCTGCAGATCACCTACATGTTCATCACCCACGACCTGGCAACCGTGAAGGCAATCTCCGACCAGGTCGTCGTCATGCTGACCGGGCGCATCGTCGAACAGGGCGGACGGACCGAGGTCCTGACGCCGCCACACCATGAGTACACGGAACTGTTGCTGTCCTCGGTGCCGGAGATGGACCCGGACTGGCTCGACGATCTCCTGGAAAAGCGCCACGCCGCGTTGTGACCGCCGACCCCCTATCGTCCGCCGAGCGCCCGACCTGCGGCGACGCCGAGTGGGCGACGCGTTGCGACCAGGCGGCGCTCTACCGCCTGCTCGACCGCTACGGCATGTCCGACCTCGCCAACCAGGTGGTCGGCGCCCGGGTCATGGACGCGCCGGACCGCTACCTGCTGCACCCGTACGGCATGTTCTATGAGGAGGTCACGGCGTCGTCCTTGATCAAGACGGACCGGAACGGCGACCCCATCGACCCCGCGGGTGCGGCGCCCGTTGACGGCGCCCGGAACCTGGCCAAATGGATCTTCGGCGCCCGGCCGGAGGTCGATTTCTTCATCCACGGCCACTGCGAGGACGTCATGGCGGTGGGGTCGACGAAACGCGGCCTGCGGGCGGTGTCGCAGCCGGCCGTCTATCTGCTGCACCTGATCGCGTACATCGACTATGAGTTCTTCGAGGACGACGAGTATGCGGACAAGTTCAAGGCAACGCTTGGTGACAAGGACATCCTGATCACGCGCAACCACGGTTACTACGTCCTGGGCCGCAGCGCCGCGGAGGCCTTCTTCCGGGCCTACTACCTGCGCCAGGCCTGCGCCGTGCAGGTCAAGGTCCTGTCCATGAACGAGGCGCCGCACGTTATCGACCCCCAGGCGGTGGCACGTTTCCAGGACCAGATGCGCGACTCGCCGCACTACAGCTACGATGGTTCGACCGAATGGGCGGCCCTGTTGCGCAAACTGGACCGCGAGCAACCCGACTACCGGACCTGAGTTCTGGCGAGGACCCACGACCGCCGGAACGCCGCGTGACCCGTCTGCCCCCGACGCCCGATTTCGATACCTACGCGGTGCCCGCCGACATTCGATCGGTGACAACCGAAAAGGACGGTCGGGTGCTTCGCCTGGCCTGGTCCGACGGGCGGAGCAGCCGATTCCATGCCATCTGGCTGCGCGACAATTCGTGCGATCCGGGCAATCTCAACTTGGAAACGCGCGAGACGACCGTCAACGTCACCGCGCTGCCGACCGACCCCCGGGTGGTCGAGGCGCACATTGACGCCGCTGGGGCGCTCGCCGTCCGCTGGTCGCCCGGCGCGAGCCTCCACCGGTTCCATCCGGGCTGGCTCTATGCGCACGACTACTCGAACGGCGCGCAGCCGCACGATCCCGGGGTCGTGCCGGTCGCCTGGGACGCTACGCTGGCCGAGCCGCCGACGTTCGACGGCGCCGACATTCTGACCGACGACACGGCGCTCGAGGCCTGGCTGAAGGCGTTCGCGACGTACGGCATCGCGCGGCTCACCGGCGTCGGGGTCGAGCCCGGCACGGTCGCCCGCGTCGCCGCACGCCTGGGACCGATGCGGGTGACCAACTTCGGGCGCATCTTCGAGGTGCGGGTGCAGGCCGGGCCCGGATCGAACGCCTACACCGCGCTGGCCCTGCCACCGCACACGGACCTGTCGACCCGCAAGTACCAGCCGGGCCTGCAGTTCCTGCACTGCCTGGTCAACGACAGCGCCGGCGGCGAGGCGATCATGGTCGACGGGCTGGCTCTCGCCCGTTTCGTCGCCGCGCGGGACCCGGAGGCGTACGCCCTGCTGACCACCGTGCGCTGGCAGTCGAGCAACCGGGCGCTGGACACGGACTACCGCTGGGACCACCCGGTGATTCGCCTGGACGACGCGGGCGAGGTGGTCGAGCTGCGCGTCGTGCCCTTCCTCCGGGCACCGCTGGCAACGGACTTCGACCAGGTGGAGCGGGCCTATGCCTCGCTCCGCGTCGCCTACGAGGCGGCGGCGAACCCCGCGCTGCAGATGCGCTTCAGCTACCGGCCGGGCGACCTCGTGGCGATCGACAATCGCCGGGTGCTGCACGGCCGCGAGGCTCACGACCCGGACTCGGGCGAGCGCTGGCTGCAGGGGTGCTACAGCGAGCGGGAGGAACTGCTGTCCCGCCTGCGCATTCTGGCCCGCCAGCGCCGAGGGACGGAGCGCGCCGGCCGCTAGCGCCGGGTCCGCTCAACTGCGGGCGACGGCGTCCTCGGCGGCGGCGCGGTCGGCCGCTTGGCGCAGGACCCGAATGCGGCTGTCCAGCACGTCGTGGTCGACGTAGGTGCCGCGCAGGCGCCGCTCGCCGGTCGAGGCGTCGAACTCCGCCCGGCCATGTAGCACCCGCCGGTTGTCGAACACGATCATGTCGCCGGGGTTGAGCCGGAACCTCAGTTCGAACGCAGGCTCGCGCAGCAGCGCCGCGAAGCGTCGGTGGGCACGGTAGACCGCCGTCATCAGATGACCCGGCAACCGCAAGGCGCCCATGATGGCGATGTTGAACCGGACCTCGGCGATCGCGCCGTCCGGCCCCAGGGTGATCGCCGGCGCGCGGGTGTGGATGTCGGTGTCGTCGTCGCGGAAGCGGAACTCCAGCGGGATCCGCGTCAAGAGGTCGAACGCCTCCGGGTCCGTCGCCCGCAGCTCCTCGGCGACGCGGAAGCCGTCGACCAGCACCGACTCGCCGCCCTCGACCTCGTTCCTGAGGCAGTGCAGCAACTGATAGCCCGGCGGCACCTCCCAGTTCGGCAGATCGGTGTGGCAGGTCAGCTTCAGGTCGGTGTAGGCGTTGCTGTTGGGGTTCGGCATGGAAATGACGTTCCACTCGGTGCCGAAATTGGTCGGCCGCACCGGCCCGATGCGCTGGGCGAACCCCAGCGCCGCGTGCGGCTCGGTGGGGACGTCGCGCAACAGCGCCAGCCCCCATGCGCGCAGTGCCGTCAGCCAATCCAGAAACGCCGCGTCGTCGGCGGCGAGCGCGCCGAAGACCGCCTCGGGCATGTCGGCGGCCTTGGCCGCGTCCCACGGCACCCGGGCCTGGGTCTCGATCGCAACGTCGCCGGCATAACAAGTCTGGCGCAGCCAGTCTGACCGGAAGTCGCTGACGTGGCCGTCGTTGGCCCAGATCAGCTTCAGCCCGCCGTTGGCGGCGATCTGCGCGCTGTCCGGCTGGATATCCTCCGGCACGGTCAACAGGTCGAACAGCCGTTCCAAGGTGTGCGGGTGCCGGCACTCCAGGCAGCCGCAGTTGTCGCGCAGCCAGATGTAGTGGAACTCGCCGTGGCTGCCGTCGTCCCAATCGATCCGGACCGAGTCCGGGCCGGTCTCAAGCGCCGTTATCCGCGAACCCATCTCGCACCTCGGGGCCGCTCGAACCCGATTCACCGACAGCCTAGCGGGCTTGTTGCGCCATTGCACGCGCGCGAATCACGTCCGCAGGGTCTCGGTATGGCCGTCCACGCCCAGTGCCTGGCCGGAGATCGAGCGGCCGGATGGGCCGCAGAGGAACAGCACCGTCTCGGCGATCTCGCGGGCCTCGATGAACCGCTGCAGGGAGAGCTGCGCCACATAGCCGTCGCGGACCTCCTGCGCGGAGACACCTTTGGCACGGGCTTCGGCCGCCGCGATCCTGTCCATGCGCGCGCCGGCCACCGGGCCCGGACAGATGGCGTTGACGCGGATGCCGTGTCCGCCCAGCTCCATCGCCAGCGTCTTGGTGAGACCGATCACCGCCCACTTCGAGGTGGCGTAGGGCGCCCGCAGCGGATAGCCGAGCAGGCCCGCCGTCGAGGCGATGTTGACGATCGCACCGCCGCCGGCGGCCTTCAGGTGCGGCACCGCGCGACGCGCGCAGTAGAACTGGCCGTCGATGTTGACGGCCATCGTCCGGCTCCATTCCTCCGGCGTCACCTCCTCGACCGGCGCCGTCGGCCCGGCGATGCCGGCGTTGTTGACCAGCACGTCCAGACCGCCCAGCGCGGCGATTGCCTCTTCGAACAGGCCGTCCACCTGGTCGGGCTCGGAGACGTCGGCGACGCTGGTGCCGATCCCGGGATGCTCGCGGCTGACGGTGTCCAGGCCGGCCAGGTCGACGTCGCAGATGTGCACCCGCGCGTCCGCGTCGGCGAACGCCTCGGCGATGGCCCGGCCAATGCCGCCGGCCCCCGCCGTCACGATCGCGCGCAGGCCGGCGTGAGTTGTCGTCATGGGCGCCTCCGTCGCCGTCGCGCGGGTGATAGCACGCGGCTTGCCCTGATAGGAAAACCCCGCGAGCATGTCTCTCGGCCATGAACAGGGACGTGATCATCACCTGCGCGGTGACCGGGGCCGGCGAAACGGTCGGCAAGCACCCGGCCATTCCGGTGACGCCCGAGCAGATCGCCGACGCCGCCATCGAGGCCGCGCAGGCCGGCGCCGCCATCGCCCACATCCATGTGCGCGATCCGGCGACGGGCAAGGGGTCGCGGAACGTGGCGCTCTATCGCGCCGTCGTCGAGCGCGTGCGCGCGAGCGACGTTGACGTCGTCATCAACCTCACCGCCGGCATGGGCGGCGACTTGATGATCGGGGCGGACGACCCGCTGGACTTCGCCGACGGCACCGATCTGGTCGGCGCGCTGGAGCGCCTGGCGCATGTCGAGGAACTGCGGCCGGAAATCTGCACGCTCGACTGCGGCACGCTCAATTTCGGCGAAGGCAATGCGGTCTACGTCAGCACGCCCGACATGCTGCGCGCCGGCGCGCGCCGCATCCGCGAGCTGGGCGTGAAGCCGGAGCTGGAAATCTTCGACACCGGAAACCTGTGGTTTGCGACGAAGCTGGTGAGCGAAGGCCTCGTCGAGGCGCCGGCCATGTTCCAGCTCTGCATGGGCATCCCCTATGGCGCGCCACCGGACGTGGCCCTCATGCAGTCGATGGTCGCCATGCTGCCGCCGGGCAGCGTCTGGACCGGCTTCGGCATCGGCCGCATGCAGTTCCCCATGGCGGCGCAGGCGATGCTGCTGGGCGGCCATGTGCGGGTCGGGCTGGAGGACAACCTCTATCTGGACAAGGGCGTCTTCGCCACGAACGGCCAACTCGTCGAGCGCGCGGTCGAGATCGTCATCGCGCTGGGCGGTCGCGTGCAGACCGCGGCCGAGGCACGCCGGACCCTCGGCCTGCAAGCCCGGCCATAGGCGATGGGCTGGCAACCGGCGGTGCCGGTCGAAGACGCGCGCCGGGTCGCCTGTATCGGCGCCGGCGTGATTGGCGGCGGCTGGGCGGCGCTGTTCCTGGCGCGCGGTCTCGACGTCACAGTCTGGGACCCGAGCGACGGCGCCGAAGAGAGTGTGCGCCGCGCCGTCGATCTCGCCTGGCCGTCCCTGACCGAGCTGGGCCTGGCCGCGGGCGCCGCACGCGACCGGCTGGCCTTCGCGCCGTCGCTGGCCGAGGCCGTGGCCGACGCGCACTTCGTGCAGGAGAGCGCGCCCGAGCGCCTGGAATTGAAGCGCCGGGTGCTCGCAGACCTCGACCGGACGGCCCCGCCGGGCGTCGTTATCGCGTCCTCGACCTCCGGGTATGGCGCGACGGAGATGACGGTCGAGGCGCAGGGAACGCCGGAGCGACTGGTCGTCGGCCACCCCTTCAACCCGCCCTATCTGATCCCGCTGGTCGAGGTCGCCGGCGGCGAGCGCACCGCCGCCGCGGCGCTCGAGTGGGCTGGCGGTTTCTATCGCCGGGCCGGCAAGTTCGTCCTGAGCCTGGCGCACGAAGTGCCCGGCTTCGTCGGCAATCGGCTGCAGGAGGCGCTGTGGCGCGAGGCGCTGCACATGCTGGCCACCGGCGAGGCGAGCGTTATGGAAATCGACGCCGCGATCCGCGAGGGTCCCGGCCTACGCTGGGCCCTGATGGGGCCGTGCCTCACTTTTCACCTGGCCGGTGGCGACGGCGGCATGGCGTACATGCTGGACCATTTCGGTCCCGCGTTGGAAGCGCCGTGGACGCGGCTCGCCGCGCCGCCGCTGACGGACGCGCTGCGGCAGCGGCTGGTTGCGGGCTGTGAGGACGAGTCCGCCGGCCAGCCCGTCGCGGACCTCGTGCGACGGCGCGACGCGCAACTCGTGGCGCTCCTGAAGGCGCGGGCCGGTCGCTAGGGTTCGGACTCAATCAGACCCAGAAAGCGATGACGGCCGCCGACACGTCCCCGCCCGCAGCGGGCAATTGCAGTGACAGTGCTGTTCGTTTTAGCCCTTCCGACCGGTCGATATTAGAGGAGACGCAGCATGGACCGATTCACCGGCGGTTGCCTGTGCGGCAACGTCCGAATTGTGGCGTCGGGACGCCCATACCGGGTCGGCCTCTGTCACTGTCTCGACTGCCGCAAGCATCATGGGGCCCTTTTTCACGCTTCCGCCGTGTTCCCTCAGGATGCGGTGACGATCGAGGGCGAAGCACGCGACTACCTCGGGCGGTTCTTCTGTCCCCGCTGCGGCTCGTCCGTTTTCGCGCGCAGCGCAGACGAAATCGAAGTGAACCTAGGAACCCTGGATGCCCCTGACCAACTGATGCCGACCTACGAAAGCTGGATCGTCCGTCGCGAGTCCTGGTTGCCGCCGTTTCCGCTCACGAGACGATACGACCGCGATCGTGACGCCACGGGTCGCTTTGAAGAGTAGGTCGCACGAACGGTGCGTAGGCGCCGTTACGAGGTGTGAATGACGCGGGAATTGACCCGGCGATCGTCCACACGCCTCGCGCCCGGCTGGTTCCTGGGCAGATGCGGCTCGATCGCCGCCCACGCGTCATCCGACGGCCAATACAGTGTTCGCGACATCCGTGGAGCCTCCTCACGCTAGAGACGCCGTGACTCAGCCGAAGCCTGAAACGTCGATATGTTGATTGGGTTTGAACCCTAGTGTCAGCGCCGCTCTGGCATGGGGTATTGCCTGGCTTGAACTACGGCGTACCCTTCACCTCGGCCGGCAATTAGGGGACGTTATGACGACACACGGAACCGCAGAAGCGGCGGCGCCCCCGCGTCCTCCGAGGAAGCGCATCGGCCTGGCCGAACAGGTCCTGGTCGGTCTCGCTCTTGGCATACTCGCCGGAGTCTTTTTCGGCGAGATGGCGAGCGGACTGAAGATCGTCGGGGACGTCTTCATCGGACTCCTGCAGATCACCGTGATCCCCTATGTCGCCCTGTCGCTGATCACGGGGCTGGGCGGTCTCAGTATTGCGGAGGTCAAGGGACTCGCGCTCAAGGGCGGGGGCGCTCTTCTGACGGTCTGGGCGGTCACCCTCGTCATCGTTGTTCTGGTACCGCTGGCCTTTCCCATATGGCCGTCGGGTTCCTTCTTCAGCACCAGCCTTGTGGAAGAGACCAAGGCGCCCGATTTCCTGCGTCTGTTCATCCCGTCGAACCCGTTCCACTCGTTCGCCAACGCCATTGTTCCGGCGGTCGTCGTGTTCTGCATCCTGATCGGCGTCGCCCTAATCGGGCTCGCCAACAAGGCTGTGGTGCTCGAACCTCTGTCCGTACTGCGCGACGGGCTGATGCGGGTCGCGGGCATGGTCGCGAAACTGGCGCCGATCGGCGTGTTTGCGCTGATGGCGAATTCCGTGGGCACCATCGACGTCGATGATCTGGCGCGCCTGCAGGTCTTCGTCGTTCTCCAAGCGCTGTTCGCCCTCGTTCTCGGCCTGTGGGTCGTGCCCGCGTTGGTCGCGGCAGTGACGCCATACAAATATCGCGACATCATGAGGGCGCTGAGAACGCCGCTGATCACCGCCTTCGCCACGGGCAGCTCACTCGTCGTTCTCCCAATGCTGATCGAACGGTGCGAGCGGCTGATCGCCGAGGCGGGGACGCTGACGCCGGACGCCGAGCACGATGCCGACTCGTCGGTGGAAGTGCTTATTCCCACGATCTTCACGTTTCCAAGTCCCGGCGCGCTGCTCGCGCTTTCTTTCATCCTCTTCGGCGGCTGGTATATCGGATCGAGCGTTCCGCTCGCCTCTTATCCGATCTTGATCGCTGCGGGAGTCCCCAGCCTGTTCGGGGGGACTGTCCTGGCGATTCCGTTCCTTCTGGACCTCTTCCGACTCCCGAACGATCTGTTCCAGGTGTTCCTCTCCGTCGACGTGATCGGATCGCGCTTCGGAACGCTCTTTACGGCGATGCACTACGCGGCTGTCGGCCTCATCGGCGCCACCGCCATGGTGGGCGGGCTGCGCCTGCAGTGGATGCCCCTTGCGCGGTTCGCGCCGGTCAGCGTCGTGCTGATCGCGGCGGTCCTGATCGGCGTGCGCGCCTTTTACACCCACGTCGTCGTCGCCCCCTACACCAAGGACAACGCGCTGAAGGGCCTGACGCTGCTCGTCGATCCGCAGCCGGCCACGGTGTACGCGGAAGTGCCGCCAGAGCTGCCAAGGACGAACGCGGGACCGACCAGCCTGGCCGAGATCATGGATAGGGGCAGCTTGCGGGCCTGCTATCTGCCCAATGCATATCCCTCGGCCTTCTACAACACCGAAGATCCGCCCGCGCTTGTCGGATTTGACATCGAGATGGCGCACCGTTTTGCCGCGAGGCTTGGGCTGCCGATCGAGTTCATCCCCGCTGACGGCGGCACAGACGCCGCGGGACTGCTCAATACCGGCGTCTGCGACGTCTACATGAGAACCTTGCCGGTGTCTGCGGCCAGAACCCAGATCTTCGGGCTGAGCTCATCGGTCTACAGGTCGGCGTTTGGTCTCATCGTCAAGGATCATCGCCGCGCCGAATTCGACTCCTGGGAGAAGGTCCGGGCCCGCGGCGTTTCTTTCCGGGTCGCTATCGACGGTTCCCCGAATTCCCTGGTGAGGTTGAGGGCTCTGCTGCCGAAGGCGGAACTTGTGCCCCTATACGATATGGCTGAACAGGCGGGGCTCCTCGAGTCAGGCGGCGAGGAAGTCGACGCCATCGCCGACCTGGCCGAAGAAGGTGCGGCCTGGACCCTGCTCTATCCCACGCACAGCCTTGTTGTCCCGAAGCCGACCCTATTCGTCCCCGTCGCCTACGCCGTCGCCCGCGGCAACGATGCACTGTTGGCGGCCCTCGACGCCTGGCTGACGGTCGAGAAGTCCGGAGGCACCGTCGAGCTTCTGTACAGGTACTGGATGCTGGGGGAGGCCGCCAAGACCGAGCGGTCGCCGCGCTGGTCGGTGATCCGCAACGTGCTCGGCTGGGTCGACTGAGGCCGCATCGCGGGGCCGGCAGAGCCATTCAGTACGGGCTTTCGACGTCGCCCATTTCGACATAGACCGACTTGAGCTGGCTGTAGTGCTCCAGCGCCGCGCGCGCGTTCTCGCGCCCCATGCCCGAGTGCTTGACGCCGCCGAAGGGCATCTCGACCGGCGTCAGGTTGTAGGTGTTGATCCAGCAGGTGCCCGCCTCCAGCCGCGCGATGACGCGATGGGCGCGCTGGATGTCGCGGGTGAAGACCCCGGCGGCGAGGCCGAACTCCGTGTCGTTGGCGCGCGCGATCGCCTCGTCCTCGCCCACGAAGTCGAGCACGCACATCACCGGGCCGAAGATCTCCTCGCGGGCGATGCGCATGTCGTCACGCACGTCAGCGAAGACCGTGGGCTCGACGAAGAACCCGTCGGGCAGCCCGTCGACGAGCGCCTCGCCGCCGCCGCAGACCGTCCGCGCGCCCTCGTCATGACCGAGGCGCATGCAGTCCAGCACCTTGTCGCGCTGTGTCGCCGAGACGAGGGGCCCGAGCTGGGTTTCCTCGTCGAGCGGATCGCCGAGGCGGATCTTCGACGTGCGCGCGGCGAGTTTGTCCAGAAACGTCGGCAAGACGCCGGCCTCGACGAACACGCGGGTGCCGTTGGAGCAGATCTGGCCAGCCGAGTAGAAGTTCGCCAGCATCGCCGCCGACACCGCGTTGTCGAGATCGGCGTCGGCGAAGACGATCAGCGGCGACTTGCCGCCGAGCTCCAGCGTGACGTGCTTGAGGGTCGCCGCCGCCGCCTGCATCACGCGCATACCCGTAGGCACGGAGCCGGTGAGCGAGACCTTGGCGACGCTCGGGTGCCCGGTCAGCAGCGCGCCGGTCTCGCCGCCGCCCTGCACGACATTGAAGACGCCGTCGGGCAGGCCCGCTTCGCTCAGCGCCGCCGCCAGTTCGAGCGCCGTCAACGGCGTCAGGTCGGAGGGCTTGAAGACCATGGCGTTGCCGCAAGCCAGCGCCGGCGCGGCCTTCCAGCAGGCGATCTGGATCGGGTAGTTCCAGGCGCCGATGCCGACGCAAACCCCCAGCGGCTCGCGCCGGGTGTAGGCGAACGAGCCGCCGAGATCGATGTGCTCGCCCGTGAGCGACGCCGCCAGCGCGCCGAAATACTCCAGGCAGTCGGCGCCGGAGGCCGCGTCCGCCACCAGCGTCTCCTGCAGCGGCTTGCCCGTGTCCAGCGTCTCCAGGCGCGACAGCGCCTCGTTGCGTTCGCGCAGGATGTCCGCCGCCTTGCGCAGCATGCGGCCGCGCTCGGCGCCGGTCATGGCCGCCCAGACCTGCTGGCCGGCGACCGCCGCGTCGACCGCGGCGTCGACGGTGGCCTGGGTCGCGGTATTGAGCGTGGCGATCGTCTCGCCGGTGGCGGGATAGACGCTCTCGAACGCCGCCCCCGCCGGATCGTCGACGAAGGCGCCGTTGACGTAATGGGAGGCGGGGGGTTGGGCGCGCATGGCCGGTCTCCAGTCAGTCGGTCGCCACGGCGCGGGCCGGTTCGCCCGGGCGCTGACGCGTCTGCCAGGCGGGGTCGAGCCACACCGGCGCGTTGGAGGGGGGCAGGGGGGCACGACCGCGGATGGCGTCGGCGGCCTTCTCCGCTACCATGATCGTCGGCGCGTTGAGATTGCCGTTGGGGATCGTCGGGAAGACCGAGGAGTCAACGACCCGCAGCGCCCCGAGCCCGCGCACCCGACAGTCCGCGTCGAGCACCGCCAGCGGGTTGTCCGCGCGGCCCATCGGGCAGGTGCAGGACGGGTGGTAGGCGCTCTCGACATTGGCGCGCACCCAGGCGTCGATCTCGTCGTCCGACCGCACGTCCGCGCCCGGCTGAATCTCGGCGCCGCGATAGGGGTCCATCGCCGGCTGGGCGAGGATTTCGCGCGTCAGCCGGATGGCGGTGCGCCAGTCGTCGCGGTCCCGCGCCTCGACGAGGTGGTTGAAGCGGATCGACGGCGCGGCTCGGGCGTCGCCCGAGCGGAGGCGCACGGTGCCGCGGCTCGCCGGCTTGTTGGGGCCGACGTGCACCTGAAAGCCGTGCCCGTCGAACGCAGCTCTGCCGTCGTAGCGCATCGCGCCCGGGAGGAAGTGGTACTGGATGTCGGGCCATTTGAGCCCCTGTCGCGAGCGGATGAAGGCGCAGGCCTCGAAGTGGTTCGTCGCCCCCAGACCGTCCTTGAAGAGCAGCCAGCGGGCGCCGATCAGCGCCTTGCCGAGCGGCCCGATCTTGCCGTTCAGCGTGATCGGCTGCGTGCAGCGGTACTGGAAGTAGACCTCCAGGTGGTCCTGCAGGTTGCGGCCCACGCCGGGCAGGTCGTGCAGCACCTCGACGCCGGCGTCGCGCAGGTCGGCGGCCGGGCCGACGCCGGAGCGCTGCAGGATCGCCGGCGAGCCGATCGACCCGCCGCACAGGATCACCTCGTGCCGCGCGTGCACGGTGAACGCCTCGCCGTCGCGCTCGACCTCGACGCCAACCGCACGCCGGCCGTCGAATATGACGCGGCGGATCAGGACGCCGGTGATCACCTCCAGATTCGGCCGCGCGATCGCCGGCTTCAGATAGGCGTTGGCGGTCGACCAGCGCACGCCGTCCTTGACGGTCATGTGCATCGCCCCGAAGCCTTCCTGCTGGCGGCCGTTGTAGTCGGCGGTCTCGGGATAGCCGGCCTCGCGGCCCGCGTCGATGAAGGCGCGATAGAGCGGGTTCAGCCGCATCTCGTTGCCGGCGCCGACCGCCAGCGGACCGTCGCCGCCGCGGTAGTCGTCCGCGCCGTGCACCCAGCTCTCCGCGCGGCGGAAGTACGGCAGCAGGTCGGCGTAGGCCCAGCCGTCGGCGCCCGCCGCCGCCCATTCGTCGAAGTCGCCGGCGTGGCCGCGCACGTAGACCATGCCGTTGATCGACGACGAGCCGCCGAGCACCTTGCCGCGCGGGCAGTCGAGCCGGCGGCCGTCGAGGCCCGGCTCCGGCTCGCTCTCGAAGCCCCAGTTGAAGCGCTTGCGGTGCATCGGGATCGACAGCGCCGTCGGCATCTGGATGAAGATGCTGCGGTCGCTGCCGCCCGCTTCGAGCACGACGACCCGCCGGTCGGAGTCCTCGCTCAGCCGAGCCGCCAGCACGCAGCCCGCCGAGCCGGCGCCGACGATGACAGTGTCGGCGTCCATCGCCTCAGCGCCGGCGGGTCGGGGCGACGCGGGCGAGCTGGCCGTCGACGTAGTCCTCGACGAGCGCAATCGCGGACGCCGGGTCGGCCGGCCCGTCCTTCAGCGCCCGCCGGATGTAGAGGCCGTCGATCAGCGCGCCGATGCCCTCGGCGATCGCCGGCGCGGCGTCCGCCGCCAGCGGGCGCAGCGCGTGGCAGAGGTTGGCGTGCAGCCGGCGGGCGTAGATCTGCAGCAGGTGCCGCGCCTCGGCGGACTCCTGGGCGCGCACGTAGAACACCAGCCAGGCGGAGACCGTCGCGGGCTCGAACTGCTCGGCGGCGAAGTTGGCGGCGATGATCGCGGAAAGGCGGGCCCGCGGCTCGTCGACGCCGGCCAACGCCTGCCGCACCGAGCGGCCGAGTTCGGTCAGGAGGTGTCGCATCGTCGAGACGATGAGCTGGTCCTTGCTGCCGAAGTAGTGGTGCGCCAGGCCCGACGACACGCCGGCGCGCCGGGCGATCTGACCGACCGTCACGTCGAGCGAGCCGCGCTCGTGGATCGCCGCGATCGCCGCGTCGATCAGTGCGCGTTTGCGCACCTGTTCCATGCCGATCCGGGGCACCGCAATCTCCCTATCGCGAGAGCAGGCTATTTTTGATTGACCAGTCAATCAACGAAAAACTTGTCTCCGCCCCCGCCCTATGGTGTCGTATTGGCCACTGACCGGCGGCGGGCCGCCGGCGCACAAAGAACCGAACAGGGAGGGAATGATGACGCTGCGACTGAAATCGACCTTGGGCGTGCTCGCCGTGGCAGCGGTGCTTGCCGGTCCCGCCGCGGCCAACTGCGACACCGTGCGCTTCTCCGACGTCGGCTGGACCGACATCACGGCGACCACTGCGGCGACGACGCTGGTGCTGCAGACGCTGGGCTACGAGACCGACGTCAAGGTGCTGTCGGTTCCGGTGACCTACGCGTCGATGAAGAACAAGGACATCGACGTCTTTCTCGGCAACTGGATGCCGACGATGGAGGCCGACGTCCGGCCCTACCTCGACGACGGCTCGGTCAAGTCGATCCGCGTGAACCTGGAAGGGGCGAAGTACACCCTGGCCGTGCCGAAATACACGTTCGACGCGGGTCTCAAGGATTTCGCCGACATCGCCAAGTTCCAGGACGAGCTCGACGGCCGCATCGACGGCATCGAGGCCGGCAACGACGGCAACCGGCTGATCATCGACATGATCGACACGAACGCCTTCAGTCTCAAGGGCTTCGAGATCGTCGAATCCTCCGAGCAGGGCATGCTGTCGCAGGTCGCCCGCGCCGTGAAGAAGCAGGACCACGTGGTCTTCCTGGGCTGGGAACCCCACCCCATGAACGCCAACTTCGAGATGGCCTACCTGTCGGGCGGCGACGACGTGTTCGGCCCGGACTTCGGCGGCGCCACGGTCTACACCAACATCCGTGCCGGCTATGTGGACGAGTGCCCGAACGTCGGCGCGTTTCTCAACAACGTCGGCTTCACGCTCAAGATGGAGAACGAGATCATGGGTGCGATCCTCAACGACGGCGAGGATCCGGAAGACGCGGCGGAGGCCTGGCTGAAGGCCAACCCGGGCGTACTCGACGGCTGGCTCGCCGGGGTGAAGACCCGCGACGGTGGCGACGGTCTGGCCGCGGCGAAGGCGGCGCTGGGTCTCTGACCGACGCACTCTCGAAGGGCCGGGATCCGCCGGCCCTTCTTGAGTCAGATGCGAGGGGGAGCGCGCCATGGAATGGCTCACGGCGAACAAGATTCCAGTCGGCAAGTGGGCCAAGTCCCTGGTCGACTGGCTGACCGACAACGCGGCCTGGTTCTTCGACGCGCTGTCCGCCGGGCTGGAGGCGGCGATCGACGCCATCCTGTGGCTGCTGCAGACGCCGCACCCGCTGATCCTGATCGTGATTGTGACCGGGCTCGCCTATGTCGTGCGGCGTTCGATCGGCTTCGCGGTCTTCGTCGGCCTCGGGCTGCTGCTGATCGTCAACCAGGGCTATTGGGAGGAGACGACCGAGACGCTTGCGCTCGTGCTCGCCTCTTCGGCGGTGTGCATGGGGCTCGGCGTGCCGCTGGGCATCGCCGCCGCACGGCGGCCCTGGCTGTTCTCGGCCATGCGGCCGGTGCTCGATCTGATGCAGACGATCCCGACCTTCGTCTACCTGATCCCGGCGCTGATCCTGTTCGGGCTCGGCATGGTGCCGGGCCTGATCGCGACGGTGATCTTCGCCATCCCGGCACCGATCCGCTTGACCCATCTGGGCATCTCCTCGACGCCGCGAGACCTGCTCGAAGCCGGCGAGGCATTCGGCGCGACGAAGCGGCAGCTCTTGTGGAAGATCGAACTGCCTTATGCGATGCCGCAGATCATGGCCGGGCTGACGCAGACCATCATGCTGTCGCTGTCGATGGTGGTGATCGCGGCCCTGGTCGGCGCCGACGGCCTGGGGGTGCCGACACTGCGCGCGCTCAACCAGGTCAATATCGCCAAGGGCTTCGAGGTCGGCCTCGCCATCGTCCTGATCGCCATCATTCTCGACCGGCTGTTCCGGTCCAGCCAGGAGCCCGGGCGATGAGCGACGCCATGGTCAGGTTCGAGAGCGTCGACATCGTCTTCGGCAACAAGCCGGGGCAGGCGTTGCCGATGATGGACGCGGGCGCCAGCCGCGAGGAGATCCAGGCCGAGACCGGCCAGGTGCTGGGCGTGCACGACTGCACGCTGGACGTCGAGGAAGGCGAGATCGTCGTGCTGATGGGCCTGTCAGGCTCCGGCAAGTCGACCCTGCTGCGCGCCGTCAACGGCCTCAACAGGATCGTGCGCGGCGGCGTCCACGTGCACGACGGCGCGGCACTGGTCGACGTCAGCCAGGCCGACGCCGACATCCTGCGCGACCTGCGCACCCGCCGCATCGCCATGGTGTTCCAACAGTTTGGCCTGCTACCGTGGCGCAGCGTGCTCGAGAATGTCGGTTTCGGCCTGGAACTGGCCGGCGTCCCGCCGGCGGAGCGGCGCCAGCGTGCCATGGCCCAGCTCGAGCTGGTGCACCTCGAAGCCTGGGCCGACCGCCGCGTGCACGAACTCAGCGGCGGCATGCAGCAGCGCGTCGGTCTGGCCCGCGCCTTCGCGACCGACGCGCCGATCCTCTTGATGGACGAGCCATTCTCCGCCCTCGACCCGCTGATCCGCAACCGCCTGCAGGACGAGCTGCTGGAGTTCCAGACCAATCTGCGGCGCACCATCATCTTCGTCAGTCACGACCTCGACGAGGCGCTCAAGATCGGCTCGAAGATCGCGATCATGGAGGGCGGCCGCATCGTCCAGTTCGGCACGCCGCAGGACATCGTGCTGCACCCGGCCAACGCCTACGTCGCCGACTTCGTCGCCCACATGAACCCGCTGAACGTGCTGAGTGCGCTGGAGGTGATGCGCCCGGTGGCGCGGCGCGCGGCCCCGGATGCCGCGCAGGTGCTGGTGCCGGACGCCGAGATCGCCGCCGACCGGCCGTGTATCGCGAGCCCGGACTGCTCCGTACGCGATCTGATGCGGGCCTATCTTGAGACCGCGACGCCGATTTGCGTGACCGACGGCGACGGTGTCACCGGCGAAGTCGGCGGCGAGGAGATCATCCGCGCCCTCCTGCGGTCCGAGGAGGCGCACCCCTGAGGGCAGGGCGCCCGCCGCTCAGGCGTCGCTCTGCCGCAGGTCGTCGTGGGCCCAGACGCGGGCCTCCGTCGGCAGCGGCGGGTAGCCGAAGACAGCGGGCTCGGCGCCCTCGATGTCGAGCAGGTAGCGCTGCGCCGGGTTCGACCGCGCCAACAGCTCCGGCGTCAGGTGGGCGCTCTGGTCGGTCTGCTGCGGGATGTCGCGCCGGGCGAAGCTGAGGTGCAGGACCCGGCGTGGCCGGCCGCTCGCGCTCGTCGTGCCGCCGTGCCAGATGTGGCCGTTGATCACCCCGACCGAGCCGGCCTTGCCCATCACCATGACCTCGCCGGGATAGGGCGCCAGCGGGTCGTCGGGCTCGCGGCCCTCGTCCTCGGGCGTGCGGTGGATCTGCTTGGTGCCGAACAGGTTGACGTCAGGCACGTTGAGCGAGACCCACTTGTGGGAACCCGGCACCACGCGCGTCGGGCCGTTGTCCTCGGCCATGTCGTCGAGCATGATCACCGAGTTGACCAGCCACCAGTCGCCCTCCCAGCGGCGCGGCACGTCGCTGTGCAGCGGCTGCTGGCCCTGTCCCTTGAGCGGCGTGCGCGCGTTGAGGCTGAACACCCGGATGTCGCCCAACAGCAGGTGCGCGGCGGCCAGCGTCGGGCCGCAGGTTAGCGCGCGGTCGAACGCCGGCGACTTGTTGAACAGGTTGGCGAGGCGCGGCGCGCCGGGCTCGATATGCACCTCGTGGCCGCCGAAGTCGCCCTCGATCTCGGTCAGCCGGTCGAACTCGGCCAGCATCTCCGCGACCTCATCGGGCGTGAAGACGTCGGCGGCGACGAAGAGCCCATCCTCGTCGAGCGCGCGCCGCTGGTCAGGAGTCAGCGCGTCGTCGCCGATCCCCATGTCGGCCAGCGCCTGTTTGGTGTCCATGGCAGCCTCCTCCTCACGGGACTCATGCCCGCGCCTCAGGCCTCCTTCGGCAGGCCCAGCAGGACCTGGCCGTCCTCGATCCGGACCGGGTACGTGCGCAGATCGACGTGCACCGGCGCGTTCCTGGCCTTGCCCGTCGGGATGTGGAAGCGCCCCTGGTGCTTCGGGCACTCGATAACGTCGCCCATCACGAAGCCGTCCGCCAGGTGCGCCGCCTCATGGGTGCACATGCCGTCCGTCGCGTAGTAGCCCTGGGGCGTGTGGTAGATCGCGTAGGTGGCGCCGGCGTGGTCGAAGCGCAGGACATCCTCCTCCTCGACGTCGTCCGACGCGCACACGCGGTGCCATTCAAGCTCGTCGGTCATGTCGTCCTTTCTTGAGAGGCGTCGGTTGGACGCCATCTGGACGCCTGGGGCGAACTGCGGGAAAGTCCCGCGTTTGCGAATGTAGAGGGGGAATCACCATGGCCATGCGCCCGGACCAGGTCGAGCAGTTCCACCGCGACGGCTTCGTCATCGTCGAGGACGTCTTCACGCCTGCCGACCTGCAGCCGGCGATGGACGGCATCGCCGACATCGTCGACCACTTCGCCGACCTGCTCTACGACGCCGGCAAGATCCCCTCCAAGCACGCGGACAAGGACTTCCACACCCGCCTCGCCGCCATCGAGCGCGATTACCCCGAGTCCTCCGTCCTGGTGCACCATTTCGGCGTGCTGCCGCCCGAGCTGGCGGAGCTGTGGTCCTGCGACGCACTCATCGACATGGTCGCGCAGCTCATCGGCCCGGACATCGGCGGCCACCCGATCTGGAACATCCGCTCGAAGACGCCGCAAACCGAGCGCATGACCGTGCCGTGGCACCAGGACACGGCGTACCTGCTGCCGGGTGCCGAGGCGTCCGTGCAGCCCGCGGCGTGGATCCCGTTCGAGGACATCGGCGCCGAGATCGGCGCCATCCAGGTCGTCCGCGGCGGCCACACGGGGCGCATCTGTGAACACTATATCGAGAACCGGACCGGCAATCCGCACTCCTGGTACCTCTTCATCCCGGCGGACGACTTGCCGCAGGAAGACGTCGTGACATGCGAAATGCGGTTCGGCTCGGTGTTGTTCCTGCACAACATGACCCCGCACCGCAGCCTGGAGAACCTCTCCGACCGCGTGCGCTGGAGCGTCGACCTGCGCTGGCAGAACCCGGCGCTGCCGACCGGGCAGGAAGGGGCGGGCGAGCTGATCGTCATGCGCAAGGCAGACGACCCCGAATTTCGGCCCGACTGGGCGGCCTGGACGGCGCGGGCGCGGGAAGAGCGGCGCGCCTACGGTCTGCACGGCGACAGCGACGCCCTCGACTTCGAGAAGACCTACGACGGCGGCTGGCTGCGCCGCTGGGAGCGGCCGATCCCCGACGGCGCGCGCATCGGCTGACCGGCGCCGCGCCTCAGTTCGAGGCCGAGGTGTCGAGCGAGGCAATGTAGGCGACGATGGCATCGAGTTGATCCGCGTCCAGGAGCGAGATCGCCCGGGTCGGCATCGGCGAATTGGGATGCGGCGAGATGATGTAGGCGCGGATCCAGTCCGGCGGGCGGTAGCGCGCGATCTCCGCGAAGTCGGGCGGGATCTGTTTCGGCCGGCCCGTCGCGGTGATGTTGTGACAGTCGGAGCACCACTCCTCGACCAGACCCCGCCCGGCGGCGACGTCCTGCGCCACGGCCGGCGTCGCGCCGATAGCGACGGCGACGGTCGCCACGGCCAGTGCCTCGCGGATACGCGCCAACTTGCGGCCTCCCCCACTTCTCGCCCGTCCGGTTGTCGCTGCGGCAGCGAGTTGTTAGCGTTACCATACTCGTACGGCGCCGGCCCGCAAGGGCGTGGCCCGCGCAAGAGCCGGGGAGGGATGCATGACCGGCCTGGTCGACCACATCGTCGAGGAACTGACGCAAGGGCAGGGCTTCTACGTGATCGAGGGCCTGTTCGACCGCGACACGGTCGCCGAGGCCCGCGCGCGGATCGTCGAGCTGGCCAACATCCGGCCGCCCGACATCGACGAGAGCGACGCCCTGGCGGTCTTGAGCGCCACCGACCATGTCTGGAACCTGGTCGACAAGGGCGCGGTGTTCGAGCGCATGGTGCAGGAGCCGACGATCCTCGCCGTGTTCTCGCGCATTCTCGGCTCGGAGTTCAAACTCGGCTCGTTCGCGGCGCGCATCCAGCAGCCGGGCGCCGAGCCGCAGAAGCCGCACGTCGACTACCCGTACTGGGACCTCTACGACGACGAGACGTTCCCGCTGAACCTCAACGGCAGCTTCTTCCTGAACTGCCAGTCGACGATCATGCTCGACGACTTCACGCTGGAGAACGGCGCAACCATGGTGGCGCCCGGCACGCAGACGCGCGGCCGCTTCCCCGACCAGCCGGCGTTCGACGAGCGCATGATCCAGACCACCGGCCCGGCGGGCTCGGTCATGCTGATGACCGGGCTCCTGTGGCACGGCGCCGGCGGCAACCGCACGGATCGGCAGCGGGTCGGCATCCTGGGCCAGTACCTGCCGAAATTCGTCAAGCCGATGGAAGACCAGGTGAACAGCGTCGGCGCCGAGGTCGTCGCGCGGGCGACGCCGACGCTGCGCCGGCTGCTGGGCGTCGACTATCCCTACCCGCAGGTCCTGGACACGGCCCGGGCCCACGCCGACGCCGCGGAGTAGCGTCGGGTCCGGCCTCGGAAGATGAGCGCGCAGCGTTTCACCGACCGCAACGTGGTGATCTTCGGCGCCGCCCGCGGCATCGGCGCGGCGGCGGCGCGCGGCTTCGCCGCCGAGGGCGCCCGCGTGGTGATCGGCGACGTGCGCGACGACGACGGCGCGGCGGTGGTCGCGGCGGTGAACGCGGCCGGCCCCGGCGAAGCGCGCTTTCACCACTGCGACGTCGCCGACGTCGCCGCGATCGCGGCGACGATCGCGCTGTGCGACGAGACCTTCGGCGGCGTCGACGTGCTGTTCAACAACGTCGGCATCGCACGCTACGGCCGCGCCGAGGACCTGGCGCTCGACGACTGGGACCTGACCCTGGCGGTCAACCTGCGGGCCCAGTTCGCCGCCATCAAGGCCGCCGTGCCGCTGATGCGGGCCCGCGGCGGCGGCGCCATCGTCAACATGGCGTCCGTCTTGGCCCATGGCAGCCAGAAGACGACAGGCGCCTATGCTGCCTCGAAGGCCGGCGTGCTGGCGCTGACGCGCAGCGTGGCGGTCGACTATGCGGCGGACGGCATCCGCTGCAACTCGGTCTCGCCCGGCTCGATCGACACGCCGCTCAATCGCGAGTCCGCCGCGACGTTCACGGACCGCAGCGTCGACGAGGTGCTGGCGTCGTGGGGCGCCATGCACCCGCTCGATCGCCTGGGGAAGCCGGAGGAGGTCGCCGCGCTGGTCCTTTTCCTGGCCTCCGACGAGGCCGGTTTCGTCACCGGTTCCGATTTTGCGGTCGACGGCGGCGTGCGCGCTGGGCTCTACAACGACTGACGCTGCCGGTTCAGACGGCGGTGCTCTCGCGCGAGACCAGTTCGAAGCCGACGTCCTCGAATCCGCTCGCCGGCGCGTCGGGGTTCTCGATGCGGTCGTGCAGGCGGCGCGCCGCGCGTTCGCCGATCTGCGCCCAGGGCACGCGGATCGTGGTGATCGACGGCGAGAAGATGCGCGCGATCTCCGTGTCGCCGTAGCCCGAGATCAGCAGGTCCCGCGGCACGCCCACGCCGGCCGCCTTGGCGCCGTAGATGGCGCCGGCCGCCAGCTCGTCGTTCATCATGATCAGCGCGTCGGGCAGGTGCGTGCCGCGCGAGGCGATCTCGAAGCAGGTCTCGCCGATGCGGTAGAAGCTCTCGTCGCCATAGCCGTAATAGCCCGCCAGGCGGATGACGCGAGGCGGCAGTCCGGCGCGCTGCATTTCCGCCAGGTAGCCCTTCAGGCGCTGTTCCGCCCGCGGCACCCGTCGGGTGTCGCCGAACATGGCGATGTCCTGCCGCCCGCGGTTGATCATGTGTCGGGTGATCGCGCGGCCGGCGTCGAGGTTGGAGAAGCCGACGACCGGGCCCAGCGCCGCCCGCTTGTGGTCCCAGCACTCGACGACCGGCACGCCGGCCGTCTTCAACTGGTCGCGGGTGCGCTTGGCGTGCTGGGTGCCGATGACGATCAGGCCGTCGGCGCGCATCTGCAGGAAGCTGCGGATGACGTCCTGCTCTTCCTCCTTCGAATGTTTCGTCACGCCCTGCAGGACCTTGTAGCCGGCGGCGCTGAAATGGCTGAACACCGGCCGCGCCGTCTCCGCCACCCATTCGCCGGCGAAGACGGGGGACACTAGGCCGATCAGGTGCGAGCGCTTCGAGGTCAGCGCGCGGGCGTTGTGGTTCTCGACGTAGCCGAGGCGGGCGATGGCGTCGCGCACGGCGGCGGCCTTGCGCGGCGAGACGTGCGGATGGTCGTGCACGACCCGCGAAACGGTCATCGGCGAGACGCCCGCCAGCTTGGCGACGTCGACGAGGCGAACGGTCATGTCGCGTACGTCCTTATGGCCCGGTCGTTGCCGTTAGCATAACGCGGCGCACGACAGAAGCGCCGGCGACGGTCTGGCCGCGTTGACCGGCGCATCTTCGGCCCATATGGTTGCGCTATCAAGAACTGACGGCGCGCCAAGCGCCGCCGCGGGCCGTCCGGTCCGCAGCAGGGAGGACAGCCGATGGGGCGCTCGATCGTCAAGCGGGTCGAGATCGTCGAGTTCACGTTTCCCGTGGCGAACATGGGCGTCGGCGACGCCGCCCAGACCGGCGCCTATCACAGCGGCGGCACGCCCGGCGGGGCGCTGGGCTACAAGCCGGGCGCGACGACCGAGATCAGCCGCTACGCGGTAGTGATCGACACCGCGGACGGCTGCCGCGGCGAATACGTCACCCACTGGGTCGGCACGAAATCGGCCCTGGCGCAGAGCCTGATGCTGGCGCCGTCGCTCTTGGGCCGCGACGCCGAGGAGCGCGAGGCGATCTTCGACGACTTCAAGCGCGAACTACGCCAGTACGATCACATGGGCCACGGGCCTCTCGACATCGCGCTGTGGGACCTGGCGGGGCGCAAGTACGGCTGTTCGGTGGCGCAGTTGCTGGGCGGCTTTCGCACGCGCCTGCCGGCCTACGCCTCGACCTATCACGGCGACCGCGAGGGCGGCCTGGACAGCCGCGAGGCCTTCGCCCAGTTCGCCCTGCAGTGCCGCCAGACGGGCTATCGCGCCTTCAAGCTGCACGGCTGGCACGACGGCGACGCGCGCGAGGAGGCCGCGAACCTGCTGAATGTGCGGGCCGAGGTCGGCGACAGCATGGCGCTGATGATCGACCCTGCCTGCCAGCTGCGCACTTTCGCCGACGCGCTGTATGTCGGCCGCGCTTGCGACGAGGCCGACTACTTCTGGTACGAGGACCCGTTCCGCGACGCCGGCACCAGCGCCTTCGCCCACCGCAAGCTGCGCGAGAAGATCAGGACGCCGCTCTTGCAGACCGAGCACATTCGCGGCATCGAGCCGAAGGCCGACTTCCTGGTCGCCGGCGGCACCGACTTCCTGCGCTCGGACCCGGAATACGACATGGGCATTACGGGCGCGATGAAGATCGCCCACCTGGCGGAGGCGTTCGGCGTCGACTGCGAGGTGCACGCCTCGGGCCCGGCCCACCGCGCCGTGATCGCCGCCATGCGCAATACGAACTTCTACGAAGTGGCGCTGGTCGGCCCCGACATGCCCAATGCGGTGCCGCCGGTCTATGCCTGCGGCTACACCGACCAGCTGGACTGCGTCGGCAGCGACGGCTGCGTCCCCGTGCCCGGCGGACCCGGACTGGGCGTCACCTATGACTGGGCCTACATCGGTGCGCACGCCGCGGCGCGGCACGTCTTCGAGTAAGCGCGGTCCCGGCCCGGTAAAGGGAATTGATTGCGTAATCGGAGTCGCGCATACTGGAAGGAATATCAAGGAGCTCTAACTGCTTGGTATAAGACGCCAAGAACAGAATTCAATAAACCCTTCAGTATTCGGGGGATTATTGAAACATCTAAAGGGGAGGAATAGATGAAATCTGTGCTCAACAAAGTGTCCGTCTATGCCCTGGCGGCGGCCATTGGCCTGTCCGGCGCGCACGTGGCGATGGCCGCCGATGGCGATCACGGCTGGTCGAACATCGACATCACCTTCATCGTCTGGACGGCGGAGGACGTGGAGTTCTTCGTGCCGTCCATCGAAGGCGCGCGCGACGCCGCCGCCCGGCAGGGCATCAGCCTGGACATCCAGTTCGGCGACGCGGATGCCGTGCTGCAGAACAACCTCATCGAGACCGCGATCGCCAACAACGTCGACGGCATCGCCGTGACGGTGTGGGACAATGACGCCTTCGACGAGTCCGTCTGTGCCGCGGCGGAGGCCGGCATACCGGTGGTCGCCCACAACATCGACGACGCCGAGCACGCTGCCGGCAACTGCCGCCTGGCCTATATCGGCCAGGACTTCGAGGCCACCGGCTACACGATCGGCAGGCGCATGATCGCGGACCACGGCATCGGTGCCGGCGACCTGGTGTTCACGCTGGTCGAGTTCCCCGAGGCCGTCTACGCCGTCGGCCGCCACGCCGGCGTCGCCAAGGCGATGGCCGAAGTCGGCGCGAAGACCGAGATCCTGGGCACCGGCACGGACCACTCCGAGGCGCTGAACCTGATGGTGCAGTACCTGATCGGCCATCCGGAGACGAAAGCGGTGGTCGGGCTCGGCTCGACGCCGACGTCGCAGGCGGTGCGTGCGTCGCGCGAGGCCGGGCTGGAGATCCCGACCGGCGGCTTCGACGTGACCAACGACATCCTTGACGCCATCAAGGACGGTACGATGACCGCGACGGTCGACCAGCAGCCGTACAGCCAGGGCTACTTCGCGGTGACCCAGCTGTCGCTGCTGATCAAGTACGGCCACTTCCCGTCGGACATGAACACCGGCGGCACCGGCCTGATCGACAAGACGAATGTCGGTCTCGCCGAGAAGTGGGCGCACGTCACGCGCTGAAGCCAAAGGGGGCAATCGCCCCGATAACGATGCGGCGGCCGGTTTCGCGAACGCGCTTCGCGGACCGGTCGCCCTTTCTGCGATCACCTGGGAAGACCTGAGCGATGGCGGTCAGCGACAGCCAGAACGGCCGACGCAGCCCAGCCGGGATTGCGGCTTTTGTCGACGGTGTGCGGCGCAAACCGGCCGGCGGCATTGCCATCCTGTTCATCATCATCCAGACCGCCTGTGTGATCGGCTGGGCTTTGGATCCGGAAGGCTTCCGCTACCTGTCGGAACCGAACGTCCGGGTGATGCTGAAGGCGGTCGCGCCACTGGGCATCATGGCGCTCGGCGTCGGCATCCTGATGATCGCCGGCGAATTCGACCTCTCGGTCGGCGCCCTCTACACGTTCACCGCCATCCTGACGGCGACGCTGGTCTCCGGCACGGTCGGTAGCGGCGAAGGCGGCATGTCGCCATTCATCGCCGCCCTGATCGGCATCGCCGTTGGCGCCGGCGCCGGCATGTTCAACGGCCTGATCACAATCCGCTTCATGATTCCGTCGTTCATCGTCACGCTGGGGGCGATGCTGCTCTGGAAGGGCATGACGTTGCTCTACCACGGCGCCAAGTCCATCCGCTTCCGCCCGGAAGAGACTTTCGCGAATCTCTTCGGCGGCGAATTCTGGCTGATCGACGCCAGCTTCCTGTGGTTCATCGGGCTCGCCGTCGTGTTCTATTTCCTGTTGCACCACCACAAGCTGGGCAACCACTTCTACGCCGTTGGCGGCAACCGCGAGGCGGCGGTCGCCATCGGCATCAACCCGGCCCGCACCAAGCTGATCGCCTTCGGGCTCGCCGGCGGCTGCGCCGCGTTCTCGGGCATCGTGGCGATGACCCGCGTCGGCAGCGTGCAGCCAGGCGGCGGTCTGGGCCTGGAGCTGGAGGCCATCGCCGCGTGCGTCATCGGCGGCTTCGCGCTGATGGGCGGGCGCGGCTCGATCGTCGGCATCGTGCTCGGCACCGCGCTGATCTACTCGATCCAGGACATCCTGCTGCTGCTGCGCGCGCCGGGGTTCTATTTCGACATGTTCGTCGGCGCCCTGATCGCCATCGCCGCGATCGCCAACCAGACCATCCGGGCCACGCGCTGAGCCACTCGCCATGTCCATAGACACCGATACCGCCGCCCCTCCCGCCGACGCCATCGCCGCGTCGCTGCCGATCTACGAGGCGCGCGGCATCTACAAGAAGTACGGCAACCTGCAGGCGCTGGACGGCATGGACTTCCACATCGGCCAGCGCGAGGTCGTCGGCCTACTGGGCGACAACGGCGCCGGCAAGTCGACGCTGATCAAGATGATGTCGGGCGTCGTGCGGCAGGACCGCGGCGAGATCCTGGTCGACGGCCAGCCCGCCAATATCCGCAGCCGCCACGATTCCGAGATGATCGGCATCGAGACGATCTATCAGGACACCGCGCTGGTCGACTCCATGTCGATCACGCGCAACATCTTCATGGGCCGCGAGATCACCGACGGCGTCGGCTTCATGCGCCACAAGGAGATGTCGGAGACGGCCGTGAGTGTGCTGGACAGCGCGGTGCACATCTCCGGCATCGACGATCCGGACAAGGAAGTCGGCATGTTGTCGGGCGGCCAGAAACAGGCCGTCGCCATCGCCCGGGCGGTCTATTTCAAGCGCCGCATGCTGCTGCTCGACGAGCCCACCTCGGCGCTGTCGGTGCGCGAGACCGAGCGCCTCTTGAACTACGTCGCCAGGCTGAAGGACGAGGACATCTCGAGCGTCTTGGTGACGCACAACCTCTACCATGCGTTCCAGGTCTGCGACCGCTTCGTCGTCATGAGCCATGGCCGCAGCGTGTTCGAGGTCAAGAAGGCCGACACGACGATGCAGGAGATCACGGAGCACGTCATCCGCACCTAGGAAGGCCATGACCGCGCCCTATCCGATCGCGCTGCTGGGCTGCGGTATCGTCGCCGGGCCGCATGCGAAGGCCATCGCGCGGCACGACGGCGTCGCCGCCGTTGGCGTCTACGATCCCGACCGGGAGAAGGCCGCGGCCATTGCCGAGCGCCTCGGCGCGCGCGTCTATCGCGACCTCGACGAGGTGCTGGCCGACCGGGGCGTCGAGGCGGTGATCGTGGCGACGCCGACGGCGACCCACTGCGAGGTCGCCTGCCGCGCCCTCGAGGCCGGCAAGCACGTGCTGCTGGAAAAGCCGGTCTCGGAGACGCCCGCGGAGATCAAGCGGCTGGGCGACACCGCGGCGCGGCAAAACGTGGTCTGTATGCCGGCGCACAACTACATCTACCAGCCCACCGTCGAGCGCATGCGCCGGCTGATCGGCGACGGCTCACTGGGCGACCTGTCCAGCCTGTGGATCCTCTACAACATCTCCCATTCGGAGGAGCTGGCGGCGGCCTATGGCGGCGTGCTGCGCGAGGTCTGTGTGCACCATGTCTACTCGCTGATCTACCTGGCCGGGCGGCCGCGGCGGGCGACGGCGGTCGCGGCCAACGTGCACTACGAACATCACGACTTCGAAGACCAGGTGATGATCGTCTGCGAGCTGGACGGCGGCGCCATCGCCAACCTGTGGTCCAGCTTCGCGGCCAGCGACCCGACCTTCGACCCGTGGACGGTGATCTACAAGGCGCTGGGGACGAAGGGCGGCGCGGCCGATTCCTGGAACGAGGCCTGGTTCGACGACCAGGGCGGCCCCGCCTGGGGCGTCGTCGACTACTTGGACGGCTTCGCCAACGAGCTGGCGTTCTTCGTCGACCGCGCCATCGGCCGCGGCGAGGCGCCGCTGTCGACGCTGGACGACGCGCTGGCGACCCTGCGCGTGATCGAGGCTTGCGAGACCGCGATGCACGAGCGCCGCTCCGGCGTGGAGGTGGCCTATGACGATGCCTGAGCGCCCGACGTGACCGGCGTCGCGCTGATCGGCACGGGGGGCGTTGCGCGGCTGCACGCGCGGGCGGTGCACGCGACGCCGCTCTTACAGCTGAAGGGCGCGTGGAGCCGCGACGCCGGCAACGTGCGCCGCTTCGCCGCCGAGGTCGCGACCCACGCCTATGCGTCGCTCGACGACCTGCTGGGCGACCCGGCGGTCGAGGCGGTCGCGGTGTGCACGCCGGCGGCGCAGCACGTGGCCATGGCGACACGGGCGCTGGACGCCGGCAAGCACGTCATCGTCGAGAAACCCGTCGCCGCGACGGTGGCGGAGATCGACGGCCTGAAGGCGGCCGCCGCACGCGCCAGCCGCGTCTGCATGCCGTGCCACAACTACATCTACGCGCCCGACCTCAGGCGCGCCAAGCGGCTGGCGGACGAGGGGTGCCTGGGGCGGATTGGCAGCTTCTGGCTGGTCTACAACCTGCAGCACCCGGCCGATATCGGGGCACCGGGCCTGACCATGCGCGGCCTGATGATGCATCACGCCTACGCGACGCTGTTCTTCCTCGGCCGGCCGGTGCGGGTGACGGCGGCCGCGGGGAACGTGCACTTCGACGACCCGGCCGCCGCCGACCAGATCATGATCTCGTGCACCCTGCCGGACGGGTCGATCGGCAACCTGTGGGGCAGCTTCGCGACGGACGACCGGACCAGCGAGCCGTGGACCGTCGTCTACAAGCTACTAGGGACAAAAGGCGGCTTCACCTCGTCCTGGAACGCGCTCTACCTCGGCGAGGAGACCCTGCCCGGCTGGAGCATGGCGGCCTATCCGGAGAGCTTCGAGCACGTCTACGACTACTTCGCGCGGGCCTGCCTCGGGGACGGCGCGCCGCCGCTGTCGACCCTGGACGACGCGCGCGACGCCCTGCGCCTGGTCGAAGCCGCCGAGCGCGCGCTCGCGGCGCCGGCGGCGGTCGACTACGGGTAGGACGCCGCGGGTCCGCTCAGTCGCGGGGGCGTGCCGGCGCCAGCGCCTCGAGGCCGCGCTGGATCCGCTCGAGCGCCGGGCGCACTTCCAGCTCGCCGGCGAGTGCCGCGCTCGCCGCGTCGCCGACCACCGCGCAGGCGTCGATGCCGAGCGTCGACCACGGCCGCTCCTCCGCGGCGATGGCGCGGGTCGCCCGCGCGCTCGCCAGCAGGTCGGCCCGAAAGCAGGCATCGAACTCCGGGCTGAAGAGCACCGACAGCGGCGCCGTTTCCAGCGCGCCGGAGACGACCCCGTCCTCGATCAGCTGGGTCGGCCGGGTCAGGAACCTGGCCAACTCCCACGCCTCGGCGGTGACCCGCGACCGCGCCGGTATCGCCCAGGGCGGCGCGTAGAGATTGGCGAAACGGCCAACCGGCCCGGCCGGCACCAGGGCGATGCCGCTGCGCGGCGCCAGCTCCGGGTCGTTGCGCAGCAGGTGCGCGTATTCCATGCCGACCTCCAGGATCATGCCGACCCGGCCCCGGCGATAGTCGCGCATCAACTCGACGAAGCTGATCGCCGGCTGGTCGGGCGGACCGGCCGTCCGCAGCAGGTCGACATAGGCGGAGAGCGCCGCCTCCGCCGCCGAAGTCAGCGCCGTCGGGCGGCCGTCGGCGTCGAACCAGCGACCGCCGTACGAGGCCAGGACGCTGCCCAGCGTCCACACCGCGTGGCCGCCGCCGGGGGCGCCGCGCGTCGCGAAGCCATAGATTTCGCCGCCGTCCGCCGCCACCGCCTGCTGCAGCCGCGTCGCGACGTCACGCACCTGCGCCCAGCTCTGCGGCACCGGCAGTTCGTACTTGCCGAGCAGGTCCTGACGGTAGAGCAGCATGTTCGAGACGTTGACGCACGGCAGGCCGATCACCTCGCCGTCCAGCGTGACCGCCTCGCGCGTCGCTGGCGTCACGTCGTCCAGCGTCAGGCCGTCGCGCGCCATAAGCTCGTTCAGGCCCAGCACGCGCCCCTGGGCGGCAAAACGGCGCAGGATGATCTCGTCGGTGCAGATCAGGTCGAACGGCGGATCGTCGTCCGTGAACGACCGCGTCATGTGCTCGAACATCGTCTCGATCGAGCCGACGCCGACGACGTCCCAGCTCAGTTCCGTCGCGATGCCGGTCTCGCGTGTGAAGCGCGCCAGCGCGGCCGGCAGGTTCTGGAAGGGCCACCAGTCCTCCTGGTAGACCCGCACCGTGCGTTCGCTGGCCATCGGCCTCTCCCCCGCGGCCATTGTGCCAGAGCGCCGTCTTGCGGCGAAGCGCCCGTGCTTTGGCGCTGTGCCCGGCGCGGCGCTGGCCTAGAATGCCCTGACTGACGGCCCGGTCGACGGCGGGGAGACGACGATGTTGACGATGCGCCCGGACAGTGTCGATCCGGCGGCCGCGGTCGCCGAACTGCTGGACGGCGGCGGCGCCGTGCGGCTGCCCGGCCTCTTCACGGCGGAGCAGGTGCGCGCCGCGCGCGACATCGTCATCCGCGAGACCGACGACCGTGAGAAGACCGGCTCGCACTTCAACCGGGACGAAGAGGACGCCACGCGGCAGCGCCGGGTCTGGAACCTGATCGCCCGGGGCCAGGTGTTCGTCGAGATGGTCCAGCACCCGGCGATCGTCGCCATCATGCGGGCGTTCCTGGGCAGCGACTTCGTCATGGGCTCGATCTGCGCCTCGCGCGTCATGCCCGGCTTCCAGGGCCAGGAGCCGCACATCGACTATCCGTACTGGGACTTCTACCGCACCCGCAGCTTCCCGACGCGCATCAACCCGTCGTTCCCGCTCAACGGCCAGGCGACGATCATGCTCGACCCGTTCACCGACGCGACGGGCGCGACGGCGTACTGGCCGGGTTCGCAACAGAATCTCAGCTACCCGACGGCGGACCAAGCGACGGTCGAGACCTGCGCCCGCATGACCGGCGAGCCGGGCGACGTGGTGCTGTTCTTCGGCGCCACCTGGCACTGCGCCATGCCGAACCGGTCGGACCAGGATCGCATCGGCGTGCTGATCGAGTTCCTGCCCAAGTTCGTCAAGCCGATCGAGGACCTGCTGTCGGAGCTCGATCCCGACTTCATCGACAACGCGCCGCCGGTGCTGCGGCAGCTGCTGGGCCTTGACTACCCGTGGCCGTCCTCGCCGCCGCACCCGCCACTGGAAGCGACGGACTAGCGCGAGAGCAGGCCGCGCAACCGCACCGTCTCGTCCGCCAGTGCCGCCGCCTCGACCGGGACCTGGCGCTCCATCAGTAGCCGGGCGATCTTGTAGTCCTTGCCGCCGTCGACCGCGGCGACGGCGACGAGCCGCGCGCCGTCGAGCCAGAACAGCATGAAGCTGTCGGTGGCAAGGTCGCCGCGCACCACAGGCTCGCCCGCCGGCGGAAAGCCGAGGATCTCGACGGTCTTGTCGTACTGGTCGGACCAGAACCAGGGGATTTCCTCGTAGGCGGCGTCTTGGCCGAGCACCGCGTGGGCGCAGGCGATCGCCTGGTGCTGCGCGTTGGCCCAGGACTCGAGCCGCATCGGCTGCGGTGCCCCCGGAAGCTGAAACACCGCGACGTCGCCGCAGCCGAACACCGCGGGATCGTCGGTGCGGCCGCAGGGGTCGGTCAGGATGCCGTCGGCGCACGCCAGCCCCGCGGCGCGGGCCAGCTCGTCGTTCGCGACGAGGCCGACGCCGATCACCACCATGTCGGCGGGGACGATGGCGCCGGAGGCCAGTTCGGCCCTTCCGTCGCTCGCCTGCACCACCGAATCCCCGAGCCGGACGTCGACGCCGCGCGAGGTGTGCAGCCTCAGCAGCCATTCGGACACGATCGCCGGTGCCGCGCGCTGGCACAGCCGCTCGGCGAGCTCTACGAGCGTCACCTCAGCGCCCAGGCGACGCGCGGCCGCGGCGATCTCGAGGCCGATCCAGCCGCCGCCTACGATCAGCGCGGATTTGGCCGTGGCGAGCGCTGCGCCGATCGCCAGCGAGTCCTCGAGCGTGCGCAGCGTGA
>Ga0049108_10000107_pt1 | contig 34601 bp, 36 predicted proteins | sample WorMetilPIANOSA2_FD_60020 | JGI IMG/M metagenome (GOLD analysis project Ga0049108, IMG submission 60020) | Marine gutless worms symbiont microbial communities from Max Planck institute for Marine Microbiology, Germany - Olavius ilvae PIANOSA.2 | ecosystem: Host-associated > Annelida > Digestive... | reverse complement strand
TGCGCCGCCTTCTTCGCAAACGCCGGCTACGCTTCCGCCTAAAACGATCACGCTCTAGACGCGCACGTCGACGCGGTCGTCTTCGATGACATCGGCCGGCGCCTCGTCGGCGACTGCGGCCTCAGCTGCGTCGTCGAGCGTTTCCGCTTCGCCGCCGCTCCGGCCGTGCGCCTGCTGCTGGGTGGCGCCGCTGTCGCCGCCCTCGCCGCGGAGGTTGAACTCCAGGCTCGAGCCGTCGGCGTCGAGGCCGGCCTGCTGGAGCGCGCGCTCCAGGCTGCGGGCGTCGCGCTGCAGCATATCCAGCGTCTCCGGCTTCTCGACCACGACCACGGCCTTGACCTTGCCGCTCTTGGCCATTTCCAGCTCGATGTCGACCTGGCCCAGCTCCGGCGGCCGCATCTGCACTTGCAGGCGGTCGGTGCCGGCGCGGAAAGCGCGCTGGATGTGCAGCGCCAGCTGCTCCGGCGGCGGCGACGGCAGGTGATGGGCGAAGGGCTTGGCGGTCGCGGCGGTCTGGCTCGCGGTGGCGCCGCGCGCCGCGTTGGGCTGGTTCGCCGCCGGCGCCTCGCCGCTCGGCGCGGAATTCAGCGCGGTCGGGGTGACCGGTCCGCCGTCGCCGGCCGCGAGCGGGGCCGGGGCCGTCGCGCCGCGTGCGGCGGCAGCGAGCGTATTGGCGGTCGGCGTCGCCGCGGCGGCGGCCTGCGCGGCGGCCGGATTGGCGTTCGGCATCAGGTCCGGCGCGGGTTGTCCGGCCTGTCCGGCCTGACCGGCGTTTGCATTGGCACCGGTCGTGCGGGCTGCGGCCATCGCCGTCTGGCCCGGCGCGTTCAGCGCGCCCAACTCTGGACGGTCGCCGCGCAGCGAGGCGGTCAGCTCGCCGGCGCCCGGCGTCAGCGACGTGGACGGCCGCGACAGCACCTCGGCCGGCGCCTCGGTCACCTTGATCGTGCGGCCGGCGACGACGTTCGTCTCCGGGCCGGTATTCTGGGCGGCTTCGCCAGCCCGCACGGCCTGGCCCTCGGCCTGGTTCAGCGGGCGCAGCGTCGTCGCGGCAGCCGCCGCGATCTGCGTCGCCTTGCCCTGGGTCTGCGGGCCGGCCTGCGTGGCCGTCGCGGTCTCGGACGCGGCCGCTGCCTGCGGCGTGCCCGGCTGCGCGGTGCCGGCGCTCTGCTGCGTCGGTGCCGCCGTAGAAGTCTGGATGGCGCCCGGCTGCGTCGCCTTGCCGGCTGCAGCGGTGGCGCTGTCGGAAAGCTTGGCGGCCGTCGCGGCGTTGGTACCGGCGGCGCCCAGGGTCTCGACCGCCAGCCGGGTCTCGCTCTGTGCGGCGGTGGCCAGCCCGTTGGCGTCCGGGCCCAACTTGGCCTGCGCCAGCTGCGTGGCGCTCTCGCTCGCGGCGGCCTCGGCGGGTGCGGTGTCGTCTTCGTCGGTCTCGCGCGGCGCCGCGTCCTCGTCCTCGTCGTTCGCCGCGGCCTCGTCGGCGCGCGTCTCGTCCGGCGCCGCGTCGGCGACCTCGAAGTCGGCACGGTCGTCGTCGGCATGCGGCGTCGTCGCCGGCTCCCGATCGTCGTCGCCATTGGCGGCGAGGTGCGCCTCGAAGGCGGCGATCAGGATGTCGGCGAAGACATCGGTGTTGGGGGTCGGGACGTTGGCCGGGCGGCCGGAGTCAACCGGCGCCAGCAGGTCGCTGGGGAGAATCTGCATCAGCGTTAAGCCTTCTGTGGGCTTGATCCGTGGCGATTCTCGCCGAACGTTCAGCCCCTGATCTGCAAGCGGCGGGCCAATCCGCAGGGCCGGCTAATTCATTGAAATATATGCAGAGAAAACCAGACCCTATACGCTGCACCGGGCAATCCAGGCCCCGTTTCCGGCAGGCTTTGCCGGGCGCGGGCAGGTCTTGCCGCGGGCGCGGCTCAGCGCGCCTCGGCCGCCGCGGGCGCGCTGGCCGGTGCCGTTCCGTCGAGCCAGCGCAGCACCAAATCGGCGGCTCGGGCGCAACCTTCGCCGTCGAAAATGCGCCAGGCGGCGTCGGCCATGGCCGCCCGCGCCGGGCCGTCGTCGCGCAGGACGCGCACGGTCTCGGCGATGCGCTGGGGCGCCACGGCGTCGATGCGGCCGAGGTAGAGCGCGGCGCCCAGCGCCGCCAGCTCCGCGCCGCGCGCATCGTGGAAGGCGGTGAGGCCTAGGTTGACCGCCGGCGTGCCCAGCGTCATCGCCTCCTCGGCCGCCGTGCCGGTGCCGAAGAAGCCGAAGTCGACCCGCGCCAGGAGCGCCGGCAGGTCGGCCGGCGCCACGTGCAGCTCGCAGGGGAACGGGGCGTCCGTGAGCTATGCGCCCAGCGCCGCGCGGTGCGGGTTGCCGGCGCCGGCGACCACATGCACGGCCATGCCCGCGGCGCCGTGGCGGACCAGCGCGTCGAAGACCCGGCCGGTCATGTCGTGGACGTCGAGGCCGCCCATCAGCACGCAGATCTCGCCGCTGGCGCGGCTTCCCGGCGGCGCCAGCTGCCGCCGCAGGGCGCCGAACTCGGCCGGCACGATGGCGTAGCGCGGGCCGCGGAACCAGGGCCTCGGCGGGCCGTCGGCGGGCGGCTCAAGGTCGACGACGGCGGTGTTGTTGATCGTCAGGTCGGCGTGGAACTTGGGCAGGCCGCGGGCCGCCAGGTTGGCCACCGGCGCCACCGCGTGGAGCGCGGAGATCACCGCCGGGTCGAGATAGTTGACGTCGACGATCGTCGCGTCGGGCCGGAAACTTTGTGCGATTTCAACGGGATCGAAGTCCAGCGCGTAGGGCAGGCCCTCGGCGTCCAGCCAGGCGGCGGCGGTCGGGCCGCCGCCGACGGCCAGCAGGACCTCGCCGGGGTGCCGGGCCAGCAGCTCGCGGGCCAGGGCGACGGAGCGGCGGGCATGGCCGAGGCCGGCGGCGTGCTCGACGCTGTCGCCCGCCTGCTCGCCGCCGATGAGAAAGTGGACGAGGAGCCGCACGGCCGCGCCCCCTCAGGTCCAGTCGACCTGCGCCTCGGTACAGGCGGTGCCGGCTTCGACGTCGACGGTCAGCCGGCGGCCGACCAGGTCTTCCAGCCGCGCCGGCGCCAGCCCCTCCGCCGGACGCAGCGGCACCAGCATGTCGGCGGCGACGGTGCTGCCGGCGGCGACGTCGTGCGCCCAGTAAAGGCCGCGCCGCGCCGTCGTGCGCCGCGCCAGCTCCGCCTCCGTGCGGGCGATGCGGCCGTCGCCCAGCGCCTGCGGCACGCTGCGCACGTCGGCGACCAGCTGGGCGAGGCCGGCCGGGGTCTCCGACATGGCGTGGTCGTAGCCGGGCAGCGCCCGGTCGGTGGTGAAGTGCTTCTCGATGGCGACGGCGCCGAGAGCGGCGGCCAGCGCCGGGATCAGCGGCAGGTCCTTGGAGTGGTCGCTGAGCCCGACCGGCACGCCGAAGGTCGCGCGCAGGGTCTGGATCGCGGCCAGATTGGCGACCTCGACCGGCGTCGGGTAGACCGAGACGCAGTGCATCAGCACCACGCGGTCGTTGCCGGCCCGCGCCGCGGTCTCCAGCGCCGCGTCAATCTCGCCCAAGGCCCCGAAGCCCGTCGAGACGATCATCGGCTTGGCGTAGCCGGCGACCTGCTCGATCAGCGGCAGGTTGGTCAGGTCGCACGAGGCGATCTTGAAGAACGGCACGTCGTGGCGCGCCAACGTCGCCGCGCTGCCGGCGTCGAGCGGCGTCGAGAAGAACTCGACGCCGGCAGCCTGCGCCGCGTCCTGCAGCACGGGGTACCAGGCGTCGGGGATCTCGAAGGCCCGGCGCTCGTCGCGGCCGGGCATCGACGGCGCCAGGAAGGCGTCGGTCGCGAACGACTGGAACTTGACGGCGTCGACGCCGGCGGCGCCGGCGGCGGCGATCATGTCCCGCGCCAGATCCAGGTCGCCGTTGTGGTTCATGCCGACCTCGGCGATCAGCAGCACCGGGGCGCCGGGGCCGACGCTGCGCGCGCCGAAGGCGATGGCGTCCGGTGCCGCAGGGCGGGCGGCGAAGGCAAGGGGCTTGGTCATAGGCGGGCGGCCTCCGGCACTGGACCCGAGAGGCTCGCGGCGTCGGGCGCGGGATCGAGGTCGGCGAGGGCCGCCCGCGCCGCGGCGAGCACCGCGTCGGCCGGCCAGGTGAGCGCCTCGTCTTCGGGCAGGCGCGACAGCACCGCCTCCAGACGGATGCGGTCGAAATGCGTGTCGACACAGAGGTCGATGTCGGGGGCGCACCAGGCCGCAGGCACCCGGATCGGCGCCCAGTCGAAGCCCAGTTCGGCCGCGAAGGCGGCGCCGGTGATGCTCTCGCGGTCGTCCGGCTCGCGCGCCTCGGCCGCCAGGCGGGCCAGGGCCGGCGCGCGCAGTACTTCGACGCCGAAGCCCTGCGGCAGGCCGGTGTAGCCGGTCTTGCCGCTGGCCAGGTCGAGGCCGCGCTCGGTGAGCTGGGCGACGCCGCGCGCCGCCACCTCGGGGGCCAAGAGCGGGCTGTCGCCGTTCGCCTTGATCACCAGGTCGGCGCCGTGCGCCGCGGCCGCTGCCGCGACACGGCCCAGCACGTCGTCCACGTCGCCGCGATAGCAGGCGACGCCGTAGGCCTCGGCCCACTCGGCGAGCGGATCGTCGATGGCGCGGTCGCTGGTGGCGACGACGACCTCGTCGACGCCGGACACCGCGCGCATGGCGGCCAGGGTGTAGGCAACCATCGGCCGCCGCCTCAGCGGCCGCAGGTGCTTACTCGGCAGCCGACGCGAATCCAGCCTTGCCGGTATGACGGCGAGCAGCCGCACGGCCATCCTCCTCCTGCAACAGTTCGCAGATGCGGTCGAACGCCTCACGCGCGCCGCGCTGCGACGGCAGGACGACGCGGTAGGGCTGGGCGATGCCGGCGACGGCCTGCTCGATCACGCGCTCGCCGGCGCTGCGCGCCGTCTCCAGCAGGTCGACCCGCTGTTCGGTGCGGGCGCGGAACACGTCGTAGGCCAGGTGGAAGTGGCTCTGCTCGAAGTGCAGGATCGACGACAGGCTGGCGACCAGCGCGGCGTGGTCGATGGGCTCGACCGTGACCGGCGTCTCGGTGCCGTGGGCGCGCTGCAGCAGCAGCACGTGGTCGATCGGGCGCGCCGCCGTGTCCATCTGCTGGTCGAACAGGTCGTAGGGGCTGATGCGCATGCGCGCCTGGCCCTCCAGCACTTCCATGGCACTCTGGTTGAGGTCGTACTCGCCGGCCTTGGCGCGCTCGACGAAGCGCAAGAGCGCGGCGAAGTCGTCCGGCACCTCGGCCAGGAACTCCGGGAAGGCGGCGAAGTTGTAGTACAGCAGGTTCAGGCGCTTGGGCAGGCAGCGGAAGGTGCCGTCGCGCTGCACGATGCTCCAGTCGTCGGCGATGTACTCTGCCCCCGCCTGCAGGAACGAGAGCAGCAGGTTGGTCTTGCCGACATTGCGCCAGGCCGGACACAGCACGCCCTTGCCGTTCAGCCGGAAGGCCGAGGAGTGGCAGAACACCGCCTCGCGCTTGAGGAACTGGAAGTGGGTGATCCACTCCATGATGATGGCGAAGAAGTGCGGGTTGAAGCCGACGTCGCAGCGCGCCCGCCAGGTGCCGCTCTGCGCCGAGGCCCAGTCGATGCGGAAGACGCGGTACTGCGGGTCGTGCAGGAACACGCCGTCGTCGTCGTAGGAGATCGGCGCGCGCACCAGCACGCAGTCCTCGGGCGAGGAGACGTCGTCGACGAACTCGATCTCCAGATCCAGCGTCGCCGGCGCCTCCGGCACCTCGAAGGCGCCGTATTCGGCCCGCACGTAGTCGCGGATCGAGCTCGACTTGCCGCCGAGTGCGACGCCAATCTCGCTGAGAATGCTCAGATACACCGTTCGATCAACTCCTGGACCTCGCCCAGCGCCCAGTCCCGCGGCAGCGTCAGCTGGAACCACGGGCGGTCGCGCAGCAGCGTGTCGGCGGGCCGCGGGCCGGCCAGCGGGCGGCCGGTAACGAGCGGCAGGGCGGCGAGGTAGGACTGCTCCGGGAACTCGCCGAGATACTGGTGCAGGCCGGCCATCAACAGCGCGGCGCGCTCGCCCTCGAGCGGCTCGACCGCCGGCTCGGGGCCGTTGGTGACGAAGAAGAACGCCTTGGGCGCGCCGCTGAGGCAGACCCGGTCCTCGGCCAGGCCGACATGGTGCTTGCCGTAGACGGTGTCGTCCCAGGTCGGCTCGAGGCCCAGGTGCTCGACGCTGTCGGGCGTCAGGCGCAGCGCCTCCGGGAAGCCGAACACGGCCTCGCCGTTCAGCAGCAGGAAGTTGTCGGTGACGAAACGGTAGCCGTGGCCGGCCAGATAGGCGCCCAGTGTGGACTTGCCGACCTTGTTGAGGCCGCAGAACGCCAGGATCGTGCCGTCCTCGCGCGCGACGGCGCTGGCGTGGGTCAGGCCCAGGCCGTCGCGCTCGGCCAGCAGGTGGAACAGCGGCAGGTGCATGGCCCAGCGCATCGAGCGCTGGAAATTGCGGTCGCGCGCGTCGGCCTCGAGGGGGTTGTCGAGGTCGAAGTGGTAGGCGGCGATGGTGAAGCCGCGGGCGTCGGGCTCGAGCAGCAGCGCGAAGCCGAATTCGTTCTCCCAGTAGAGCGCCTGGTCGTCGACCCAGACGCCCATGCCGACATGGCGCATGGCCTCGCGCCGGGCGCGCGCCGTGGCGCCGGCCAGCGGCCCGAAGTCGACCGTCAGGTCCGCGTGCCGCGGGGTCGGCCCCTGGAACACGCGATAGTTGTGTCGCACGAAACGCGCGAAGTCGGCGCACTCGCTGGCCAGGTCGAAGCCGACGCCGAAGGCGTCGCCGGTGATGCGGGTCGTCATGCGGCCACCTGCGCCGGCTTGGTCCCGGAGCTGGACAGCGTCGCGGCGGCGCACGTGCCGGCCGCTTCCAGCGTGCGGCGCAGGCCGTCGCCGAGCGGCGTCGTCGCGCGCACGCCGAGGTGCGTCGCGGCGGCGCGCGGATCGCCGAGCGAGGCGTAGATGTCGCCGGACCGCGCCGCCTCGCGGGCGATCGTGGTCTTGCGTCCGGCCAGCGCCGCCAGCGTCGCCACCAGGCCGTTGATCGTCGTCGGCCGGCCGGTGCAGGCGTTGAACACGGCGGCCGTGCCCGCCGGCCGCTCCAGCGCCGCCAGGAAGAAGCGCACCGCGTCGGCGACGTAGAGGAAATCGCGGAACTGGCCGCCGTCGCCGAGCACGGTGACGGTCTCGCCGGCTTGCAACTTTGAGGCGAAGGTCGAGATGGCGCCGGCGTACATGGAATCGGCGCGCTGGCCCGGCCCGTAGACGTTGAACAAACGCAGCCCGACGGTCGGCACGCCGTGCACCTCGCTGGCGACGCGGGCGTGCAGTTCGCAGCCCAGCTTGTCGGCGCCGTAGGCCGAGAGCGGCCGCGGCGCGGCGCCCTCGTCGATCGGCAGCTCCCGGGCATCGCCGTAGATGGCGGCGGAGGAGGCGTAGACCACCGGCACCGCCGGTCGCCGCGGCGTCGCGCGCGCCGCCTCCAGCACGCGCACCGTGCCGCCCAGGTTGATCTCGTGGGTCTGCGACCAGGCCTCGTTGGCCCGCGCGACCGAGGCCACGGCGGCGAGGTGGATGCAGCCGTCGACGTCGGCCATGGCCCGCTGCACCAGCGCCGCGTCAGTGACGCTGCCGGCGACGAACTCGCACTCCGGCGAGACGCCGCCCGGGCGCGCCGTCGACAGGTCGTCGAGGATGCGCACGCGGTGGCCGGCGGCCAGGAGCGCGCGGCAGACATGGCTGCCGATGAAGCCGCCGCCGCCGGTGACCAGGACGTGCCGGTTACCGCTCATCGCCCGTCGTCCCCCTCGGCAATTCCTGCCGGGCGGCGGGATTTGCCGGGCCGACCGGGCAGGATCTGCCGCCTGGGCGGCAACAACCGGCGCACTGGGGCAAGCGATTTCAACACGTTAGGCGAACCTTGGGCTGTGACTCGATGTGGCATGAGGACTGCAGCAAGGTTGATGCCGGGTCGGTGGCAGGTAGCCGGCTGGCACGTGCCGACGGCAGGACGACGTCGCACAGCGGCAGGTAGCCGCACCCCAAGATCCCTCATCGGGCCGCGTGCCAGGACGGTACGCGGCCTCGATCGTTTTGGGCCGGCCGCCGCGGCGACGGGGACTGCACGGGAGGTGTCGCGGACGTCAATGGGCGCGCGCGGTCCAGGGGACGGTTGCACGCGCGGACGACGGGCAGGCGAAATCAGACCGACAGGCTGCCGCCGGCCATCGGCGGCGGCGTGCCGTCCGCCGGGCCGCCCGACGGATCGCCCTGCGGCTGGGTCAGGAGGCCGGCGGCGATCTGCCGGTTCACGTTGATCAGGACGTCGAGCAGCTTGGGCTGCGGGTCGGCGAGGATCTCGACCGTGCGCTTGTCGACGAAGTTGCACAGGTTGAGCATGTTCTGCCTGAGTTCCAGCGGCACCTGGCTGGTCGGCTCGCTGAGTTCGGCCTGGAAGATCGTCCAGAGGCGCCAGTTCAGCCGCACGGCGGTCTTCATCGCCGCGGCGTCTTCGGGGTGGTCCTGGGCCTCCGACATGCGCCGCGCCGCCTCGAGCAGCGCACGACCCTCGGTCTCGCGCGGCGATCCGCCGCCCGCGCCACCGCCTTTCAGCGGGTCGTAAGAGCGCGCCGCGCTCTCATTCGACATGGCTGAGGATCTCCGCCTCGTGGTCGATCAGCTTTCGACACAGCTTGAGGCCGTGGTAGAGTTCGCCGCGTTCGACCTCGCGGCGCATCTCGTCAACGAGGTCGCAGGCGCTGGGCGCGGCTTCGGTGAAATCGTTCAAGAGGGTTTCCCAGTCGACCAGGTGAGCGTCGCGGCGGTTCGGGAAGAGGTAGGCGCATTGCAGGGACAGGTAGACGCGCGCGGCGGGGGTGCGGGCTGTATCGTTGGTGACGATGTCCTTCTGTCGCAGGATGTGCGCCTGGTTCTCGAAGACAAGGCTGGCGCCATCACCGTCATTCTTGATTACGGCGCCATTGACGATCAGCTTCTCGCCCTTGCCCAAGGTCAACTTCAACGGCATTCTGCCACCTCGACGCGAGTGTTCTACCCGCCCGTAACATGCTGGAATCGCGTTTAAAGAATGGTTAACGGGTGGCGAATTCAGGGTTAATTTGGCGTATACTTTTTGCACCTATACCGGCAGGGACTGGGACGGCAGGGGGCCGCCGTCCGCCTTCCGGTGAGGTGAGATGACCCAAGAGACCGCGCTGGCGCCGGCCGACCGTGACGACCACGACGACCGGTTCGCCGCCAATCTCGCTGCCTTCAAGGAACGGGCCCCCCATCTGCACAGCCGCCTGGCGCGCATCGAGCGGCCGCACACCGACCTGATCGCCGGCGACGACGGCACCGTCGACCTGGCGCTGATGGGCCGCCGCTTCTACGACGGGGACGCCATCGCCCATGTCGAGAAGCAGCTGGAAGCGTACTTCGCCAAGCCGAACCGGCATCGCATGGGCGAACCGCAGCCCAAGGCCGTGCGCGGCGTGACCGGCGACTTCCTGTTGCGCCTGCGCGAGCGCATGGCCGCCGACGATGTCGCCTTCGACCCCGACTTCATGCCGGACGACGGCTATTTCCTGACCGTCTTCGGCGTCGGCCTGGGCCTGCACGTCGCGCCGCTGATGGAGCGCACGCAGTGCCGCGTGATGATCCTGGTTGAGCCGATGCTGGAGGCGCTGTACCAGTCGCTGCGCGTCGTCGACTGGGTTGCCGTGTTCGCCGCGGCCGACGCCCAGCGCTGCAAGATCTTCTTCGTCGTCGACGACGACCCCGTGGTGGTCGGCCAGCAGGTCCGCGACATGGTCCGGCGCGACAACCCGGCGCTGATGGACGGCTTCTACTTCTTTCGCCACTACAGCACCTCGCTGATCGACCAGGCGGTGACCCGGTTCGGCGAGGAGCTGAAGTTGACGCTGCGCGGCCTCGGCTTCGTCGAGGACGAGGTGCTGATGGTGCGCAACGCGCTGGTCAATCTCAGTGCGCCCGGCGCCGAGGTCATCTCGCGGCCGGCCGATCCGCGCCCCGAGCCGCTGTTCATCGTCGGCTCGGGCCCGTCGCTGGAACAGGAGATCGACTTCATCAAGAGCGGGCACGAGCGCGCCGTCGTGCTGTCCATCGGCTCGGCCCTGCGGCCTCTCTTGAGCCAGGACTTCAAGCCCGACCTGCATATTGAGCTCGAGAACACCGACAACATCGCCATGGCGGTCTGCGCGACGGCGGACGAGTTCGACGTGTCGGGCATCACCCTGTTCGCGGCGTCGACGGTGATGCGGTCGCTGGCGTCGCGCTTCGACAGTGTCGGCCTGTTCTTCCGCGAGGCGTCGAGCGCCACGAAGATCTTCGGCCAGGGCTTCCGCGAACTGGCGCCGACCGGGCCGACCGTCGCCAACGCCGCGACGGTGGCGGCGATCCGGCTGGGCTTCCGCGAGATCTACCTGATCGGCGTCGACATGGGCAGCAAGGTCGAGGGCCAGTATCACGCCGACGGCACGGTGTTCTCCACCGGCGTGTTACCGGAGTCCCGCTCGGCGCAGGACCGGCTGCCCGGCAATCTGGGCGGCACGTCGTCCGGCGAGGCGATCCTGAACTGGTCGCGCTCGATCCTGGAGGCGACGCTGCGCGCGGCGCCCTACACCAAGGTCTACAACCTGAGCGACGTCGTCCGCATCCAGGGCGCCACGCCGTGCGTCTCACGGGCGGTCGAGCTGAACGGGCCGCCGCTGGACCACAAGGCCATCATGCGCGAGCTGCGCGCCCAATTCACGCCGTTCGGCCCCGACCTGCTGCGCAAGGCCTGGGACCCGCAGGTCCGGCGTCCGGCGATCGACGCCCTGTTCGAGACGGTGACCGGCCGCCTGGAGGCCGCGCGCGACGCCGGCGAGGAGGATCTGGGCTGGATCGACGACATGCTGCCGATCCTGCGCCCGGGCGAGGACGGCTCGGGCATCGAGCTGATCTTCATGCTGGGCACGCTGATGATGATGACCGGCGTCTCGGGCTGGTACTGGCGGCGCATCGCCGACCCGGCCCAGCGCGCCCGCTATGCCCGGATCGTCATCGACGAGGCCCTGGCCGCGGTCGCCGAGATCCGCGCGATGGTCCTGCAGCTCTACGACGAGATGGACGCGGCCGTCGCCTCGGCCGGCTGAGGCGATCGCTCAAAGAGAAACGGGCGCGTCCGTGAGGGGCGCGCCCGTCTCTTTTGGTGCTCGGGCTCTTTTGGCCCGTCAAGGGAAAATCCTCAGGACTGCACGGCGCAGCGCAGGCGCCACATCTCGCGGTAGGCGTCCTCCAGCGAGCGCGCCAGGCCGGCGACGTCGCCCAGGCCGCTCGCCGCGACGCTGCCGCGCAGCGTCGTGCGCAGCGCCGCCAGGCCGTCGATGTCGGCGGCCAGGGCCACCGCCGCCGCGGCCAGCGCCTCGGGGGTCTCGGCGATCCACTCCGACCGGCCGGCGGCCGCCAGCACGCTGGCGCCCTGGCGCGCGGCCATGTGCTCGCCGGCGACGGCCAGCGTCGGCACGCCCATCCACAGCGCGCGGCACAGCTCGGCCGGCTCGCCCGGCGCACCGCTGCCCAGCGCGATGTCGACATAGTGGTAGAAGTCGAAGGCGCTCTGGAAGTTCTCGGCGAAATTGATCACGTCGATCTTGTCTCGCACGCCGGTATGGGCCAGCAGCTCGGCGACGCGGTCGACGTTCTCCTCGTCCAGGTCGCGGCGGTTGCAGACCAGCAGGCGCGCGCCGGGCACGGTGTCGACGACGCCGGCCCACAGGCTGGCCATGCCCGGCGGCACGGCGCCCAGGTCGGCGGCCACGCCGAAGGTCAGGTGCCCGTTCTCGGTCGCCGGCAGCGGGCCGACGTCCGGGATCAGCGCCGGCGGCATGTAGGCCAGCGCGTGCGGCAGGCGCCACGCGGCCGGGTCGTCGCCCGGCCAGGCCGCGGTGTCGGTCAGCACGTGGTCGATGGCGGCCATGCCGGTCGGCCAGGGATAGCCCAGCCAGCTGACGGCGACCGGCGCCGGCTTGCGCGCCAGCGTCTTCAGCCGTGCGCCCGGGCCGTGGCCGGTCAGGTCGATGGCCACGTCGATGCGGTCGTTGCGCAGGATCTGCCAGGCGGTTTCCGGGTCGACGCCGTTGAGGTCGGTCCAGCGGTCGGCGGCGCGGATCAGGCGCTCGGTGGCGATGTCGGTGCGCGCGCCGTCGCTGTAGACGTAGACCTCGTGGCTGCCGGCGCGATGCGCCTCCAGGACCGGCGCGAACAGCCGGCCGAGGTCGGTGTCGTGCACCGTGCCGATCAGGTAGCCGATGCGCAGCGGCCGGTCCGGGTCCAGGTCGAGCGCGTCGACGTCGAACGGCCGCGGCGTCTGGGCGGCCAGATGGCGCTTGACCCAGGCCTCGTGGGCCGCCTCCAGCGTCGCCGCCGGGGTGCCGGCGCGGAAGGCCAGGTCGCTCAGGAAGGCGGAATGCAACTCCGCGTCCGCCGGCGCCAGCGCGATCGCCGCGCGATGGGTGGCGTCGGCCTCGTCGTGGCGGCCGGCCGCGGCCAGCGCGCGAGCCAGCGTCGACAGGTCGCGCGCCCGCGCGATCCCGTAGGCCCGCGCCGGCGCATGCAGCACGGCGTGGCCGGCGGCGATGGCGCGCGTCGTCAGGCCCGCGCTCAGGCAGGCGCGGCTTAGCACGCGCAGGGTCTCGGCGTCGCGCGGCGTCAGGCCCAGCTGGGTCTCGCAATCGGCGACGGCGCCCTTGGCGTCGCCCGCCGCCAGCTTGCGCTCGGCGCGCTGGCGGTAGAGGTCGGGCGCACCGCGTGCGAGATTCTCGAAGAACGAGCCGAAGCGCTCGGGCAGCAGGCCGTACAGTTGCGCGTGCGGCTCCAGCGCGGTGGCCAGCTTGGCGTAGTACAGGCTCTCGTTGACGTTGCCCAGGCGCGCGTGGAACGCCGCCAGGGCCTCGGCGAAGTCCTGCACCGTGTCGTCGAGCTCGGTCGCCCGTTCGAGCAGCTTGATGGCCTGCAGCGGCTCGTCGAGGTCGAAGCTGACGAGGCCCAGCACGTAGAGCGCGTCGGCGCACAGCGGATCGGCGCGCAGCGCGCGCTCGCAGGCGACGATCGCCTCGTCGTGACGCTCGTCCTTGAGGAACTCGAGCGCCTCGCGGATCGCCTCGGTGCCCGTCGTCGCGGACGCCTGGGCGATGGGGATCGGGACGGCTTGGGTCACCTGTGCTCCTTTGAGCGGCTGGGCCATGGTTCGACTCCGAGGTTGGTCATTCGGGTCGGCGCTGGCCCCACACCGCGCCGGTCTGGTTAGAAGGTCTAACGGAAGAGCTGCAGCACCGCCTGTTCGGCCTGGCCGGCGAAGGCCAGCGCGTTCATGCCCAGCTGCTGCCGCACCTGGAGGGCGACCAGGTTGGCGCCTTCCTCGTTGATGTCGGCGACCGTCAGCTTGGCGGCACCGCCTTCCAGCTCGTTGACGTACTTCTGCGTGAAGTCCAGGCGCGTGGTCAGCAGCGCCACGTTCGAGCCGAGCGACTGGGCCTGGCCGCGCAGGGTCGAGATCGCCGCGTCCAGCCCGGTGATCGCGTTCTCGATGTTGGTGCCGACCGTCCAGTTCGCCGCCGTAGCGATGCTCATGCCGGTCGTCGCGTTCGTCAGGTCGACCGACTGGATGGTCATCTTGCTGGTCGTGTCGGTGCTGAACTGGATGATGAACGCCGTGCCGGTGCCGTTGACCAGGTTCGTGCCCTGATAGGCGGCATCCAGCGTCAGATTGTTGATCTGCGTGCGCAGCGTGTTGAACTGGCCTTCGAGAAGCTGCAGCTCGTTGCCGGTCGCCGATTTCGCGCTGATGGCGATGCCGCGCATCTGCTTGACCATGCTGTCCAGCGATTCGACCGCTTCCAGCGCCGTCGAGACCGTGTTGACGGCCTGGTCGATGCCTTCCTTCTTCTCGGTCATGTCGGAGGCCTTGTCGGACAGGGCCTTCGCCTCGAAGAACGCGCGCGCGTCGTCCAGCACGCTCGAAACGCGCAGGCCGGTGGCCATGCGGCTTTGGGTGCGGTCGACGAGGTGCTGCGTCTTCTGCAGCGACAACAGGTTGTTTCGGATAGCTGACGAGAGCGCCACATCGTTGGCCATAATTCCCCACTCCTTCTTGGTCACGGCAGAGCCGCGGGGCAAGTGCCCTTCGCGGCCCTCGACGCAACGCCCGTGCCAAGGCTAAAGTTTTAGGAGAATCAATGGGGTATGCTGTGGGTAACTGCCCGGGGCGGTCCCAAGCTTGCCCGGTTTACGGCAGCCTTTGCCGGGCCGCCGTGGCAAGAGTTGCCGTTTGCGGGGTGCCGAAAAAAGGAACGGGGGCGCCCGAGGGCGCCCCCGCCAAGGGGTCCGGTAGGTGCCCGAAGGCTTACCGGAACAGACTCAGAACGGCCTGCTCAGACTGGCCGGCGAAGGCCAGCGCCTGGATGCCCAACTGCTGGCGGGTCTGCAGGGCCACCAGATTGGCGCCCTCTTCGTTAATGTCCGCCAGGGTCAGCTTGCTCGCGCCCTCTTCCAACTGGCCGACATAGGCCTCGGTGAAGTCGAGACGCGTCTGCAGGAGCGCGACATTCGAACCGAGCGTCGACGCGTTGCCACGCAGGGTGGTGATCGCGGCGTCCAGCTCGGTGACCGAATTGTCGATGTTGGTGGCGACCGAGAAATTGGCCGCCGCCGTGATGTCCAGGCCGGTCGTGGCGTTGCGCAGATCGACGGAGGCGATGCTCAGCTTGCTCGTCGTGAGGTTGCTGAACGAGACCGCCAGCGTCGAACCGGTGCCGTTAACCAGGTTGAGGCCCTGGTAGGAGGAGTCACCGGTCAGCAGGTTGATCTGCGTGCGCAGCGAGTTGAACTGCGTCACCAGCGAGGTCAACTCCGTGCCGGTCGCGGACCGGGCGCTGGTGGCCAAGCCCTTCATCTGCTTGACGATGGCGTCGATCGCCTCGATCGCCTCGATGGCGGCCGAGACCGAGCTAATGCCCTGGTCGACGCCGTCCTTCTTTTCGCCCAGATCGGAGGCGCGGTCGTTGAGCGCCTTGGAGGCGAAGAAGGCCTGGGAGTCGTCAAGCACGCTGGCAACCTTGAGGCCCGTCGACAGGCGGGCCTGGGTCCGGTCCATCAATCCCTGCGTATGATTGACCGACATCAGGTTGTTGCGCATCGCCGCTGATAGTGCAATATCCGTAGCCATGTTGATCTCCGTTATTACTTCTGTATATTTGACGAGTTCTATGAACCCGGTGACCGTTCTGGCCACGGATGCTTACGGAGCAACAGGGATGCCAGTCTTCGCGCGCCCGAATGTAATGGGGCTCGGTGTTGTGGATTCCCAATACTTTGCGAATTGGGACGCCGGCGGGGCCCGGTCGGCCGCGGCCGGCGCCGCGCGGCAAGACCTGCCCAACCCGGCAAGACCTGCCCGGCCGTTTCTGCCGAGGCGCCGATTGCGTGCCTAATCCATGTTATAAATCAATGTGTTGCGATGTCGCGCGCCGCGGGGCGTGCCGCCCGCCTAACGAGGGAGCGCGCTGGGCGTCCGGCGCCGGCGGCGCCAGCGAGCGGATCCGGCAGACCCGCGGTACGGCGCGGGCGTCGGGCCGCTCGTCTGCCGCGCTCGATCGTGCCCGTATGGCTTGGAATTTGGCCCGAATGGGCGCCGCTGCCCGCCGTGCCGCTCTGTGCACGCGACGGATTACCGGGTCCGCAGCTCTCGACGGGCCCGGCATCGGGGCGCTCGGCAGATCAACGGCGTGCCGGCGCGCGCCGGAGGCGCCGAGACCCCGGGCGCGGCAAAGAAAAGGGGGCGCCGAAGCGCCCCCGTTCGAGTTTGGCTACGGATCCTGTTTTAACGGAACAGGGCCAGCACCGACTGCTCAGACTGGCCGGCGAACGACAGGGCGCTGATGCCCAGCTGCTGGCGGGTCTGCATCGCCACCAAGTTGGCGCCTTCCTGGTTGATGTCGGCCAGGGTCAGCTTGCCGGCGCCTTCCTCCAGGACGTTCACATAGCTGGTCGTGAAGTCCAGGCGGGTCTGCAGCAGCGCGACGTTGGAACCCAGGGTCTGGGCCTGGCCGCGCAGGGTCGAGATTGCCGCATCCAGTTCCGTCACCGAATTGTCGATGTTGGTGGCGACGCTGAAGTTGGCAGCAGCAGTGACATCGAGACCCGACGTCGCGTTGGTCAGGTCGACCGCGGCAACGGTCAGCTTGCTGGTCGTCAGGTTCGAGAACGACACCGTGAGTGTCTGTCCCGTGCCATTCACCAGGTTCAGGCCCTGGTAGCTGGCGTCGGCGGCGAGCAGGTTGATCTGACCGCGCAGCGAGTTGAACTGCGTGACCAGCGACGTGAGCTCTGCGCCGGAAGCCGAGCGCGCGCTGGTGGCCAGGCCTTTCATCTGCTTGACGATGGCGTCAAGCGACTCGATGCCTTCAAGAGCGGTCGTGAGGGAGTTGATCCCCTGGTCGATGCCGTCTTTCTTGTCAGACATGTCGGCGGCCCGGTCATTCAGCGCCTTAGCCTCGAAGAACGCGTCGGCATCGTCGGTGACGCCGGCGACCTTGAGGCCAGAGGCCAGTCGAATTGTTGGTCCGGTCGATGAGCGCCTGCGTGCTGGACAGCGACAACAGGCTCGAGCGGACAGCAGCGGAAAGGGCGATATCCATGGTTTTAGTCTCCATTCTGAAGGTTCATCGAGGGTGTTCTGCCCTCGGGAGGCGGTTCTGCCTCAGGCCCTGTTTCGCAACCGCTGTGCCAAGATTGTTATCGGGGATTTCTATGGAATTTCAGCAATATATATTTCAAATGCAATTTATTGCCCGGCATTAATTGCCGGGGCGGCGGAAGCTCTTGCCGGGACCGGCGGCAGCTCTTGCCGGGGCCGGCAGAATCTGCCCGGCGACGCGTATAGACACGCCAAGATAGAGTTATGTGAGTGCAATACCCGATTCGCGGGCAAAAAAAGGGGGGCGCCGAAGCGCCCCCGCAAGTTGGCTACGGGTATTCCCCTAACGGAACAGGGCCAGCACCGACTGTTCCGACTGGCCGGCGAAGGCCAGGCTGCTGATACCCAACTGCTGGCGGGTCTGCAGGGCGACGAGATTGGCGCCCTCTTCGTTGATGTCGGCGAGCGTGAGCTTGCCGGAACCTTCCTCGAGCACGGTGACGTAGCTCTGCGTGAAGTCCAGGCGGGTCTGCAACAGGGCGACGTTCGAACCCAGGGTCTGGGCCTGACCGCGCAGGGTCGAGATCGCCGCATCCAGCTCCGTCACCGCGTTGTCGATGTTCGTGCCGACGCTGAAGTTGGCGGCAGCAGAGATATCGAGACCCCCCGTCGCGTTGGTCAGGTCGACCGAGGCGACGCTCAGCTTGCTGGTGGTCAGGTTCGAGAACGAGACCTCCAGCGTCGAGCCCGTACCGTTGATCAGGTTCAGGCCCTGGTAGGTGCCGTCACCGGTCATCGAGTTGATCTGGCCGCGCAGCGAGTTGAACTGCGTCACCAGGTCGGTCAGCTCCGAACCCGTGGCGGAGCGGGCGGTGTTCGCCAGACCCTTCATCTGGCTGACCACCGCGTCGACGGCCTCGATCGCCTCGAGAGCGGCCGACAGCGAGCTGATGCCCTGGTCGATGCCGTCCTTCTTGTCGGCCATGTCCTGGGCGCGGTCGGTCAGCGCCTTGGCCTCGAAGAAGGCGTCGGCGTCGTCGGTGACGCTCGCCACCTTCAGACCCGACGCCAGACGATTGTTCGTCCGGTCGATCAGGGACTGGGTGTTCGCCAACGACAGCAGAGACTGCCGTACGGCGCCGGAAAGTGCGATATCCATTTCTTGGCTCCTACTATGGTTAAGCCGTGAACTTCTGTCCACGAGGGCCTTTCTGCCCGGTACCGGTAGGAGCAAAAGCAATGCCGAGATTATGACCTTTGCGTATTGGGGCGTTCAATTACTTAGGTATGGTTTCGTTGTCTTTAACCATGCAGAATTTGCCCGTGACCCGGCAAGAGTTGCCGCGGGCGGCAGAAATTGCCCCGTTACCCGGCAGGAGTTGCCGGTTAACGGTTCGCTTTCAGGCGAACGTGAAATCAAGGCGGGGGTCGAACCCGCCGCGGCCCGGCGTCAGTGCCTGGGCCTATGGGTCATGCAGCCTCTGACCGTGTCGTCTCCTTATGGCTTTCGTCGTTGCCGCCGGCGACTGCCTTCTGCGCAGACGCGGGTGCGTCAGGCCGGTGGCGTCAGTCGAACAGGTTGAGGATCGAGGCCGGGTCTCGTTCCTGACCCAGCACGGTTGCGGTAGCGATGGACTCGGCGATGGCCTGCGAGCCCTCGAACGAGATCGACAGCACCGAGAGGATGCGGCCGAACTTGTCCTGGGTTTCCTTGACGGCGTCGATGCGCGCCTTGCGCTCGAGGATTTCCACATCGTCGATGGCGATGCTGGTCTCGTCGCCCTGGCGCTGCAGGCTGTCGCGCAGATTGACCACCATGTCCTGGTTGATCTCGATGATCGTCAGCGAGGCGTTCATGTCGGCGGTGACGTTGTCGATCGCCGCCTGGGCGTCGTCGATCTCCTGCTGGATGTCGAAGCCGCCGGTGACGATGGCGTTCAGCTCCGTCGGTCCCTCGGTCTTGCGTTTGCTTAAGAGATCCGGCGCGCCGATCAGGTATGACGTCGCGGTGCGCAGCTTGTCGAACTTGGCGGCGACCTCGTCGCGCTTGGCCAGGAACTCGGCCTCCGTTGCCGGCGCCGCCAGGTCGCGCAGGTCGTACAGGTCGGTCAGAATGTCCTTGACCGTCAGGCGGTTGGACTTGGTCGTGGCCTCGTAGTCCTGGACGCCGGCCAGCTCGCGCGTGACGCGCTTCTGTTTCAGCTGCAACAGCGCGGTCTTCGAGCTGCTGCCGCCGAACGACTCCTGGACCGCTTCGACTTCCTTGTTCATGCGTTCCAGAACGGCGTTCTGGGTGATGTTGAACTGCAGTTCGAATCTCGGGCGCGCGGACATCTGGCTCAGCCGCACCAAGGACTTGGTGAGCGAGAAATTGCCGATCGAAGGCGCGCCACTGCCGACAGGAAGCATGGTCAAAAGACTCCTGGTCCACGATGCCGCCGAGCCTGCGTCGGCGCCGTTAACGGCTGCTTAGGAATTGCTGCAATGCGAGTCATTGCCGATACCGTCCCTTAGAGGTAATTGACCAGGCTGAGGCTCTGCAGCCGCGCGACCGCGGAGAAGGCGGCCTCCAGCGCGACGGCGTCGGATTGCATGCGGGTCACCACTTCGGCGGCGTCGATGTTCTCGATGTCGCCGATGACGCCGCTGGCGTAGGCGATGTAGTTGTCGTGGCGCACGCGCACGCGATCCATGCCTTCGATCGCCGCGCCCAGCTCGCCGCGCATCTCGTTGATGCTGCGTACCGTGTTCGACGGCTCCGAGCCGATCGCCACGCTGAGCATCGAGCGCGCCTTCTGCAGCACTGCCTGGTCGTAGGGGTCGCGTGGGTCGCCGTCGCCCAGATTGGCGACCGCGTCGAGCGCCGTGAGGATCTGCTGGAAGGCCAGCTCGCCGCCGTTGACGCTGTAGCTGATGGTGACGTCGGCGTCGGCCCGCGCCGTCACCGCGGCGCTGTCGCCCTGATAGTAGTCCAGTTTCGGCGTCGCCAACATCGCCGCGTTGTTCAGCTGGTCGACGTAGAACTGGAACAGGCCCGGGTCCTCGCCGTTGATCTCGGTGACCGTCGGGTTGTTGAGGTCGGCCGGCACCGGCACGGTCGGCAGCACGCCGTTCTTGTCGAAGTAGAGCTGCTGGTAGAACGAGCCCTGGGCGAACGGCAGGGTGTTGCCCTGCACCTGCTCGTAGACCGCCTGGTAGAACGTCTCGTCGACCGTGATGCCGTCGGCCTCGATCAGGCTGGCGCTGGTGTAGCCGGGCGGCGTGAAGTCGACCGGCTTCGTGTCGATGCGGTCGCCGCCGAACAGTTAGCGGCTGCCGTCGCGCACGTTCAGCATGTCGCGCACCAGGTCGCGGATGTTGCTGACGAACGGCAGCAGATCGCCGACATGGGTCTCCGGCGCGTTGATCGCGCCCTCGATGACGCCGCGCGCGTCGCGGACCGCGCCCTCGATGGTCTCGAGGCTGAGGTCCATGATCGAGACGCGCTGCTGGTGTATCTCGATGTTCTGCAGGAACTGCTGCGAGCTGGCCTGGCCGGCCTCCATCGAGATCAGCCGGCTCGTTTGGACGGCAATGCCCTGATATTCCTGCGACTTCTTGCCGGTCGCGAGCTGTACCTGCAGGTCCATGATGCGCTGCTGCGTGTTCAGCGTGTGGAACATCGCAACTTGCTGCTGGGCGAAGGGGGCGATGCGGGGCATCGTGACGCTCCTAGCGGACCAGGTTGACGATGGTGTCCATCAGCTCGGACACCGTCTGGGTGATGCGGGCGGCCGCCGCGTAGGTGTTCTGCAGAATCACCAGGTTGGCCATCTCCTCGTCGATGTTGACCTGGCTGATCGACTTGGCCTGGGAGACCAGCGTCTCGCGGTGGCTCTCGGCCGACGCCATGTTGTTGCTGACGCCCGCGGTCATGGTGGCGTTGAACGAAATGATGCGGGCGGCGTAGTCGGCGATGCGCTGATTACCGGCGGGCAGGGCGCCGGCCGGGCCGAAGCTGGCGTCGCTGGTGAACACGTCGGCCAGCCGCTCGGCGACCGAGGTGTCGCCGGCGCCGATCACCGAATTGCCGACGACGATGGCGCCGGCCGACAGCTCGGCGCGGGACACCCGGTTGTAGTCGGCCGAGATCGCGGTCGCGACGCTGAGGCCGGCGGCGATGCCGGGGAAGCCGGCGCGCAGGTTCAGCGACGACGCCAGCGTGCCGGAATCGCTGATGAAGAAGTTGTCGCTGTCGGTGTCTTCCAGGCGCATGCGGAAGCCGTCGCCCTCCCGCACCACGGTGGCGACGATGTTGGGACCGCCCAGGGCCGCGGTAATGTTGGTGGCGATGTCGTCCAGGCTGTCGCCGGCGCCGTAGGCGACGTTCGTGGTGGCACCGCCATGGCGGAACGTCAGGGTGCCGGCCAGGCCGACCGCGGCGGTGCTGTCCGCGACCTGGTCGCTGGTGTGCAGGATGAAGCTCTCGCTGGCCTCGAACAGGTTGTTCAGGCCCAGGAAGTGCGACATGCCCAGCGTCTTGCTGCCGCTGGTGACGGCGCTCGTCATCTCGTTGACGGCAATGCGGTTGGCGCCCGTGGCGGCGATGGTGACGCGCCCGTCGGCGCCGATCGCCGCCGTGGCGTTGGCCATGCCGTTGATCGCCGCGACGACGGCGCCGATGTTGGCGGCGGGGCCGATGTTGACGTCCAGCACCTCGACGGCCAGACCGTCGGCGTCGGTGACGGCAACGCGGAACGTGCCGGTCATGGCGGGCGCGTCGGCCGCGGCAACGACGCGGCTGCCGGTCAGGGACGCCGGCGGCGGGAAGGCCGTGCCGTCGTTGTGCACCGCGTTGACCGTGTCGCGCAGCGTCTCGGCGAGCATGTCCAGCTCGCTCTGCAGGTCCGGCAGCGCCACGTCGCGCATGTGGATCAGGGCGGCCAGCTTGCCGCTGCGCACCTCCTGCGTGATGTCGGGGCCGGCGACGCCCACCGAGATGCCGGCGATGCCGCTGCCGTAGACCACGGACGAGGCGACCTGGGTGGCGACCTGGTGGCTCAGCGGGTTCGCCGCGCCGTCCAGCAGCGGCCGGCCGGATTCGGTGAACACCGAGATCTCGCCGGAGCTGCGCTCGAAGACGCGCAGGTCGGTCAGTTCGGAGAGCTGCGCCAACAGCCGGTCGCGCTGGTCCTGCAGCTCGCCGACCGGCTTGCCGGAGGAGAGGCCGAAGGCGATCTGCGAATTCAGGTCCTGCATGTCCGACAGGTAGGTGTTCATATCGGTCAGCGCGTCGCCGATGCGCTGGTCGGCTTCCAGGCGCTGGCGCTGCAGTTCCTTGGTGTAGCGATTGAAGTCTTCGGCCGCGGCGCGCGCCGCGTCCAGCACGCGCGAGCGCGAGATCGGGCTCTCCGGCGACAGCGCCAGGCCCTCCAGCTCGGTCCCCAGCGAGGCCAGGGCGTGGGCGACGGACGTGTTGTCCTCCGGCGTGCCGAAATAGCCCTGCACGCGCGTCAAGAACTCCTCGCGCACGCCCAGATTGCCGACTTTGCCGAGCTATTCGCGGATGCCCGTCTGCAGCGCCTTGTCGACGTGCCGCTGGATCTCCGTCAGGCGCACACCGCCGGCGACGCCGGCGACGACGACGGGTTCCTGGGCGACCGTCTTGCGGCTGTAACCTTCCGTGTTGACGTTGGCGACGTTCGCGGTCGTGACCTGGAACGCCGCCTGCGTCGTCTGCAGGGCGGTCATTGCCGAGCGGATGCTGTTGATGAGGGACATATCGCGGGGTCCGCTGGGGCTACAGCACCTGGTTCAGGGAGACGTGGGTCGACAGGCCCGGCTGGGCGTTCTGGTCGACCGCGCCGCTCGCCGAATAGCCGTTGTTGGCGGCCTGCTGCTCGCGCACCGCCTGGGCGATGGTCTCCATCAGCCGGGTGTTGGCGTCCATCGCCGACTTCAGCGAGCGGGCGTTGACCATCGTCGCCCGGTCGAGCCGCTCGGCGCTCTCCTTGAGGCGCGTGCGCTTGCTCTCGGCCAGCCCGTCGAAGACGTGCGGGATCTCCGTCACCTCGCCGATCAGCCGCTGATAGACCTTGGCGACGGCTTCCTTGTCGGCCTGCAGGACCGTGATCCCGCCGACCTCCATCTTGCGCACCAGTTCGGACTCCTGGTCCAACAGATCGGCCAGGCGGCCGGTCACATCGATCAGCTTTTCGGCGCGCTCTTCGGCGCTCATCGTTGCCGTCATGGTCACTCGACCTCCTGCATCTTGAGCATCTGCTGCATCAGCGAATCGGCGATACCGACGCCGCCGCTGCTGGCCAGCTCCTTGCCGTATTCCTGGAACAGCATCGAGCGGAAGACGTTCTCGCCCGGACCGCCGCCGAACAGCGGATCGGTCTCGATGCCGGCGAACATGTGGGACACCATCTGGGTCAGGAAGAACGCTTCGAAGTCCTCCGCCGCCGCGCGCGCCGTGGCCGGGTCGCCGGTCGGCGTCAGCCGGGGCGGCTCGCCCCGCGCGTAGGCCGCCTGGGCGGCCGCGAAGGCGGGCGGTGCGCTGATCGGCAGGGTCATCACATCACCTCAATATCGGCCTGCAGCGCGCCCGCGGCCTTGATCGCCTGAAGGATGGAGATCATGTCGCGCGGTCCGACGCCCAAGGCGTTGAGGCCATTGACCAATTCCTGCAGGCTGACGCCCTCCTGCAACACCGCCAGGCGGTTGTTCTGGCCCTCGTCCACCTCGATCGCCGTGCGGTCGACGGTCTGGGTCGTGCCGACCTCGGCGAAGGCGCCCGGCTGACTGACCTGCTCCTGCTCGGTGATGCGGATGGTCAGATTGCCCTGGGCGATGGCGACGGTGCTGATGCGCACGTTCTCGCCCATCACGATGACGCCGGTCTGCTCGTCGACGACCACGCGCGCCATCTGGTCCGGGGTGACGCGCAGCTGCTCGATCTCGGTGATCAGCGAGACGACACCGCCGGGTGCCTGCGGGTCCAGCTTCAGGCGCACCGTGCCGGGGTCGATGGCGTTGGCCGCGGCGACGCCCAGAAAACCATTGATTGCCGCGGCGACGCGCGACGCGGTCGTGAAATCGGGGTTACGCAGGCTGAGATTGACCACGGTCATGGAGGCCAGGTCGAACTGGATTTCGCGCTCGATGATCGCCCCGTTGGAGATCCGCGCGGACGTCGGCACGCCCTTGACGATGGTCGCCGCGTCGCCCTGGGCGCTGAAGCCGTTGACCACCAGCTGGCCCTGGGCCACGGCATAGACCTCGCCGTCGGCGCCCAGGAGTGGCGTTACCAAGAGCGTGCCGCCCAAGAGGCTTTCGGAGTCGCCCAGCGCGCTGACGCTGACGTCGATCCGCGTGCCCTGGCGGGCGAACGGTGCCAGCGTCGCCGTGACCATGACGGCGGCGATGTTCTCGGTGCGCAGCGTGCTCAGATTGTCGCGCGTGTTGACGCCCAGGCGCTCCAGCATGCCGACCAGGCTCTGCTGCGTGAACGGGGCGTTGGTCAGCGTGTCGCCCGTACCGTTCAGGCCGACCACCAGGCCGTAGCCGACCAGCATATTCTCGCGCACGCCCTCGAAAGCGATGATGTCCTTGAGGCGCGCCTGGCCCGCCGCCGGCGCTGCGATGAGGCAGGCAAGGACGGCCAGGACGGCGGCGCGGAACAGGCGGGCGGGAGAGTTGGGCATGGGCTGTCTTGGCCTTCGGCACCGGGGAGACACGTGCTCGCAGTCTCGGTTGCGAGTTCCGTGCCAGCCGGATCGGCGACATAAAGCATTGATATAAAACGCTTTGTAGGGGAAGGATGATTCGCCGGCCCGGCCGGAAACGCCCCCCGCGCCGGCAAGGCCTGCCGCCGGCCGCGGCAACATCTGCCACGCGCGGCCGGCACTTAACGCCGATTTAACCGTGCGCGGGCCACCTTGCCGGCAACGACAATGACGGTGTCAGCCCCTCCAGCACGATGAAGGTCGAAGGCCCCAACAGCTTGCGTCCGGGCACGGTGCGCCGTGCCGGCCGGTCGTCCGGTGGCGCCGCCGGCGCGTTCGCCAGCGAGGTCGCCGGTAGCCAGGAGACCGCCGCCGCGGCGGGGGTCGGCTCCACCGCGGCGCTTGATTCGGTCGAGGCGCTCCTGGCGGTGCAGGAGGTCGACGACCCGCTCGAGCGGCGCGACCGCAAGCTGCGACAGCACGGCGAAGAGCTGCTGGACCGCCTGGACGAGATCCGCAACGGCCTGCTGATGGGCGCCATCCCGCACGAGCGCCTGGAGGCGCTGGCCGCCCGGCTGGCCGAGCAGCGCGAGCGGGCGAGCGACCCGCGCCTGGCGGCCGTGCTGCAGGAGATCGAGCTGCGCGCCAAGGTCGAGCTGGCGAAGCTGGCCGCGATTTGACCGCTGGGGTGCCGAGGCCCGCGGATTCCGGCGCAATTCCTGGCGCCCGCGGCCGCGGCCCACAATTTCGTCAGCGTCGTTCTAGCCGCTTGTAGCAGCGGCGGAATTGGCTATATTCCGCGCGCGCGAAAGCGGTGCGAGGCAGGAGAATCAAGCTGAGGCGGCGAATGTCGGCAACGTTACTTTCCCCGGACTATGAACCGTCGGAAGACGAACCGTTCATGAATCCGATGATGCGTGAGTTCTTCCGGCAGAAGCTGGATGGCTGGCGCTTCGAGTTGCTCAAGGAGTCCGGGCAGACCTTGCAGAGCCTCCAGGAGGAGAGCCTGCAGGAGCCGGACATTGCCGACCGGGCCTCGCTGGAGACCGAGCGGGCGCTGGAGCTGCGCACCCGCGACCGGTACCGCAAGCTGATCGGCAAGATCGACTCCGCGCTGAAACGGCTGGAGACCGACGACTACGGCTTCTGCGAGGAGACCGGCGAGCCCATCAGCCTGCGCCGGCTGATCGCCCGGCCGATCGCGACGCTGAGCCTGGAGGCGCAGGAGCGTCACGAGCGCATGGAACGCACCCACCGGGACGACTGAGCCTTGCCTGCGCCCGGTGCGGCGCCACGAGAAAGGGCCGGCCCTGGCGGGGACCGGCCCTTCGTTTGGCCGCTGCCTGCGACCCTGTGCGCTGAGTGCGCCGCCGCCTCCTGCGGCGTGTCCTCAAACCCTCACCACGGGAAGATGATGTCGTAGATCTGCTGGCCGTAGCGCGGCTGCTGCACGTCGGTGATGTGCCCGCGGCCGCCATAGGCCAGGCGGACCTCGGCGATCTTGTCGAAGCTCACGGTGTTGGTGGAGCTGATGTCCTCCGGGCGGATGACGCCGGCGATCTGCAGTTCGCGCAGCTCGAAGTTGACCCGCACCTCCTGCCGGCCCAGCACCACCAGATTGCCGTTCGGCAGCACCTGGGTGACGACGGCCGCGACGTTCAGCTCGATCGCCTCCTCGCGGCTGATCGAGCCGGCGCCCTCGGTGTTGCTGGTGGCGTCGGCGTCGACCAGGTTGCCCGGGTCGATGGCCTCCGGAAGGATGCGGCTGGCGCTCGATTCATAGCCCAGGAAGGCGTTCAGCGAGGCGTCCTCGTTGGCCACGCGGCTGCGCTCGGTCTCGTTGCTCAGCTCGGCCGAATCGTCCAGATCGATGACGACCGTCAGGATGTCGCCGACCGACGAGGCACGCTGGTCCTTGAAGAAAGCGCGCGCACCGGTGCGCCACAGCGAATTCGGGTTGCGGTAAGCCGGGCGCGGCTCGGGCATCGGCATGCTGACCGGGCGATAGCCCTCCTGCAGCGTCGGGTTCTGGATGGTCGTCAGCGACGGCTCCTCGCCGATCTCGCTGAGCCGGGTGAACATGTTGCAGCCGCTGAGCGCCGTCACCGTGACGGCGGCGAGGGCGAGGCTGGTCAGGCGGGTCTTGGCGATCATGCTCGGGGGCCTCCTCAACGCTGCGCCAGCTGGCGGGAGGAGGCAACGACGACCCGATTGGGGCCGACCACCGTCGCCTCGACAACCAGGCGGGTCTTGCTGTTCATGATGCGAATGACGTCGTCCAGGGCGCCGTTGTCCAGCGCCTTGCCGCTGGCGGTCAGCTTCATCGTGTCGGTCTCGTAGGTCATCGTCACCAGGTGGCCCTTGGTGACGACGCGCGGCGTGCGCAGGTCGGCGATGCGGATGGCCTGGCCGGCGCGGACCACGCGGCGCGGCTCCTTGCCGATCAGGTCGTCGACCGAGGTCACCGTGTTGCGGCGGATGCGGCCCTGGCGCACTTCGATCCAGTCGATGTCGTCCATCTCGATGACGTCGCCGGACTGCTTGTTCTCGGCCAGCACGGGCACCTGGCGGATGCGGTAGAGGTTGCCGTTGACCGTCAGGCGCTCGGCCTTGGGGTCGCCCGCCGGCACCTCGACGACGGCGCTGAAGCGCTCGGTGCGGCTGTCGACCGACAGGCTGAGCACGCCCACCGTGGCCGGCAGGTCGGTGGCGATGTGCAGCTGCATGGCGCGGTTCGACATCGAGACCTCGATGTCGTCCTGGCCGTCGCGAGCCAGCACCTCGTCGCGCACCGCGTTGGCCACGTCGTTCGCCGTCACCACGGTGCTGGCGCGGGCGACGACGACGCGGTCGATGCGGCTGGACGGGCGCCAGTCGAGCTGCTGGCGCACCGCGGTGCGGAACAGCCAGTTGGCGTCGAACACCGCCCGGCGGCCGGGGCGCGGCGCGTAGGCGATCACCGTCTCGGGCCGGGCGACGCCGTCGAACAGGTCGCCCAGGCGCACGGTCTCGGTCTCGACGACCACGTTGCGGCGCAGGGTCACTTCGGCGGCCGGCGCCCCGGAATCGGCGTCGGCGTCGGCGGCGTGTGCGGCGGCCAGATGGGTCAGGCCCAGGGCCGCGGCCAGCAGCAGGATCTGCACCGGCCGGGCCACGAGCGTGAGCGGGTTCAGCAGGTTCATTCCTAGCGCATCCTATTGAGAGTATTGAGCATTTCGTCGGATGTCTGGATCACCTTCGAGTTCATCTCGTAGGCCCGCTGGGCGCGGATCAGGTTGGTGATCGCCGCCACGGTGTTGACGTTCGAGGTCTCCAGGAAACCCTGCAGCAAGGTGCCGTAGCCGTCCGAGCCGGGCGTGCCGTCGCTGGGGTTGCCAGAGGCCGGCGTCTCCCGGAACAGGTTGTCGCCGACGGCCTGCACGCCGGCCGAGTTGGGGAACTTCGAGAGCGTGATCTGGCCGGCGTTGGTGTCGGTGACCTGGCCGGCGATCTTCACCAGCACTTCGCCCGTCGGGTTGATCGTGACGTCGATCGCGCCGGCGGGAATGTTGATGCCGGGGTCGACGGTGTAGCCGTCGGCGGTAACGATTTCACCGTCCGGGCCGATCTGGAACGAACCCGAGCGCGTGTAGGCGGTGCTGTTGTCGGGCAGTTTGATCTTGAACCAGCCCTCGCCCTGGATGGCCAGATCGAAGGTGTTCTCGGTCGATTCCAGGTTGCCCTGCTCGGCGACCATGTAGACGGCCGCGGTCTTGACGCCCAGGCCGACCTGCACGCCGGCGGGCACCACGGTGCCGCTGTCCGACGAGGTCGAGCCGACGCGTCGCTGCGTCTAGTAGAGGAGATCCTGGAACTCCGCCCGCGACCGCTTGAAGCCGGTCGTGCTCATGTTGGCGATGTTGTTCGACAGCACCTCGACGTTGAGCTGCTGTGCCAGCATCCCGGTCGCGGCAATACTCAGAGACCGCATGGCTCTCGCTCCTTGTTCGCTAAACCGGCTGTCCGAGGGTGTCGAGCGCCTCTTGCTGGCGCTTTTCCTCGGATTCGATGACTTTCTGGGCCGACTGGTAGGCGCGGCTGACGTCGATCATGCGCGTGATCTCCAGGACGCCCTTGACGTTCGACAGCTCCAGCATGCCCTGCACGACTTCGACCCCGGTCGCCGCCTGGGGCACGTCTTCCGTCGTCAGCAGGCCGTCGCCGATCTTGCTCATGTTCTGGGGGTTGGCGAAGCCGACGACGCGCAGCCGGCCGATCGAGCCGTTCTCCGTGCGGACCGAGCCGTCGCGCAGGATCGTGATGTCGGTCTCGTCGGGCGCGAAGAAGAACGGCACGTCGCCCTCGCCCAGGACCGTGGCCCCGGTGGAGGTGACCAGCTTGCCTTCGTCGTCCAGCCGCATGGAGCCGTTGCGCGTGTAGAAGATGCCGTTCGCCGTCTCGACGGCGAAATAGCCTTCGCCGTTGAGCGCGACATCCAGCTTGTTGCCGGTGCCGACGATCTCGCCGGGCTGTGTGTTGCGCACGATGCCGTGGTCCTGAACGAAGGAGATCTCGTGCTCCATCGTCTCTTCGTTCAGCAGGTACTCAACGAACATCGGCGTCTCGCCCTGATAGCCGGGCGTCGACATGTTGGCGATGTTGTTGGCGATGATGTCCATCTGGTTGCGCAAGGCAAACTGCTGTGAGAGCGCAACGTATGAGGCGTTATCCATCGAGCGGGCCTGACTGCTTCTGCGAAAGGGTTCGCCCCGTTCCGAAGCACGCGACGTGCCACGCGGGAGAGTCGTGGCAAATCAGTCGCTTGGCCGCGCGACCCGCAGCGGCAGCCGCGCCATAACTGCCATTCCGGGGCACGCTTTGCCCGGCAAGCCTTGCCGCCGACCCGCGCCGGCGAGGCCGCCTAAGCCGCTCGCGGGCAAAGGGTTTCTTAACCGAGTTCACCGATTTTGGTCAGCGACGCGGACCGGCCACCCGGGCCGGCGCTTCCCACGGACATGCGGCGGGCCCGATGGCGGACGAAGAAGACGAAGAAGTCCAAGACGGCGAAGAGATCGCCTTCGAGTCGGAAGACGGCGAATTCGAAGGCCCGGCGCCGGGCAAGAAGTCGCGCCTCAAGAAGCTGCTGTTTATCATCCTGCCGGTGATCCTGCTGATCGGCGTCGGCGCCGGCGCCTACCTGTCGGGCCTCCTGGACCCCCTGTTGGGCGGCGGCGGCGGCGGCCACGGCGACGAAATGGCCGAGGAGGACGTCGAGGAAGATCACGGTCCCGCCACCTACTACGAGCTGCCGGAGATGCTGGTGAACCTCAACGGCACCGGCCGGCGCACCAATTACCTGAAGATCACCGTCGCGCTGGAGGTCACCGGCAAGGACGCGGTGCCGCACCTTGAAGAGGTGCTGCCGCGCATCGTCGACAGCTTCCAGGTCTTCCTGCGTGAACTCAGGGTCGACGACCTGCGCGGCTCGGCCGGCATGTACCCGCTGAAGGAGGAGCTGTTGCTGCGCGTCAACGCCGCGACCGGCTCGACCGAGGTCCGCGACGTCCTGTTCCGCGAAATGCTGGTCCAGTAACGGCAGAGCCGCATGAGCGACACCACAGAAGCCGACGGTCCCGAGCTGGACGACGACGCCCCCGGGGGCGAGGACGCCGGCAGTTTCGACGACGACCTCGCCGCCGAATGGGAGGCGATGGGCGACGATGAGGATGCCATCAGTCGCGTCCTCGACCAGGACGAGATCGACAGCCTGCTGGGCTTCGATCCCGAAGGCGGGGTCGCCAACGAAGCGACCGGTATCCAGGCCATTCTCAACAGCGCGCTCCTCAATTACGAGCGCCTGCCGATGCTGGAGGTGGTGTTCGACCGGCTCGTCCGGATGATGACCACGTCTTTGCGCAACTTCACCTCCGACAACGTAGAAGTTAGTTTAGAATCAATTAGTTCCATCCGTTTTGGCGACTACCTGAATTCGATCCCGCTGCCCGCCATGCTGGGCGTGTTCAAGGCCGAGGAGTGGGACAACTACGGCCTGCTGACGATCGACAGCGCGCTGATCTACTCCATCGTCGACGTGCTGCTGGGCGGCCGCCGGGGCACCGCGGCGATGCGGATCGAGGGCCGCCCCTACACGACGATCGAGCGCCAGATGATGGAGCGCATGATCGGCTTCGTGCTCAGCGACCTGTCGGCCGCCTTCGAGCCGCTGAGTCCGGTGACGATGGGTTTCGAGCGGCTGGAGACGAACCCGCGCTTCGCGACCATCGCCCGGCCGGCCAACGCCGCCATCGTCGTGCGTCTGCGCGTCGACATGGAGGACCGCGGCGGCAAGCTGGAGCTGCTGCTGCCCTACGCCACGCTGGAGCCGGTGCGCGAACTGCTGCTCCAGATGTTCATGGGCGAGAAGTTCGGCCGTGACTCGATCTGGGAGACCCATCTGGCCAGCGAGCTGTGGATGACCGACGTCAACATCCGCGCCGTGCTGGACGAGCAGGCGCTGACGCTGGGCGAGGTCTTCGACTTCCGCGTCGGCACCCGCCTCATGCTCAACTCGATCGTCGGCGGCGACATCACGCTCTTGTGCGGCGACGTGCCGCTGTTCATCGGCCGCATGGGGCGCCGCTCCGGCAACATCGCCGTCAAGATCGACAGCCGCTACCGCCTGGACGGGGGCTGAGCCGATGACCGCGGGGCTGGCACTCGACGGCCTGATCGCGCTGTTGCTGGTCGCCACCATCGTCTATGCGGCGATGCTCAACCGGCGGTTGCAAAATATCCGCAACGGCCGTGCCGAGCTGGAGGCAACGATCGCCGAGTTCGCGCAGGCCACCGCGCGGGCCGAGGCCGGCGTCGCGCGCCTGCGTCAGCATGCCGAGAGCGAGGCCGCCGAGCTCGACCGCCGGCTGGAGCGTGCCCGCGCCGCCGTCGACGAGCTGGGCTTCCTGGTCGAACGCGCCGAGGCGTTGGGCGGCCGCCTGGAGGCCGGGATCAGGGGCGCGCGGGACCGTCCGGCACCGCCGGCCGCCGCGCCGAGCGCACCGGAGCCCGCGACGGGCGCCGAAGACGAGCTGCTGCACGCCCTGCAGAGCCTCCGTTGACTTCGCAAGGCACCTGAGGTGCCGAAAGGGATGCGCCGATGAACCGCTTCGTTCGCCTGTTGCCAGTGACCATCGTTGCCGCGGCGCTGATGCTGACCGTGCGGCTGGGCGAGGTCTGGCGCGGCGTCGATGCGGCGATCGCCGCTGAGAAGGCCGTCGAGGAGCCGGCCGCGCCGGCAGAGGCCGAGGTCGAGGCGGCCGAAGCGTCCGAAGACGCCCATGCCGCCGACGCCGCGACCGAGGCCGAGGGTCACGACGCCGCCGCGATGGCCGAGGAGGAGGGGCCCGCGGCGCTGACGCCCGAGCAGCTCACCGGCGAAGAAATGAAGATATTGCAAGGGCTTGCGCACCGGCGCACCGAGATCGAGAAGCTCGAGGCCGAACTCGAGGTGCGCGAGGACCTGCTGGCCGCCGCCGAGGGCCGCGTCGAGGCCAAGATCGCCGAGCTCGACCAGCTGCGCGGCCAGATCGCCGCCCTGATCCGGCAGTACAACGAGCAGGAAGACGCCGAGATCCAGTCGCTCGTCAAGATCTACGAGACGATGAAGCCGAAGGACGCGGCGCGCATCCTGCAGGACCTGGAGCTCGACGTGCTGCTGTCGATCATGGAGCGCATGAAGTCGCGCTCCAGCGCGCCGATCCTGGCGGCCATGGACGGCAGCCGCGCGCGCGAGGTGACGGCCCAGCTGGCCCAGCGCCTGGCGCTGGACATGCCGACCGGCCCGGAGGGCTGATTTCCGGCGGAAACGCGCGGTTCAAGCGGCCGCGCTTAGCGATGTCTTAACCGCGATGGGTGTTCACTAGCCCTTAACCATGGACGCCGGCCGGCGCGGTCTCGCCGCGGCGGCAGGCGACCCGGAGGAGGGCTCGATGCACGCTGCCGCGCCGCGGCCTTTGGGTGCCGTCACGGCGGGCGTCGGCAACGCCGGCGACGACAGCCCTGACGGCGCCCCGGGTAACCCGGCGACCGGCGCGGCGACGACGATGCCGGTCCTGTCGCTGTTCCTGCTGCTGCTGGCCCTGTTCGTCATGCTCACCGGCATCGCCAATTTCGAGGAACGCCGCACCGCGGCGGTGATGGGCAGCCTGGACGCCACGTTCCGGGCCGCCGACGCCGGCGCGACGCGCACGCTGGGCTCGCTCGCCGGGCCGCTGATCGGCGCCGAGCGCCTGGAAGAGCGGCTGCACGAGCTGGTCGCGACGGACTTCCCGCTGCAGCCCGTGGCGCTCAGCCGCCTGGGCACGACGGTGCTTGTCGAGCTGCCGGCGGACGCGGTGTTCGAGCCCCAGGGCGACCGGCCCCGCGCCGCCGTCCGGGAGCTGCTGGCCCGGCTCGCGGGCCTGCTCGCCGAGCCGCCGCGGGGCCTCGCCTACGAGACGATCGTCGCCCTGGCGCCGCGCGACGGCGCCTGGCGCGCCGCTGCCGTGGCGCGGGCGCTCGCCGCCGCGGGCGCCCCGGCCGAACGGCTCGCCGCGGCGCTGATTCCGGCCGCCGACGGCACCCTGCGGCTCTCGATCGAGACTCTGACCAAGGGTGGCGGCAAATGACCGCGGCGCCGCGCATCCGGCCGCCCATCGACGGGCCGTGGCTGATCACCTTCGCCGACCTGGCCGCCGTGATGCTGGCGTTCTTCGTCATGCTGTTCGCCATGCAGGACATCGAGGCCGAGAAGTGGCAGGCGGCGCTCGACGGCCTGAACCGCCATATCGACCAGGCCCCGCTGGAGGACCCGGCGGCCGCGGCAAGCGTCACGGTCGACCTGGGCGAGGCCGAACGGGGCCTCGATCTCGACTATTTGGCCGCGATCCTGGACGAACGTCTCGCCGCGGCGCCGGAGCTCGAGGCCGTCATCGAGCGGCGGCCGGCGGCGCTGACGCTCGCCCTGCCGCTGGGCGCGCTGTTCGACGGCGCCCGCCCGAGCGCCCAGGGCGCTGCCCTCGCCGAGCAACTGGGGCAGGTCGTCGGCGGCCTGCGCAACCGCATCGACATCGTCGTGCGCCTGCCCGGCAGCGCCGGCACCGGCGCGCCGCCCATCGCCGACTGGCAGCGCGCGCTGGTGCGCGCCGCGGCGGTCGCCGAGGCCATGCGCCGGGGCGGCGCGATGGTCCCGGTGGCGGTCATCGGCCGCCGCGGCCCGGCGGGCGGCGCCGGGCGCGTCGAGATCGTCGTGCGCGACGGCCGGGGAGTCGGCTGATGCGGGCGCTGGTGCCGATCGCGCTGCTGCTGGTGGCGGGCCTCTGGCCGGCCGGCAGCGGCGCCGTCGACAGCGTGCCGGTGCGCGCCTGGCCGCACGACGGCTATGGCCGCCTGGTGTTCGACTGGAGCGCCCCGGTCGACTACTCGGCGGAGATCGCCGACGGCCGGCTGGTGGTCGAGTTCGACCGCCCGTTCGAGGTCGACCTTGACGCCGCGCTGGAACTGTTGCGCGACTACGTCGCCAAGGCGCAGAGCGACCCCGCCGGACGCACGCTACGCTTCGAGTTCAGCGCGCCCTTCCGGCTGCGCCATTTCGTCGCCAACGGCTCCGTCGTCGTCGACCTGATCAAGGACGGCGCCAGCGCCAAGGCCAAGGCGCCGGCCGACGCGCCGCGGGTGCGGGTGCGCGCGGGCGAGCACAAGGCCTACAGCCGGCTGGTGTTCGACTGGCCCGGCCATGTCGACTACGACGTCGCCCGCGCCGGTGCCGCCGTGACGCTGACCTTCCGCCGCCCCGGTCAGATCGACCTCGGCGCCCTCCAGCGCGACCCGCCGGCGGCGATCGGCGGCATCGCCCAGCGCGCCGGCCCCGAGGGGCCGATCGTCGAGCTGACCATGTCCGGCAGCGCCCGGCTGCGCCACTTCCGTGACGGCACCAAGGTGGTGCTGGACGTCTACCGCGAGACCACGGCGGAGGCGGCGCCGCCGCAACGCCAGGGGGCCAAGCAGGGCGTCGACGAAAATGCGGCCGACCAGGTCGTGGCGGCGCCTCAGGTGCCGGTCGACATCGTCGTGCCGCCGCCGCAACCCACGGCCGAGGCCGGGACCGCCGCCGCGC
>Ga0049108_10000104_pt1 | contig 35484 bp, 29 predicted proteins | sample WorMetilPIANOSA2_FD_60020 | JGI IMG/M metagenome (GOLD analysis project Ga0049108, IMG submission 60020) | Marine gutless worms symbiont microbial communities from Max Planck institute for Marine Microbiology, Germany - Olavius ilvae PIANOSA.2 | ecosystem: Host-associated > Annelida > Digestive... | reverse complement strand
CCGCCTAATAATCACTGTCCCGAGAGGGCTGACTGTCCGGGAGGTCTTTGACTTTTACAGTTCATTGAACACAGCCTTTTCTCTTTTTTGGTACGCCCGGCCCGATTCGAACGGGCGGCCTACGGATTCGAAGCAAGGAATCGCCGAGCCTCCTAACCTCCTAAAAATAAATAACTATTTACATTAGCAGCCTTTTCAGTTTTGGCAATTTTATCAAAATTTGTGTAATTTTTATAAATTTTGGAATTATTCTCACACAAATCCACACCCACAGAAGATTATTCCAAATGAGCAACATAGACCAAGAACCGAATTATTTTTCGAGACAGCCCTATTGCAGCGACTCTATCCTGATTGGAAATTCAGCGCAATTACCCCTGCCACAACGTCCAGGTCAGATCGTTTTTATTCGTACTCCATGAAAATTTCGTTTTACACATCAGGCACTGGTAATCCTGCTCTTCGTAGCCTCGGTTTTTGTTTCCTTTAAAAATTCGGCGTTCGTCAACTTTGATTAGATATCCATGCGGCTTTCCACCGCGATATTTTTTGGCTTGCTTCTCACACTGCCGGCAAATTTCCATTTCAACTTTCTCCAATACGACCTTTAAATTGCTTCTTAATAAACGGAGACGTCATCGAAGCGAGAAGACTGCCGTAATCCAAACTAAAATTCACTTCATCGCCAACCTGTAGATTGTTGGCCTGGTTATCGAGAATAATATGATCACTGCTGGAGCCAATTATTTCCATCGCACTATTGGACTTCAAGCCAGCCATCTGAACGTCCTGCCTTCCCAAAGCAACAATCACTCTCTGGTGAGTTCCGCGATCCCGGAAGTGATTAACATTTCCAAACGCATCCTGGCAAATTTCTCCAAATGGGAGCGATGGTTTTTGCTTGGCCTCGATAACTTCGGCAAAAAGCTGAAATGCCCCTGTGTGTAAACCTGGAATCGCTTTTCGGCTCACTGTTTCGCAACCTAAAAGAATTGATTCTCCAAGGCGCAGATTGTTAATTCTGCCGACATCAGGGGCAGATTTATACCACTCATAATTGGCCGAATTACCCCCCGAAATTATCTTTAAACGGATCTGAAATTCTTTTTCTATCCTGGCTGACAGTTCGGATAGCGCACCCATGTTGGCGCTATCAGGTTTTACACCGCCATAACAGGCCAGGTTGCAGCCAATACCCACAACTTCTATATGAGGCAGCGATAGGGTATTTTTGATAAACACAGAAAGGTCGCCCGGCAGTACCCCTTCACGCAAGTCACCCAACTCTACCATTATAATTACCTGATGGTGTTTATTTTGCGCTTTCGCAAAGTGGGAAAGCCTCTGCAGTGTCTCAATCTCTGTATTCAGGCTGATGTGTGCATATTTAACAACGGATTCGGCCTGGCTGAAAGGTGTGCGTAGAAGTACGAACTGAGCGGATATCCCAGCGGCTTTCATTCTTTGAATATTTTCGATACGAGAATCGGCTATAAATTTGACTTTTCCCAGCATCATGGCGTCAACAATAGCCGGGTCGCCCAACACGGCTTTGGATACGCCCATTAGAGAAATGCCTTTCCGGCCATAAAGTTCGGATAGCAGGCGGGCATTATCTCGTATTTGGGACAATGAGATTTCTATTCTTGGCAACAACAATTTCTTTCCGGCTCTCAATTGGTTTATGCCACCAGGGTTTCCGCCGCCTGGATGTTTGACACATTGCCCAATCCGGTAGTCCGGTTCAACTCCGGAAAATGATTGATGATGGCTTCAACAAGTTTCCGGCATCCCCGATTTAATACATCGGTTGTCGGTAGCTGTAACCGCTTTTCGTAGTCTTTTATGAATTTGGTAACACCCAGGTCCGATAGTTCCTCATGGCTTAAGGTAATAGCCAATACTTCAGCCTGTGAAATCGCTTCAATCAGTTTGATTTCGCTTTCAACAAGGGGCATGACCAAATCAGGAAAATCACACCGAAACTTCCTTGCTGGCGCGTGTTGGAGAATAATGCCATCCGGCATACTGCCTTTCAGTATCCCGAGCGAACTCATAAAAGCGGGATGGCTGAGGGCGCTTTGCCCTTCAACCAATATGATATCCGGGCTTTCATTTTCAAAGGCGCTAACAACCGCATTTTCAATTTCACCGATCACAAATTGGGAAGTAAGCGCATCGATCGCAGCCCCATAGGCGGCCCCCTGTATCAAGCCACTTTGTCCGGTCGCAATGAGGACTGACTTTATGCCATGATCATTCAGGGCCTCGTTAAGTTTCGTGGCAGTCGTCCTCTTTCCGCAGGCACAATCGGTACCCAGTACGGCAACTACCGGTACATTTACTTTTGATATTTGACCGCTAAAGACATGCAAGTTTTCCAATGGGGGCGGTTTGCGAATATCTTTAATTTGAACCCCATTTTTGTCAGCCATGTAGACAAACTCCGGATCTTCTGAGAAGAACTGATGCAGACCATTAATAATATCCATACCTTTTTCCATTGCTTCTATTATCAGAAACCTTTCTGGATAGGATATATAGGTATTCAAGGGGGCCTTCCCATAGATATAACAATCTGGAACCGACTGAAGTTGACGCAAAGCTTCATCTAATTCTGAAAATATGGGTATCCCCAGATTACCTTCCCCTAGTACTTCGCCGGCATCCTGACCGGCCAGCAGGCTGTCAATGACCCCAACTATGGTATAGTTTTCAGAGTGTCGGATGAGCCCCGTGGCGGTTTTTCCATCGACTAGGCCAAATTGATTTTCACAGTAAACAATTGCCGTTTTTTTTATATTTACCATTTCCACACTTCCCTTCAATTTCCCGGCGGAACATGCCAGGACACATCTATGTGACTATTTTTCTTTGCAAGCCTTTAGAGACGTTTATTTATAACTACCTAGACGTGCCAAATGGCAACCACCTGGCCGCAGGTCTTTACGGTGAAATAGAATCTATGATCTGACTTTATTAAGGTTTAAAGTCTGATTACAGTGAATAAGGCGGGTGTTGAGAATAGGAGGCAAAAGGCACCTCCTCAAGATTAGAAGAGGTGCCTGATATGCTCATAAGATTAGGCTATAACACGGTGACGTTTGAAGCAGTAGGACCTTTTTGTCCTTGCTCGATATCAAAGGAAACTCGATCGCCTTCATTGAGGGATTTAAAGCCGGTAGCATTGATTGCCGAATGATGGACAAACACATCCGCTCCATCTTCCTGCTCGATAAACCCAAACCCCTTGTGGTCACTGAACCACTTAACAGTTCCATTGGTCATGGTAACATCCTCCTTTCATAAAAATTTTCAACGTCACTGGCCAGAGGGTACCACTATGAAAAATGGATTCTTCCTAAGGAGAGAAACTGCCCTGAAAGTCAAAGTAGGACTTAATTGAATGGGCACATGGTAAGACACAAAAGAATTTAAAGCAACATAAATTATTGAAATTTTTTGAAATACTAACGCATTGCGCTATTTAAATGAGTTATAACACAGCGTTGGACACAAAAACATCAGGGGTACAGGAAAAGTCGCTGTTGAATAGAGTTCTATTGACTTATGGCCGGTTATGTTTGATACACCAAGGCCCTTGTTTTTAAGTTGTATTCGTAAATTATCGGCAAATTGATTCTCTTTACGGAGAGACAGATTTCTGCTCAATGTAAAGTGTCAGGTTGAAAACTAACCGGTGACGAGGCTGATTGCAGTGGCCGCGCCGTGGTCCGCCATAATGCGGAGTACCGAACGCCAAATTGCTTTTCATAACCTTCACGGAGTTATCTAATGCCTTTTAAAGTTCTGACCGCCGAAATGTCTCATGAAACCAACTCCTTTAGTCTCCAGGAAACGGATGAACAGGCCTTCAGAAACCGCTATGTTCTGATGGACGCCGAAGCTATCGCCGAGCGCGGACACTTGAATACGGAACTTGCCGGCTTCCTCGAAGCCGGTCGAGCGCATGACTGGCAGGTCAATCACGTGCTCAGTGCCGCCGCCGGGCCAAGCGGCAAAGTAAGGCAAACAACATTTAACTGGCTCTGTGATCCGATCATCTCTGCAATCAAGCAGTATCCCCTCGACGGAATTCTCCTTGGGCTGCATGGCGCCATGGACCTTGATTTTTGTGAAGATGGCGAAGGTGAGTTGCTTGGGCGTATTCGCAGCGTGGTAGGCACAAAGATGCCAATTGCCATCACACTTGATCCACATGCAAACGTCAGCAACAAGATGTGTGCTCTCGCTGATATCATTGTGTCGTTCAAAACCTACCCGCATATCGATATGCGCGACACCGGCCGCCATGCCGGCGATATTTTACACAGGACGATGGCCGGAGAGATTCAACCACGCACGATCATTGTCCGTCGGCCGATGCTGGAAGAAGTCAATGGTGGCCGGACCGACACTGGCCCGATGATCGAGCGCATTGCAAAAGCGCGGGTGTATGAGGAAAAGGCGGATGTGTTCGCTGTAAGCATCAATGCAGGCTTCGCCAGTGCTGATGTTGCCAGGGTTGGCCCAACGGTGCTGGTAACCGGCCAGGGAGATTTTGCAACCCACACGGCTTTCGCCGAAACGATTGCGGATGACATCTGGAATAGACGCTTTGAGGTGCTGAACGACTATCTCAGCGTTGAAGAGGCTGCAGCTATTGCTGCAACATACGTGCCTGACAAAGGGCCGCTATTAATTGCTGACTACGCGGACAATCCCGGTGCCGGTGGCTATGGCGATTCAACTGAACTCTTGCGTGCACTGCTATCCGCGGGTGTGACGGATGCCTGTTTCGGTCCCATGGTGGATAGCGAGGCAGCGCAGGCATTGCATGCTGCGGCGATTGGTGAACGGGTTCACATTGCGCTGGGGGGCAAGACTGATCCAAGTTTTGGTGGCGGGCCACTCGCCGTCGAGGGCGAACTCGTTTCTATCAGTGCCGGGCATTTCACCGGTGATGGTCCCATGGTTCATGGACTCAGCGGCAGTTTCGGGCCCAGTGCCGTGATACACGTCGGCGGTATTGAGATATTGGTTGTCACCATCCCTCGCCAAATACTTGATTTACAGCAATTTAGAGCATTTGGCATCTACCCGCAGAAAAAGCATGTCGTCGCGCTAAAATCGATGCAACACTTCCGCGCTGCGTTCGAGCCGATGGCCGGACAAGTGATTGTTTGCGACAGCGGTGCACTGTGCACTCCGCGCTACAACCGACTGCCCTATCGAAATGTTCCAAGACCGATTTTCCCTCTGGATCAGGCAGAAACCTGAGCAATTACGACTGGACCAACCGTAAAAGAAGGGGACTTGGTCCGAATCCTGTCGGCTGAAATGAAAAAGCAGGGAATGGTTCCGAGATACCATCACCTGCTTTTCATTTTTGGTACGCCCGGCCCGATTCGAACGGGCGGCCTACGGATTCGAAGGGCACAGCATCTGCTTACTGAATAGCTCTATCATTTCAACAGATTGGATTAAAAGACATTTCCGATACTATCTTTAGTTTCGTTTGGAAATGTTTGTAAAAATTTGACCTTGACGGGCACAATTTAGGCACAATCAAATTAGGGGCGGCATGTTCCTTACCCTCCTTATCCAGTAAGCCCATCAGAACAGCAGTCGCATCAAGTATGAATGCGCACACCAAACTCATGACAAAAACTCATAGTAGAACATGAATAGAATATAACCGGCTGGAGGAAGGAGGAATAAGAATCCGAATACCGTGAATAAGGTGCTGTGTTCACCGGTACTCACATTGCGTACTACCATAAGGACACATCCGTACATGACAAACAGTGAAGCGCCCAGCAGTCCAAAAAGTCCGGCAAGCAGGAGGATAGAAAATTCGCCATGAATCGCCACGGACGCCATGGACCCGCAGGCAAAATTCACACCGCAAAAAATCCAACAGGTGATTAACAACCGCTCCCTGCTGACCCGGTATGCATAAGCTTCCCTGGATAGGCGCAAACGCCTGTAGGCTGGATTAAACTTTCGCCGGACAGTTTTCGCGATGAATTCAAAGCCAAGAATACTATAAGACCACAGAAGAAAATCGGACAGCAGAGGGATTTGTAGGCCGGCGTCCAGGCTCCCCTTCATTGAGTCCCAGAATAGTACGTTCGAAAAGTAACATACCAATCGGAGGGCCCAGACCATAAATCCTGACCAAAAATAATCCCAGCAATTCCGACCAGACGCAGAATTTGACCTTACCATTTTTCGCCCTGATTCTTATAAGGTGATTGTTCATTTTCTAAACCGGTATAACTTGATCCTACTGCGCGCCCGTCTTATGTCAATAGGAACACATTCCCATATCGCACCAGTTCATAAGGAGATGTACCCGGAACAGGGTCAAGTCTCCACTTGGCCTTTCTCAACAAGGCTGCTAGTGTATTTTCTCAGCGGTGGTCTCTGATACAAACCCAAGAATAAAAAGGGTTGTGCATTATTATGCACAACCCTTTTCAGTTTTAATTGGTACGCCCGGCCCGATTCGAACGGGCGGCCTACGGATTCGAAGTCCGGCGCTCTATCCAGCTGAGCTACGGGCGCATGTTCGAGCCTTCTAAGACATCCCCTTTTATCAAATTTCTGCGTTGGATCCCTTTTTCAATCCTCGGAATACTCACCTGTATGCCGGCGGTTGAAAAACGCGCTCCGCCTTGAAATTGAACAAAATTGGATATTTTATAAAGCTCTCAAAATAGCTGATACTATTATAACGGAACAACAAGACCATTGCAGTCGCCTGCAATGGTCTCTATTTTCGATGGGGTGAGTGATGGGACTTGAACCCACGACCACTTGGGCCACAACCAAGTGCTCTACCGACTGAGCTACACCCACCATAAGAAAGTCAGTCTCCTACCAGACTCTTTGTACGGATTCAACCCTTTTAATAGCGTTTTTACGAAAAAATGGCAACCAGTTGGTCATTTTGGCCCCGATACGATTAGCTATGCGCCGGGTACTGATTTTCCCGCGCGTTATTATATGGCCTGAATGATCTACATGACCAAAACTCGAAATTCGAATATCGAATTATCGAAACAAATTCAAATGACAAAAATTCAAAATCCGAAGCATGGAGAGCTTATACAGGGGCATCTCTAAGCCATCGGTTTTCATCCGACACCTATTGACCATCAACTGGATTGTATATATTATCCGTAACCTGGATGTCGATGTGGGCATGGAGCGCATTGGCGGTAAGTTGCACCCCCCACACCGCGCACAGAACACTTTCAGGGTATAAGCCCCTTAAAACGCTGTTTTTTAATGGTTTTTAACTTAAAACATAACACTTAACACACGAACCAAAGGTTTTTACATGCCCAAATTCAATATCCTGATCATCCGCCTGGTTGTCGGGCTCGTGATTGCGGTCGTTATGTCCCGCTTCTTTTTTGGTGAGATCACATATATTTCGGTTGGCGGTCTGATGATCTTCCTGGTGGGGATGGCCTACGTAACGGAATACCTTCGCAACCGGAACAAGAAACCTGGAGCGTGATCATTGAAACAGATAATCCTCGGCACCGCCGGACATATCGACCACGGCAAAACCTCCCTGATCAAGGCCGTTACCGGGGTGAATACCGACCGGCTCAAGGAAGAGCGGGAACGCGGCATCACTATCGAACTTGGTTTTGCCGCCATCGACCTGCCCAGTGGCCAGCATCTCGGCATCGTGGACGTGCCCGGCCATGAAAAATTCGTGAAGAACATGGTGGCCGGCGCCACCGGCATCGACATCGTTGTGATGGTGATTGCCGCCGACGAGGGGGTCATGCCCCAGACCCGGGAGCACATGGAAATCTGTACTCTGTTGGGCATCCGGCACGGCTTCGTGGCCCTGACCAAAACCGACATGGTCGATGAAGAATGGTTGGAAATGGTGACCGAGGATGTTCGTGAATTCCTGCTGGGAACCTTTCTGGAGGAAGCCCCCATCGTGCCGGTATCATCGGTGACCAAGGAGGGTATCGAGGACTTTATCAAAACCCTGGACGATATTAGCGCCAGAATCCCCGAACACAAACCGTCCAGTTTGTTTCGACTGCCGGTGGACCGGGTGTTTTCGATGAAGGGCTTCGGGACCGTCATCACCGGCACCCTGGTATCCGGGGCCATCGCCCCCGGCGAAAACATCGAGATTTATCCATCCGGGATCACTTCCAAAGTCCGCGGCGTCCAGGTACATAACGAAAGTGTGGAAAAAGCCCAGACGGGCATGCGTACCGCCATCAATTTTCAGGGCCTGGATAAAACCGCCGTCAATCGCGGGGAGGTCGTCTCCACCCCGGGTGTTCTGAAACCGAGTTACATGCAGGACGTGTCCCTGGATTATCTGAAAAGCAACAAAAAACCCATCAAGAACCGGGCCCGGATTCGTTTTCACACCGGCACCAGTGAAGTCATGGGCATCCTGGCCCTGCTGGACCGGGACGAACTGGCACCGGGTGAGAAGACCGTGGCCCAGATTCGTCTGGATGAACCGGTAGCGGTTGTCCGGGACGACCGCTTCGTTATCCGCAGCTACTCCCCTGTACGCACCGTTGGCGGGGGTCGGATTTTGAACCCGGTGCCGGTTACACACAAGCGGTTTCGGGAAGAGGTCATCACGGGACTGAATGGGATCCTGGAAACGGTGCCGGAACCCATCATTTCTTTCCACGCTGCTTCGACCGGCTACCAGGGTGTATCTTTTACCGACCTCAAGCTCATGACCAACCTGGCCGACAAAAAATTGGAGACGGTGATCTCGGCCCTATTGTCGAAAAAGGAATTGATGCTCATCGACCGTGATAACCGGGTCTACATCCACGGCAGAAGCTTTGAGCACATCCGTTCGGAAACCACCGGGCACCTGGAAGCTTATCACGGCGCCAACCCGCTAAAGGCCGGCATGCCCAAGGAGGAACTTAAATCGAAACTGCCTGCTATCCTGGGCCAAAAGCTGTTTACCCTGATCATCAATCACATGGTCAAGGAAGCGGCCCTGGTGGTCGAAGAGGAAACCGTTCGCCTGGCGACCCACAAAGTATCCCTGGCGGCCGACCAGAGCGGCGTCCGTAAAAAGATTTTGGCCTCCTACCGCGACAGCGGATTGCAGCCGCCCTATTTCAAGGAACTCAGCAAAAGTTACGATATCGATCCGGCGGATGCCAAGGATGTGCTGGTTCTGCTGGTGGACAGCGGTGATATTATTAAAGTCAAGGAAGACCTCTATTTCGACTCCGGCGCCGTGGCGGAACTGAAGGGCCGCCTGGTCGATTTTCTACAGGAAAACGAGGAGATCACCACTCCGCAGTTCAAGGATATGACTGGTGCTTCCCGAAAATATGTGATACCGCTTATCGAGTACTTCGATTCAAAGAATATAACCATCCGAATCGGGGATATCCGCAAACTGAGAAAATCCAGATAATACTGTAGTGAAGGGTTTCCGCAGGGGTTTGCGTAGTTTAATACAGCGTTGGAGCAGGCATATGGAAGATCAGAGTAACAGCGAAAAAAGGGCCATGAACGAATCTGAATTCATGCGGTATGCAACCAAGCGGGTAGCCGTAATAGTCGTTGTCGCTTTGGTGGTGTTGTGGGGGTTCGTAAAAGTGCTGGGCTTTTTCGACAAACCGGATACCGTTCAGACTGCCCATAAAACGACCCATAACACCGAAAGCATTCATACCGCCCCCCAGCCCGAATCCCCGGAACATGAAACCGCGGCACAACCAATGGCGGATGCGGAACCTGGCGCAACGACCGAAGACAAGAAGCATGCCGTTGCCCAGAAAAGCCTGGCCAAACTGGAACATGCCGCGGCTGCAAAAAGTGTAGCCCAGCATGACCGCCATGCCGCGGCCAGCCCGAAACCGGCTGATCAGCACGCACCGGAGTACTCGACTTATAAGCCCTCACTGGGCACCGCCCATGAAGCCCCCAAGAAAGTTGCGCTGCCCAAAGGCATCGCGTTCATCGATGCGGTTGTCGAGCCGATGGACCATGAACTGAACAAACGGTTCTGGGGTTGGCGCCCCAATGACATCTTGAATTTTACCGACAACTACAACAGTTTCCAGCTAGGCGTGCTCGAAGTAACCCGGCGGACTGCCGTAATCCTGGCAGAACGGATTTCGCGTACCGGCAGCACGGCCTCATTCGATCCCAATCTCCAGAGCGCCATGAACTGGTTCATGATCAAATCCGACCGTTACTGGTTTCCTTCCCCGGAGTCCAAGTACAACGCCGGGCTGGACGAATTCCGGGAATATCGCGAACGGCTGTTAATGGGTAAAGCCTCATTTCATATCCGGGCCGACAACCTGATCCCGCTTCTCATAGCTTATGAAGACCTGCTGGGCAGCTGTGACGAGAACCTGGTGAAAGTTGCCGAGAAAGACGGCAGCCCGGTCAGCCATTTCCAGGCGGACGACTATTTCTACTACGCCAAGGGTGTGGCCAGTGCCATGTACACCATTCTAGCAGCGGTCGAGGTAGATTTTCACGATACCCTGGAAGCCCGGCGCGGCGTAGAAGTTCTGCACCATGCCATTGAGTCCTGCCACCACGCCCTGGAGATCGATCCCCTGTACATCACCAACAGCAACCTGAGCGGCATGTTGGCCAACCACCGGGCCAACATGGCAGCGCCCATCAGTCATGCCCGGTTTTACTTGGGCGTACTCATTACCGCGTTATCAACGTAGCGGCATAGGGCGAAAGCCAAATCCAATTCTGATTATCAAGAAAATAGGTTGTCTGACCTTTAGTTTTTTTGTTTTGTTTTGACACTATGCACTTTGCGCTATGCTCTATGCGGGGCGGATGGCCGCCCCTTAGAACGGAATCACTTCCACAAAACGCCCCACCACCGTATCCATCACCAGCATGCCTTGGGGAGTCAGTCGGCAGAAATCTTCTTCCGTTTCCAAAAGTTCGCTTAGACCCGGGTCGGATAGGACGGCCTGGAAAAGTGTTTTGAAATCCACCGCGAATTTTTGATCAAATGCCGGAATTCTAATCCCGGTGGTCTGGCGCAGGCCCAGATAGACGGCTTCGATCATCTGCTGACCAGGGGTGAGAGATTCTTTGGCTCTAAGCGGAAGCTCGTCCTGCTCCAGAGCGGATAGGTAGACGGAAAGTTCCCTATGGTTCCAATAGCGAACCGGTTCCAGAAATGAATGCGCCGCCGGCCCCAGTCCGATATAGGGGGCAAAGTTCCAATACTTACGGTTGTGGCGGGAGTAATACTGCTTCGAACGAGCGAAATTTGAAATTTCGTACTGTCGGTACCCGGACGCCGCCAACAGTTTCCCGATTTCTACAAAGAGATGGGCGGATTCCTTCTCCGGCAATGGCAGCACCTGGCCCAATTCGCGCGCCTTGTCCAGGGGTGTGTCTTTTTCATACGTCAGCAGGTAGCAGGACAGGTGCTCGGGTTGGCAGGCGACCGCTTCGGCGACAGCATGCCCCAGATCCGCAACGGTTTGTCCCGGGACGCCGTAGATAAGATCGAGGCCCAGGTTCGTGAAACCAGCCGCCCGGGCGGCTTCTATGGACTGCCGGGCTTCGCTCGCGGTATGAATCCGTCCCAGGAATGCAAGCTGACGGTCTTCGAAGGACTGGATGCCAAGGTTCAGACGGTTCACGCCGGCGGCCTTAAAGTCTGCAAGCGTGGTTTCATCTACAGTGCCGGGGTTTGCTTCCAAGGTAATTTCGACATCGGGCAGAAAGGAGAAACGCGCCTGGACTGCTGATATGATTGCGGACACCTGGCCTGGGTCGAGCAAAGATGGAGTGCCGCCCCCGAAATAAAGGGTGTCTGCCGGGCCGGGATCGGGCACCAGTTCAATTTCACGCTGCAGGGCTGCTACGAAAGCGTCGCGTTGATTTAATTCGGTGGCGGAGTAAAAATCGCAATAGCGACATTTGCGGAGGCAAAAAGGAACGTGGACGTAAATGCCGGCTGGTTGGGTTTCCATGATTAGATAAGGTCAAAAGCAAATCATCTCGCGCAGAGACGCAGTGACGCCAAGAAAATCATAATATAGGCCGACTTCGTCGGAAAACCATACCACGAGAACTGTTAAAGAAGTTGTTTTTAGCCAAGTTTTTTGCGCGCCAGCGCAACCTTATGTGGTTTTGACCTTCTCTGCGTCTTGGCGTCTCTGCGCGAGGAAAGGGTTTTCTTTCATTTGCCACAATAACATGGCCTTAATCAGCTATCATAGCAAGTATTGGAGTTGACCGTCCAGCCCGCTCCCCCTGTCCGGCGAAGCTTAGCGAAGACTGATCAATCCCTCTCACCAGGGGAGCGAAGTTTTTCTGACACCAGATCCCTGATTCCCGACACCCGGATCACTTATCCTCCAACACCCGTTTACTTCTCTTCACCGCACACAGGTCGCCGCACATGGTACAGACTTCTTCATCCAGGGGTTTGGAAGACTCCCGATAGGCCCTGGCTTTTTCGGGGTCGATGGCCAGGTCCAGCATACCGGACCAGTCGAGATTCTTGCGGGCCGCGCTCATCTGGTTGTCCCAGTCCATGGCGCCGGGCAAACCTTTGGCGATATCCGCCGCGTGGGCGGCAATCCGGGAGGCGATGATACCCTCTTTCATGTCATTCAAGTCCGGCAGGCGCAAATGTTCGGCCGGCGTTACATAACAAAGGAAGTCCGCCCCGTAAGTGGCGGCAATGGCGCCACCGATAGCTGAAGTGATGTGATCGTATCCGGGCGCCACGTCGGTCACCAGGGGCCCGAGAACATAAAACGGCGCACCGTGGCACAGTTTTTTCTCAAGCTGCATGTTGGCCACAATTTCGTTCAGGGGCACATGCCCCGGACCCTCGATCATCACCTGGACGTCCCGCTCCCAGCAGGCCTTGGTGAGTTCCCCCAGAATGATGAGTTCCTGGATTTGAGGGGCATCGGTGGCATCTTTCAAACAACCGGGCCGCAAGCCGTCCCCGAGACTGAGCGTGATATCGTACTTGACGCACAGATCAAGCAAACGGTCGAAGTTAGCATAAAACGGATTCTCGGCCTGGTTGACCTCCATCCATTCCAGCAACACGCTGCCGCCCCGGCTCACCACGTGGGTCAGGCGCATGTTCTTCCTGATTCTTTCCACGGCAACCCGCGTCAGGCCGGCATGAATCGTCATGAAATCGACGCCGTCCTCGGCATGCTCCTCCACCACCTGGAAAAACTCGTCCACGGAGATCTCGGTGGGATCCTTTTTATATTTGGCCACTGCATCGTAGACCGGAACGGTTCCGATCATGACCGGGCAGGTTTCCACGACCTTGCGCCTGAACTCGCGCGTCCGGCCAAAGGTGCTCAGGTCCATGATGGCATCGGTCTTGAGTGCCAGGGCATTTTCAACCTTCTTCATCTCCAGGTCCAGGTTACAGCAATCTTCCGATACGCCCAGGTTTACGTTGACCTTGGTTCGCAGGCCTTCACCGACCGCCCCCGCTACCAGGTTTTTATGATTCTTATTGGCGGGGATAGCAATTTTACCGGCCGCCACTTTTTCCAGCAGTACCTGCTCGGAGATCGGTTCAACGGCCAGGACGTCCCGCATCTGCGGGGTGACGATCCGTTGACGGGCGGCATTCATCTGGGTTGTGTAGTTGCTTGTCATGGGGCCTCGCTCACACCGCTCAACACCCTCCGAAATTGTATTGAGCGCGTGTTACGTTTTATGTGTTAAAGTTATTTCATATAATCAGTCAGTATCCGGTCACAGGCGGTAGGTTTTGGTTCCTCGCAAGGCCGCAGCATTTTTTTGCATCCGGAGGCTTAGTGGACTAGAACGCAGCAAGGGGCCAAAAGATGCCGTCTGTGCCCGGATACTAAAAACGCCGCTTCCGGGCACCTTCAAGCCAACCGGAAGCGGCGTTTCATCAGATCAGGAAAAATGTGGATTAGCTTTGCCTGTGATTCTGTACCGCTTCCCTGCGCCGGCATTATCCGGATCAGGTTCTAAGGGTTGGGAAATACCTCTCAGCGTTATCTGCGCCCCTATCGATATTTATAAGCTATCTAAATAAAGTCTTTTGGCCCAATCTCGTCGTTGGGCGCTCGGTTTGAATCCTCAAGATATTAATAGTATCCCTCCGGCTCAACCCTCGCGGCCGCCTTGACATTGAACCAAAATCCATCACTGCGAAAGCTTATGTCTTTTCTATATTTTTTCTCCAGTTTTGGGTCTGCGTCTTGACAGGAGCTAACTGTAACCCAGGCCAAAGTGCCTATCAAGCAAAAACTATCAAGGTGCTTTATCGGCGGCCATTTCCATACCCAGTTCGAGAGCCTCGCGGTTCATATCCACAAAACCGGCCGGAATTCGCTTTTCCAAAATGGTCATGATGGACTCCGGTTTGACCAGTCCGGTAATCTTAATCAGGGCTCCCAGCATGCAGATGTTAAAAACGATCGGCTTGCCGATTTTATCCATGACCGTCTGGTACATGGGCAGCTCAATCTGGCGGGCATCTACTTTTTTCTCGCTCTGCACAAAACGGGTGTCGGACAACAGCAGACCGCCCGGGCGAATGATCCCCTGGTACTGGCCGTAGGCTTCCTGGGTCAGGCACACCAGGATATTGGGCTGGATGACCTTGGGGTAGTGAATCTGGGAATCGGAGACGATGATGTCGGTCCGCGTGGCGCCTCCCCGGGCCGCCGCACCGTAGCTTTGTGACTGGGTGGCATTGAGACCTTCCACGATTACGGCGGCCTCGGCCAGAATGACAGCCGCGGTGATGACCCCCTGGCCGCCGGATCCTGAGAAAACCATTCTGCATCTTTTCATGGTGTTTATCCCTTCTGCGCCTTGGCGATTATTTTGTCGTATTCACTGCAGTATTCCGGCAGTTCTTCCTGGACGAAAACACCTCTCTCGATCAAGTCGCGGTTTTCCTGCTTGGCTTTCGACCCCTTCGGCGTGGTGTTCTCCTTGTAGCCTTTCATCATTTCCACAGCATCGCCTTTTTTATTCTTGCGACCATAGTGGGTCGGGCACTGGGAAAGGATTTCCACCACTGAAAAGCCTTCATGCAAAATGGCTTGCTTGATGAGATCGGTACATTGTTTGGCATGGTAGGTGGTCGAGCGGGCTACGAAGGTTGCCCCGGCGGCCGTAGCCATTTCCACCACGTCGAACTCACGATCGATACTGGTATAAGGCGAGGTTGTCGCCATGGTGCCGATACCCGACAGGGGCGAAAACTGCCCCCCGGTCATACCGTAGATCCGGTTGTTGAGCACCAGGGCGGTAATATCGATATTACGACGGGCCGCATGGATAAAGTGGTTGCCGCCGATGGCCAGGGCATCACCGTCGCCCATGGGCACGATCACGTTAAGTTCCGGTTTGGCCAGCTTGACCCCGGTGGCAAATGCCAGGGCCCGGCCGTGCAGGGTGTGCAGGCTGTGGAAATCAACGTATCCCGAAATGCGGGCACTGCAGCCGATCCCGGATACCATGACGATTTCGTTCTTGCTCATACCCAGGCTCTCAACCGAGCGCAGCAGGCTGTTGAGCACCGTGCCGTGACCGCAGCCGGGGCACCACATATGGGGGAAGAATCTCTGCCTGATGTAATCTTTGATGGCCATTGGTTATACTCCCTTTCCCTGTATCAGGCGCAGAATATTGTGAATGTCGGTCGGCGTAATGAATACACCGTCAATCCGGTTGGCCAGAAAGACCTTTTCGGGATTGTCCACGGCCGCTTTCACTTCGTGCAGGACCTGACCCACGTTCATTTCAACGACTATGACCGCCCGGGCATCTGCGCATTTTTCACGCACGATTTCAGTCGGAAACGGCCAGAGGGTCTGTAATTCAAGGAGCCCGAGTTTTTCGCCGCGTTTGCGCCGGTTTTTGACGATGTGCAGCGCGCTGCGGGCTGCAGAACCGTAGCTGAGGAGAATCCGGTCGGCGTCATCCAGATAGAACTCTTTGTACCGGGCCAGTTCGGTCGCCCGGTTTTCAAGCTTGTCCACCAGGTGCCGGATGAGACCGTGCACAATCCGGGGGTCCGAGGATGGAAAACCCCACATGTCATGGTACAGCCCGGTTACGTTGTAACGATGGACATCACCGAAATCCGACATGGGCAACCGGCCGTCCTCCCGGGGCAGGTAGGGATGGTAATCCACCCCGCTGGGAAGCGCTGTACGCAGTCTTTGGACCAGCGGCAGTTCACCCTCCTCGGGAACGGTCAGCTTTTCACGCATGTGGCCCACGGTTTCATCCAGCAGCAGAATCACCGGGGTCCGGTAAGTTTCCGCCAGGTTGAAGGCCTCCACGGTCATCGCGAACACATCCTGGTGGTTGGACGCGGTCAGGGCGATGATGGAGTGATCGCCGTGGGTGCCCCAGCGGGCCTGGTATACATCCCCCTGGCTGCCGTGGGTGGGAATCCCGGTGGAAGGCCCACCCCGCATGACGTTCACGATTACGCAGGGAATCTCCGCCATGATGGCATATCCCAGCCCTTCCTGCATCAGTGAAAAACCGGGGCCGCTGGTGGCTGTCATGGCTTTGTTACCCGTCAGAGAGGCCCCGATAATGGCACAGATCGAGGAAATCTCGTCCTCCATCTGGATAAATTTCCCTCCTGTAGGGGGCAATCGGGTGGCCAGCAATTCGGCAATCTCACTGGAGGGTGTAATGGGATACCCGGCAAAAAAATTCAGGCCCGCATACAGAGCGGCTTCCATACACGCCTCGTTCCCCTGGACAAATTTGATTTGCTTGCTCATGATGGCGACCTATTCCGTTTCGATTTCAATGGCCAGATCCGGACAGCGGATCTCGCACAGTTTACAGGCAATGCAGTCTTCCGGTCGGGCGGCGATTACCTTATCCTTGTCGTCAAGTTCCAGAACCTGTTTGGGGCAAAGTTCCACGCAGATCCCGCACCCCTTGCACCAGTCCCGGTTGATCAGGTGTTGTTTCAGTTTCGGCTTGGCCATGTGGGTTTCCTCTCCAGTGTATATTCGGCTTCAGACTGCTGAAACCGGCTTGCAGACAGCCTTTCAGTCTTGCCTTTATGTCTTAGACGGGCCTTCTAAGGGCTTTATTTTTGAATGTCAAGCGAAACAGGTCAGGTACCGAAAAAAAATCAGGAAATCAGAACCACTAATAAAAATTTGAAGGGATAAGTGGACCTTAGCATAACAGGATTGTTCTATTTTCTCAACTTAGGTTTCCGGTTGCACGAGATGGTGCGGCCGGACGGGTCGGATTGAGATATGGGTTGCTGACGGCCGCCATATGCACTATAAATGGCAGAACCATTTTAAAGCTAACGACGATCAAGAAAAGCGTTTAACCCCGATGAATTGAACCTTCTGGTGAAAAAAGCAGCCACCATATTATTGCTCCTGGCCATCGGCTCGCTGGCTGCGGTCGGTTGGTTCTATTCCGATCTTCTCACGTACGCCAACCGGCCGGCCAAGCCCGGGGCCAAACCTTTCATTTTCGCGGTCGGCCAGGGCGAGGGGTTTGGCACCGTCACCCGGAATCTGCATGCCCGGGGCCTGTTCGACCAACCGGACAAGTTCAAGCTGTTGGCCCGTTTCAAGGGCTATGACAAAAAAATCCGGGCCGGTGAGTACGAACTGTCGGCGGCCATGTCCCCCCGGCAGATCCTCGAAAAACTGGTCAGCGGTAAAGTCCGGCTTTACCGTTTGACCATCCCCGAAGGGTACACCCTCAAGCAGATCGCCGCCGCAGTTGAAAAAGCCGGGTTGTGCCCGGCGCCCGAATTTTCCCGGGCAGCCATCGATCCGGCCATGATTTCTGGGGCGGGCGTCTCGGCTCACAGCCTGGAAGGCTATCTTTACCCCGACACCTACTTATTTCCCAGAGGCGTCACGGGGTTGGACATCGTGCGCGCCATGACGTCCCGGTTCAACCGTATCTTCAAACCGGAGTGGAAAACCCGGGCCGTTGAATTGAAGATGAGTGTACACGAAATCGTCACGCTGGCCTCGATTATCGAAAAAGAGACCGGGGCGGCCTTCGAGCGGCCCCTGATTTCATCGGTTTTTCACAATCGGCTGAAAAAGAAGATGCGCCTGGAAACGGACCCGACCGTAATCTACGGCATCCCCAATTTCAACGGCAACCTGACCCGCAAAGACCTGGTTACACCGACGGCCTACAACACCTATGTTATAAAGGGACTGCCCCCGGGACCGATAGCCAACCCCGGCGCCAAGGCCCTTGAAGCAGCACTGTACCCGGCAGAAACAAAATACCTGTTTTTCGTCAGTAAAAAAGATACGACCCATCAGTTCTCGACCGATATTAAGGACCACAACAAAGCGGTCCGCAAGTACCAGCTGCGGCGGAAATAGTATCTCAGGTATACGGTATAGGGTAATAGGTAGAAGGTAAAGAGGGGCTGACAGAGAACACCTGCATTTAACCTCTTAAATAATCGTAAATGTTTAGAATATTGATGTTCAATATTGAACACGGGTTGCCGTGACCGAAATCGACAATGATGGAAACAGACACATTTACGATTGAACAGCTGGCCGGCCAGCGCTTGATGGTCGGGTTCGACGGAACCGATCTCAGCGCAGACCTGAAAAACCTTATCAGTACCTATAAGGTCGGCGGCCTGATCCTGTTTACACGCAATATAGAGAGCCCTAACCAACTTCGAGACCTGTGCGCCGACGTCCAGGCCTATGCCGCCGATGCGGGGCAGCCGCCGCTATTTATCGCTATTGACCAGGAGGGCGGCCAGGTGGCCCGGCTGAAGGCACCCTTCACCGAGTTCCCTGGTACCCCACCGCTGAAAAACAGAGCCGATGCGGAGGACTTTGCGCGCATCACGGCCGACGAACTGACGGCGGTCGGCATCAACATGAACATGGCCCCGGTCATGGATGTGAATGACCCGCAAATCGACAGCATCATGATCAAACGGGCTTTCAGCCACGATCCGGATGTTGTCGCGGAGATTGGTACGGCGGTTATTGCAGGCCTGCAGAAAAGAAAGATAATGGCGGTGGCCAAACATTTTCCCGGAATCGGCCGTACAACCCTGGACTCCCATGTCGACCAGCCGCTTTTAGAGGCCAGTGTAAACAAGCTTGAAGCTGACCTGGCGCCGTTTTCCGCCGCAATCAACCACCACGCTGCCGGCATCATGCTGTCGCACATCCTTTATAGCGCCCTGGACTTAGACTTACCGGCCAGCCTGTCCGTTAAAATCGCCCGGGACCTTCTGCGCAAACGGATGGGTTACGACGGCCTGGTCCTGACCGACGACCTGGACATGGGGGCGATCAGCAACCACTTTGCCATCGACACGGCCGTCGACTGCATCCTGACGGCGGATATCGACCTGATGCTGGTCTGCCACAAAGGCCCGGCCCAGGACCTGGCCTTTGCCCGCACCTGCCGCTGGCTTGCAAGGGAATCCGGCCATCGGACACGCGGCCGGCAATCCGTAAAGCGGATCATGCGGCTTAAGCAGCAATACCTGTATTAACTTCAGGTAATTAGTCTGCAGGCTGAAGACTGAAGTGAAACCTTGTTTGGAACGTATCCCAAAGCATGAATGCTAAAGGTGTGACCAGAGAATCCGGGACGCCAATTCAGACAGATGATCCCGGCAGCCTTCAAGCAGTCACCTTCAGCCTTTTGTCTTCAACCTGAACACCTAACTGCAAGGTTGGCACATGGAAATCAGCTCCGAATTTGCCGGCACCCGACTCAAGCCCTTCACCATGCAGGTAGACGCCCGGCAGATCATGAACTATGCCGCGGCGGTCGGCGATCATAACACCCGCTACTTCGATGACCGTCGCAGCGCAGGGTTGGCGGCCCACCCCATGCAACCGGTGGCCATCACCTGGAACATCACCGGCCGGATATGGGAATACATCGAAGCGGATGATTTTCCGCTGGACGCGCTGCTCACCCAGGTTCACCACACGGAAACCATTGTGCATCATCGTCCCCTGGTGCCCGGTGATCGTCTGACGATCGACGGATGCGTCGCTGCCATCAAAGCCCACCCGTCCGGCACCCGGGTTGTCATCCGTTATGCCGCCGCGGACAGTGAGGGACAACCGGTCTTCACCGAGTATTGCGGGGCCCTGCTGCGGGGCGTCACCTGCGTCGGCGGCAACCGGCAGATCGATGAACTACCGGCCATCCCCACTGCGAGCAAGGCGTCCCGACCGATCTGGTCGGCACACATCGAAATTGATCCCCTGGCTCCGTACATCTATGACGGCTGTACGGATATCATTTTCCCCATTCATACATCGCCGAAATTCGCCGACACGGTCGGCCTGCCCGGAATCATACTGCAGGGCACGGCGACGCTGGCCATGGCCATCCGTGAAATCGTCGCTCGGGAGGCGGAACATCAGCCGACCCGGGTCAGGACTATCTCCGGCCGGTTTACCGGAATGGTACGACCCGGGTCTCGCATTGCCATACACCTGACCGATCGCCGGAGCACGACGGCCGGCCGGGGGCTCTTTTTCGAGGTCCGCAACGACAACGGCAAAAAGGCCATATCGAACGGCTTTGCCGAAGTCATTTAAGGGGGCTTACCTCTCTTGGTCCAGCCCCTTGAAAGGAAACCTAGCATGAGTAACACCCGCCTGACGCTGGTAAACGATTATATCGAAAAATGGGCCGAGGAGCGCCCGGACAAGCCCGCCATGATCCAGCATGAGGATGACAAAACGATTACCTACAAGGATTTCGCGGCCCTGGTGGACATCTTCGCGCTGAAACTGATGGCCATGGGCATCGGCAAGGGCGACCGGGTGGCCACCCAACTGGTTCTCGTGCCCGAGCACATGATCCTGATGTACGCCTGCTTCAAAATCGGTGCTATAATTGCGCCCCTGGATGTACGTCTCCAAGACGACGAAGTGGTCCGGGATGTAAACAAGATCGACCCAATTGCATTTTTCTTCCTGGGCAATACCCCGGTCAGGGACTTTAGAACCGTCGGAGCGGCTGTGGGCCGGCACTGCCCGGCTGTCAAGCACCTCGTGCAGTTTACCGCCAATCCCGCATCCGGGGAACTGGCGGAAGGCGCCGTGGCGATCACTGACCCGTTGAAAAAAAGCGGGCTCTTCCTGCTCAAACTCAAGGATATTATTACCCGCGGCCTGAAAAAGGCGGCGCGGCAGGCCGACACGCAAACGCCGGCGCTGATTATCTATACCACCGGTACCACCGGTGACCCCAAGCCGGCCCTCTTGTGCCATGAAAATATCATTGTCCAGAATGAAATCCTGGCGCGGGGCATGGGCATGGACGCGGAAGATGAAGGCATCGTCCTGGTGAACCTGCCGCCCAGCCATGTAGGCTGTGTGACGGAGACCTTCATGACCACCATGTATGTGGGCGGCACCACCATTTTACTGCGGATCTTCGATGTCGAACTGACCCTGGAGGCCATCCAAAAACACCGTGTCGAGGCCCTCGGGCAAATCCCCACCCAGTTCCGGATGCTCTGGAATCACCCGGAATACAACCGGTACGATCTTTCGAGCCTGAAATTCGTGGCTTACGCCGGATCAGCGGTGGACACTGGTTTTCTGGAAAAACTCGCCCGCATGGCCCCGCAATTCGGCACCGGTCTGGGCATGACGGAAAACGCCGGGTTCGCCACCTTTACGCCGGCAGGCATCCCCCTGGAGGAAATGGCCGGCCAGGTCGGCCGGGCCTTTGCAGATCTGGCGGTGGTGTCGGTGCGCAAACCCATGAATCCGGACCGCAGCGCGGGCCAAGAATTGCCCGACGGCGAGATCGGCGAGATCTGCTACCACCCCCCCATTGTCTTTCCCGGCTATTATAACCAGCCGGAGGAAACTGCAAAAACCATCTCAACCGAGGGGCTGCTCTACACCGGGGATCTCGGCTATTTCAAAGACCTGGGTACCTATCGCGCCCTGTACCTGTCCGGCCGGCGTAAATTCATGGTCAAGCATAAAGGCTACAACGTCTTCCCCGGTGAGGTGGAAGACCATATCGCCGGATTGACGGGTGTGGAGATGGCCGAAGTTATCGGCAAGCCGCACGCAATCTTCGATGAAGCTATTTTCGCATTTGTCCGGCTGGACAAAGATGCGAACCTGGACGCTACCAAGATCATGGATCACTGTAAAGCCATCGCCGCCTACAAGCGGCCCCTGCACGTGGAGATCTGGCCGGCGGATGAAGAGTTTCCCCTGACCCGCAGCACCAAGGTAGACAAGCTTGCCCTGTCAAAAATGGCGGATCCAATCATCGCAGACTTAAGAGCGGCAGGGAAATGGGATAAGGGGTAATACGGGAACAGTGATTTGATATTGATATTTCTGAATTTTTAGAGAAGCGGTTTCAAAGCCTTCATTCGAATTAAAGGTTAAAGCGGACGAAAATTTAACCGGAGGCGCCAGCGAAGCCAGTGCTTTGCGTGGTAACTACCAGGAGTATTTCGAGGATTAATTATTGAGCCCAACGCGGGCACGTAGTGAAGCCATGGTGCTCATGGAGCAAAAGGGGTGTTTTTCAAAGGGCTCAGATCCCCATCCTGGTCGTTGAAAACACATCATCCTCCAGCGCAGAGCGTTTGCCTTCCTTCAGGTAGTGATACCCCACCGCGGCGATCATGGCCGCATTGTCCCCACACAGCTCAATGGGCGGTATGTGAACTGAAAGGCCCTTTTCGCGCGCCAGGGCGGTCACCTTTTCGCGGAGTCTTTCGTTGGCCGCCACACCGCCGACCACCGCAATGTGGTCGCATTTTTTCACCCGGGCGGCTTGCATCAGCTTGTAGGCCAGAACATCGACCGCCGCTTCTTGAAAACTGGCCGTGATGTCCGCGGTCTGTTTTTCCGCCGCTTGCGGATGGGTCTCGATGTGACGCCTTACGGCGGATTTTAAACCACTGAAACTGAAATCAAACGCCTTTTTGTCAAGGTAGGGGCGGGGGAATTTTATGGCGGCCGGATCGCCCTCCTTGGAGAGTTTGCCGATAATCCCTCCGCCGGGATATCCCAGATTCAACATTTTGGCCACCTTGTCAAAAGCCTCACCGGCCGCATCATCACGGGTCTGGCCCATTAGTTCCACTCCGGTGTGCCCGGTCACATGGTAGACGCTGGTATGCCCACCGGATACCAGAAGGGCCACGAAAGGGAACGGCGGCGGAGTCGGTGTGAGAAAAACCGAATTAATATGACCCTCGAGGTGATTGACGCCGATCCAGGGTAAACCCCGAGCGTAGGCCCAGGACTTGGCAAAGGTAAATCCCACCAACAGGGCACCGACCAGGCCGGGTCCCCGGGTGACAGCAACTGCATCCACCGCCTCAGGCGCAAGGTCGGCATCCGTCAAGGCCTGCTCCACCACGGGAACGATGGCTTCAATATGCTTCCGGGAGGCCAGTTCCGGTACCACCCCGCCGTAGGGTTTGTGCACCTCTATCTGCGAGGCCACCACGGAGGAAAAAATTGTACAGCCGTCTTCCACGACGGCCGCCGCGGTTTCGTCACAGGATGTTTCTATGCCAAGTATTTTCATATAATTAAAAAAGTTTTAGGTTTTAAGTGTTAAGTGTTACGCCGAAGCAGACACCTCGGCAAGCAAACGCTTAAAACTTAAAACCTAAAAATTAAGAGTTTCTTTTCGCCCCCTGACCGGAGCTGCTTTGGCCGGTTCCTCAGTCCTTGCAGGGCGGATTTTTTGCAGCTCCCCGGCTGATCCAGCGCAAGAGATTTTCGATTGCTGTTTTAAAGAGGTGCGCAGGCGTCTTCTTCATCGAGCCACTCGATCGTTTCACTGCTGTCCTTGCGTGCCACGATATCACCAATAAGATAGGCCTTCTCATCCATGCCGGCCAAGCGCTGCAGCACTTCGTCGGCCACCTCACCGGGTACCACGACGATCATGCCGATACCGCAGTTAAAGGTCCGCATCATTTCAGGCGTTTCTATATTGCCGGCCTTTTGTAGCCAATCGAAAACCGGCGGTACCGGCCAACTGCCCTTGCGAATCCGCACCTTGCAGCGTTCGGGCACTATCCGCAGCACGTTGTCCGGGATGCCCCCGCCGGTGATATGGGCGATGCCATGCACCGGAAAATCCCGCAGCAGGTTCATCACCGGGCGGGCGTATATCCGGGTGGGCCGCAGCAGTTCCTCGCCGAGCGTGCAGCCCAGGTCGGTCACGTGGTCCGTTACCTTAAGCTTCATCAGTTCGAAGCAGACCTTGCACACCAGTGAAAACCCGTTGCTGTGGATCCCACTGGAAGCAATCCCCACCAATTGGTATCCTGGACGGATTTCGCTGCCGTCCACAATTTTGCTGTCATCCACCACTCCCACGGCGAACCCGGCCAGATCATATTCGTTTTCACCGTAAAACCCGGGCATTTCAGCGGTTTCACCGCCAATCAGAGCACACTGGGCCTGTCGGCACCCCTCGCCGATCCCGGAAATTATGGCTTCTGCGGTATCGGTCTTCAGGTGGCCCATTGACAAATAATCAAGAAAAAACAGCGGCTTTGCACCCTGGACCACGATGTCATTGACACACATGGCCACCAAGTCGATGCCGACGGTATCGTGCTTGTCCAGGTCAAAAGCGATTTTCAACTTGGTGCCGACCCCATCGGTAGAGCTGACCAGGACCGGCCGTTTGAGATTGTCCAGGCTGAGGGAAAAGAGGCCCCCGAACCCGCCGATATCGCCCATGACACCCGGCCGGCGGGTCCCGGCGGCTATTTTCTTGATGGAATCAACCAGGCTGTTGGCTTTGTCTATATCCACACCGGCATCGGCGTAGGTAAGTGGTTTGGTCATCGGGTACTCCTGATCCTTTGTTGAGGGATTCGATTCAGGGTTTACGGGAACTATTTCAAAAACCGGATTCTGGTTCAAAGGCAAGGCGTCCGCGAGGATCAAACCGGAGGAATACAAAGCGTATTTCGAGGACTTGAGCCGAGCGCCCAACGCCGAGATTGGGCCAAAAGACTTTTTTGAGATAGTTGCTAGAAAGTTAGCCGGAGGCAACCTCCGGGTGCTCAAAAAAGTAAGCTGAAACCAGTGAAAAGTCAAAACAAATTTTTGACATCACTTGGAATGTATTGTAATTAGGTGAGATTCATAAACGGCCGTCAGGACGGGAACTCCGCCAGGCCAGAATCTTGATTATGAGGGATTACCATGGACAAATTTGCCAGACTCGACCGCTTGCCGCCCTATGTTTTTGCGACCGTCAACAAAATCAAGATGGAAGCCAGACGGGCCGGCGAAGATATCATCGATCTGGGCATGGGCAACCCCGACATCGGCACCCCGCAGCATATTGTGGACAAGATGACCGAGGCCGCCCAGAAACCGCATAACCACCGGTACTCGGCATCCATGGGGATAACCCGCCTGCGGGTAGCCATCGCCAACTGGTACAAAGAGCGCTACGCTGTGGATATCGATCCCGATACCGAATCGATCGTGACCATTGGGGTTAAGGAAGGCATGTCCCATCTGGTCCTGGTAACAATTCGGCCCGGGGACGTGATCTTTTCGCCGACCCCGACCTATCCCATCCATCCCTACTCGGCCATCATATCAGGCGGGGATGTGCGGGGCATACCGGCCGGTCCCGACCAGGACTTTTTCGACAACTTGATGCAAGCCACCCGTCAGACCTGGCCCAAGCCCAAGGTTCTGATCTTGAGCTACCCGCACAACCCGACCACGGAAGTCGTGGATCTGGAGTTTTTTGAAAAGGTTGTGGATTGGGCCAAAGAACACGATATCATGATCATTCACGATTTCGCCTATGCCGATCTGACCTTCGACGGCTACAAGGCACCCAGTTTCCTGCAGGCCAAGGGGGCCAAGGAAGTGGGAGTTGAATTCTTCTCCATGTCCAAAAGCTACTCCATGGCCGGCTGGCGGGTTGGCTATTGTGTTGGTAATCCGGAAATCATCGGTGCCCTGCGGCGAATCAAGAGCTACCTGGATTACGGGATCTTCCAACCCATCCAGATTGCCTCGATCATCGCCCTGGAAGGCGACCAGCAATGTGTCCGGGAAATCAACGATACTTACCGCGAGCGTCGCGACACCCTGATTACCGGTCTCAACCGGGCCGGATGGGAAGTGCCCAGCCCCAAAGGGACCATGTTCGTATGGGCCAAGATTCCTGATCAATACCTGCATATGGGTTCGGTTGAATTTTCAAAATTTTTAATCAATGAAGCCCAGGTAGCCGTATCCCCCGGTCTGGGGTTCGGCGAATATGGCGATGAGTATGTCCGCTTCGCCCTGATTGAAAACAACATGCGGATCAATCAGGGGATCCGGGGGATACGCAAGGTGATGCAATGAAAACGATCGCGATAGGACTACTGGGCTGCGGCACGGTTGGTGTGGGCGTGGCCAAGCTGCTGCTGGAAAATCGGGCGTTGATCCAATCCCGGCTGGGAGCCGACCTTCATCTGAAGTATGTGGCGGACATTGATACGACCACCGATCGGGGCCTTGCCTTTGATGACGGGGTCTTTATCAGCGACGCGTTTACCGTTGTGGAAGACCCCGACATCGATATCGTCGTGGAGATGATCGGCGGGCAGGGCATCGCCAAGGACCTGATCCTCAAGGCCATGGAGAACGGCAAACATGTGGTGACCGCCAATAAAGCGCTCATGGCTTCCCAGGGCAACACCCTGATTGAAAAAGCACGGGAAGTCAACGTCGACCTGGCCTATGAAGCCAGTGTCGGCGGTTGTATGCCCATTATCAAGGCGCTCCGGGAATCGTTGGTCAGCAATCACATCCGGTCGATGACAGGGATTCTCAACGGGACGTGCAATTACATCCTGTCCCGGATAACCGATGAGGGCAGCGAGTTTGCCCAGGTTCTGGCCGAGGCCCAGGCGGAAGGCTACGCCGAAGCCGACCCGACTTTGGATGTTGAGGGCCATGATGCCGCCCATAAACTGGCGATCGTCACCGCCCTGGCATTCGGCATGGAGATAAACCTGGCCGATACCTACACCGAGGGCATCTCCAAGATAACGCCCATCGACATCGACTTTGCCCGTCAGTTCGGCTACCGGATCAAGTTGCTGGCCATCGCTAAAAACGACAACGGCAAAATCGAAGCCCGGGTGCATCCCACCATGATTCCGGAGAGCAACCAGCTCTCCAAGATCAACGGGACCCTCAATGCGATCATGATAACCGGCGACGCCATCGGCGATGTCCTGCTGTGCGGGCACGGCGCCGGGCAGTTGCCCACGGCAAGCGCGGTGATAAGCGACATCGTGGACATCGCCCGGAATATCATGGCCGGTATCGCCAGGCGCATACCGGTGCTCTCCTACCAACCCGAACACATCCAGCGCATCCCGGTGATGCCCATGGACGAATTGTTCACCCATTACTATTTGCGGCTGGCAGCCCTGGACAAACCCGGGGTCCTATCGATCGTATCCGGCGTCCTGGGCCAACACGGCATCAGTATTAAATCCGTTCAGCAAATAAGTCGCCGGAAGGCCGGGACGGTTCCCATCGTCATGCTGACCCACCATGCCCGCGAACTGGATATAAAAAATGCCATGGCCGAGATTGCAGCCCTGGATGTTGTTGAGGATGATCCCATGGTCATCCGGATCGAAGATGAAAGTAATCATGTCTAACGCCATTGGAAATCAGATAAATAGTATTGCGAGGTAGAATGAAGATTTTGTGTTCCGACCTGGAGGGCGTATTTACACCTGAAATCTGGATTAACGTAGCCGAGAAAACCGGTATTGAAGAATTAAAGCTCACGACCCGGGACATTTCAGACTATGATGTCCTGATGAAAAAGAGACTGTCCATTTTAGAAGCGAACAAGCTGAAGCTCAACGACATAACCGATGTGATCGCAACAATGGAACCCCTGCCGGGTGCGGTCGAGTTTCTCAACTGGCTGCGCGCGCAGATACCGGTCATTATCGTATCAGACACGTTCGAGCAGTTCGCGGGCCCCCTGATGCAGAAACTGGGCTGGCCGACGCTTTTTTGCAACACCTTGAAAGTCACCGCAGACCTGACCGTAACCGGTTATACTCTGCGCCAGGCCGACGGCAAGAAAAAGGCCGCCCTGGCTTTGCAGCAGCTCAACTACGAAGTCATTGGCGTGGGTGATTCCTACAACGACATCAGCATGCTGCAGGCGGCGAATCACGGCATATTACTGCACCCTCCGGAGAATGTAATTGCTGAATTTCCAGACCTACCGGTCACCAACAGTTATGCTGAAATCAAAACGGTTCTTGCACCATTGTTGTAAATTAGGCCTATAGACTGAAGGCCGCAGGTTCCAGAAAAGATCTTATTTACTACTTCAGTCTTCAGCCTTCAGCCTAAGCAACCTGAAACACAATGAACTCACATCGCACCACTGTCCGCGTTATTTACGGCGATGCCGACAATATGGGTATCGCCTATCACGCCAACTATTTCCGCTGGTTTGAAATCGGGCGATCCGAAATGTTTCGCGACCTGGGACTGGCTTACCGGGAAATCGAAAAGCGGGGCATCTATCTACCGGTATCCGAGGTGGGCTGTAAATTCACGGCCCCTGTGCGCTATGACGACCTGCTGGTGATAGAAACAGCACTGGATACCAGTGTCCGGGGCGGCATGAAGTTCAACTACCGCATTCTCAAAGCTGAAGATGAAACCGTACTGGCCAGGGGCTTTACCAAGCACGCCTGTCTGAACGGGAACGGAAAGGTGGTCCGCCCACCGGCCTTCATTATGGATCTGATAGGCAAAAACTAAAGAACGCCGGACGAAAACGCAACGCACTATTCTATTACTGTGTTCAGTTTTGAACAGACATGCCGGTTGGTTGGGACAGAACACTACACGGAAAATGGGAATTAAGCGATGAATACTGAAAATTTCAGTAATTGCAAGCTATTGGTGGTGGGCGACCTCATGATCGACGAGTATGTCTGGGGCGATGTGGAGCGCATCTCGCCGGAAGCTCCGGTACCGGTGGTTTCGGTCAACCGGGAAGACTACACCCTGGGCGGCAGCGGCAATGTGGTCAATAACCTGGCGGCCCTGGGCGCACAGATCCTGGTGGCCGGTGTGACCGGAACGGGGCCGGGCGGCGCCCTCATGACCAAACGGTTCGAGGATCTGGGAGTGGACGCCGGCGGCGTCATCCAAGACCCGCGGCGCCCGACGACTCGCAAAACCCGGATCATCGCAGCCAATCAGCAAGTTCTCCGGATTGACCGCGAAACCGTACAGGACATTGCCGGTGAAACGCGCGAATCCATAGCCGCCTATGTCAACAAGGCCATCGAATCGGTCGATGCGGTTCTGATTTCAGATTATGGGAAAGGGCTGCTCACCCGGGACCTGCTGGCCGCCATTATTAAAAAGTCGCACGCGGCCGGGAAACCCGCCATCGTCGACCCCAAGGGAATGGACTTCGCAAAGTATCGAGACGCCTATCTGATTACCCCGAACAGGAAGGAAGCCGGCCTGGCCGCAGGACTGGATATTGTCGACGCCGACACCCAGGACCGGGCTGCGGCCGCCATATTCGCAAAGACCGGGGCCCGGAATCTGCTGATTACCTGCGGCCAGGACGGCATGGCGCTATATGAGGACAACACCGGTCCACACACCATCCGTTCAAAGGCCCGGCAGGTCTTCGATGTCTCGGGCGCCGGCGATACAGTCGTCGCCGTAACCGGCCTGGCGCTCGCGTCCGGACAGGCCTTGCAAGAAGCAGCGGCGTTGGCCAACCTGGCAGCCGGTATCGTGGTGGGCAAGATCGGCACGGCCACCGTGTCCCTGGCGGAATTATCCGCCGCCGGCCGGACAGCGTAACTGCCCGCAGAATCAGCACATAATACGAGGGCCGCAATGTCCCGCCACCCGGCAATCCGAAACCATAAGGACGGTTTTCTAATCACGGTCTACGTGCAACCCCGCGCAGCCCAAAATGCCGTAACCGGTCTCCACGGCAGTGCCCTTAAGCTGCGGCTCACGGCCCCGCCGGTAGACGGCGCCGCCAACAAGATGTGCCTCCAGTTCCTGGCCAAACAGCTCAACGTCCCCAAATCCGCCCTGCAGATGGAAAGTGGCCATACCAACCGCACCAAGACTATCCTATGCCGCTGCAGCCAAGACGAAGGCTCCAAACTCGCCTGCACTAAAGTCCGAAAAGCCATCGAAGCGCTTTGTAAACAATAATCGCCCGAATTGCTTAGACCCGAGCGTGATTCCTTAGCATAAAACTTAACACCTAAAACTTAACACCCTCTTCCAAAAGACCTTGACAGCTATACCGAATGCAACTATATTCTCGACTTCTTGATGCGGGGTGGAGCAGTCTGGTAGCTCGTCGGGCTCATAACCCGAAGGTCAGAGGTTCAAATCCTCTCCCCGCTACCAAAAAAACATGGGGTTGTGGCGAATCGCCATAACCCCTTTTTTTGTTATTCCAGCAACTACTCCAGCCCATAATACCCAAATTCAGGTCCGTATAACTGGCCTATTTCAGGTTGCATTAACTTATAAATAAAATTGATATTGACCTACCCATTTAAATCCAATCCAGCTACAAAATTAATATTAAGCAAGGACGTGGACTATAACAGATAATCCGCGTTCTTCTACTCAACAATGTAACTAAGGAATAATGGTCGTGGTGTGCAGTTTTGATTTGTTAGGGATAATAAAAGGTTTTCAGCCTTATGATATGTACAGGATTTTAGCAGTTATCGCCGGTTTCGGCTTCAGCGCCTCAGCCACAGCATATAGTGATTGATCAAGGTTTCTGATTATATGGTAGATTTCTGAAGCAGACTTATAACTCAAGAATAGGACGATTAATCTTAAGATGTGTGATTGGCACCATCCAGGACCTGCCTGATCAGTGTAGCAATTTCGCTTGGGATGATTGGCTTCATTAGAAACCCCTTGATCCCCAAAGTCTTTAATTTATCATCAGTAAGCTCAGAACTGAATCCTGTGCAAAGGATGACAGGGATATCTGACCGAACGGCAACCAACTCCGCCGTAAGGCGATCCCCGGTCATCTTGGGCATTGTCATGTCCGTAATCACCAGGTCGAAACCGCCCGGTTGGGATTTAAAAAGATCCAGGGCTGCATGGGGGTTTAAGGCGGTGGTCACTTTATAACCCAGGCGTTCTATAATTTGCTGGCCGATATCGATCAAAGCAGGTTCATCATCCACAAAAAGGATTCTTTCCGTCCCCTTGGAAAGAACGGTTTCTGTTTTTTCTTCTTGCTCTGGAGCCCCGGCTGAAATCGGTAGAAATACCTTGAAACTGGTGCCTTCTCCCGGTTCGCTGTGTGCGTAGATCTCTCCACCGCAGCTTTCCACGATACCATGAACGACCGCCAACCCCATTCCGGTGCCTTCACCCTGTTCCTTGGTGGTGAAAAAAGGATCGAAAATTCGGTCCAACACATCCTGTGACATGCCGCAACCGGTGTCGATTACTACCAACTTGAGGTATGGGCCTGACTTTAAATCATGATAACGGTCCGTGAAAGCCTGGTCCAGCTCGACATCGGTAAGAACCACCTCCAAGATTCCGCCTGTCTCCCGCGTAGCATGACCGGCATTGGTACAAAGGTTCATGAAAATCTGATGGATCTGGGTGGGATCACCCATCACTAAAGAATCGCTCATCAGGTTTGGGCGTATGTCAATCGTCACGGGTAAAGAGGCCCGGAGGAGCTTGAGAGACTCCTCCGCGATCAATTTCAAAGAAACCGGCCTCTGCTCCTGTTTTGTCTGGCGGCTGAAGGTTAAAATCTGTTGAACGAGGCCTTTCGCTCGGTTTCCGGCTTTGTCAATTTCGCCGAGATACCTTTCCATCTTTCCTTTTTTATCAAGGCTCATCTTTGACAGTTCGGCATATCCGATGATCGCGGAAAGGATATTGTTGAAGTCATGTGCAATACCCCCGGCCAGCGTTCCTATGGCTTCCATCTTTTGGGCCCGGTTGAGCTGCCGTTGAAGCTTCGCTCTTTCTTCCTCTGATTGTCTAATCTCAGTGATATCGCGTCCCTCTGGCACAACGAAAATCACGTCACCATTGTCGTTCCGAACTGGGCTCAGCGAAAAATCGATGTTTCTGACCTGCCCGCCTGCGGTTGGATGGGTGGTTTCGAACCGGACGAATTCGCCCTTGGCAGCGCGTTTAACCGCGCCCTGCACTTCGGATCGCTGTGATCTGTCCCACCAAGGACCATCCCAAAGGTACTCCCCAATGACATCCGTTTCCCTCACGCCAGCAAAACTTAAGGCCGTTCGGTTGGCCGCGAGAAGCCTGCCTTCTGTATCAATCAGGCCCGTGAGCTGATAGTGATGATCGAAGATTGCATGCAGTTTTTTTTCGCTTTCCCGTAGCGCCTCTTCAGCTTGTTTCTTTTCAGATATCTCTTGGATTAATCTGTCGTTTATCTTGTCTAATTCTAAGGTGCGCGCTTTTAAGTTGTCGCTTGAAGCGACAAGATAATTTATCAGACGGCCTAATGAATAAATTAGACTTGTTGAAAAAAGAGCAAATACAAAGATCTTTGAAATCCACGATGAAAAGGACCGCGCAGCAATCTCAATACTGAAGTCAAAAACAATCCAGTTTTGTTTTACTCCATATGAAATAATTACCAATAGCAGCAAGCCGGCGGCTATCAGAACAATGCCATAACGTACTCCGAAGAACATCGTCGCTAAAATGACCGAAAAAACCATAAATAGGGTGCCGCTACCTATCAAGCCTATATTTACTGTACCGGCACAACCGAGAATAAAACAAAGTGAAATTAAAACTGTTGCCTTAAACTGATAGCTTAATCTGCGCTGGAAAATGGTCGTTGCTGAAATCAATATAAAAGCTATTATTTGAAAATACATTACACTTTGCCAACCAATTTCCGCAATTCTGAATAGAGAGGCCGCCAGCGGTAAAACGGCAAATGCTGAAACCGCGATTAACATCGTGTTCATAATCTCATTACGCGTAATATCCAGGCTTTTGAATACCAGGTTCAATTCTTCATGCTTGGATTTCTCAGACATGATCATTGTTCATAAATTCCATTGTTGTTGATTTTTGATTAATTGCATAATCGCAAACTATATTACAATTCAGGACACAAAAGGTGACTTAAACCTTGGGGCTATACGTAAAGCACCAGGACATGGCGCATGAGCCAGTTGGATTAGAATAGTTATTAATGATAGGTGGTTAGAACTTAAACAAGATTATAACCACAATCCTCGAAAAACACAAGATGGTGGGGTTGGCGGGTAACTTTGTGAATCTAGGTTATCTTGCCAATAACACAAATCAGTCAAAACTGCATATAAATTTAGGATATCTGAACTGTGCCCTTTTGCCAATTGTCCATAGTTGGAACTGATATATCTCAACCGAGAAATAAGTTTGGTATTTTAGTGTTATCTTTCCAATCTCTATTTCGGAAGCGATATCCAAGCACCACCATCTATAGCGGTCAGCCGAAGAATTGATTGGGGGGTGATTACACACCAGGCAATGAAATTATCTGAAAAATAGGTGGGATGATTGATAACACAGACATGTACGATGCCGCCTTCATGCTGGCATGTAAACTGCTATATGGGTAAAGTCTCCATTTTCATTTTTCACCATAATTTCAAATATTAACCTTGCAGAGTCTTTTCGATTAGCAAAAAGGGATTTAACTGCCTCAATCAAAAAGTTGTATTTAGAATCGATCGTGCCATCTATATCGAAAGGAATTGGATGCACAGGAGCCAAAACTGCCGCGGAGCGGTTTCGTACATATTGAAATAATCCCCACGGCGATCAAAGTACAGGTAACACAATTCGGTCTTGTCAGGTCAAGTAAATCTTAACCACCGAGGCGTTTGACACCGGCATGCGGCAACTGTATTTTAAGATAATCAAATCGAATCCGCCGTCAGCCATCTAACTTTTGGCGCGCGTAAATCGAACCAGCTGTTGGCCGGCCAAGCGAAAGCGCCCTTGTTCAATCTGCATTCGTTGCCACCCAATCATCAAAATGGATTTCAGCGATCCAAATACAGTCGAAAGGAAAACTATGGTTACGCTCTTGATTGCTTTTTTTCTCCTCGCAATCGTGGTCTCTTTTTTGTGCTCCATGTGGGAAGCGGTGCTTTTGAGCATCACGCCATCTTACGCCCAGATCAAACTGAAGGAGGGGACTCGCGTTGGTAGGCGGCTGCAGGTTTTCAAAGAGAATATAGATCGGCCACTTGCCGCTATTTTGACCTTGAATACAATTGCCCATACTGTCGGTGCGGTGGGTGTGGGCAACCAGGCAACCCAAATATGGGCAGAGACCAACCCCTTTGCCACCAGCATCATCGTCCCGGTGATCATGACCTTGGCAATACTGGTGCTTTCAGAGCTCATTCCCAAGACCCTGGGAGCCAATTTCTGGAAGGAGTTGGCTCCATTTACCGTGAAGTCATTGTCCCTGGTTATCACCGTTCTATTTCCATTAATATGGTTCAGCCAATTCATCACCAAGGCATTGAAAAGGGACAAAACCAAAAGTGTATTCTCCCGAATGGATTTTCTCGCCATGGCCGAAGTCGGCGCCGATCAAGGGGTTTTCGAAAAGCGCGAATCGGACATCATTTTCAACCTGCTCAAATTCAATTCCATTCGGGCCCAAGATGTCATGACTCCGCGGGTAATGGTAAAGGCGGCCTCCAGGGACATTACCACCGGCCAATTGTATCGCTCCAATCAAGGTATATCATTTTCACGAATTTTGCTGCATGAAGGCGAAACGATCGATACCATCACTGGATATATCCTAAAGGACGAACTTCTCACCAAGCTCGTTGAAAATAAGGAAGATGAACCGATCCACCTTTTGGAACGCAAGATATTGGCTGTCCCGGAGAGTTTTCAGATTCCAGATCTGTTCAGCCGTTTTCTAAAAGAGCGTGAGCATATCGCCCTAGTAGTTGACGAATTTGGTGGCATGTCGGGAATCGTGACGATGGAAGATGTCATCGAAACGCTTTTGGGTTTGGAAATCGTGGATGAATCAGACCGTGTAGAGGATATGCGGGCCCTGGCGAGGAAGGATTGGGAAAAACGGGCTAAATCCATGGGGTTGATCGATGTTCCATCGGTCCAACCTTCTAAAAACGGTGGTGGGGAACAAAGGTAGTATTTATTCCATCGAGAGGCCTCGTAAGCGTTCATACCCGCATCCAATAGTCTTGTTTAAACTGCATGTTTTTAATGGTTTAAACGGAACTGGCATATTTGGATATTCTGACGATATATTCAGAGCATCTGGGCTGAGCACTCTACTATGTGCCATGTCAAATCAAATCTGACGGTATTTCAATCGAACCCAACC
>Ga0049108_10000098_pt1 | contig 37922 bp, 40 predicted proteins | sample WorMetilPIANOSA2_FD_60020 | JGI IMG/M metagenome (GOLD analysis project Ga0049108, IMG submission 60020) | Marine gutless worms symbiont microbial communities from Max Planck institute for Marine Microbiology, Germany - Olavius ilvae PIANOSA.2 | ecosystem: Host-associated > Annelida > Digestive... | reverse complement strand
CTCGACGCCAACGACCCGACCATCGAATCACGCAACACCCCCTTATGCAAAGGTCTCCGACACGGTGCAGCGCGCCATCGTGCACGAGCACTTCGCCGCCATGCTGTCGCACTACGGCGTCGAGGGCGGCGTGCGCGCGGCGCGCAAGCACATGGGCTGGTACGCGCAAGGCCGGCCGGGTGCCGCGGCGTTCCGCAACGCCGTCAACAACACCCTGGACCCGGCGCGGGTGCACGCGCTCGTCGACGGCTTCTTCGGCGCGCCGGTGCGGCTCGCGGCCTGATGGCCAAGGTCGCGGCCCTTGAGCCCCGGCCGCCCGGGGATATCGACCCGGCGGGCGTGCTGGCGGCGATCCAGGATGCGATCGTCGTCGTCGACGTGGACGGCGCGATCGCCTTCGCCAACCCGGGCGCCGAGCAGTTCTTCGACGCCAGCGCCGCGGTGCTTGGCGCCCACAGCCTGCGCGACATGCTGCCGGGCGACAGCCCGATCTTCCACCTGATCCGCCAGGCCCAGGCCAACCGCAGCAGCGTCGCCGAGACCGACGTGACGCTGGAGAGCCCGCGCCTGGGCGTGCGTTTCGTCGCCATCAATGTCTCGCCGCTCGGCGACGACCCGGACCTGTGCGTCGTCACCTTGCGCGAGCAGACCATCGCCCGGCGCATCGATCAGCAGCTGACGCACCGCAACGCCGCCCGCTCGGTGACGGCGATGGCGGCGATTCTGGCCCACGAGGTCAAGAACCCGCTGAGCGGCATCCGCGGCGCGGCACAGTTGTTGGAGCAGAACGCGTCGGACGCCGACCGCCAGCTCACCCGGCTGATCTGCGACGAGGCCGACCGCATCGTCGCGCTGGTCAACAGCATGGAGGTGTTCTCCGACGAGCGTCCGCTGGAGCGCGCCGCGGTCAACATCCACCAGGTGCTGGACCACGTGCGCGACCTGGCCCGCTCCGGCTTCGCGCGCCAGGTGCGTTTCCATGAGGACTACGACCCGTCGCTGCCGGCGGTCTTCGGCAACCGCGACCAGCTGATCCAGGTGTTCCTGAACCTGATCAAGAACGCCGCCGAGGCGCTGCCGGAGGAGGGCGGCGAGATCGCCCTTTCCACCGGCTACCAGCACGGCGTGCGGCTGGCGGTGCCGGGCAGCGAGCGGCGCGTGCACCTGCCGCTGGCGATCACCGTGCGCGACAACGGCGGCGGCATCCCCGACGACTTGCACCGCCACCTGTTCGACCCGTTCGTCACCACCAAGCCCAAGGGCACCGGCCTGGGCCTGGCGCTGGTGGCCAAGATCGTCGGCAACCATGGCGGCGTCATCGACGTGCAGTCGCAGCCGCGGCGCACCGAGTTCCGGGTCATGCTGCCCATGGCGCCCGACGACAGGGGCGGCCGATGAACGCCACCATTCTGGTCGCCGACGACGACCGCGCGATCCGCACCGTGCTGGGCCAGGCTTTGGGCCGCCTGGGCCACGACGTGCGCAGCACCGGCAACGCCGCGACGCTGTGGCGCTGGGTCGACGAGGGCGAGGGCGACCTGGTGATCACCGACGTGATCATGCCGGACGAGAACGGCCTGGACCTGGTGCCGCGCATCGCCAAGCGGCGGCCGGAACTGCGCGTCATCGTCATGAGCGCGCAGAATACGCTCCTGACCGCGGTGAAGGCGACCGAGCGCGGTGCCTTCGAGTACCTGCCCAAGCCGTTCGACCTGAAGGTGCTGGTCGATTGCGTGCAGCGCGCGCTGGCGACGCCGCGCGCCGGGCCGTTCGAGGGCGCGGCGGACGAGGCCGATCCGGAGGAACGCCTGCCGCTGATCGGCCGCTCGCCGGCGATGCAGGAGATCTACCGCGTGTTGGCGCGGCTCATGGGCACCGATCTGACGGTGATGATCTCCGGCGAATCGGGCACCGGCAAGGAGCTGATCGCGCGAGCGCTGCACGACTACGGCCAGCGCAGCCACGGCCCCTTCGTCGCCATAAACATGGCGGCGATCCCGCGCGACCTGATCGAGAGCGAGCTGTTCGGCCACGAGCGCGGCGCCTTCACCGGCGCCACCCAGCGCTATGCCGGGCGCTTCGAACAGGCCGAGAGCGGCACGCTGTTCCTCGACGAGATCGGCGACATGCCGATCGAGGCGCAGACCCGGCTGCTGCGCGTCTTGCAGGAGGGCGAGTACACCACCGTCGGCGGCCGCACGCCGATCTCCGCCGACGTGCGCATCATCGCCGCGACCCACCACGACCTGCGCCATCTGGTGCGGCAGGGGCTGTTCCGCGAGGACCTGTTCTACCGCCTGAACGTGGTGCCGCTGCGCCTGCCGCCGTTGCGCGAGCGCGTCGAGGACGTGCCGGCGCTGTTGCGCCACTTCCTCAGCCTGGCCCAGCAGGAGGGCCTGCCCGCCAAGTCGCTGGACACCGCCGCGATGGACCTCTTGAAGGGCTATCGCTGGCCCGGCAACGTGCGCGAACTGGAGAACCTGATCCGCCGCCTGGCGGCGCTCTACAGCCAGGAGATCATCACCGTCGACATCGTCGAACAGGAACTGGCCGAGGCGCCGCCCGAGTCGGCCCAGGTCGAGCTCCACGAGGCGGAGTCCCTGGGCGCGGCCGTCGAGCGCCACCTCAAGGACTACTTCGCCGCGCACAACGACGCGCTGCCGTCCGCCGGGCTCTACAACCGCGTGCTCAAGGAGGTCGAGCGGCCGCTGATCGAGCTCAGCCTGGCGGCGACTCGCGGCAACCAGAGCCGCGCCGCCGGCATGCTGGGCGTCAACCGCAACACGCTGCGCAAGAAAATCCGTGAGTTGGACATCCGGGTTGTCCGGGGCCTAAAATAGCCCGACCGATGTTCCGGCTTGGTTCCAGTACGGCGGCGGCTCGACGGGCGGCGCCGTGCCGGCTCCGGTCGCGCCGCGCGGCGGCAGCAGGACAATGTCTTGAGCGAGCACACGGCGGGCATGCGGCCTAGCTACTCGGGGGCCGATCCGGACGCCGTCGCCTCTCGGCGGCGGCGACTGCGTTTATGGGCAGTCGAGGCGGTGGGCAGCCGCACGACGGCGATCGTCCTGACCGTTCTGGCGCTGGGCGCCGGCATCCTGACCTACTCGGTGCTGGCGGGCGCCACCCCCATCGCGCGCGACGCCAAGCTGGTGCTGGGCCTGCTGATCTTTGACGTGGCGCTGCTGCTGGCGCTGGGCGCGCTCGTCATCTGGCGCCTGGTCAAGCTGTGGGCCGAACGGCGCGCCGGCGCCTCGGGCGCCCGGCTGCATGTGCGCCTGGTGGCGCTGTTCGCGCTCCTGGCGGTGGCGCCGGCGATCACGGTCGCCGTGCTGGCCGCGCTGTTCTTCAATTTCGAGGTCGATACCTGGTTCAACGAGCGCGTGCGCCGCGCCGTCGACGAGTCGGTCGCCGTCGCCGAGGCCTACCTGGCCGAACACAAGCGCGTCGTCGCCGCCGACGCGCTGGCCATGTCGAGCGACCTGCGCCGGCAGTGGACCGGCCTGATGCTCGACCCGGACGCCTTCGACGAAGCGGTGCAGGCCCAGGCGGCCCTGCGCAGCCTCAGCGAGGCGGTGGTCTTCGATTTGAGCGGCCGCGTCCTGGCGCGGGCCGGTCTCGGCTTCTCGCTGCAGTTCGACCCGCCGCCGGCCTGGGCCCTGGCCAGCGCCCGCGACGGCCAGGTCGTCATCCTGACCAGCGGCGAGGACGATCGGGTGCGCGCGCTGGTGCAGCTCGACGCCCTGACCGGCAGCTACCTGTTCGTCGGCCGCTACGTCGATTCCAAGGTGCTGGGCCATCTCGCCGCGGCGCGCGACGCCGCCAACCAGTACGAGCAGCTGGAGAGCCGGCGCTTCGGTCTGCAGATCACCTTCGCGACGATCTTCGTCATCGTCGCCCTCTTGCTGCTGGTCGCGGCGGTCGGCATCGGCCTGACCTTCGCGCTGCGGCTGGCGCGGCCGATCAGCGAGCTGGTGACGGCCGCCGAGCAGGTGCGCGCCGGCGACTTGAGCGTGCGGGTCATCGAACCCGGCGACCAGGACGAGCTTGGCAACCTGATCCGCGCCTTCAACCGCATGACGACCCAGCTGGCCGAACAGCGCGGCGAACTGGTCGAGGCGAACCGCCAGCTGGACGACCGGCGACGCTTCACCGAGACCGTCCTGACCGGCGTCACGGCGGGCGTCATCGGCCTCGACCCGGCGGCGCGGGTCAACCTGCCGAACCAGTCGGCCTCGGAGCTGTTGGGTACCGAGCTCGAGCGCGTCATCGGCCGGCCGCTCGCCGAGGCGGTGCCGGAGATGGCGCCGCTGATCGCGGTGGCCGCCCGGCGGCCGCAGCGCCTGGTCGAGGCGCAGATCACGCTGAACCGCCAGGGCCAGCCGCGCACGCTGTTGACGCGCGTCGCGGCCCAGCGCGCGCCCGGCGGCAAGGTGCAGGGCTACGTCGTCACCTTCGACGACGTCTCCGAGCTGGAGGCGGCCCAGCGCAAGGCGGCGTGGGCCGATATCGCGCGCCGCATCGCCCACGAGATCAAGAACCCGCTGACGCCGATCCAGCTCTCGGCGGAGCGGCTGAAGCGCAAGTACCTGGGCGAGATCACCTCGGATCCGAAGACCTTCGAGCTGTGCACGGACACCATCGTGCGCCAGGTCGACGACATCGGCCGCATGGTCGACGAGTTCTCGTCCTTCGCCCGCATGCCGGCGCCGGAGATGCGCCGCGCCGACGTCGTCGCGCTGTGCCGCGACGCGGCGTTCCTGCAGCGCAACGCCCACCCGGACGTCGCCTACGACATCGACCTGCCCGACACGCCGGTCTCCCTGCGCTGCGACGCGCGGCTGCTGACCCAGGCGCTGATCAACGTGCTGAAGAACGCCGAGGAGTCGCTCGACGAGCGCAGCGCCGAGACCGCCGGCGCCGCCGGCAAGCGCGGCCGCATCGGTCTGAGTCTGGCGCTCGACGGCGACCGCGTGGCGCTGCTGGTCACCGACAACGGCCGCGGCCTGCCGCCGGAATACAGGCACCAGTTGACCGAGCCCTATGTGACGACGCGCAGCAGCGGCACCGGACTGGGGCTGGCCATCGTCAAGAAGATCATGGAGGATCATGGCGGCAAGTTGAGCCTCGCCGACCGCGAGGGCGGCGGTGCGGTGGTCCGGCTGGAACTGCCGCTCGTCGCGAACGAGGAGCCGACGGGCGACGACCCCGCGGCGGACGAGGCGCCCGGTGCCGAGACGGCAGCCGGTCAGGCCGGCGACTAGGCGTATCGCGAGCGATGGCGCACGACATACTGATCGTCGACGACGAGGACGACATCCGGCTGCTGATCGCGGGCGTGCTGGAGGACGAGGGCTACGCCACGCGCCAGGCGGCGGACGACGCCGCGGCGCTGGCGGAGGTCTCCGCCCGCCGGCCCAGCCTGGTGGTGCTCGACATCTGGCTCGAGGGCAGCGAGCTCGACGGCCTGGGCATCCTGGAGCGGCTGCAGGAGGACCACCCGGACGTGCCGGTGGTGATGATCAGCGGCCACGGCACCATCGAGAACGCGGTGCACGCGATCAAGATGGGCGCCTACGACTTCATCGAGAAGCCGTTCAAGGCCGACCGGCTGTTGCTGATCGTCGCCCGCGCCATCGAGGCGGCGCGGCTGAGGCGCGAGAACGCCGAGCTGCGCCTGCTGGCGGCGACCGAGAGCGAGCTGATCGGCGGCTCCGCGGCGCTGGTGCAACTGCGCCAGTCGGTCGAGAAGGTGGCCCCCACCGGCAGCCGCGTGCTGATCACGGGGCCGGCCGGCTCAGGCAAGGAGGTCGTCGCCCGGCTGTTGCACGGCCAGTCGCGCCGCAGCGAGGGGCAGTTCGTCGTCGTCAGCTGCGCCACCATGGCGCCCGACCGCATGGAGGTCGAGCTGTTCGGCATCGAGGCCGGCCACGAGGCCCCCGACCAGCCGCGCAAGGTGGGGCTGTTCGAGGCGGCGCACGGCGGCACGCTGTTCCTCGACGAGGTCGCCGACATGCCGCTGGCGACCCAGGGCAAGATCGTGCGCGTGCTGCAGGACCAGACCTTCGAGCGCGTCGGCGGCAGCCAGCGCGTGCAGGTCGACGTTCGCGTCGTCGCCGCGACCAACCGCGATCTGGCGGCGCATATGAACGCCGGCAACTTCCGCGAGGACCTGTTCTACCGCCTGAGCGTGGTGCCGCTCACCGTGCCGCCGCTGGAGCATCGCCGCGAGGACGTGCCGGAGCTGGTCCAGCACTTCATGGTGCGCTCCGCCGAGGCCTCGGGCATGGCGCCGCGCCGGCTGGGCCACGACGCGCTGGCAGCGCTGCAGAACTACGACTGGCCCGGCAACGTGCGCCAGTTGCGCAACGTCGTCGACTGGCTGTTGATCATGGCGGCCGGCGGGCCGGAAATCCCGGTGCGCGCCGACATGCTGCCGCCGGAGATCGGCGGCCAGGCGCCGCAGGTGCTGCGCATGGAGAACAGCGTCGACGTCATGAGCCTGCCGCTGCGCGACGCCCGCGAGGAGTTCGAGCGCGAGTACCTCTTGGCCCAGGTCACCCGCTTCGGCGGCAACATCTCGCGCACCGCCAGCTTCGTCGGCATGGAGCGCTCCGCGCTGCACCGCAAGCTGAAGTCGCTGGGCGTGCAGAGCGGCGCGGTCCAGCCGAACGGCGGCGATCCGGCGCTCAGCAAGGCCGGCGAATAGCCGCTCCCCAGCGAAAAGCGGAAGCTCATGCAAGCCATCGTCTGCGGCGCCGGCCAGGTCGGCTTCAACATCGCGCGGGAACTGGCGACCGAGAGCATCGGCGTCACCGTGATCGACATGCGTGCCGAGCTGATCCAGAAGCTGAGCGACAGCCTGGACGTCAAGGCCATGGTCGGTCACGCCTCCGAGCCCGACGTGCTGGAGGCGGCGGGGGCCGCCGACACCGACATGATCATCGCGGTGACCTACGCCGACGAGGTCAACATGGTGGCCTGCCAGGTGGCGCACTCGCTGTTCGACGTGCCGACCAAGATCGCGCGCGTGCGGGCGCGCAGCTATTTGAACCCGCTGTGGTCCGACCTGTTCCGCCGCGACCACATGCCGATCGACGTCATCATCTCGCCGGAGAAGGAGGTCGCGCGCGCCATCGGCCGGCGCCTCACCGTGCCGGGCGCGTTCGACGTCATCCCCGTCGCGAGCGACCGGCTGCGCCTGATCGGCGTGCGCTGCACGGAGACCTGCCCCGTCGTCAACACGCCCTTGCGCCAGCTCACCACGCTGTTCCCGGACCTCAACATCGTCGTCGTCGGCATCCGCCGCGACGACCGGCCCATCGTGCCCCACGGCGACGACCAGATGCTGAACGGCGACGACGTCTATTTCGTCGTCGACAGCAATCAGGTCGGCCGCGCCATGGCGGCCTTCGGCCACGAGGAGCCGGAGGCGCGGCGCATCGTCGTCATCGGCGGCGGCAATATCGGCCTGCAGCTGGCGGAGGACATCGAGGCCGCGGAAGAGGGCGGCCGCGTGCGGCTGATCGAACTGGACAAGGAGCGCGCCGAGTTCGTGGCGCAGAACTGCGCCCGCACGATCGTGCTGCACGGCGACGCGCTGGACCCTGAGATCCTCGACGAGTCGGGGGTCAGCCGCTCCGACACCATCGTCGCGGTCACCGACGACGACGAGGTCAACATCCTGGCGTCGCTGCTGGCCAAGCGTGCCGGCGCGCAGCGGGCGGTGACGCTGGTCAACAAGGCGACCTACGCGCCGCTGATGCGGCCGTTGGGTATCGACGTGGTCGTCGATCCGCGCGCCATCACGGTGTCGACGATCCTGCAGCACATCCGTCGTGGCCGCATCCACTCGGTGCACTCCATCGGCGAGGACTTCGGCGAGATCATCGAGGCCGAGGCGCTGGAGACCTCGAGCCTCGTCAACGTGCCCCTGCGCGAGGCGCGGCTGCCGCCGGGCGTCGTCGTCGCCGCCGTCGTGCACGAGGGCCGCGTCGACATGGCGCGCGGCAGCACGACGCTGAAAGTCGGCGACCGGGTCGTGCTGTTCGCCACCAAGGAAGCGATCAAGAAGGTCGAACGGCTGTTCGCCGTGCGCCTGGAATTCTTCTAAGAGCCGGGACCGCGGAATGTCGCGCATCGCCTACGTCAACGGGCGCTACGTGCGCCATGGCGATGCCGCGGTCCATGTCGAGGACCGCGGTTATCAGTTCGCCGACGGCGTCTACGAGGTCATCGCCGTGCGCCGCGGCGTCCTGATCGACGCCGGCCTGCATCTCGACCGCCTCGACCGCTCGCTGCGCGAACTGGACATCGCCGCGCCGATGTCGCGCGCGGCGCTGGGCCACGTGATCGGCCAAGTGATCCGCCGCAACCGCGTCGCCGACGGCATCGTCTACCTGCAGGTCACCCGGGGGGTCGCCCGCCGCGACCACCCGTATCCCGCTGGCGTCGCCCCGGCACTGGTCGTGACGGCGCGCCGCGGCGCCACGCGCACGCCCGCCATGGACAATGGCGTCGCCGTCATCACGATCGAAGACATCCGCTGGAAGCGCTGCGATATCAAATCGATATCTCTGTTGCCTAATGTGTTGGGCAAGCAACAGGCGGTGGCGCGGGGCGCCTACGAAGCGTGGCTGGTGGCGGACGACGGCACGGTCACCGAGGGTACCTCGACCAACGCCTGGATCGTCACGCCGGACGACGAACTGGTCACGCGCCAGGCCAATCGCGCGATCCTCAACGGCGTCACCCGGCGCGCCGTGCTGGCGCTGGCGGAGGACGCGGGGCTGCGCTTCGTCGAGCGGCCGTTCACGGTCGCCGAGGCGTTGGACGCGCGCGAGGCTTTTCTCACCAGCACGACATCCTATGTCATTCCCGTCACCCGGATCGACGGCCGGGCGGTCGGCGACGGCACGCCCGGCCCGCTGACCCGGCGCCTGCAGGCCGCCTATCGCGGCCACGTGGCCGAGGGGGCGGGCGCGCCGGCGACGGCCGACTGAGGCGGACGAAGCGCGTGGCCGCGCGGCGGCGAATGGCGTAGGCTCGGCCTGCGCGCAGAACAAGAATCGCCGAGCCGGGGAGGGAGACGCCACCGGACGTTGCTGACGCCCGGACATTGCTAACGCACTGTACGGAAACGAATAACAAAACGGATAAGACCAATGGCAGCCGAAAAGTCCCAGAACGTGCAGGATGTCTTCCTGAATTACATCCGCAAGAACAAGACGCCTGTGACGATCTTCCTCGTCAACGGCGTCAAACTGCAGGGCGTGATCACCTGGTTCGACAATTTCTGCGTCCTGCTGCGCCGTGACGCGCACTCGCAACTCGTCTACAAGCACGCGATCTCGACCGTCATGCCCTCCGTGCCCGTCCAGCTGTTCGAGCCCGACAAGGAGGCCGAGACGGCGAGTGCGTGAGCCCTTGAGGACCCTTCGCCGCCGATGAGTTCCGACACCTCCACGACCGCCGCCAGCGGGCGCGCGGTCGTGCTGCATCCCGCGCCCAAGCGCCGCGGCGCCGCGGCGCGATCGGCCGAGGCGCGCGTCGCCGAGGCGGTGGCGCTGGCCGGCGCGATCGCGCTCGACGTCGCCCACGCCGAGGCGGTGCCGCTCGACAAGCCGCGCCCGGGGGCGCTGTTCGGCCCCGGCGCGGTCGAAAACCTGGGCCACACCATCAAGGCGCTGGAGGCCGACCTCGTCATCGTCAACGGCACGCTGACGCCGGTGCAGCAGCGCAACCTGGAGCGCGCCTGGAAGGTCAAGGTGATCGACCGCACCGGCCTGATCCTGGAGATCTTCGGCGAGCGCGCGGCCACGCGGGAAGGCCAGATGCAGGTCGAGCTGGCGGCGCTGACCTATCAGCGCAGCCGCCTGGTGCGGTCCTGGACCCACCTGGAGCGCCAGCGCGGCGCCCTCGGCTTCGTCGGCGGTCCCGGCGAGAGCCAGATCGAGCTGGACCGCCGCCTGATCGGCGAGCGCATCGCGAAATTGCGTCGCCAGCTCGCCCAGGTGCGCCGCACCCGCGGCCTGCACCGGCGCGCGCGGGAGCGGGTGCCGTACCCGATCGTGGCGCTGGTCGGCTACACCAACGCCGGCAAGTCGACGCTGTTCAACCGCCTGACCCGGGCCCGGGTCGACGCCCGCGACCAGCTCTTCGCCACCCTCGACCCGACCATGCGGGCGCTCGACCTGCCGTCCGGCCGGCGCGTCATCCTGAGCGACACGGTCGGCTTCATCGCCGACCTGCCGACCGACCTGGTCGCCGCCTTCCGCGCCACGCTGGAGGAGGTGCAAGCGGCCGACGTCATCCTGCACGTGCGCGACATCGCCCACCCGGAGAGCGAGGCGCAGGCCCAGGACGTCGCCGCGGTGCTGGCCGACCTGGGCCTCGACCCGGCCGACGAGGACACGGCGCCGATGATCGAGGTGCGCAACAAGATTGACTGCCTGGACGCGGAGGCGCGGGACCTCGTCGCGCGCAACGGCACGGCGGTGCCGCTGTCGGCGCTGTCGGGCGAGGGCTGCGACGCGCTTTTGGCGGCGATCGACGCGCGCCTCGCCGCGTCGCGCCCGGCGGTCGACGTCGACGTGCCGCTCAGCGACGGCGCGCGCCTGGCCTGGCTCTACCGCCGCGGCGAAGTCCTGGAACGGCGCGACGAAGGCGAGACGGCGCACCTGCGCGTGCGCCTCGATGCCGCCGATCTCGCGCGCCTCGACCGGTTGGCCCGAGGCACCGCGCGCGCATGATCCCCGATCCGGCGCGCGTCACGGCGCTGCTGCGCGAAGCGGCGGCGGAGATCGTCATGCCGCGCTGGCGGGCGCTGGAACGCCACGAGGTCATGGCGAAGCAGCGCGGCGACGTGGTCACCGTGGCGGACCTGGAAGCCGAGGCCTTCCTGACCCCGCGCCTGCGCGACCTCCTGCCCGGCAGCGTCGTCGTCGGCGAGGAGGCGGCCGAGCACGACGCGGCGCTCTTCGACCTGCTGGTCGGCTCCGACCCGGTCTGGCTGATCGATCCGGTCGACGGCACGCGCAACTTCGCCGACGGCGATCCCGCCTTCGCGGTCATGGTGGCGCTGGTGCGCGGCGGCGAGACGCTGCAGTCCTGGATCCTGGAGCCGGCGCTCGAGCGGCTGGCGCTGGCCGAGCGCGGCGCCGGCACCGAGGTCGACGGCGCACGTGCGCGCCTGACGCCGCTGGCGCCCGACGCGCGCTGCGACGGCATGGCGGGGCGGCGCTTCCTGCGCGCGCTGGAGGCCGAGCCGGGCCTGATCGCGCGGGTGCGGGCGCCCGGCTGCGCCGGCGACGACTACCTGCGGCTGGTGGCGGGCGAACTCGACTTCGCGGTCTACGGCAAGCTCAAGCCCTGGGACCACGCACCGGGCGCGCTGCTGGTCGCCGAGGCCGGCGGCGTCGCGCGGCACCTCGACAGCGCGCCCTACGATCCGACGGGCCGCACGCTCGGCCCGATCCTGAGCGCTACCGACGCGGGCACCTGGCAACGCCTCGCGGCGGTGCTGGCGGGCGTTCCGGCGCCCGGATAGACTGGCGGCCCGCCGGTTCCGGCGCGGGACAATCAACGAACCAAACAGGGAGACACGCGGGCATGAGCGGGTCAGCCAAGGTTGCCTTTCTCGGGCTCGGCGTCATGGGCTATCCCATGGCCGGGCACCTCGCCGCCGGCGGCCACCAGGTCGCGGTCTACAACCGCACCGCCGCCAAGGCGCGCAAATGGGTCAAGCAGCACGGCGGCACGGCGGCCAAGACCCCGCGCGAGGCGGCGCGCGGCGCCGACATGGTCTTCATGTGCGTCGGCAACGACAACGACGTGCGCGGCGTCGTCTACGGCAAGGACGGCGCCTTGGCCGGCATGAAGAAGGGCGCCATCCTGGTCGACCACACGACGGCCTCGGCCGATCTGGCGCGCGAACTCAACGCCGAAGCCAAGAAGAAGGGCGTCGGGTTTCTCGATGCGCCGGTCTCTGGCGGCCAGGCTGGCGCCGAGAACGGCGTCTTGACGGTGATGGTCGGCGGCCAGAAGGGCCACTTCGGCAGAGCCGCGCCGGTGATCGACTGCTACGCCCGCATGTGCCGGCTGCTGGGCCCCGCGGGCGCCGGCCAGCTCGCCAAGATGGTCAACCAGATCTGCATCGCCGGGCTGGTCCAGGGTCTCTCGGAGGCGATCAACTTCGGCATGAAGGCGGGCCTCGACATGCCGGCGGTGATCGACACGATCTCCAAGGGCGCCGCCCAGTCGTGGCAGATGGAGAACCGCGCCGCGACGATGATCCAGGGCAAGTTCGATTTCGGCTTCGCCGTCGACTGGATGCGCAAGGACCTGGGCATCGTGCTGGCCGAGGCCGACCACAACGGCGCCCGCCTGCCGGTCACGGCGCTGGTCGACCAGTTCTATTCCCAGGTCCAGCAGCGCGGCGGCAGCCGCTGGGACACCTCGTCGCTCATCCACCTGCTCGCCATCGACTGGACGCCCAGGAAGCGGTGAGGGGGGCGTGACGCCCTAACCGACCAAACGCAAGGGCCTCATCCTGAGCTTGTCGAAGGATGAGGCCCGTCCCGCGTAAGACGCCCTCGTGCTTCGACGGGCTCAGCATGAGGGCTTAAGTTTGCCCGAGAGCCGGGGTCAGGCCGCTGACGCCGGCTCCCCCTCCTTCGCCTCCTGCCACAGTTCTTCCATCTCGTCGAGGCTGGCGTCGGGGAGGGACTGCCCACGGGCGGCCAGTCGCTCCTCGATGTACCGGAATCGGCGTTCGAACTTGGCGTTGGTGCGGCGCAGCGCCGCCTCGGGGTCGACCTTCAGGAACCGCGCGATGTTGGCGACCGCGAACAGCAGGTCGCCGATCTCGTCCTCGACGCGGTCGTGGTCCGCGCCCGCCAACTCCGCGCGCAGCTCCCCGACCTCCTCCTCGATCTTGTCGAGCACCTGGCCGGCTTCCGGCCAGTCGAAGCCGACGCGCGCGGCGCGCCGTTGCAGCTTCTCGGCGCGCATCAGGGCGGGGAGGGCGACCGGCACGTCGTCGAGCGTGCCGTGGCGCCCCTTGTCGGCCCGCTCGCCGGCCTTGATGGCCTCCCAGTTGTGGTGCACCTCGTGGCCGGTCTCGGCGACGGTGCCGGCGAAGACGTGGGGGTGGCGGCGCACCATCTTGTCGGAGATCGTGTCGGCGACGTCATGGAAGTCGAACAGCTTGGCCTCGCAGGCCATCTGGGCGTGGAACACGACCTGCAGCAGCAAATCCCCCAACTCGTCGCGCAGCGCCGGCATGTCGTCGCGCTCGATGGCATCGGCCACCTCGTAGGCCTCCTCGACCGTGTAGGGCGCGATGGTTGCGAAGCTCTGCTGCACGTCCCACGGACAGCCGGTCTCGGGGTCGCGCAGGCGGGCCATGATGTCGAGCAGGCGATCGGTCGCGGTCATGGCAATGGCTCCAAAGAAAGGGCAGGGCAGAGAGTAGCGCCCAGCGCCGGAGTCCGGGAACCGTCAGGACTCCGGCAGCGGTTTCCGAGACAGCCAGAACCCGGGGCCGGCGTACCAGACGGAGCAGTCGCGCGGGTCTGGCGTGCCGCGATGCAGCGAGCGCACGGGGACGGGACCGCGCAGGCGCGCGAACTTGCGCTGCAACGCCTTGGCCGCGGCGGCGTCGCGTGCGCCGGCGCAGTTGAAGATGCCGACGCGGCCACGGCTGCGCGCGGTGAAGGCGTCGCCGCGGCGCCGCGCGTGCAGCATGAAGCCGAAGTGGTGCTCCGCCGTCAGCGCCATCAGCAGCGACCCGCCCTCGGTGAGCCGGTCGAGCCAGAGCGGGGCGGGGTGCGTCGCGCCGGCGAAGGCGATCACCGCGTCGACGGGCCCGGGGTTGTAGGTCGTGCCGTCGGCGGCGATCACCGTGGCGTTGGGCCAGGCGGCGACGTTTGCTGCCGCGCGGGCGGCGAGGGCGGGATCGAGTTCCACGCCAATCACTTGCCCGGTCTTGCCGACGACCTCTGCGAGGATCGCGGTGTAGTAGCCTGTGCCGGCGCCGATTTGCAGGATGCGGGCGCCCGGTCCCAGCTCCGCCACGTCGAACAAGTACGCCCACAGGCGCGGCGAGCCGTTGTTCAGGTCGCGCGTGCCGTCGATGGCGATCAGCACCGCGTGGTAGAGGATGCGCGGGTCGGCGTCCGGGCTGTCGTAGGGCGCGTCGAAGCGCCCGTCCGGCAGCACGCGCCACGGCCCAGGCCCCAGGAAGTCCTCGCGCGGCACGGCCGCGAACGCCTCGACCAGCCGCGGGGTGTGGCGGATCGGTGCGGTGACCCGCAGGTCCTCGGCATACCAGCGCCGCGCGGCGGCGAGGGTGGGGTTGTGCATGGGCTCGGTCCGTCCGTCGGGGCCACGCATTGCGCCGCACGGAGCGGGCCGCGTGCAAGGATGCCGTCGCGCCGGATTGCGCATTTGTTGCTCTACTAGTAGAATCCTGCCGAACCTGCAGGAGCGACTGATGGCCACGGCCGCCGCGCAGGACGCCTGGCGCCGCAAGGTGCGGGTGCTGCGTCGCCAGCTCAACGTGATGCTGCGCCGGCGTGTGCACGACGATCTCGAGGAGATCGCCGACAGCTACGGCCTGCGCGGCAAGGGCGAGGCGATCGCGTTCGCCACTTTCGTCGTGCGCGGCCTCGAACAGTACCGCGAGCACAATGCGTCGGCCGGACACCTGCTGGACGTGTTCGAGCGGGCCTACGCCCGCGACCGCGAGATGTACCGGTGACTTTCGCGACGATGAGGCTGCCGGCGGAGCCGACCGTCACGGCGCCCGACGGCGCCGACGTGCGCGTCCTCCTGGGCCTCGCGGGCGGCACCATGGCGCACTTCTCCCTGGCGCCGGGCGCCGTCGCCCGCGCCGTGACCCACCGCACGGTCGAGGAGATCTGGTACGTCGTCGCGGGCGAGGGCGAAATGTGGCGGAAGGCCGTGACGGAGGAGGTCGTGCCCCTCGCGCCCGGCACCAGCCTGACGATCCCGCTCGGCACCCACTTCCAGTTCCGCTGCACCGGGAATGTGCCGCTCGAAGCCGTCGCGATAACCATGCCGCCCTGGCCCGGCGAGGACGAGGCGGCGTTCGTCGAGGGTCCCTGGCAGCCGACGGTCTAGGAACACCGGCCGACAAGGCGCGGCGTGCGCGCGCCGACGATCGCGATCACCGACCCGGCCGGCGTCACCGTGCCGCTCAATGCGCTGAAGAAGGCCAAGGCCTGACGCTCGCGACCATCGCGGCCGGCGTCCTCAACGCGTTCACGGACGGGCGAGGCGATACTCATCGAGCTCGCCGGCGTCATGCTTTGGCGCCAACGGCCGCGCGGGTGATTGCTCACAGCGCCACGAAGATCAGGGTTAGGAGAATGACTTTGCTCAGCGTCGCCGCGTCCGCGTCGAAGCTGAACACAAATCGGCCGACGGCCAATCGCATTCTGAGCATATTCCTGGAGACCTCCGGCCTTTGCGGGCGCACCGCTCCATTTCGGGGCGGCCAGAGATCACTGGGCGGTACTTGTTGTTGACACCGAAGCCGAGTCGGTCAACCCACACGGTGCATGTCAGGTAGCGGATGCGGGACCTTCCGGTGAGGGGGTGCCTGTCTTCTGTCGTTCTTGAAGGCGGGCAAGAATTCCCTTCATCTGATAAATTGGTCTCAATATAGATGTTGCAACGTCAATAGAAAGCAAGGACTCCGCTTCACCGATACTATCATAGGCTTTGGCCTCTACATGCGCAGCGTCGTTGCCGAGCGCTTTCAGCTCAAGCATCGCATCAAAGAATTCTGGCGGGAGCGAGACCTTTGAGCGGAGATCCTTGAGCCGATGGTGAAGGTCCCCTCTATCCGCACCATTGTCGTCGCAAACCTCTTCGAGGAGGCGGCGACCATCATGGCGGCGGCTCGATAGGAGCCCGCTCCGTGACAGGCCACGGCCTCCGACAGGGTCTTCTGGAGTGCTGGCGGCAAGCCTTCTGGGTCGAAATCAAGCAGCTCAGGCGGTTGGACGTCGATCACAGCGCTGCCGAGTTGGATGACAAACACAAAGCCGCTGCATTTAGGATTAGGGCACCGTCGAATAGATGCCGTAAAGGTTTCGCTCTGAAATTGTCTGGCCAACTTCGGATGTTCTACTGCCTTTGTGTACCCAATTATTCTGTCGTCATTAACTACGGCAAAGGAAGCCACGTGTCTGCAATGGGGACAGCGAATTCCAACCGGTGCGCTGCGAACGCCTGTATTGAGCTGGTGTTCATCGGGCTGGAAGGCATTTGGGTTCTTAAGCTCACGGTCAAACATTCTTGCCTCTGTATGGCGATCAGGTCTGATTCTCTCCTACCATACGTCGCACTATCTGTGTGACGCTTGCTGGATGCAAGCCAACGCGGCCGGCAATAGCTGAGTTAGACCAGCCGCGTGCGGCAAGCTGCATGAACTCCTGATCACGCCACCATCGCGCCGCGGCCTTCGATCGGCGGCGTTCGTTTTCGACGTAGTGGGCCACGGTCGCCGTCTCGACATCGAACAGTTCGGCGGTCTGGGCGAGGGCGAGATGTGGCGGAAGGACGAGACGGAGGAGGAGGTGGCGCTCGCGCCTGGGACCTGCCTGACGATCCCGCTCGGCACGCACTTCCAGTTCCGCTGCACCGGGAATGTGCCGCTCGAAGCCGTCGCCATCACCATGCCGCCCTGGCCCGGCGAGGACGAGGCGGTGTTCGTCGACGGGCCGTGGCAGGCGACGGTCTGACGCTGGTCTCTACATCTGCATGTGCTTCACCTCGGCAACCTCGATCGTGCCGATTTCGACGTGCGGACATGATTTGGCTATTTCCAGCGCCGCATCCATGCTTTCGGCCGTCACGATGGAGTATCCCATCAGCGGGTTCGGGCCGCCGTCGTCGGTGACGCCGCTGGCGCTGACGGTCTTGGACATGCCCAGAGGCGTGCCCGGGTTGACCATGGCTTCGCCCAGGCCGATGACCCAGGCTTTCCATCGCGCCATCAACTCGGCGCCTTCCTCAGGGCTCTCCGGCTCTCTGCCGCCGTGATAGGCAAGAATGTAGTCCGTCATGCGATTCCCTCCCGATGCGGCTTGCGGCGATTATCCTGCATATAGGCGAGGCGGCACGTTTCTCCCGTCGATCGATCATCGTCGGACTATACGACAGGTCCGCTGACCGCGTGACACAACGCCAGTCAAGATCGTCCTCGGTGCGCTACCTGGCGGGACGAAAGCGCCGGACGCTGCCGATCGCGGACACGGTCCAACTGTGGCGATCGACGGTCCGACAAGATGGGAGGGGCCGGGACGTCATGGACAGCCTGACGCGGGCCCTCCGATTATCGCATAATGTATATTATGACAAATATCGCATCAGATCGGGGGGCACCCTCTGAGCCGGCGCCTCGGCGCAGAATTTGGCCCCTTCACGCCCGCACCTCCAGCACCATGCCGTCGTACGCCGGCTCCACGCCCGGCGGGCACTTGGCGCGCAGCGCCTCGTAGTCGAGCCAGATGCTCATGTGCGTCAGAACGGCGCGCCGTGGCCGCACCCGCGCGATCCAGTCGAGCGTGCGTTCGAGGTGGCTGTGCGCCGCGTGCGGCTCCTCCATCAGGCAGTCGACGACCCAGGTGTCGACGCCCTCGAGCGCGGCGAACGCCGCGTCGTCGAGCTGCACGACGTCGGTCGAGTACGCAAACGGCCCGCAGCGCAGCCCCAGCGTGGTCGAAAACCCGTGGTCCTGCTCGAACGTCGCGCATTCGAGCGAACCCACCGAGAAACCGCCGTCGACCGCATGCGGCCTCAAACACGGCTTGTACCAGCGCACGGCGCGCTCGGCGCGCGGCGTGAAGACGTAGGGAAAGCGTCTGTCGATGTCGGCGAGCGTCTCCGCGTCCGCATAAACGGGGACAAGATCGTCGCGTAAGAAGTTGACTTGCCTCAGATCGTCAATGCCGTGCAGGTGGTCGGCGTGGGCGTGCGTATAGAACACGGCGTCCAGGTGCCGCAGGTCGGCGTCGAGCAGCTGCGCGTGCAGTTCCGGCGGCGTGTCGACCAGCAGCGCGGTGCCGGCGTGCTCGATCAGGATCGCCGCGCGGCGCCGGCGGTTCTTCGGGTTCGCGGGATCGCAGGCGCCCCAGCCGTCGGGGCCCAGCCCCGGCACGCCGATCGAGCCGCCGCAGCCGAGGATCGTGACCCGCATCAGGCCGCGAGCAGCGCGCGGGCGCGGTCGGCGCGGGCGAACAGGCGGAAGAAGTTCTCCGTCGTCGCGGCGGCCAGCATATCGGTGCCCACTTCCCTCACCTCCGCCAGCCGCGCCGCCGTGTGCACCACGAACGACGGTTCGTTCCGCTTGCCGCGCAGCGGCACTGGCGCGAGATACGGCGCGTCGGTCTCGACCAAAAGGCGGTCCAGCGGCACGCTGAGGGCGATGTCGCGCAGCTCGTTGGCCTTCTTGAACGTCAGGATCCCCGAGAGGCTGATGTAGAGGCCGAGGGCGACCGCCGCTTCAGCGAGTTCGGGGCCGGAGCTGAAGCAGTGCATCACCCCGCTGAAGGCCCCGCGCCCCATCTCCTCGCGTAGGATTTCCGCCATTTCGGCGTCGGCGTCGCGGCTGTGCACGACCAGCGGCAGCCCGGTTGCCTGCGCCGCCGCGATATGGGCCCGGAAACTGATCCGCTGGGCCTCGCGCGGGCTGTGGTCGTAGAAGAAATCGAGGCCGGTCTCGCCGATGCCGATGACCTTGGGATGTGCGCTTAGCTCAATTAGCCGGTCGGCGGCCTTGACCCCCTGCTCTTCCGCCTCGTGCGGGTGCACGCCGACGGTGCAGTAGATATTGTCGTAGCGTTCCGCGAGCGCGGCGACCCGGTCGAAGCCGTCGAGCCGGATGCAGATCGTCAGCATCATGCCGACCCCGGCGTCGATTGCTCGGCCGACAACGTCGTCGAGTTCCGTCGCGAAGTCGTCGAAGTCCAGGTGGCAGTGGCTGTCGACGAGCATGCTCAGTCCGCCGCCGTCTCGGCCTCGACGTAGCGCGGGAAGACGGGCGTCGGTCTGGGCAGCGCGGCGCCGGGCGTCAGGGCGTGGTGCGAGCCCAAATAACTGAAATCGCGCTCGTTTTCGGGAACGACCAGCAGGTCGAGCAGCTTGGCCCCGCTCTCCGGCATCACCGGGAGGACGAGAATCGCCAGGTGGCGCACGACCTCGGCGAGGGTGTAGAGCACGGTCTCCATGCGCGCCGGGTCGGTCTTGCGCAGCGCCCAGGGCGCGCGGGCGTCGACATAGCGGTTGGCCTCGCCGACGACGCGCCAGATCGCCTCGAGCCCGCGGTGGAAAGCGAGCGCGTCGAACGCCTCGCGCACCTGTCCCAACAGGTGGTGGGCGTGGCCCAACAGCTCGGTGTCGGCGGCGGTCAGGTCGCCGCGCTCCGGCACCGCGCCGCCGCAGTTCTTGGCGACCATGGCCAGCACGCGCTGGGCCAGGTTGCCCAGGTCGTTGGCCAGGTCGCCGTTGAGGCGCGCGACGATGCCGTCGTGGCTGACGCTGCCGTCCTGCCCGAACGGCACTTCGCGCAGCAGGTAGTAGCGCACGGGGTCGAGGCCGTAGGCGGCGACCCAGTCGGCGGGGGCGACGACGTTGCCGACCGACTTCGACATCTTCTCGCCGCTGGTCAACAGGAAGCCGTGGGCGAAGACGTGACGCGGCAGCTCCAACCCCGCGGCCATCAGGAAGGCCGGCCAGTAGACCGCGTGGAACCGCGTGATGTCCTTGCCGATCATGTGCACGTCGCAGGGCCAGTACGTCGCGTACAGGCCGGCGGTGTCGGGGTAGCCCAGCGCGGTGATGTAGTTGGTCAGCGCGTCGAGCCAGACGTAGGTGACGTGGCGCGCGTCGTCGGGCACCGGCACGCCCCAGTCGAAGGTCGTGCGGCTGACCGACAGGTCCCGCAGGCCCTGGCGCACGAAGGCGGTCATCTCGTTGCGCCGGCTCTCCGGCTGCACGAAGTCGGGCTGGCGCTCGTAGAGCTCGAGCAGCTTGTCCTGGAAGGCGCTGAGCTTGAAGAAGTAGGTCGGTTCCTCGACCCAGGCGACCTCGGCGCCCGTCGGCCCGCGCTTGGTTCCGTCCGCGTCCTCGGTGAGTTCGTCCTCGCCGTAGAACGCCTCGTCGCGCACGGCGTACCAGCCGGCGTAGTTGCCCTCGTAGATGTAGCCGGCGTCGCGGATGGCGCGCCAGATCGCCTGCACCGAGGCCGTGTGGCGCGCCTCGGTCGTGCGGATGAAGTCGTCGTTCGAGATGTTGAGCAGCGCCGCGTGCTCCACGAACAGGGCGGCGATGGCGTCGGTATAGGCCTGCGGCGTCTGACCGGCCTCGGCGGCGGTACGCTCGACCTTCTGGCCGTACTCGTCGGTGCCGGTGAGAAACCGCACGTCGTAGCCGTCCAGGCGCTTGAAGCGCGCCATGGCGTCGGTCGCGATCACCTCGTAGGCGTGGCCGATGTGCGGCGGGCCGTTGACGTAGGAGATCGCGGTTGTGATGTAGAAGGGCCGGTCCGACCCCGCGGCGTGCGCGCTCATGAAGCTCTCTGGACTGACGGCGATCCGCTGGCCGCGGCGGCGAGGGCGAAGAAGGTGCCCAGCAGGACCTGCTTGCGGTCCAGGTTGACGGCGTCGCCGCGGGCGGTCAGGCGGCGCGTGTTGTCCCACACCTCCAGCCAGCGATCAAGGTCGCCTGCCGCGGTCAGCCGGGCCTTCAGCGCCGCCTCGCTCGGCACCACGTCGGGCGTCGGGGTGCCGGCGGCGACGTCGCGCACCAGGCCTTCCAGCCACCAGCCCAGGAGCCCGGTGAAGGTGCGAAACGCCCCCTCGCCGTTGGCCCGCGCGAAGCGATCGCCCGCGGCGTGCAGCGCCACGGCGTCGAGCTCGGGCAGGGACTCCAGGAGCGCGATCATCTCGCGGTAGAGCGCGAGCCCGCCGGCGTCGGCGAGCGATATCCCGCGGCCCGGCGCGCCTTCCGCGAGGCGCGCCAGCGCCGTCGCCTCCGCGACGTCGAGCGCCGGCCGGTGCAGCGCCAGCACCTGCGCCACCTGGGTCTCGGCGAGCGGGCGCAAGTCGAGGCGGCGGCAGCGCGAGCGGATCGTCGGCAAGAGGCGCCCCGGCGCGTGGGCCACCAGGAGCAGCAGCGTCTTCGGCGGCGGCTCTTCCAGCAGCTTCAGGAGGGCGTTGGCGGCGTTGGGATTCATCTCGTCGGCGGCGTCGACGACGACGGCGCGCCAGCCGCCGCCGGCGGCGGTCTGGCGCAGGAACGGCCCCAGCGCCCGCGCATCGTCGACCGCGACCTCGGTGCGGAAGCGGTGCGGGGGTTTGGGGTTGTACGTCCGGCGGACCAGGCGTACGTCGGGGTGGCTGCCGGCGGCCACGCGCCGGGCGGCCGCCCCCTCGCCGTCGAGGTCGTCCCCTGTGCCGCCGGCCATCACGAACCTGACGAGCCGCCAGGCCAGCGTCGCCTTGCCGACGCCCTTGGGGCCCGCGAATAGCCAGCCGTGCGGCACTCGCCCCGAGCGCCAGGCGTCGAGCAAGGCCTGCGCCGCGCCCTCGTGGCCGACCAGCGCGCGCGTCGCCCGCGGCGCCTCGATGGCGGCGATCAGCTCGTCGCTCATGCCGCAACCTCCAGGCGTTGGGCGACCACCGTCCAAACGTCGGCAGCCACCGCGTCGGCATCGCGGCCGGCGTCGATGACGACGCAGCGCTCGGGCTCGCGCGCGGCGATGTCGAGGAAGCCCTCGCGCAGGCGTTCGTGGAAGCCCTCATCCATGGCCTCGTAGCGGGTCTCGTCGCCGCCGCGCACCTCGGCGCGGGCGAGACCGGTCTTCACGGGGACGTCGAGTATCAGCGTCAGATCCGGCGCAAAGTCGCCGATGACCAGCCGGTAGAGCGCGGCGACGAAGTCGCGGCCCAGCCGGTGACCGTAGCCCTGGTAGGCCATCGTCGAATCGGCAAAGCGGTCGCAGACGACCCAGCGCCCGGCGTCGAGTGCCGGCCACACCGTGCGCACCAGGTGGTCGCGCCGCGCCGCGAAGTGCAGCAGCGCCTCGGTCTCGGCGTCCCAGCGCTCGGGCGCGCCCTCGACCAGCAGGCGGCGGATGGCGTCGGCACCGGGTGCGCCGCCCGGCTCGCGCGTGGTCAGAACGTCGATACCGGCCGCACTCAGGCGCCCGCTCAGGCGGCCAATCTGGGTCGACTTGCCGGCGCCCTCGCCGCCCTCGATGGTGATGAAGCGGGATTGCGCGGCCGCGCCGTCGTTCACGGCTGCGACGGCCCCCACAGCAGGTAGCCGGCGGCGCTGGTGATGCGGCCCAGGAAGTCGAGCTGGCCGACCGGGTCAAGGGCATAGAGCGGACGCTCAATGGGCAGCGTGTCGGGCGCCTCGACGACCAGGGTGGCGACCTCCGTGCCCTTCTTGAGCGGCGCCGGCACGGGGCCGTCGTAGACCACCTTGACCGTCATCTTCTGGCGCGCCGCACGCGGCAGGGTGACCGTCAGGTCGTCGCGCAGCACCACCGGCACGGTGCCGCGGTCGCCTAGCCAGACGGCGACCTCGTCGACCGGCTCGCCGGCCTCGAACAGCGCGTAGTTGCCGAACTCGCGGAAGCCCCACTCGACCAGCTTCTCGGACTCCTCGCTGCGCGCGCGCACGCTCTCAAGGCCGTTGACGACCATGACCAGGCGGCGGTCGCCGCGCTTGACGGAGGCCGTCAGGCCGTAGCCGGACTCCTCCGTGTGGCCGGTTTTCAGGCCGTCGGCGCCGATCTCCTTGTACAGCAGCGGGTTCCGGTTGCCCTGCTTTATCTCATTGAACGTAAACGTCTTTTCCGAGTAGTAATGGTAGAACTCCGGGAACTCGGAGATCATGGCGCGGGCCAGGATGGCAAGCTCGCGTGCCGTCATCATCTGGTTCGGATCGGGCCAGCCGGTGGCATTGACGAAGGTGCTCCGGGTCATGCCCAGCGACCGCGCCCGCTCGGTCATGGCCCGCGCGAAGGCCTCCTCGCTGCCGGCCAGGCCCTCGGCGACGACGATGCAGGCGTCATTGCCCGACTGCACGATGATGCCGCGCAGCAGGTCCTCGACGCCGACGCGCTTGCCGACCTCGACGAACATCTTCGAGCCGCCCTTGCGCCAGGCGGTCTCCGACACCGGCAGCTCGTCCTCCAGCGAGACGCGGCCGTCGCGCAGCGCCTCGAAGACCATATAGGCTGTCATGATCTTGCTCATCGAGGCCGGCGCCATCAGGTCGTCGGGCTGTTTTTCGAACAGCACCGCGCCGGTGTCGTAGTCCAAGAGGATGGCGTACTCGGCCTGGGTCTCGAACGCGGCCGCGGGTGCCGCAACCGTCAGCGCCAGGGCGACCGCAGCCGCGACGGCAGCAAATGTTCTCATTCCCAATGACCCTGCTTACTAAGACCCAGGCAGTTTAGCGCCCGTACGTGGCGAAATCACGAACGAGGCGGCGCTATTCGACAATCAGGCGGGCCTCCGGGATGCCGGAATCGATCACCCGCCCCAGCAGGCCGTCGGCCTCGCCCACCGAGCCGAGCGGGCCGAGCCGGACGCGATAGAGGTCGCTGCCGGCGATTGTGACGCGGCTGATCTGGATCGGCGCCATGCCGTACAGCCGGTCGCGCATGCGCAGCGCGTTGCCGAAGTCGCCGAAGGCGCCGGCCTGGACGTAGATGCCCGTCGGGCTGATCGTCAGCACCTCAACCCCGGTCGGCAGCACCACGGGATCGAGCTGCGTGCGCCCGATCGAGGTGGCGACGATCGGCGCGTCGTCGGTGGCGGAGGCGATCTCGACGGCGCGGTCGGTGGGCTGGCCCTCGACCGGCGGCAGCGGCTCGGCGGTGACGCCCTCGCGCGGCGAGGCGCTGACCGCGAACTGGGCCTCCGCCGTGCCCGGCACGCCGTTTATCGCCGCCAGCTTCAGCTGCTTGCTTTCGGGCGCCAGGATCTCGACGCGCACCCGCGCCGTGCCCTGGCCCTCGAAGCCCAACAGCTGGGCGCCGCGCCGCGACATGTCGATGATGCGGCCGCGCGCGAACGGCCCGCGGTCGTTGATGCGCACGACGATCGAGCGGCCGTTCTGCATGTTGGTGACGCGCACGGCGCTGGGCATGGGCAGCGTGCGGTGCGCCGCGGTCAGGGCGTACTGGTCGTACCTCTCGCCGTTCGCAGTACGCTTGCCGTGGAAGTTCGGGCCGTACCACGAGGCGATGCCGGTCTCCTCGTAGTTGCAATCTTCCGCCGGATAGTACCAGCTTCCGTTGACCTGATAGGGCTTGCCGACCTTGTAGCCGCGCTCGGGCGGCGGCGCATCGACGACGCTGGCCTCCTGCGCCTGTTTGGCGGTGTGCACGACCAGTTCGGTCTGGGCGCAGGCCGCCAGCAACAGCGCCGCCGGCACCAGCACCAGTGCCGTTCGCCATCCTGGCCCGGATCGCAGCATGTTGTGGCAGGCCCTCAGAAAGACCATAGATTTGCCACCTTACCCGCCCGCCAGTCGGTCCGCAAGCAGGCCGACGGACGTCGCGAAGTAGAACGACCGGTTCCAGCGCAACAGCGCGCGGTAGTTGTCGTACACGACGTACGCGCGTCCCCCATTGCCGTCCGGCAGCACCACCGAGGCCGGGATGTCGCGCGTCGGCAGGTTGCTTCCGTCGGCGCGGCGCAGGCCCGCGGTCTGCCACTCGGGCAGCCTGCGTACGACCGCCAGGTCGGCCTGGGCAGGGTCGAAGCCGGCCGGCAGCCGGACCTCCCGCCCCCAGGTCAGGTCGTCGCGCCAGCCCACCTTCGCCAGGTAGTTGGCGGCCGAGGCGAAAACGTCAGGCTTGCTGCCCCAAATGTCGATGCGGCCGTCGCCGTCGTGGTCCTGCGCGAATTTGCGGAACGTCGAGGGCATGAACTGGGCCTGGCCCATGGCGCCGGCCCAGCTGCCGTTCATGTCCTCCGGCGCGATGTGGCCGGCCTCCAGGATCGCCAGCGCCTCCATCAGCTCGCGTCGGAAATCGGCGCTGCGGCGGCCGTCGTAGGCCAACGTGGCGAGCGAGGCGATCACCGGAAAGCCGCCGGTGTAGCCGCCGAAGCTGGTCTCGATGCCCCACAGCGCGACCAGGAAGCGCTTCTGCACGCCGTACTTGGCGGCGACTTCGTCCAACAGCGCCCGGTTGGCTTCCATCAGCTGCCGGCCCTGGCGGGCCCGGCCGTCGGTGACGACGCGCGTGCGGTACTGCTCGAAGGTGATCGTGCGCTCCGGCTGGGCGCGATCGAGCTCGATGATGCGCGGGATCGGTGCCACGTCGACGAAGGCGCGGTCGAAAGTCGCCGGCGAGATGCCCGCCGCCAACGCCTCGGCGCGCAATTCCGCGCGCCAGGCCGCGAAATCCTGTTGCGCCAAGGCCGGCGCGGCCATGAGGAGCAGCGCCAGCAGCCAGCCCAGTCGTCTCATCGCCGATATGCCTCCGACTCGGGGGACCCGGTCAGCGGTCCCCTGCCACAGCTGCCGCGCCGCCGCAATGGCCACGGCGTCATGCCGGACCGGGGAACAATGCGCGCGTGCGGCCCAAGAAGCGGTAAACGACGAGTCCGAGCCACTCGTGCGCGGCCGCCTCGACCAGCCCCAACCCGCCGAGGCCCCAGGCCAGCCGGAAATTCTCGGCGGGCAGAGTCAGGTAGTCCACCGGGACCGGCGTGACTTGCCAGCCGGCGCCACGGAAGCTGCCGACGGCGCGCGGCATGTGTGCGGCGGAGGTGACCAGCAGCCAAACGTCGCCGGGCGCCGGCCGCACCAGCGCGTACGTCTCGACGGCGTTCTCGTGCGTGTTGCGCGAGGCGTCCTCGATCTCCAGCCGCGCGCCGAGGCCCAGGTCGGCCAGTACCTGGCGCGCCACCGCCGCCTCGGTCGTCGGTTGCGCCGCCAGCGTGCCGACACCGCCGGTGTAGACCAGGCGCGCGTCGGGATAGCGCCGCGCCAGCGCCACTGCGACCGTCAGCCGCTCGGCGCCACCGTTGAGCGCCGGCTGACCGCGGCCTACGGTCAGCGGCAGGTCGACGCTGCCGCCCAAGACGACGATGCCGTCGACCTGCACCGGCAGCGCGGGCTGAGGAAAGCGGTCTTCCAGCGGTCGTAGCAGCCAGGCGCCGACCGGCAGCACGGTCACGATGAGCACGCCAACGACGCCGAGCGTCAGCAGCGCCAGCCCCGTGCGCCGCCGCCCCAGCCACAGCAGCAAGCAGGCCAGCGCCGGCAGCAGGATCGCCAGGCCGCCAGGCGAGAATACGGCCCAGAGGATTTTCGAGGCGGTGAACACGGGGCGGGCATAGCCCGCGCCCGCGAACGGGGCAACCTAAGTCAGGCGGCGATACGTCGCCGGCCCACGGCGGTCGGGCTCGGCCGTCACGCCTGCGGCACCGGGGTCCAGACGCCGCCGGCGTCGTGGGATGCCAGGGTCGCCTCGATCAGCGCGATGGTGGCGACGCCGTCGGCGGCGGTCGGCAGCTCGGCGAGGTGCGGCGCCGGGTCCTCGCCCAAGGCCCGGGCCATCAGCGCGTCGGCGAAGTCGCGGTAAAGGTTGGCGAAGGCAGCGAAGTAGCCCTCCGGGTGGCCCTGGCGGATGCGCGAGGCGCGCTCGGCGGCGGGGCTGACGTCGTCGCGGCTGCGCGTCAGGCGCCGCGCGGCGGCATCCGGCGTGCGGTGCCACAGCCCCTCCGGGTCCTCCTGATGCCAGCTCAGGCCGCCGCGCGTGCCGTAGATGCGAAACGCCAGCCCGTGCTCGTTGCCGGCGGCGACGAAGCTCTGCCAGCAGCGGCCCTGGATGCCGCCGTCGAGGCGCCACAAGAGCTGCGCGTCGTCGTAGGTGGCACGGCCTTGGACGTAGGTCTTGAGGCTGGCGCTGACTTCCGTCACCGGCCGGCCGGTGACGAAGCAGGCGATGTTGTGCGCGTGGCTGCCGATCTCGCCCAGCATGGAACCGACGCCCGCGACCTCCGGGCGAAACCGCCAGTGCTTGCGCGCCGGATCGGGCTCCTCAATCAAGAATGCGCCGTTGACGAAATCGGACTCGACGAGCCGCACGTCGCCGATTTCGCCCGCCGCGACCATGGCCCGCGCCTGCCGCACCATGGGGTAGCCGGTGTAGCAGTGGGTCAGCACGAACAGCCCGTCGGAGGCGGCGACGGCCTGTGCGAGGTCGCGCGCCTCGGCCGCCGTCGCCGTCATCGGCTTCTCGCAGATCACGTCGATGCCGTGCTCGAGGAACAGCCGGGCGATCGGCGCGTGCAGATCGGGCGGCGTGCAGATCGTCACGACCTCGACGCCGTTGTCGCGCGCTGCCTCCGCCGCGGCCATATCGCGGTAGTCGGTGTAGACGCGCTCGGGCGCGATCAGCGTTAGGGCCGCGGACTCGCGGGCGATCTCCGGGTCGACCGGGAGGCAGCCGGCGACCAGGTCGTAGCGGCCGTCCAGCCGCGCGGCAAAGCGGTGCGTCTCGCCGATGATCGAATCCGTGCCGCCGCCGACCATGGCCCAGCGCAGCCGGCGGCCGAACCGGCGCAGCAGGTCGGCCATGCTCCCTCCCCTTGCGGGCGCTTGGCGCGCCCGCTCGTGCTTTGGCGGAATGATGGCAGGGGCGCTCGCGGGATGCCAGCGGGTTGCCGATTCAGTCCTCGGACCGACGCCGCTGCTCGGAGTAGACCAGGATTTGGGTCACCGTCTCGCCGTCCTCAGACAGCGGCAGCGCGATCGAGTCTTCGTCGACCCAGTGCTTGTCCTCGGACCAGAAGCGCAACGGCTCGAACAGGAAACAGCCGTCGCGGCGGACCAGTTCGTAGGTCGCGATAGCCTCCTGCAGGGTCTCCGCGAAGTAGCCTTCGACGACCAGGCGGCCGGTCGGGTCGTGGCCGCGGCTCTGCACCTCGCGCGTGCCGACGACGCGGTAGCGGTAGATGCCGATGCCGTCGTCGTCGACGCCCTCGACGTCGATCAGCAGGATGCCGGCCAGCAGGCGCGGGATGTCGACGGGGTCGAGGTCGGCGCGGCACGGCATGCGGCGGTTGCCGCGCCGCGCGTCCCAGTAGTGGAAGATCTGCGCGACGTTCGGCAGGCAGGTTTCGAGAAACCTGAGATCGCGCGTGCGGCGCTCCGAATCCGGCATTCCATCGCCCCGGTCACACCAAGGCGCCCCCGAACGCAGGGCGATCGGCGGCGCGTGCCGTGCCGTTCATGGCCGCGGTTCCTACAACCGCCGCCTGTGAAACCCTATCGTAACGTCGCGACACCCCGGGACGGAAGGGGCATTGTCAGGCATTGCGGATAACCTGCCGTAGCGTCCGGCCCTTGCCCGGCCGCCGGACCTGGACTATTGCAGCCGGCACCGCGGGGCGCGGCGCTGCGGACGGGTGGCAGAGTGGTCGAATGCGGCGGTCTTGAAAACCGTTGAGGCGGCGACGCCTCCGGGGGTTCGAATCCCTCCCCGTCCGCCACCTTACGCCTTCGGCTTCGGGTGGCTCACGCCAGTGAGCCGGGCAACGGCGGACTGGCACATATCGGCACCTGTGCGCGCCGTCACAGCGCGGCCGCGGTGTGGCACATATGAGGGCGCCCCTATCGCAGCCATCCAACCCTTGAACGCCGCCATGACCGACGCCATCACGATCCGCCGGGCCCGCCGCGACGACGCGCGGGCTGTCGCCGAGCTGTTCAGCATCGCCTCCGATGGCGTCGCCGAGTACCTCTGGTCCACGTTCCAGGCGGACCACCCCGGCCTGTCGCTGATCGAGATCGGCGCGCGCCGCTATGCGCGCGAGAACACGCCGTTCTCCTACCAACACTGCCGGGTCGCGGAGGCCGGCGGGCGCGTCGTCGGCATGGTCCACGGCTTCGTCATGCCGCCTGCCGATCCGGATGCGGAGACCGGCAACGTCGACCCGGTGCTGGCGCCCTATGCGGCGCTGGAAGTGCCCGGCAGCTTCTACATCTCCGCCATCGCGCTTCTGCCGGGCTTTCGCGGCCAGGGCATCGGCGCGAGGTTCCTGGAAATGGCGCGCGACGCGGCGCGGGCGCAGGGCTGCCCCCAGCTCAGCCTCGGCGTGTTCGACGCCAACGACGGCGCCAGGCGGCTCTACGCGCGCCACGGTTTTCGCGAGATCGCCCGCGCCACGGTGGTGCCGCACGCGCTGATCCACGTCACCGGCGAGGTTATCCTGATGGTCGCGGACGTCGAACAAGGCGCGGGCGTTTAGCACTCACTTAACCATACTGGCGCAATAACCCGTGGCGGGGGGATACAGTCGAGTCGAGCACGTTCATGAGCACCCCTTTCGATCCCCCGTCGACCAGCCCCTACCTGCTGCGCCCCAACCGCGACCTGGCCACCGCCTGTCGCGAGATCAGCCAGCGCCGCGGCGTGGCGCCGCCGTGCGGGTCCTGCGACCTGAGCCACCTGTGCGAGGCAACCGCCGAACCGCGCCCGGAGGACGTGCTCCCCGCCGCGCGCCGCTGGCGCCGCTGCGGCGAGGCGCTGATCCGCGTCCGCACGCGCTGACGCGGCACTGGCGGCGGCTCCCGCGCTGACGCAGAATGCGGCCCGGCGAGGGAGCGAGAGACATGATGAAACGCATCGTCCGGTTCGTGCCCGGCGTCGCCGGCGTGCTGGCCGGCTTCGTCGCGCTCAAGCTGATCGGACTCCTGGGCCTGCTCGGCTGGCCGTTCGAACTGATCGCGCTCGTTGTCGTGTATCTCCTGGTCGCGGCCGCACTGGACCGCGCCTTTGCGGACTATGGCCGTTAGGCGCCCGTCAGTCGGTTGACGGGGCGGCACTCCAGGCTACATACGAACCAGACGACTTCGCTGACTGCAACCGGAGTTGCCGGAAATGGCTCGCTCCTTCCGTGTGGGCGCATATGCGTTCCTGGTCTTTGCGACATTCGCGGTCGCCGGTCTCGATTCGGTCGCGCATCAGGGCGCCAGCGGCGTCGTCAAGCAGCGCATGGAGCTGATGAAACACATCGCTGCCGCGACGAAGACCATCGCCGACATGATCAAGGGTGCCGCGCCCCTGGATCTCGACAAGGCTGCCGCGGCGGCCGACGTCATCGCCGGGCACGCGCGGGACATTCCGGCGATGTTCCCTGAAGGCACCAACGCGCCGCCCAGCGAAGCCTTGCCGGCGATCTGGCAGGACTGGGACGGCTTCCAGGCCATTGCGGCGGATTTGGCGCGCACCAGCGCAGCTTTCGCCAACGATGCGCGCAACGGGGCTAGCCAACTGAAGCCGCGCTTCGCCGACGTCACCCGGACTTGCGCCGCCTGCCACAAGGATTATCGGCTAAAGGACTGACCGGCCGCGCCGCCGCGCGGGGCATTGACCTTCCATCCACTGGAAGGCCTATGACGGTGCCCATGCGCGGAAAGTGGATCATTGCCGGACTGGCCGGGGGCGCGCTCGCCGTGATGGCGGGCGCGGCGATTCTGCTCTACGGCGGCGATGCGCCCGCGCCCGCGGAACGAGGCGGCGCGAGCCTGGTCGCGCGCGGCGCGCAGGTCTATCAAGAACACTGCGCAGCCTGCCATGGGGCCGACCTCGGCGGCCAGCCGAACTGGCGGGCGCGCCGGCCCGACGGCAAGTTGCCGGCCCCGCCGCACGACGAGAGCGGCCACACCTGGCACCACCCGGACGATCAGCTCTTCGGGATCACCAAGTACGGCACGGCGCGCTTCGCGCCGGCCGGCTATGCCACGGACATGATCGGCTTCGGCGACGTGCTCTCGGACGAGGAGATCTGGGCCGTCCTGACCTTCATCAAGAGCCACTGGCCGCCGCGTGTGCGCGCGGTGCAGGCGGAGCGGTCGCGGCAGAGCCGCGCGAACTGAGCCCGGCTCAGCCGTCGATCACCTGCACCACGTCGAAGGTCTCGACCTCGATCTCGGCCCGGCCCGACTGCAGGAACTCCATGAAGCGGGCGCCGCGGGCCATGACCTCGGGGTTGCCCTGGCAGGCCTCGTGCGCCGCCCGATCCTGCCACTGCAGATAGGTGACGAGGCGCTTGCCGTCGTGGCTCTTGTGCAGTGTCAGCGAGACGAAGCCCGGCTGCGCCGCGAACACGTCGCCCATCTCCTGGGCGACCGCCGTCAGCGCGTCCTGGTCGGCCGGATCGACCGTCAGGCGCACCATCACGGTGAAACGCGGACTCCCGGTATCGATCGTTGCCATCGTCCCCTCCCGTTCGGCAAGTCCGATCGCGAGGATGGCGGCGCGCCGGCCGGCTGGCAAGCCGCCGGCGGCCAGCGGGTGTGCGGCGGCGCTAGTGAACGCTGAGCTTCGCGACCCTGTCGTCGGTCTCGCGCGCCAGCTGCGCCAGGTCCCGCGCGAGCGCCACGTTGCCCTCGCCTTCGGCCTTGGAGGCCAGCCGCCAGGTCAGTTCCGCGTGTTCGCGCAGCGTCTCGATGTGCTGATTGGCGTCCATCGATCCCTCCCCTTAATTCGTGTCCCGAGGGCAATGGTCGGCCGGCAGCGGTTAAGAATCCGTCGCTACAATGTAAACGACTTACCGGGGGTATTTAGGGTTGTTTTCCAATAATTTAGAATGGGTTTGCTGGCGCAGGACGGCGCCCGCGGCCCGGGCCCGCGGCCCCTCCCCGTCGAAGGCGCCGGCGCGCAGGTCGGCGGCGAAACGGCGGTTGAGGCGGGCCAGCGCGGCGTCGAGCGGTTCGGCCGGATCGGCCGGCTCGTCGTAGAGCGCGGCCAGCGCCGCCCGCTCGGTCTCGAGGGCGCCCAAGCCCGCCTCCAGCTCCCGTTTCGCGGTCGCCATCGCCGACGCGACCATGAGGGCGTCGTAGCGCCGGTCCTCCGGCAGCGCCGCCAGTAACTCGTCGAGCAGCGTGCGGCGGGCGATCTCCAGCAGTTCCGCGGCGCTCGGCCGGTCGCGCATCAGCCCACCCCCGTCAGCGTCAGGATCTCCGCCTCCAGCTCCGCCGGGCGGCGGCCGACCAGCGCTAGTTCCAGGCTCGGCTGAGCGCCCGAGAGGTGCCGGTCGCCCTGCTGCAGCGCGATCACCGCCCAGCGCATGTGTGCCATGACCTCCCAGTAGTGCACTGCGTCGGCGTCGAGCGCGCGGCCGCTCGCCGCCTCGTAGCCGGCGTAGAACGGCGCGCGGTCGGCGATGCCGCCGGCCTCGCGCTCCCAGGCGCCGAAGCGCCAGCACTTGGCACAGAACCAGCCGACGTCCTCCAGCGGGTCCGACCAGCCGGCGAACTCCCAATCCAGGATGCCCGTGAGGCCGGTCTCATCGACCATGTAGTTGCCGGTGCGGAAGTCGTGGTGCGCCAGCACCACCTCGCCCTTGGGCGGCGCACTGAGCTCCAGCCAGCGCAGGCCCCATTCGAGCGCGGGGTGTGCGGTGGCGCGGTCGTCAAGGTAGCCGCGATAGAGCGCGACGGCGTCGAGCGCCGGCGACGCGCTCGGTAGTCCGAGGAACGGCAAGTCGTCGCGCGGCGGCACGATCGTGTGGATCGCCGCCAACTCCCGCCCCAGCCGCCGGGCCAGCGTGGCGCCGTCGAGGTCGGCGTTGCGCACCAGCCGGGCGCCGACGGCGGTGCCGGCGACCCGCCGCATGACGTAGAACGGCTGGCCCATGACGTCGGCGGGGCCGAACCACAGCGGTTCCGGCACGGTGACCCCGGCCCCGTGCGCGGCGCGCAGCAGCGCGTACTCCTGGTCGAGCGGCCGACTCTCGGGCACCGCCGAGGCCCCGGCGCTGCGCAGCACTAGCGCGTGGCGGCCGGCGACCGCGCCGCCGTCGACGACGGCTTCAAATCCCCAGTTCTCGCGGATGGCGCCGCCAGTCAGCCGCTCGGCGGCCTCGATGCGTACGCGCTCGGCCCCGGCCTGTCCCGCGATCCACTCGGCCAGCGCCGGCGCCTCCAGCGCCGCCCGCATCAGTCCCAGGCCCAGAAGTCGCGGCCCCCGTCGAGCAGTGACCGGGCCAGCACCATCTTGTGGACTTCCGAGGCGCCGTCGACCAGGCGCGCCTGGCGCGCGTAGCGGTACATCCATTCGAGCGGCGTGTCCTTCGCGTAGCCGCGGGCGCCGTTGAGCTGGATCGCCGTGTCGATGGCGGTGTGCAGCACCTCGCTGACCGCGACCTTGGCCATCGACACCTCGGTGCGGGCGAAGTCACCGGTGTCGAGCTTGGCCGCGGCGCGCATGGTCAGCAGGCGCCCGACCTCGATCTGCATCGCCGCCTCGCCGAGCAGCCACTGCACGCCCTCGTGGTCGGAGAGTTTCGCGCCGAAGCTCTCGCGCTCGCGGACGTAGTCGAAGCACTCCTCGAGTGCCCTTTTCGCCATGCCGAGCCAGCGCATGCAGTGGGTCAGCCGCGCCGTGCCGAGGCGGATCTGGGTCAGCTTCAGCCCCTGCCCGACCTCCATCAGACGGTTCTCGTCCGGGATCTCCAGACCGTCGAAGCTCATCTCGCAGTGCCCGCCGTGCTCTTCCGGCCCCATGATCGGGATGCGCCGGTCGAGGCTCCAACCGGGCTGGTCGCGGTCGAACAGGAAGGCCGTGAGGCCGTGGCGCGCATCGTCGGAAGTACGGGCGATGAGGATGAAGTGCTGCGCCACTTCGGCGCCGGTGATGAACCACTTGCGCCCGTCGACGCGCCAGACGTCGCCGTCGCGGGTCGCCGTCGTCAGCATCGCGGAGGGGTCGGAGCCGCTGCCCGGCGCCGGTTCGGTCATGGCGAAGGCGGAGCGCACGCGTCCGTCGACGATGGGCTGCAGCCAGCGGTCCTTCTGCGCCTCGGTCGCCACCTTCTCCAAGACGATCATGTTGCCGTCGTCGGGCGCCGCCGCGTTGAAGCAGACGGGACCGAAGATCGAGCGGCCCATCTCCTCGTAGAGCGCCGCCATGGCGACGACGTTGAGACCCAGCCCGCCGCGCGCCCGCGGCATCTGCGGCACCCACAGACCGGCCGCCTTGACCTTGGCGCGCACCGCGTCGAGGACGTCCTCGCGGATATTCTCGTGGTCGTCGTAGTTGGCGGGGTCGCGCTCCAGCGGCAGGATCTCGTCGGCGACGAAGGCCGCGACGCGCTGGCGCAGGTCCTCGACCTCGAGGGGCAGCGCGAAGTCCACGGGACGCTAAAGGCTGCTGAGGGTCAGGCCGCCGTCGACCGTGATCACCGCGCCGGTCATGTAGCGGCCGGCGTCGGACGCGAGCAGCATCAGCGCCCCGTCCAGGTCCGCCGGCGTGCCGAAGCGGCGCAGCGGCACGCGCTTGCGCACGCACTCGCCGCCCTCGCCTTCGAGAAACGTGCGGTTGAGGTCGGTCGTGACGTAGCCCGGCGAGATGGCGTTGACGCGGATGTCGTCGCGCGCCAGCTCGACGGCCAGTGAGCGCGTCAGGTGGATCAGCCCGGCCTTGGTGGCGGCGTAACCCTGGACGCCCGACGCCGCGGTCTGGCCCAGCACCGAGGCGATGTTGACGATGCGGCCGCCATGGGCGTGCTCGGCCATGCGGCGGGCAACCTCGCGCGCCATCAGCCACGGGCCCTTCAAATTCACGGCGACGACGCGGTCCCAGTCGGCCTCCTTGCTGTCGAGGAACGGCGCGTCGACGACGATGCCGGCGTTGTTGACCAGGATCGTGATGGCGCCCAGCTCGGTCTCGGCCACGTCGACGGCGCGGGCGACGCTCGCGGCGTCGGTGACGTCGAGCTCGACCGGCAGCGCCCGGCCGTCGGCCGCCTCGATGCGCTGCGCCACGTCGGCCAGCTTGTCGGTACGGCGCGCGCCCAGCGCCACCTTGGCGCCGGCGCCGGCGAGCAATTCGGCGAAGTGGCTGCCGAGGCCGCCCGAGGCGCCGGTCACCAGCGCCACGTCGTGGTCGAGGCGCGTCTCCATTACCAGCGCTCCGCCGAGAGGTCGGCCTGGCCGCGCCGCTCGAACAGCAGCCAGCCCAGGATCAGTGCCGCCGCGGCGACGCCGACGCTGATCGCCGCGCGCTCGGTTAGTATCGCCAGGCTCAGATTGCCGCTAGCCACCATGGCCCAGGTCGCTACCTGATTGATCACGAAACAGAGCAGCCGCGTCGCCTTCAGCGTCGAGCGCCAGATCCCGGCGAACGTGGCGACGAAGACGACCAGCCAGCCATAGTACAGCACGCCCGATAGCGCCATGCCGTCGAGCAGGCCGTCCAGTGCTTCGGTCGTGGCTTCCATGGCTCCGTTTGCCGGCGACCCCGCGACGCCTCCCGTCTAGCGGATGCGCCCGGAGTCCGGCAACTGGCGGCGCCAGCTCACCGCAGTACCCGCGCGCGTTCGCGCAGCACGAACTTCTGGATCTTGCCGGTGGCGGTCTTGGGCAGCGGGCCGAAGACCACGGTGCGCGGCACCTTGAAGCTGGCCAGGTGGTCGTGGCACCAGTGCAGCACGTCGTCGTCGTCCAGGTCCGCGTCGTCCTTCGCCGCGACGAAGGCGCACACGGTCTCGCCCCAGTGCTCGTCGGGCCGCGCCACCACCGCCGCCTCGACGATGGCCGGGTGGCGGTACAGCACCTCCTCGACCTCCAGGCTCGAGACGTTCTCGCCGCCGGTGATGATGATGTCCTTGGCGCGGTCCTTGACCTCGACATAGCCGTCCGAGTGGGTCACGGCCAGGTCGCCGGTGTGATACCAGCCGCCGGCGAACCCCGCGTCCGTCGCGCTCGGGTTCTTCAGATACCCCTTCATCACCGTGTTGCCGCGCAGCATGATCTCGCCCAGCGTCGTGCCGTCCGCCGGCACGGGGTCGAGCGTCGCCGGATCGCGCACGGAGACTCCGTCGAGGGTCACATAACGCACGCCCTGGCGCGCCATGCGGCCGGTGCGCTCGGCGAGGCCCATGTCGGCCCAGTCGTCCTGCCAAGCGCTCACCGTCGCCGGGCCGTAGCACTCGGTCAGGCCGTAGAGGTGGGTGACGCGGAAGCCCAGATCCTCCATCGCCGCGATCACCGGCGTCGGCGGCGCCGCACCGCCGGTGGCGACGTCGACGCGCTGCGGAAAGCGCTGTTTGACGGCGTCGGGCGCGTGGATCATCAGGTTCAAGACGATGGGCGCGCCGGCCATGTTGGTCACGCCGTGCCGCTCTATCGCCTCGAAAATCAACACCGGGTCGACGCGGCGCAGGCAGATATGGGTGCCGCCGACGGCCGTCACCGCCCAGGTGTGGGTCCAGCCGTTGCAGTGGAACATGGGCAGCGTCCACAAGTAGACGCTGGTGCGCCCCAGCCCCATGGTGATGGCGTTGCCCATCGCGTTCAGGAAGGCGCCGCGGTGGTGGTAGACAACGCCCTTGGGGTCGCCCGTCGTGCCCGAGGTGTAGTTGAGCGCGATGGCCTGCCACTCGTCGGCCGGCCACGTCCAGGGCAGCGCCTCGTCGCCCAGGAACGCCTCATACTCGACTTCCCCCACATGGGCGCCGGCGGTCTCCTCCGGCAGCCGCTCGGGGTCGTCGATGTCGACCACCAGCGGCGGGGCCGGCAGCCGGCCCAGCGCCTCGCGCACGGTCGCCGCGAACACCGTGTCGGCGATCAGCACCTTGGCGCCGCCGTGCTCCAGGATGAAGGCGATCGTCGCCGCGTCGAGACGCACGTTGAGCGGGTTCAACACTGCGCCCACGAGCGGCACGCCGTAGTGCGCTTCCAAGAGCGGCGGCGTGTTGGGGGCCAGGACCGCCACCGTGTCGCCGGGGCCGACGTCGCGGGCGCGCAGCGCTGCCGCCAGCCGCCGCGCGCGTCGCCCGAATTCGGCGTAGGTGAACGACCGGCTGCCGTGCACGACGGCGGTCTTGTCCGGCCAGACCGCTTCGGCGCGCTCGAGGAAACTCAACGGCGACAGCGCGGCGTGGTTCGCCGCGTTGCGTTCCAGCCCCAGCTCGAAGATCGAATCGTTCACCGGCGAGTCCCCGTACGTGACGCGCAGCATCATGGGCCGGCGCGTCCGCGCGGCACAAGCGCGGCGCTGGACATTGCCGTCGCGCCGCCGCACCCTTGGCCCATGCGGATCGACATCTATTCCGACACGGTGTGTCCCTGGTGCTTCATCGGCAAGCGCCGCTTCGAGCGGGCGCTGGCGGCACGGCCGGGCACGCGCGTCGACGTGCGCTGGCGGCCGTTCCAGCTCAACCCCGACATGCCGGCGGGCGGCATGGAGCGGCAGCAGTACCTGGCGCTGAAGTTCGGCGGCAACCTGCGGGCCCGGCAGCTCTACGACATGATCGCCGAGACCGGCCGGCACGAGGGCATCGAGTTCGCCTTCGAGAGCATCGCGCGCACGCCGTCGACGCTCGACTCCCATCGACTGATCCGCTTCGCCGCCAAGCGCGGCGCCGACGACGAACTCGTCGAGGCGCTGTTCCGCGGCTACTTCCTGGAGGGCGAGGACATCGGCGACGTTGGGGTGCTGGCGCGCCTCGCCGGCGAGGTCGGGCTCGACGGCGACGAGGCCGCGGCGTACCTCGCGAGCGACAGAGACCGCGACCTGACCCAGGCCGAGGACCTGCAGGCTCGGCGCATGGGCATCGACGGCGTGCCATGCTTCGTTGTCGACGGTCGCTACGCCGTCGTCGGCACGCAGGAGCCCGAGGCGTTCCTGCCGCTCTTTCGAACTCGCGAATTTGGAAGACGTGGCGACCGTGTAAGGCGCCGGACGTCCGCTCTGTGCGCGCTTGCACGAAACGTCGTAACACCCCCCACCCTAACCCTCCCCCTCAAGGGGGGAGGGAATCCTGTTGCGATACTTGAGCTTTTCTCCCTCCCCCTTGAAGGAGACCTTTGCATAAGGGGGTGTTGCGTGATTCGATGGTCGGGTCGTT
>Ga0049108_10000096_pt1 | contig 38905 bp, 26 predicted proteins | sample WorMetilPIANOSA2_FD_60020 | JGI IMG/M metagenome (GOLD analysis project Ga0049108, IMG submission 60020) | Marine gutless worms symbiont microbial communities from Max Planck institute for Marine Microbiology, Germany - Olavius ilvae PIANOSA.2 | ecosystem: Host-associated > Annelida > Digestive... | reverse complement strand
CGCCTAATAATCACTGACCCGAGAGGGCTGACTGTCCGGGAGGTCTTTGACTTTTACAGTCTATCACCAGCTGGGCTGAAAACTGTTACCCAAAGGTCAACTTTTCCATTGTAATGTTTCCAGGCATTTACCTTCCATCCATTGATGGAAGGTGTATTATATTGCCCGGACCAGGTACTTGAATAAGGTTCTGCCAGCCTGACTATTTCGTCTAAATTATAGGATGATATGATGACTGCTTCGTTGGCACATTGCCAACAGTCCGGCGGTTTCGGCAATGTGCAATTTTGTGATTCGCCACTATAGGCCCATGTTGGATCACCTGGGAATGTCGGTACAGGTTCATAATACCCATTAGCATCAATCACACACCTACTATCACCAGCCGGACTGAATACTGTTATGTATTCATAGAAAGATCCATTGTATTTTCTCCATGCGTTTACCTTCCATCCATTGATTATCGGCGTATTATACATGCCATTATAGGACGCCGCACCAGCATTTTCTGCTAACCTTACTATTTCATTAAGGTTATATGGTGCAATGATGACTATTTCGTTAGAGCACTGCCAACAGTCCGGCGGTGGCTGGAGTGTACAATATTGGGGATTATCGTAGTATTCCCATTGGGGTTCAGCATAACCAGTGGTGGACATTAAAAGGAGTCCAATCGCTAACAACATCCCTTTTAAAATATAATGGATTCTACTGTCCGCATTACTACCTGATATATTAAGTGTCCTCACATACTCCCCCTAAATATGTCTATATATATAGCCGAATATTTACCAAGTTAAATGGCGGCAATATAAATTGCGCGAGCCGTACAAACAAGCGGGCCACAGGTCACCGAAACCGTTTATATAGATACAGTCGCATTTAAGTTTAAGTGTGCTCTGCGGTGCTTCCTCTAACCATACATTGCAATTAGGTATGCCCCTCACGCAGTTTAGAATCTAAATTTAGTTTGTTTGTTGGAATAGACTCGCGTTTTTACTTGGGTCCAGTGTCACCTTAAAAACAGTCATGGTATACGGTAATGTTGGAACAAATGTTTTACTAACAGTTAGTGATCAAACTCGCCCGAGAGTTGATCCGCGATATGCAGGTGGGAACTTGGTTGCCAGTAACCAAGTCGTGAAGAAATAAATCAGAATATTACTTTTTTGTCAATGGGTGGTTGATAGGAATATAGGTTGCTGATATTAATTTATTTATTGCCCAGTTTATTGTGCAGTTATGCACTGAACTTTGTGCAAAACTGATATTGTCGGGAGGTAATAGAATGGTTACCGGACAAAAAGATTATAGGAGTACTTCGGTAAATCACCCCCACCCGGCCTCCCTTGTCAAGGGGCAGGAGAAAATCTAATGACGGATCGTTGTCGCGTCAGGGCACCACTCCCACAAAAGTGAAAAAGGAAGTCCGCTGTATTTGCGAACTCCCTTTTTAATGATATGTTTAGTGTTCTGTATCGTCATCCGATCAATCGAATGACCATACCTCTGGATACCGGCCTTCGCCGGCATGACGACCTATTTCTCCGAACCTAACTAATTTGGTCTTCTATTTCTTAGAACACTTCTTCTACTCCATCTGGCTGTATAGAAAATGCCTACCAGCATCAAGGTTACCACCAGAAGCATGAGGACTGCCTTCTGGGCTGCAGTGGTGTGCAACGCCATATAACCGGCTGCCACTGCGGGAGCCAGGAGAATGCGCACAACCGCCCGTAGGGTGTCATGTTCGGCGATAAACGCCGCCACCGGCGGCGAGTACTGGTAGTAGGCCTTGACGAATACCTGCCCTGCTTTGCTGGGCAGCAGGTAGACATCCCGGAACTGCCGCAGGGTCTGGACATGCGGTTCCAGCAGGGAGCCATAAGCGGCCGTGGCAATGAAGCAACCGCCCCCACCGCCTGAGCCGGCCGCGGCCGTAACTGAACTGCCGCCGGAGGCGGGCGCGCCGATCCCGAAGGCCGACAGGTGGTCGACCCAGAAGGTCACCTGGCCGTTCACATAATCGGCCAGGATGATATGGGATGCCGGAACGGGTGTGTAGCTGCGGCTGACCATAGCCGCCATGGAGTCGGCCTGGTAGATGACCATCTGACCGTTTTCCAGGGCACCTTCGGGAACCCCGGTCGTATCGAAGGCCAGGGTAATCTCGAAGCGCTGCAGATTGGTGTTGGAAACGGTCTCGCCGTCCACATCGGTCATGATGATTTCGACGATTTCAGAACCGGTGATCACCGCCCCGATGCCGGCCGCCGCCGGGTTGGCCTCGATCACGGCCACGAAGACCTTGTCAACAATTTCACCAATCAACCCGCCGGGCGGCAGATTGACCGACGCATTGCCTATGGTGACCGTCGCTCCGTCGATAACCGGATCTGTTAGCGGCTGCGACTGTGGTGCTGTAGAGGCTTTCACGTAGGTATGAACCAGCGTTTCCGGAGAACCGGTGGTTACATCGTTGTCCTCGGTAATGTCGACGTCCACGGTGAAGGTGAAGGTCTCATAGGTCCCATGATTGAACGTCCAAGCCTTGTTGACGTTGTCCCAAGCCAAAGTAAGGGGGCTGCCGCCCATCGTGACGTTAATCTGCCCGGCAGTTCCGGCGAATAACACCGGTGTCACCACACCAGCCTTGGCCGTGATAGACACATCCACGCTGTCGGGTACGCCATCGGCCGGGACACTTGTATCCGCCCCCGGCACCGCGCTCACCGTGATGATGGTCCGGGGTGTGAGGGTCAAATTCACTGTCTGGGGCAAAGGCCCGGTGATAGCGGATGATTCGTCATGATACCCTTTTTTATGTGCGGTTAAAGTGTAAGCCACCCCTGCTCCTACGTAAGCCAGGGGGACCGGCAGAGAGTAACTGCCATCGGTCGGGTTGACCAGGGTCCGGACCGGCTGACCGTCATTATCCAGGATGGGGGTTCCATCCGCAGTCGCGGATATCACCACCGCAGTGGTGTCTTCGAACGGCACGTCATCGCCGGTCAGGGTTACCGTACCGTTGATGGCATCCGTGTTGGGCAGTTTTTCCAGGGTCACAACTGAGTTCAGATCATCGCCGGTGACCTCTTTATCCACGTGGTTGTCGGCCGAGACGAAGAAACGGTAAATCACCCCGGGAATCTTCCGGAACGATTCGGCCTGGCCTGAATCGTTGGCGGTTGCATCGGAGAAATCGAAACTGCCATCCGCCGCCTGAATTTCCGTAGCAATGGACTGTTTGTGCTTGGCGGTTATTTTACCATTCGCCAGTGGTAAACCACTGTCGGATACAACGGTGCCCCCGTACACCAGCACCGGCACGACACGATGGTACAACGTCTTAACGATGTCCAGGGCCGCGGCTTTCAAACGGGTCACATCCGGGTCGCCCTGGGTGTCGTCCAGGGCAACGACCACCTGGAAGGTTTTCAGGGCCGGTATATTGGCTGTGAAATCAAAATTGTTGGCGGTACCGGTGGCACCGGCCACCGCAAACACGCCGCATTCGGCAGCAGTCACAACCTGCCCCTGTTCATCTACAGCACTGTACTCATAGACATTTGCCCCGGGCCCACCGAACACTCTAAACGTTGCCGGTGCATCGCCGCTCTCGTGATTACCCTCCAGCGGCGTTATCTTCATGGGAACGCGCACATAAAAAACAAAAGAACGCGTGGGGATACCACTGTCCACGACGGTAATTTTGTAAACCCCGGCACCGCGCGAATCAAACAGCAGGTCCGGATTCAGGACAACCGCGGTAACACCCGTTCCGGAAACACCGGCCACGGTATTCCCCTCCCAGTCCCGGGCCGACCAGTCATACTGCCGGGTCGGATCCGATACCGCCAGGGTCGCGGTCTGGCCCAGGGTCAGCAACGGGTAAGTATCCGGCTGACCGTCGGTATACCCCTGGGGGAGTGCCGGAATGGTCAGAAAGGGATCGACAATCTCCAGTTGCGTCGACTGGACGGTCGCAAATGCAGGCGTGGTGGCATCGCTGAGCAATACCGGAAAGGCCGGGTTCAGGTCCGACCAGTTGGGATCAGCGTTATTGACGGCACCGATCAGTACCGGTAACTTGCCCCGGGTGTCGGTGCCGGCATCAAAAATCCCGTTGCCGTTGATGTCCGTGCCGTACCCGGCATCCGGGTTGAACAGCTCCGACTGGGTAATCGAAAAATTGAAGGTCGCACCCGGGAAGACGTTATTGCGCACTGTAAAATAAACGGAGAAAAGTTCTACCTGCTGCGGGTCCGGGTGCGCACCGCCGTCATTGGTATTGAGGGCCACGCCACTGAGATAGACCTTCCCGGGTTCCGCCGCATTCTCGCGATGGGCGACTTTGAAATTCAAATTGCCGGCATTCACCAGCGCAAAGGTGACATCGCCGGTAGGGACGGCCACCGCATCGGCCGAAGTGGTTGGGGGCGTCAAAATGGCCGGATCGTAGTTCAGGGTTAAAGCACACCCGGCCACCTGGCTGCGATCATCCAGGATTATGTTCACCCTTACGATTTCTTCGGGCAGGAAAACACTTTTAGGGTTGTTATCCTTATCCGCCACTTCCAGCGAGAAGGTATAAGCAAAACCCAATCCTGGCATTGCTGCGATAATGGCCAGACATATGGATACGATCACAAATGAATGTTTAGAAAATTTCATATCTTCTCTCCAACTATAGCATTTGGAGTCTTGATCGAATGGTTAAGCATGGGCAATCCACGCGTTAACATATTGCCGGTCGTCGGTTAGCACTCAAAGCCCCGCTTCCTTGCGTGTGGCATAAGCGGCTTCTTGCAGGCCTATTTTGTTATCACCATTTATATCAATCCCAGCCGATACGCAGGCCACACAAAAATCCGGCCCGGCACCTGCGGCTATCTGCAAGGCGGCAACCGAATCCGCGTCACCTACGGTATTGTCGCAGGTCACATCCCCCGCAGCGGTCCCGGTGCTGCAAAGGGCAAAATGGGTATTCAGTTTACCGCCGGACAGCACCTTGCCCGACAGGGCCGGAAGCCGGGTGGCGGTGTTCAAGATTGCTGCTTTCAGTTCTGAATAGAACCAGCCCGGCTGGCGTGAAAGCATAAGGCCCGCGACACCGGCCACGAACGGTGCAGACATGGAGGTACCACTTTTATAGCCATACCCGCTGTTGTTCACCGTGGACAAGATGCTGACGCCGGGTGCCATCAGGTCCACACTGGCCGCACCAAAATTCGAAAAACCGGCCAATCCGTCCGACTGATTGCCGGCGGCCACAGAAATAATGTTCTCCAGAACGTAGCCGGAAGGATAATGGGGGGGTCAGGTCGGTATCCACGGGATTGCCGTCATTGTCGACGCCATTGCCTGCCGAACAAACCGCCAGCACACCGGCATTGCGCAAAAGGGTAAATGCCAGGTGTTCGGATGAACTGAAGCCTCCCCCCCCGAAACTGCAATTGACAACCCGGGCACCGTTTTCTATGGCGTACACAATTGCATTGATCACATCGATGGAAGCGATTGAATCGCCACCATCGGGAAGCACTTTCAGGGGCATGATCTTGACGTTCCAGGCCACCCCGGCCACGCCAGTGCCGTTATTGCCGCGGGCGCCGATGATGCCTGCGACGTGAGTACCATGATTGCCTGGATCCCCATCAGCAGGATCAGCGTCGTAGTCTGCAAAATCCCAACCCCGGATGTCATCCACATAACCATTGGCGTCATCGTCCAGACCATTGCCGGGAATTTCGTTGGAATTTACCCAGATGTTGGAAGCCAGATCCGGGTGTTGATAGCGAACCCCGGTATCGATCACCGCCACCACAATATTGGTGTTGCCGGTGGTAAATTGCCACCCCCCGGAGGACCGACTGGCAGTGTGACCCCACTGGAGTCCAAAGAATGAATCATTCGGTGTTACGTTGATATACCGCCGGGCGTGGCGTTCGGCCATCTCCACCAGACCGGACGACTGATAACGGGCAAGGGCTTTTTCTTCGTTCCAGCCCGATCGCAAGCGGATCCTTTCCAGGCGAAGCGTTGGAACCCGGCTGAGGACTTTACTGCCCAGAGCGGCATGCAGAGCCGCGACGTCCTTTGCATCGGCATCGGTCCGCAACTGCACCAGAAGCTCACCCGGAAAGTAGGCTGGCCGTTTTACTCCTTTGGAAATCGTTTGAACCGGAACAGATGGTATCGCAGCTACATTCTCCTTAAGTACCGGTTCACTCCTTACTGCCTGACCCGGTGGCACCTGGGTTGGATGAACCCCGTCGGGGTAGACACCTGCCTCGGTAAGCACATAGACCTTTTCTTCGGGGTGGTACGTATACACGAAGGCCCGATGGGCAGACAGCCGTTTGAGCGCTTCCTCGATGGTTACATTAGCTGCAGTTAGAGAAACAATCTCATTATATCCGCTACTGGATTCAGCGGTCCTGATCACCACACCGGTGCGGTTCGTAATTTCTCCCAGCAGGCGATATAGAGGAACCTTGTAGGCCCGGATCGTAAGCCGTCCTGACTGGAATCCTATTTCGAGCGAACCATCGACTTGCGACGTAGATGCGAGCGGATTATTCCCACTTGGCAACAATAGGCATAGTGCTACCAGCCAGATCAACAGCGTGCGGTTTTGTCCCACCGCCGTAGTCTTCCTGGCTTTACGGCTTACGGAAAAACCCTTTGAGTCGCAGTGTAATCCGGGACTATTTCTGGTTTGCATGGTTCGCATATTCTTAAAAGTTCAATTTACGGTCTGTCTCTTTACATATTCAGACCGCCATCAAGTATAAAAAACCCTCTTCGATCTATTCCAGGGCCGACTTCGTCAACGGCAGCTGCATGGCCGGGTCTCCAAAGAAGTTATAAATTTTCGGCAGCAGGCTGTCGCCGGTTTGCTGGCGATATCGCTGCAGCGCCTGCGTCACAGCATCACCGACGCGGGTCTGCTGGTCGACAAACACCGCCCTAAACAGCTCGGCCGCCAGGGTTTTGGCATTGTGATTGACGGATAGCCCGGCCGAAGACCAGACCGCTACGGCCCCGCCGCCGGCACGCAACACTAAACTTTCACTGAGAGAATCAAAATTCGGGAGCTCAAAGCGCCCCTGGATACAGCTGAAAAGTGCTGCAATGGGCAGGCGGGTGCCGTTAATCAGGGTATCGACATCCTTTGTACCGCCCGGCTGAAAACTGTGTATCAAGAGGCCCTCGTCGGCCAGACGGTCATACCCGCCGTGGCCGATATAGTTGATTAAAAACGCCCCGCTGTCGAATTTCAGAAAAAGGGCATTGCGCGAATCCGCTATGGACGTACCCGGCGGATCATCGATATATATTTTTGAAACCGCGTAGGTGCCGGGAACCAGGCCCGCCACGGCATCGCTATCGGTGGGGAAGTCGTTGCCGGACCCACCATCCGCATCGTCTGACAGCATCAAAACCTGTTTTTGCCAATCCGCGCGGGGCTGGGTCTCGTAGGCGATGATTTTGCCGACAACCGTTGCCAGTTCAGTGGTGTCGGCTACCGGCAGCCGTCCAATGGCCATTTCCGGAATGCCATCGTCACCGTCCAAATCTGCAAACCGGTTGTCCGAACCCCGGAGACCGTTGGGTGTAGTGACCAGAAGCGGTGGTATCCGGTTATCCCCGGTTCCGTAACCATTTCTGAAATCATTGGTACCGTCTCCAACCAGGACCACGTACCGAGGCGGTGCCGACCAGTTGCCATAAGCATACGCGAGGAAATCGCGAATCGCTTCCGGATCGAAAATCCCATCGTTGAATTCATCCATGATGTCTTCCAGCGCCACCACCTGAGCGGTCAAGCCCTGGGACATCCGGTGGTCCACAAGCTGCTGAATGGCCGTCTCTCCGGCAAAGGCCTGCGGCACGATCAATACATACTCACCATAGATGCCGGTATCGCGAAGCGTCGACGGCGAATGCACCTGCAGATCCGCCTGGACCAACGTGGTTGCGCTGTTCAAGTTCGCAGCCAGGTAGACGGTGGCGGTCGTCTCCGGTAAGAAACTCACCCGGTTCGAGCCGTCCGGATTATCCACTGTGGTGGCGGTGACCCGCCGGGTTTTATACGGATCCGAAATGTCGAACACATAAACAGCCGGGTCTGCAAACCCCCGCACGGAGACTACCGGGTTGCCGTCACCGGCCAGTTTCAGACGGTTGCCAACCGACCGGTAAAAGCGCGGATAGGTCACATCAAAGGAATCCACGATAATAATGCTCTCGCCGATGCCCGTATCCGGGATGCCCACCACGGTCAGGTTGTTTACCCCTTCATTGAGCAAGGCCGCATCAAACGCCAGCGTAGCGCTTTTGGGTTGGATGCCGTCCCAATAGACGTCACCGATCACCGTGCCGTTCATATAAACCTGAGCGTGATGGTCCAACGCAGCGGCCAGACTGCTCCCTCCATAGAGAAGCACGGTTACCTGCGCGCTTCCGGCCCCGGCAGTCGTATCCACATCCTGTATCGTAAAATTGGTGGCCCAGGTGTGATCGAACGCGCCGAAACCAGGCGGAACGCCGCTGGCAATGAAATCCCAGATCCAATAATCGCCCCGGGGATCCGTGGTGTAGTCTTCTATGGAAAACAGATCCTGTTCGAAATGCTCCGTGGATGCAAATACCCCTTCGTTTGAACTGGGCGATGGACCGGGATCCGCAGATGGAACCCCACGCAAGCCCGCTTCTACATGCTGCAGGTAGAGGGCTTCGCTCAGGCCCACCGCACCGTCCCCATCGATATCCGCCCGCCAGACCAGATCGCCGGCCGGTATGCCCGTGGGCCTTACGCCGGCAAGGATCTGCAAGGCCAGATCGGCATCGACTCCATCGCTGAGGCCGTTGCCGTCAATGTCTCCGGTGTTGGCATGGGTGGGCATCACCACCCCGTCTCCCTGGGTCAACCAGTAGATGTTGTCACGGGTAAAGATTGAATTCGCGGCCCAGCCGTAAAAATAAAGCCCGGTATCGCCTGGTGCCGGCATGTTAGGCACGGCCAATCCCCGATTGGTAAGCGACAGCTGGCCCTGCTGGATCAGGCTGATAATTTCCGCCGTGGTTTTCCCAAAGTGGGAGGCCATTAAATTGGTGGAGAGGAAATAGAGATTGTCGGCGGCCACCGTAATTTTGATGACATCACCCGGTGTAATGGCCGCCGGTACGGCCGCAAATGATGCAAACAACATCGGGCTGGCGGCCGGCAGGGCTAAGGTGGAATTATGGGGTGTGTTGACATAATTCGACCCCATAGCGCCCAGGTAACTGTAGCGGTCATTGGCCCCCACAGTGACGGTGAAAGGCCCATAGGTCCGTCGATCCCCGTCCCTTTCGACTTCCACCAGTTGATACGTATAGGTTTCGCCCGCGACAGCGGACGCGTCTATGTATCGATAGATCCCGCCCAGTGGTTCAACCAACAGCCCCAGGAGCAAGTCGTCGTTGACCGGTTCGAAAAGACCGCTGCCTGCATTTAAACGAAATAAATGAAATCCATGGGTACCGACCTCCGAAGCCGTCTCCCAGGCCACGACCACCTGTCCATCTTCACTATACGCCTCGAAATGGGTGAGGATGACCACGGTCGCCACAGCGGCGACCTCCGTTGATTGATCCCGGGCATCCCCGGCGGCGTCCACGTAACTCAATTGCAGGTTCGTGCCCGGACTGCCCGATGCCACATAGAGACGATCCGGATCGCTGTTGGTGCTTTCCAGGAGCAGTTCGTACCGAATCCAGAAGTTGGTATTGGTGAAGATGCCGGTATTGGGCCCGGTTTCCGTCAAGGTCACATCTTCGGTAAGCCCCGTCTCCGGGTTGATCAGCTGGGTCACAATTGTCTCCGCAACAGCGGGATTCGTGTTCGAAGCCGGATCATTCGCCAGTGGGTTGGTATAGGCAAGATCGCCGGTATTGGGACCGGTCTCATAGAGCGTGGCGGTAACGGTATCGCCGGTATCGGTGTTTTCAACTGTAACGGTAACGGATTCCCGGACGTTGGGATCCACATTTTTATCCGGATCATAGACCCGCAGGTATATCTCATTGCCGGTGGTCCCCGAATAATCGAACGTTGTCCGGCTGACGCCGTTGACGTCCGTAAAATCCGCCAGCCCGATGCTGCGGACATCGATGGTGACGGACGACTCAGCGGGATCCGGGAAAAACGCGCTGCTCGCGTAAACCGTGTTTGTCACCGGCCCTGTATTCGAGGGGTCGGTGAGCGTGACCTGGTAGGTCACAGTCATTTGTTCACCGGGAAAGAGTAAGTAGCCATCGGTGTCCAGCACCAGATCGTCCGGCGGGTTGCCGGGATTGGTCTGCTCCAAAAACAACCCGGAAAAATTGATTCCCTGAACCCAGGCAACAACCTCCTGCCCACCACGCCGGCGCTCTAAACGAACCGTGGTGTTATCCACATACCGGGCGGACCACATGGGCCGGGGATAAGCATTTCCCGTGCCGTCACACCCATTATACGACAGGGCCATCCGCTGCCCGGAGGCCGAATCGACCGTCAAGTCCACAATCAAATCATTGACATTACCATAGGGGTAGAACCGGTGATCCACATCGATGTCCGCATTGGTCAGGGCATAGACCGTGAAATCGACATCGTCGGCGTTGTCCATGCCCACGGCTACGGCGTTTCCAGCCACGGTCACCCCGTCACCCAGGGTGATCAACACGCCCTCAGAGGCATCGCCGATACCCTGGTCGTCGGTATGGCCGGTACCCCACACCCAGGTATTGGCCGGATCGACTGCCAGGGGCAGAGCTACTGAGGTATAATCGGACGTTTGATCCGCTTGGGCGCCGCCCACCCCCGGCACGTCAACCCGCACCTGCTGCACCGTCCAGTCGCCGCCCCATTCCACAACCATTACCGTGCTTTCGGCGGCGCTCAGGGTTGCGCCGCCGGCATCCCGGGACCAGTTGATGGTCGGGGTGCCCCCGGGCGCCGTAGGCCAGATGCGGGCGTGGCACACTTTGGTGTCCCGACTGTCGCCGTCGGCTGTCTGGCATCCAGCACCGTTGAAACCACCCAGCAGCATGACCTGGTTGATACTCGTCCAGGTTGTCGGCCCTTCGGTGCCCGATAAATCTGCGTTGGGGTGGGACACAAGCCACACATCCCGCAATTGGAAGCCATCGGGACTGGTCGGCTCCAGGCATTCCACAACCGTCACGACACCCACCCAGTTGGTGCCGCCGACATTACTACCCCGGGTGAGCTGCAGTTCATCCGTCGGCACCAGGTCAGTCAGTTCGCCGGTGCCAAAGGGATCCCCGCTGAGGGCCACATAATTCACGTTCGGTCCCAGGTTGGCATTGCCATTGCCATCACTGCCCTGGATAACAACAAAATAGTCGGGCTCCAGATTCTGATAGAGAAGCAGGTTATACGTGGTTCCCGTAAACAGGCCGGCATCGATGAAATACTCGGTAACCCGGAAGATCCGTTTGGGGGCGGTCACGAAGGTACTGTTGGGGATATAGGCATATTCAGGCGGCAGCGGGTCAACCACTTTCACATTGACTACCGGGCTCAAGCCGTTGTTGGTGACAACCGCCGTAAAGGTAATCGGATCGGTGGCATCCGGCTCACCAGGGTAATAGGGGCTGGGCGCATCCGAACTTTTCACCACCTGAAGCTGGGACACGTAGACCGTATCACGGGAGATGTTATTGGACGGGTGGTTCTCACCGTCACCAAGGCTCACCGTGGCTTCATTTTCCACACTCGGCACGGCATTGCTGTCTACGGCAACCGTCAGGACGATATCCTCACTGTCACCCGCATACAGGGTTCCAGCGCGGGTCCAGACCACCGGGTTGTCGCCCGGACTGGCCGTGGTGGACCAGGCCGCCCCATAGGTGCTCGACACATAGGTCAAACCCGTCGGCAGGGTGTCTGTTACCGTGACCGCACTGAGTTGATCATCAGGCCCGAAATTGGTGACTTTCAGCGTGAATTCGTGATTTTGCCCAACGGCAAAATTGCCTTCATGACTTTTGTTGATCGCCAGATCCGCACCGGTGGTGGGCGATTCCTCAAGGGTACCGGTACCGGTGGCGGTGACTTCCCCCTCGGTGCCTTCAGTGGCCTTCACTGTGGCCGTCCAGTTACTGGCACTACTGCCGCCCGGCACGGTATAGGCCAATTCATAGGTTTTGGTCGCTGCCCCGGAATCATTGGCCAGGGTCATGGGGGCATTGGTCAGGGCCACCAAACCTTCCGAATCCACCAGGCTGAGGGTTGCGCCGGTAATATCGTAGCTCCCGAACGGGTCGCTGACCACCGAACGGGTGTAGAATGTCTGCCCGGGAGAGGTATACAGCAACTCGGTCCCGCCGGGGTAGGCCGCGTCGTAAAACTTGACGCTGTCGACATCAATCACATTCTTGGAAGTCAGCTCCACCCGTGAGTTTTCAGCCGCCACGGAGTAATTGGTAAAGACATGCATGTCCGGGGAACCGGCGTTCGCGTTGGTCTGAGCCACCGTTACGGTTACCCGGGAGCCGGCGGTGAGATTGATGTCGCCGCTCACCGGGACATTGAAAACTTCCGTGGAGACAGAGGGGTTGTCCAAACCAACCGTGCGGGCCACCGATCCCATGGTCAACACCGTATCACCGGCGCTGGCCAGGGTCACTGTCACGTCGTAGTCGCTCACCCCAAGATCCTGGGCCCGCAGGTTCAGGGCCACGCTGATCACACCGGCCGCACCGTCAAGGGTTATCGCCTGCTGGGTGGCCGGCGCCAGGGTCCAGGTCTGGGAACCGCCATTGCTTACCGCTACAAAATTTTCAAGGGGCGGCGGTGTCCGGGAAAGCGACTGGTCTTCATACAGGTACAGGGGCTTGTTACCGGCTGCGGGTGTGGGCGGAGCCGATACGATCAGGGTCGGTGCATTCACGGTGGCATTCGGCCCCTTGGGGTTGTCGATATCGGCGGTGTTGTCGATGATCTGACCCGCCAAAGCGCTGGCATCCACGGTCACATTGTAAATGATAAACCGGCTCTGTAAAGGCGGAACAGAAAATCCGCTTACCACCATTAAACCGGTCCCTGAGTCATAGGTATTGGTGGCTCCGGTCGGGACACTGACCCACTCGAAGCTGGTGCGGTCGAGGGGCAAGCCCTGGATGGTGTCGTCCACGGATACCTGGGGCGCCGCCCGGTCGCCGATATTGAGCACTTCAATCGTGTACTGAAGCTCATCCCCGGGTTCGACGCTGCCGCCGTTGAGATCCTCGACGGTTTTGGTGGACTCGGAAAGGTCGGGATATTTGGCCGAAAATGTCTCTGAATCGGTGTTATTGGCCGCCCCACCGATGACTTCTGTCGTCGTCGGCGTGACGGTGACCCCCTGGGTGAAAGAGCGTGTATCGTCGCCTTCATAGTCATCGACATCGACAGTCACCACGAGATCCGGCAGGGTCTGGCCGGCTGCCAGATCCGTGTCATTGATGCAGGTGATGTCCTGCCCCACCACGGTACACTCCCAGCCGCTGGGATCGCCGGTGGTGGGCCACGACAGATAGGTGAGGCCGGCCGGCAGGGTGGCATTTACAGTAATCGTACCGGTTTCCGTACCGGGCCCCAGGTTGGACACCTGGGCAATGTAGGTGTTGGTCAGGTCATGTGCAAAGAGGCTGATGTCAAGCAAATCGATGGTCAGATCGACCCGGTTGTCGCCGGCGGCATACACGTAGATATCTTCATCATCCTCTGGATCGGCAAAATCCGGGGTATCCGCATCCTGGGCCGCAAGTCCGTCATCGTCAACCACAATGGTGGAAATGCCGGCCGTGTGTGAGGCGCCGGCAGTGTTGTCATACGTGCCGGCCGTAACCCCGGCTCCGACAGCCACGGTTAGTTCCAGTTCCACCCATCCACCGGCGGGTACACTCCAGTCGCCGAAGGTCAAGTTGGTATCACCCGGATTCGGCGTGGTGGTGAGGCTGACGTAACCGGTCGGGGTCACCCCGGCAGATACGGTCACGGAAGCAGACGCAAAGGTGAAGCCGGCACCGATGCCGGTCAGGTCATCGGTAATCTGCACCGCACTGGCGGTGCCGCCGCCGGTGTTCTCCACTCGGATCGTGTACACGGCAGCGGTGCTTCCGGCCACGGCACTGGCGGTCACCGCATCCTTGTCGATGGTCAACTGGGCAGCGGTAACCGTAATGTCTTCGTCATCTTCCGGGTCTTCTCCGGCCGGGGTATCTGAATCCTGCCCGACCGCCCCTGAATCGTCCACGATATAGGGGGGACTGGCGCCGACCACCTCGGCCAGGGCGGTGTTGTCGTAGGTAGCGGCACCGGCAGTTTCGGCAACGGTAGCGGTGAAGATAATTTCAACCCGTTCGTTCGAGTTCAGAGACATGCTTTCCCACACAGGAGCAGTAGTATCTGAGGCATCCAGGGTATAGGACAGCGGTGTCCCTCCGGGATAGACGAGCACGCTGTCCGTGCTCGTATAGGTAAATCCCGGCGGCAAAGGATCCGTGACACGGATATTGGACACCGGCGCGTTGCCGGTATTGAACACTTTTATGAGGTATTGAACCGTATCGCCCGGCGAGATGGTGTCGACCTGGCCACTGGCGCGCTCTTTATCGATTTCCAGGGCATAGAGGTAAACCGTGACATCCTCGTCATCTTCCGGATCCGCGCCTTCAGGGGTCCCCAGGTCCTGCGCGGTGGTGCCCTTATCATCGACGTCAATGGCCAGCGCGCCAAAAAAACCGGTCACGTCGGCCCGGTTGTCGTAGGTCCCCGGAGAGACGGTGCCGGCCACGTCCACCTGAAAGGTCAACTCAAGCCAGGCATCGGCCGCCAGGGTCCACTCCCCCCACTCCGGACTGGTGTCCCCGTTGGGCGGATCGATCACCAGGGTCCGCGTGACCGTGGCACCGCCGGAATCGTCGCTGTCCACGAAGGTTGTGGAACCGCCGACAAAGGTGAAGCCCGTGGGCAGAAAATCTTGGACGCGCACTTGGGTCACATTGCTGTTGGTGATGTTTTCAACTCGAACCGTATAAGTTGTCTGGCCGCCCTGGGAGACCTTATCGAATCCGGCGGCCACATCTTTGTCGATGGTGACGGCAGTCACATTAATAAAAGCGCTGTCAAAGGGCGTGAAGACCTGGCTACCCCCAAGGCGGTATCCCACGGCCTGGGCCCGGGCTTCGTAGGTGCCGATCGCCGGGGCGGAACTGGTCTGGATATCGAAGGTAATGGTCAGTTCCTCATCGGCCAACATATTCAAACCGTTGAGGATGCTGTTTGTCCACTCCAGGACCTGCAGGCCGCCACTGGTATAGGTCACCGGGTCGGCCGCACCACCGGTAATGGTAGAACTATCGGGTAATGTTATGGTGACGGTCCCGGGAATAAAACTCCAGTCGGCGGGCAAAAGGTCGGTGACCGACACCCCGTTCACCGGAAAATCGTCGGTATCCACGGTCAGGGTGACGGTAGACACTTCACCGGTAATCGGTCCCACCACGGAAGGCGTGATGGCGTGGTCGATGCTCAGGGTCACGTCAATCCAGTCCCTGGGGAAGGGCAGCATGGGCGCGCCCAGATCCAGGTAAGGGTTGAAGGGGTCGCTCACATCCGGATCGATCCCCCAGGCCACGGCCAGAGGGCCGCTGGCGCTGATGCGCATACCGCTGTTGTCATTATCGCTCAGGTCCCGAAACGTCATTGATTCGAGCCGATTCATGACGTTAGTGACATCATTGATACCGTCGCCGTCCAGATCGACGTTCACCGTCGTTTCATCGTTCACGGCCGTAACAAACGCCGGAGAACCGTTGAGGGACAGGTCGTTGGAACCGGGCGCCCAGCCGAGGTAGTACTCATCGGTCAACAGGTTGGCCGGTAAAAGCGTAAACCCCCCAGTCCATGCTGGTCGATTCGGTATCCCCGGAGCCGATGGCCCAGAAAACATCGTCCGATTTCAGGTACACTGCGGATCCGGACGGAACGAACCGGTTGGCTGCGGCAGCGTCCGAGTAGGCCAGGGTTTCTCGGGAGGGTACCGAGAAAACACCCGAGCCGCTGCTATCTTCGTATGTGACAATGATGGGGGCCAGGTTGGGATTGTAGATGTACAGGTCGGTGTCATAGCCCCCTCCGGAGCCATCTCCATTTACCGGATTGTAATATTCGTTGTCCCACAGGTTGTCCGGCACAGCCACATACCCGCGCATTTCGAAATGGCCACGCGAATTGGCCACGATAAATTGGACCTGCACTGGTTTCTGGGAGATGATGCGCGTACCGGCATCGATATGGTACCGGGTCGTGGTCTGCCCCCGATCGAGGGTATCGATCTGGTCGACGGCCCCATACCCGCCTCCTCCGTCGGGCTCGTCGATCTGGACCTGGTTGTTGTCTTCGGTGGACATGACCAGTACGTAGGTCTGCTCAAAATCTTCGTATCCTTTGGAAGCATCCAGGTCCTCGCCCACCGGAATCGTGTATTCGGTTAGAAACGGTTTGATGTGATAGACTTCCCAGGAGAGGGCAAACGTGGTCAGGACAACCGGATCGCCCGGCCATAAGGTCCGGGAAACCGCCACCGAGTTGCCGGCCACATAAAACCGGTCGGCCCCGTCGTAGTAGAGCTCGGTCCGGGTCGCCGGCCGGGCAGTCACCGGCACCAGTTCAGCCGGATTGCCTACGCGGTTTTCCAGATTGAGGAACTCCCCGGCCTGGAGGGTAAATTTCTCGTCGTAGGTATTCTCCGGATCATTGGGATCGAAACCGTAACCGTTTTCCCAATGATCGTAATACACCGTGGTATTGTTACCGGAAGCGGTGATTGAAATGATGCTGTGCATACGGTCAGCGGTATTGTCGAGATAAAGGGGCGCGCCGGCCTGATTGTCGATATCCACCTGAATATTCCAGATCTCATCTTCCGGACCGGGGATATAGTATTCCGAGTAACCGCCGAAAATAGCCGCTTGAGCTGAATAGAGTGGCAGCAGGAGCAACGCGGCCAGCAGGAACAGGCCGAGGCGGTAGCGGCCATGGTGCCGCCGCGCAACGCTTTGCCAGGTACTGGCAGCGGACCGGCGCCGGCCTGTGTTCATATGCAGTCTATCTATGTTCGACTCTTTGAGCATGTAAGTAATCCAATGACAGCAATTTCGTATTTATGCATTCTTCTTACAGCATCCGCGCATGTATAGGTGCCTTTGGTTCCGCCGGGCTCAGCGGCCCCGTCCAACAGCCCGGTTTGTTCACGAGTGTCCGGTTACCGGGGCCAAAGGCGCTTTACCGACAGCATATTTCAGCAACAGTAAAAACCGCCGAATGTAAAACCTGCCGCGCGAACATTCGGCCGCGTCGGGGAAACCCTGTTTGACGATTTCCGGTCGGGGAAATAGGGTCTCCCAGACCAGATGCCACCGGCCGCGCTGCATACCGGCTGGAAAAAGCACCAAGGTGGCCCACCCCGGCAAACGACCTGATTGCTTTCTGCGCCGCAGCACCCACTTTTCAATTGTCGAGAGGTCCTGCTTTTGCAGAAAATCAATCGCGATGTCCGGCAACGGCATTTCTAAAAGATCGTCTAAAAGGTACAGAATCTGGGCCAGCGTCCGCGACTGACCGAGGACTTGCGCACGCTCAAACAGTTTGCGCCAGTCAGCAGTCGTCATGTCAGACTCTATCAATTGAATATCCACCAGCCAAATAAGGCGTTCCAGATTGTGCTTAAGCGCATGCAGGCCAAGGTAAAGCACCTGGTCGTATGGGTTCAGGCGGCGAGCCGGTTGATCGGCAATCTGAAAGCATTCGGCTTCCCGGAATAGTTTTTCCTGCGCAACGGCTAATAGATGCTGCCGGGCTTTAATGCGATCCGCCCACAAAAGATGTGTGTGGATATCGAAAACCACCGCCCCCTTTCTGAAGGTATGCGGATAGAGCTCGTCAGGAAGGTAGCCAAAACTGTGCAGCAGCCGACTGAACGACTTGAAGTGTGCAGGTAACACCCACATATCTATATCGTGCATCGGCCGCTGGCCCGGAGTCTGGTAGACATCGTTTTGCAGGCTGATTCCCTGTAAAAGGACCACCGATAGATCCCGGGCGGCCATTTTTTTCAGAACCTTGGTCAACTCCGCCTCGAGCCGCAGTTGGTTCTGAACCGCGTGATAATAGGTTTGTGCAAGCCGTCGGTTGAGGGCTTCATCCAGTAAACCGAGTATCCTGGTTTTACGCATGTACAGATAGAGCAGACCGGCCATACCTTCCCGAACAGCACGGTAAATGAGTCCATCCGCTTTGTCCAGGGACGCCAATCGCCGGTGAAGGGGCCGTCCACGCGGGCCGCCTGTTGTCAGTTCATTTGCCAGGGCGTTGAGTATGTAATCGTGGTCTCGGTCCATCTTTTTATTATCCTGATAGAGAGTGTAGCGTTTCTCTGCATCAAAACCTTATTATAAGTGTGCAATATCTATACCGCAACATACGGTGTCCGTCTGTATTCGCAGGAACAGCCACATTTTTAAACAATGCCGCTATTTCGGCTTGATGGTATTCAAGTTTATCTGGTTTAAAATCGTAATTGCATCACTGAATACTATATTTTGTAGTCCCCATTTTCTCAACCTACAACTTTTAGTAGTATATCCCGTCACAATCTTATCTCCCCTGTAACTAATCGTATTTAATATAAATTGAATTACAAGCCCATTGAGAGGCACGCTTTGGGGCAGAAACTGCCAATTCCTGTACATTCACATTGTTCCAGTGGTCGGCGTGACACACTAAAAATTAGAGGGCAATTGATCTACCAGAATGCCCCTATGCTTTATTCGCTGGATTTATATTTCATGGTCCTATGCCGCGAGATATCCAGAAAACGCCGTCAAGCTCGCTCAAATGATGTTCAATGGAATTATCGTATATAAAATCTGATACTTATATATCATTAGGGCAACACCAACACAGAACTCGCACCATTAAACCATTTAATAGCACTATTAAAAACATTAACACCCCTGCGCGGTAGCCCCAGCAAGTTGCCTTACCTACAACAATTGGATTGTATGGCCACCGGATCGGCTTCAATAATAGTTTAGCATTGAAAATAGATCCTTAGGTGGAGTATAAAATTTATTAGATTGGCAAAACTCGCTATATATGAGGTCAAGATGCCAAAGCACCTGGAACATCAGAAAACAAAGTTCACACAAAATGCGGACATCGTCAGGCGGGCCATAGCGGATGAGATTATCCTGGTTCCAATTCGTGGTGAACTGGCTGATATGCAGCGGCTTTTCGCACTGGATGAAACGTCTGATTTCATCTGGCAGCGCTTGGATAGAAACCGGACAGTCGGAGAGATTCACTCCGCCATTTTGAATCATTTCGATGTGGCCGCCGATCAGGCGGCCATGGATTTGAACGATTTCATCCAGGCGTTGTTGGAAGCCGACTTGATACATGAGGTAGCGTAAACGTGGACTGTCCGGAAACCAAGACCCTCGCCAATGGGAACTTCACCCGAACGTTCAGCCGCAAACTGGAGGCGCGCCGGATCCTGATTTCCGGCAGCATTGCTCTGACCAATCGCTGTAATTTGCGGTGTGTGCATTGTTATCTTGGTGGGGAGGCACCATCTTTCAGGGGCGGCCATGGCAAAGAATTGAGTGCCAAAAAATGGATGTCGATCATCGATGAGATTGCCGCAGCCGGCTGTCTGTACTTGCTTTTTACTGGTGGCGAACCTCTGCTGCGCAATGATTTCAAACAGATCTATTCCCATGCGAAGCAAGCGGGTATACTGACCTCTGTATTTACCAATGGGACCCGTTTCACTCCGGCCACGATTGAATTGTTTAGGGATCTTCCCCCCCCATGAACTTGAAATAAGCCTATACGGCATGTCCGCATCAACTTACCAGACGATTGCCGACAGCTCAGGTGGCTATGCAAAATGCCGAAGCGGCATTGAGCAATTGCATGCAGCGGGGATTAAATTCAGCTTAAAAACCATCCTGATGGCCGAAAACCAGCATGAATTTCACGCAATCAAGGATTTAGCCCGTCGATATAACGCTGATTTTCGTTTTGATGCGGCCATCTTTCCCTGCCTGGACGGAAACCAGGCCCCGCTGGCCCACCGGGTTGCCGCCGAAAAGGCCGTCGACTTAGAGTTGGAAGACCCTGCCATGCTTGATCGCTGGCGTGACTACCTGGAGCGCCATGGCGACCTGATGGCCTTTGATAAACTTTATAATTGCGGTACCGGCTTGACCTCGTTTCACATCGATGCAACAGGCAACCTTATGCCCTGTGTCCTGGTCGATACGGTTACATACAATCTGTCGGACGGCTCCTTTCAAACCGGCTGGCAGGAGGTGATCCCGCGGATCCGCGAAATACGGGTTGACAAAGAAGTAGAATGCGCTCAGTGTGATAAGCGTCTGCTGTGCGGTCTGTGCCCGGCGTTTTTCAACCTGGAAAACGGGTCGGCGGAAACCAAGTCCGATTACCTGTGCGCCATGGGTCATCACCGTTTTAGCACCATTTTTGGGTTACAACCAACAGGAGGGCATGATGTCCAAGGATGAGCATAAAAAGTCCGATAAAAAAGCATATCGGAAACCGCAACTTCGGACCATTGAACTGGTAGCCGACGAGGTCCTGGCCGTGGGCTGTAAGGTTCAAAATGGAGTCGCGGGCTTCGACAACCCCAAAGCAAGTTGTGCCTTGCCGCGAACCTGCTACAACGAAGGCTCGTAATCCATCCACCGGAAACAGCCACAGCTTTGCCTGCCGGTTGCTCGTATCCGGACTCCCCGTAACAAGGATCCAAACGCATGTCCGATTCTTTGACCATTGGCATCGCCGGGGTCACCTTTTCGATCCGGGCCACCGATAGAAATACCCTTATTACCCCCCCCAATGATCCAGTGTACCAGTCCTTTCTGCTGACGCAAAAACCCGATAATGTCGACATTCATGTTCAGGTCGCGCAGGCGCCTGAAGACTTTTCAAAAGAAATAAAGCTTCCCCGCTTGTTTGACGGCAGCGGTGCCTGGCAGTTATATGGCAACGATAACGATTACATGATTACCCTCAATCCAGATAAACGAGCCGCACCCTTGTGGACCATTACCGCCGACCCGGGTTTCACGCAGCTATCCGCCACAGCGAACGCATCTCTCGTCCGGCATTCGAAAGGCCCCCCGGTCGTCCCCTGCCCGATAACCTATCCCCTGGACCAGATTATTCTGTTCCATCATATGGCCAACCGCCACGGCATGATCGTCCACTGTGCCGGGCTTGACTACCAGGGACGGGGCATCATTTTTCCCGGACCGTCCGGAGCCGGGAAGAGCTCGGTTTCCCAATTGCTGCAGCACGCCGACGGTTTGGTTTTGCTCAGTGATGATCGGATGGTAATCAGACAGGAAAACAACCAGCACCACATTTACGGTACTCCCTGGGCAGGAGATGCCAAAATCGCCGTAAACCGCAGATCGCGCCTGGAGGCCATATGTTTTCTAACGCAGGGCGATGAAAACAGGCTGGCGCGCCTGGCTCCGAATCAAGCCCTGGACCGTTTACTGCCGGTGGCCTCTCTACCATGGTATGCCAAAGAGGTCGTGCCGCAGATGCTCGATTTCTGCGGAGAATTGCTGCAACAAGTTCCCGCTTTTGAACTGCAATTTACTCTCGATCATGGCCTGGTGGACATCCTGGCTGATTTACTGCCAGACACTTAGGCCGAATATTTCATGAATTTTTTTCTACACAACAGGATTCATTAAAATATTTAAGACTATAAGAGCTGTTTGCAGCCTGGTTGTCCGATGACGCTTTGTAACTTGTACAAATTTCCACAAGAACGTAGAAAAATCTTCACCCTGTTGGCGCGCAGGAGGGGCCCATTGGCCTTGTTATCAGAGGCTTGCGGTAGCACCTGTACGGCTGGGCCCCTAATGCCTTGCCAAGGTACACCTCGAACTCGTGAAATATTCGTATGAATCGACCAGAGTACGGATAGGGTAATCAAGGACTAAGAAAAATTCGATGCAACTGATCAGACGTACATACCATCGTCTTTACGATGACATACTCTTCAGGCGCGGCGTAAAATACTATGGGACGGCCCTTTCAAGCTATCAGGATTTTGACATGTATCTGACCCTGGCTGCGTTTCACCGGTTAAAGGGTCTCCCGCTACCGAAAGCATTGGATCGTCGGGGTGGCCTACCATGGTTTGCCGACATTCGGGAGGCATCCCGGATGGCCCAACGGAATCATTCGGTTGTTTCGGACAACTTCTGGGATCTGCTGATAAAGGGCCTACCGAATCATTTCTTGACGGATCCCATGCATCTTTTACGCACAGTAGACATTGGGGGCAAACGCAGCGGCCCTGAGCGAATCTCGTTTCTTTTCATGGAAATCCAATCAATCAGCGAACTCTATAAAAAAGTATATTCGGATGAAGGTCGGATAAATGCGGATAGCCTGGGACCAGCCGAGCAGGCTAAATTGAACTACTGGGCCGGGCAGTGGTCAAGGGCGCACGAAGACCGGCTGCCTGAGGATATAGAGGCAGCGCACTACACCTTAGCCGAGGCATTCCGGACCGAACCAGACCACCCGCAATTTCATGAAGAGATCATACTGACGGCAGCCTTACTGGGCTCAAAGCCCGTGTGGCTGACCGAATTCAGGAAAGATAGCAGTGAAAACCTTTATCGGATAGCGCTGGTTGCTTTTCAGAACCAGTCTACACAAAAAGAAACACGTTTAGCTGCCCGTGCCGCCCGGGAATTCGAATTGTTTTTAATCTACCTGAATAAAAAACGTCGCGACCTCTGCCATGATTTCATCGGGTCTATTTCTGTAGAGGCCGCGGCGATGGGCCACTCGTTGTTCCGCAGGCTGGTAGCTGAAAAAATAGAGGATCTGAAAAAACTTCCTCCGGCAGATTACGAGGCCTTGTATAGAAAATCACGATCCTATCATTACCCTGCTTTTTCACGGACTGGAATCGTTACCCCAGGTGACATGCTCCGGGAGATCGGGCAGCGTGTAAAACGGAAACTCACTCGCTATGCGCAAAACGATGCCTGAAACCATTTACGCTGGTAATGAAACTGCGGAACTCTTTTCCGAGCTTCTGCATTCAGGCGCAGTCTTACGGGTACGGGTGACCGGTACCAGCATGGGCCCCCTAATTCGCAGTGGGGATATCGTCTCAGTACGCAAGACCCCGTTCGCAACCCTTGGCCGTGGTGACATTGTGCTCTTCATCAACACGGACGGAAGCTATATGGCCCACCGTATTTTACGAAAACAAACAAAGGCCGGTAGAGTTTTCGTTCATACCAAGGGCGATGCTCAGGTGGAATATGATCCCTGGGTGCCGGCTGACAAGATATTGGGCAAAATCTATAAAGTAGAGAAACGCCGTTCAAACCGACCTCTGAAAATCCTGGACCTCGAAACAATCGGCTGGCAGATCGGTGGGCGGCTGATCGCCCTTATCCAGATCGCCATATCCAAAGTGGTACTGGCTGCCCGCGCCCGGCTTGGCTAGTTTGAAATCCAATACACCCGCAGCAGTTTTGTTTTTTACTGCGCCTCCGCGGCTCTGCGCGATGCATGGGCTCTTATCACATTAAACCCCAAAACCTTTCCTCGCGCGAAGGCGCAGAGAAAACCATATTTTGTTCCGGCTTCGCCGGCTAAATCCGAAAAGCCCCTAGGTCAGGTTGTGAGCATGGCGCATAAAATTGATGCGTTAGGGACTTGGCCGCCGCACAACTAAAAAAGCAGGGTCAGGATAGACCCTGCTTTGGTTTTATTTCAAGAAATCAATGTTTCTAGAGGCTATCTATAAATGAGATTTTGGTTCAAGGTCAAGGCCGCCGTGAGGTTCCCCCGCGTTGCGGGACTTCCCGCTTGATCTATTTTCAAGTGTGGGTCGCAACCGGTGGTGCCAGCGCAGCCAATGCCTATCGTGGTACATACTTGTGTATTTCGAGGAGTGGAACCGAACGCCCAGCGTCGAGATCGGGCCAAAAGGCATTTTTGAGATAGCCTCTACTTGCGATTTGCCACTGACGCTCTGATGAATTCCCGGAACAGGGGATGGGGTTTCATCGGTCGCGATTTAAATTCGGGATGGAACTGACATCCCAGAAACCAGGGGTGGTCGGCTATCTCAACTATCTCTACCAGCTCCCGATCCGGAGAAGCGCCGCTGATGATCAGGCCGGCGGCTTCGAGTTGGTCCTTGAACTCATTGTTGAATTCGTAGCGGTGCCGGTGGCGCTCGGAGATATCTTCCTCCTGGTAGGCTTCCTGGGCCAGGGTATTGTCTTCAATACGGCAAGGATAGGCACCCAGGCGCATGGTCGCGCCCTTTTCGGAGCTGACGTCTCGTTTTTGAACCGTATCTGTTTTTTCATCGTACCATTCCGTCATCAGGTAGATGACCGGATACGGCGTGGTCGGATCGAATTCACCACTGTTGGCCTTGTCCATCCCGGCCACGTGTCGCGCAAATTCAATGACCGCAATCTGCATGCCCAGACAGATACCGAAGTACGGCACCTTGTTTTCCCGCGCATACCGCGCCGCACAGACCTTACCCTCGATGCCGCGCGAACCGAATCCGCCCGGCACCAGGATCCCGTCGATGCGCCCCAGCATGTCGGCCACGTTGTCGGCGGTGATCTTTTCGCTGTCTACGAACTCCAAGTTCACCCGGACGTCATTGCCCATGCCGCCGTGATAAAGGGCTTCGTTGAGGCTCTTGTAAGATTCGGTCAGGTCCACGTATTTACCGACGATGGCAATAGTGACCTCACCGGCCGGCTCCTTGAATTTTCGGACCACATCCTCCCATTCATCAAGCTGTGGTTCGCCGGTCCAGAGGTGCAGCAGCTCTTTAATTTTAGTGTCCAGCCCCTCTTCGTGAAACACCAGCGGTACTTCATAAATGCAATCCACGTCCTTGGCCGTGATGACGGCATCCGTGCCCACGTTACAGAAAAGCGAGATTTTAGCTTTCAGGCTATCGGAAAGGTAACGGTCCGTGCGGCACAACAGGATGTCCGGCTGGATACCGATGCTACGCAGTTCCTTGACGCTGTGCTGGGTAGGCTTGGTTTTGACTTCGCCCGCCGTGGCGATATATGGCACGAGCGTGAGATGGATATAGAGTACGTTTTCCTTGCCGGCATCCGCCTTGAACTGCCGGATTGCCTCCAGGAAGGGCAAACTTTCGATATCACCGATTGTTCCGCCGATTTCGATGATGGCCACATCGACTTCACCGTCAACCATTTTGATGCTGTTTTTGATTTCGTCGGTGATATGGGGAATGACCTGGACGGTACCGCCCAGATAATCCCCACGCCGCTCCTTGGTAATGACGGAATGGTAAATCTTCCCGGTCGTGAAATTGTTGTTCTGGCCGAGCTTGGCGTGGGTAAAGCGCTCGTAGTGACCAAGATCGAGGTCGGTCTCGGAACCGTCATCGGTGACAAACACCTCGCCGTGCTGAAAAGGGTTCATGGTGCCCGGGTCCACGTTGATGTATGGATCGAGCTTCTGGATGGTAACCCGCAACCCACTGCTCTCCAGCAGGGCTCCGATCGCGGCGGATGCGAGCCCTTTTCCCAAAGATGAAAGAACGCCGCCAGTAACAAAGATGAATTTGGACTTGGATCCCATGGATTTACCTCATTTGCTGGTGAAACCTTTGCACAAGGTTTCCGGGTGATTATTTAAAACGCTTCTTAAAGCTGTCAATCGTGTCCTGGACTTCATTTACACGGGGTTCGTCCTCGGGTATCTGAGGACCTGCCGCCCCGCTATATTGCTGTTTCAGGGCCGTGATATCGTATATCTCGGGCGCAATTTTATTTTCCGGCGAAACCAGCCTGACCTCAATTTGGCGTACCAGCATCTGATTTTCGTAGAATTCAACCTTCCATGGATACCAGCCGTTACCAATCGCCTGCCACTGCAGGTAACGGATCTCAAACTCGCGGACCAGCGGCTCGTCGGTCTTGATGAGCCAGCGCAAGGGCCGGAAGGTTGCCTTGTCCACCCAGACCTGGGAAACGGATTCATCGGGGTACTGCGCGCCAATGATGAAAGTGAGCGTATCATTGTAACGACCGACACTGGTTATCCGGGTATCGATGCCCTGGGCAAGGAGCCATTTTTCGAGCAAGGGCCGCGATCGGATCAAAAGCGGATCTTTATACCGGTCGAATAGGCTGCCGGTTTCCGCAACAACCCGGTGGTCGATAACCGTCAGGGCCGCCTGTCCGGCCGCAACATGGACCCGCTGAATCGACTCGGCATTGATATCCGATCGAAATCTATTGGGGAAACTGTAGTGTACGGTCTCGGCCAAGGCGATTTCACCGCTATCGGCAAGCGGATCAAAGACTTTGAGGCGCTGATTTATTTTGAGATGTTTGGTTTCCCCCTGGGCAGCGGCCATGAGTTGCAGGATATGGCCGCTTTGGGGAACGTAGGCCGCGGCGGGGGTGGGTGGTAGGAGGTGGGTCAGGTATATGAGAAGGAGGGTTACATATTTCAGGGCGTCTTTCATATTTTTAGAACTGATCGAAGCCTATCTTACCCATAAACTGCCGCCGGGTAAAGAGGCTTTTTAAAAGAGCCCCATTTTATTTGAGTCCAAGATTAGAAAATTCCTTTTTCAGGGTTAATTGCTCCCGGCAGAAAGTTTCAGGCAATGCCGCGCTATACCGGCTGCCTACAGCAGCTCCTCCGCAAATACGGCGGCCGCACCCAATTCTTCTTCAATGCGGATCAACTGGTTGTATTTGGCAACCCGGTCGCTACGCGACATCGAACCGGTTTTAATCTGGCCGCCGTTCACGCCCACCACCAGATCGGAAATAAAGGCATCCTCAGTCTCACCCGACCGGTGGGATATGACCGTGGTGTATCCGGCCTGCCGGGCCATTTCGATCGCATCCAGGGTTTCGGTTACCGTCCCGATCTGGTTGAGCTTGATTAAAATGGAATTCGCGATGCCCCGCTCGATGCCTTTGGCCAGAATTTTCGGGTTGGTAACGAATATATCGTCGCCCACGATCTGGATGGTGCTTTCCAGGCGGTCAGTCATGCGCTCCCACCCGTCCCAGTCCTGTTCGGCCAGGCCGTCTTCGATGGATAGGACCGGGTATTTATCAATTAAATCGGCGTAATAGTCGATCATCTCGTCCGCGGACAACTTGCGGTTTTCGGAACTCAGTACATATTTACCGCGGCTGTAAAACTCACTGGCAGCGGCATCCATCGCCAGGCCGATATCACGCCCCGGTTTATAGCCGGCATCCTTGATAGCGCTGATGATGTATTTGATGGCGTCCTCGTTCGATGCCAGGTCCGGGGCAAACCCGCCTTCATCGCCTACAGCGGTATTGAGCCCCTCGGCCTTGAGAATCTTTTTGAGGCTGTGAAACGTCTCCGCCCCCATCTGGATGGCCTGGAGAACAGATTTAGCGCCCACCGGGATAATCATGAACTCCTGGATATCCAGGTTGTTGGCCGCGTGGGCCCCGCCGTTGACGATATTCATCATCGGCAAGGGCAGGCAGCGTGCGTTCACACCACCAAGATATCTGAACAATGGGAGACCGAAGGCTTCCGCCGCCGCCCGCGCAGCCGCCATGGAAACGGCCAGAATCGCATTGGCGCCGAGTTTGCTTTTGTTCGCCGTGCCATCAAGCTTGAGTATGGCCTGGTCGAGGGTAATCTGATCGGCGGCATCCATTCCCAGGATAGCACCGGCAATGATTTCATTTACGTTTTTAACCGCCCCCAGGACGCCCTTGCCACCGTATCTTTTGCGCCGTCTGTCCCTGAGTTCAAGGGCCTCTCTTTTGCCGGTGGAGGCTCCGGAAGGTACCGCCGCTCTGCCCATGGCCCCACAGGCCAGGGTCACGTCCGCTTCAACGGTCGGATTGCCCCGTGAATCGATAATTTCCCGCGCCCGGACATCAATAATTTCAGTCATGGTGTGCCTCCCTATCCTACTTAAATTAACTATGTTGGGAGGCCTTTGAAAAATGCTCAATTTTGTTTCAGTTCAAGGCGGAGTAAGATTTTAACCCGAAGAATACATTGAGTATTTTGAGGCTTAAAATCTGAGTCCAACACCGAAATGGGATAAAAGGGGGTATTTTTCTAAGGCCTCATCTGCTTGACAATTTGGGCCCAGATGTTACTCTGCCTGCCAGTATCTGTCAAGACACAGCGCCTTGAAAATACCGGTTATTATCCGGCCTGGAATTATTAACTGGGTTCTATTCAGCCCCAGTCTGCGGGCCGCTGAAACGATAACTTTCTTACTTGTCACTCTGGACGGAAAACCTGTTTTACCGGCCAGACGAGTATTCGTCTTATGGCAACCCAAACTGCCGATTTATATTCACAAGCGCATCTTATAGCCGCCGCTATCCGCATCTTGGAGCACCAACATGCAACCCCGCCCTCCGTCGAGGAGGTGTGTGAAATCCTCTCATTCTCAGTCGAACAGGGACACCGACTCTGCAACCGTCTCAAGGAAATGGGCATCATCGACATCACCAGCGGTGCCTTCGGTACTCGCCTATTCGTGGTGGATCATACCAAGATTGAGGAAATTCCCAGGGGAGAGAGCAGCAGCAGCATGGAAGCTGAACTGCGCAAATTCCAGGATTCGCAGAAAGGGTTAGAAAAAAAAGTTGAGAACATTAAAGCCGAACAGGATAAAAAAAAGAAGGACCTGTTTGCAGATATCGAAAAAGCCTTTAAAGAAAAAGCCAAAAAATAAAGCCGCTATGCTCGTGGCATAGCGGCCTTACTTTTCTGGTTCAGGGTTGAAACCCTATTTCCAGCTTATTCTTACCCCTCTGCTGACCCAACGATCGTGATCTCCACCTTTCTTGCACGCGATTTGTTGTCGTGATTGATCACCACCACCTGCTGCCAGGTGCCAAGCTTCAAACGGCCGCTACGGATCGGCAAACTGATGGAAGGGCCCAGCAGGGCAGCCTGGACATGGCTGTGTCCGTTCCCATCGTGCCAGGCCTCTTCGTGGGCATAATAAATTCCCTGCGGAGCGATCCGATTGATCGCCTCTTTTAAATCTTCCACCACACCAGGTTCGTATTCGATAGTCGTAATCGAACCGGTCGACCCGACGATGGTGGCTGCCAGGTTGCCATCCTGGATCTTTGACCTTAAGATCAATTGCGCCAATTCACCGGTCACATCCATAATATCCGGCCCGCTGTCCAATCTCACTTTGATTGAAGCTATATGAACAATTGCAGGTTGCATTCCCCCTCCATATATTTAGAGCTTATTATTACAAAGGCATGCCTCGCGCAGAGACGCAAAGGCGCAGAGAGACCCATGAATAGTTCCGGCTTCGCCGGTTAAAACCAAAAGGGGTTTACGGCCTTAAAGTTGAAGTGGCTTTTCGCACGATAGTGCGACGAAATCCTGGTTTTGCATTTCACTGCGCCTCTGCGTCTCTGGGCGAGGATCATGCTTTTACGGCCTATCCAATATCTATAAACAGGTCCTGGGGACCAGGTTTTATAGGACCAGTAAATGTCATCCCCTTATTTCGATTGGAGCGAGGAAATCGCAGGTCTGAATGGTATTAATCTCTCTCCTATCAATGTGACTTGGGCAACATTTTTCTTAACACTTAAAACCTAATACTTAAGACGGATGAATTCAGTGTCTTCTGAATTCACCCCTACTTTAAATCAATCTTCCAATTCCATCTCCCCGGCCTCTTCTTCATGTTCACCCCTCGAGGGATCGGCTCTACGAGATTGAAGAACATTCTATATCCGGCCCGCTCCAAGCCCTCGATCTCGCTCTGCAGATCGAGTTGCCAGTTGGGAAAGATCCAATAATCGTCTTCATATCGGGCTACCCAGCCTTGCTCGCCCCGGGGGCTGGTGAAGGCGGAACCGGTTTTCACATCATCGGCAACGATCCGGGAGACGCACAGGGGCCAGTGTCCGGATATCACCATTCCCAGCGGCAAGGGGCTGCTGGCCGGCATGGCCAGATAATCTTTGCGCCCCAATTCAGGGCTCAACAGCACACCGGCAAATCCCAAATCAGCCAGGCTTTTGATGGCCAGCGGATTGGTGACGTTGCAAAAAGGCCCCGCCCACAGAACAAGGTCCTTGGGCTTGTTAAAAAAAGCTGCTTGCCAGGGCGCATTCAAAACGAATTGCCGACAGCCCTTTTGCCCGGCGGTTGCAACCAGCCTTTTAACTGTATCATCGCTTTGCGGCCAGATGACCGGCGGCAGCCAGCACCAGGTATATTTTGCCGGTCCCTGCTTGAGTGCTTTTAGATTTGAATCGGACAGCCAGAATCCCAATGAGCCTGATTTGCGCCCGCCTTTCAGGAAACGATATACGTCCATCCGGACCGCCGGTCCGTGCTTTCGGCTGGGACGCGGCAACTTCAGGGAAAAGTTAGATGCGCCCATCTTCACCGGTGGTAATTGGTCGAGTTCTGTCTCGAGGTCGGTAATCATCTGGTCGAGCGCCTTTTCGCGCCGATCTGTAAGAAATACCACTGTGCCCCGTGCCGGAACTTTTTGGGCCGGCAGGTTGAGATAGAATTTCCCATTGCGGGGAACCGATTTCTTGACCCGAACAAGTGCGTGCCCTTTCTGGTCCTCATATCCGATTCTGAGGGTATCCCCGGCCAGCAGTTCTTCCCGGGGAACTAAATAAGATCGATCGCGCGGCCCTTTGGTCTTGCCCATGAGAAACCCCGAACCGGTTTGCCGGGCTGCATTCAGGGGGTTTTGGGGCCTTTGGGGCAGGAAGTTATAGTGTGTGGCGGGGCGGCCAAGGGCCATCTCCAGCAACTTAAGGGCGGCCCGTTTGGATTGCGGGTCGCTAAACTGGTCGCGAAGCATCTGGTAGGCCTTGACCGTATAGTAAACATAGTGCGGTCCTTTCTTGCGCCCCTCGATTTTCCAGGTTTGAACTTGCGGGACGGTTTTCAGGACTTTCACGAGAACATCCACGCTCAGATCCTGGCAGGAAAAATGCCGTCCCCGGGATTTCTGATGCACATATAAACGGCGGCAGGGCTGGACACAGCGCCCACGCAGACCGCTCTTGCCGCCCATATAACTACTCCAATAACACCGTCCGGATACACCGTAGCAAAGCGCCCCATGGATAAAGGCCTCCAAGGTCAACCCATTCGGGCAGGCCGCAGCCATCGCCTTGATCTCATCAATATTCAGTTCCCGGGGGAGCACGACTCGATCGGCGCCCTTTAGTTTCTTGCAGATGTTAAGCGCGCTGCTGAACGTGACATTTGCCAGGGTGGAAAGATGCAACTCTCCCTGGAACCCAGCCTGCCGGGCCAATTGCACCAGTGCCAGGTCCTGGACGATGAGGGCATCCGGGCGCACCCATTCTGCCAGCTGCATTACTGTCTGACCAGCCCCTTCCAATTCAGCGCTTTTTACTAGACTGTAAAAGGTGACATAGACACGAATATCCCGAGAATGGGCCAGTTGAATTAACCGGGCCAGTTCGTCCGGGTTGAAATTTTTAGCCTCCATGCGGGCTGAAAAACTTTTCAAGCCACAATAGATGGCATCCGTACCGGCTGCTATCGCAGCCAGGAATGAGGCCCGGTTTCCAGCTGGAGCCAATATCTCAGGTGTATTTAGGTTCGAATTTTTGCTGTCCATAATCTGATAGTTAGTTTATTTCCTTAGGTCTGTCGATGAAACGAGAGACGATAAAAGAAACCCAATTTGCTGATTTTAAAAAAGTAGTCATCCCGGCGAAGGCCGGGATCCAGAGATCGTTGTTACATTAGAATTGCCCAAGCTTATCTTCTTGGCAAGATGGTAGGAGGGTCAATTGAGTTTGCAGCTGAAACTTCCTGCCTTTCAGGCGTTGGTGAAAGCTCTATCGTCGGTAGTACCGTGATAATCCCTGCAAAGAACCAAAACGGCTCCATAATTCGGACAATAATAAAAGTATTGGCGCCGATACTATGGAACAATAAGCCGACAAATCCTGCAATGAATCCGATAGTTAGTCCTTGAAAATATCGGCTTTGTACCTGACGCAGACTATCAAATGCTACTATTCCTATTGAAAACAAAAGATACACAAAAGTGCATAGACCAACTATTCCTGTTTCAGCCAGCACCCTCGGCAATTGGGCATCGATAAACCCGCGTCCGGTAATGCCATATCCAAATATCGGCTTTTTTACCCAGTCTTCAAAGGCCTCTTTCCAACTAATAAGCCTGGCTGAGGTGGATGTGTCGAGCCGAATATCTCCCAACTCGATCTGTCCCGCCTCTTTGGTCTGCTTGAACGTGAAAGCGACCCGTTCTTTAACCGCCGTCGGCAATAAAAAGGGACTGAGAATTATACTGAATATTACCAAGGAAATGGCAATGAACCGTTTATTTGAAAACATTGCCAGCGTAAATATTGCCGGAATTGCTGCCAGGTATGAGGTCCTGGATTGTGTGAAGAGCAAGGGCGGCAAGATAAATATAACCAATAGAATCAAGGCCTGCTTTTTTTTAGACCACTTTTCTTTCAGAATCAGGCCACCGGCGATGGCACCGATGAAGACGAGATAGCCGCCAAATGTATTCGGTTCCCCAACCTCTCCCTCGAAGGGTGCACTCACTCGTCCACCGGCAGGTATCTGGGCAATACCAATGATCGTTGTGATAAAACAGGTCAGAAATAGAAAAAACACCAGCCTCCGCACCTGTTGTTCCGTCTCGAGATGATTGACCAGCATAAAAAACACGATAAAATATTCCACATATTTCAAGACGAAGAAAAAACCTGTCTTCGCGGGCACATTGCCAGTAATAATACCGAAACCTGTGGAGAGAATACAGGCTATCATATAGTAAAGAATCGCCCGGTTAAGGGGTGTCTTGCGAAAAAGTCCTAATTCTTTTAAAACAGCATTTCGGGCAAACCAGCTGACCCCAATAACCACCAGTAAAAAATCTTCGAATCGCAGGGTAACGCCACGCCGCAGGGACGCACCTTCAGTATCGCCGGCAATGATTTCAGGAGATAGCAACATCGAGAAGATCAGAATGTAGAGCCCGAAATCCACATTTACAAAAGCGGCAATAAAAATTGCAGCCGCTATGAAACTCCATAAAAGGATAGAAGATGTGAACTGGGTAGAAATATATCCTATCAGGAGTGCAAGCGGTAGGAGCAGCAGCAGTGCTGTTAAAGGGGACTTCACTATATAGGCTTATGTGGCCTGTTGTTCATCTTTGTCAGGCCCGTAATAGTACTGGGTGTGGTATTTGAAGTAATCCGGGCCGGCTTCAGGTTTGACATTATTCAAGATAACGCCAACGACCTTACCACCAACATTGTCAAGAGAAGTCTTAGCCCGTTTGAGAACACCGCGTCCGATCTTGCCTACGGTATAAACCAAGACAACCCCATCAACAAGAGTGGAGACTTCGGTGGCATCTGCAACCGGTAATATCGGGGGTGCATCGATGAATACCATATCGTATTTGACATGGGCTTCTTTTATGAAAGTCTTGAAACGCTCAGAGCGCAATATCTCAGTTGGATTAGGTGGATTGGTCCCGGCCGGTATAATATTGAGGTTGTCCAATCCCGGCGTCCGTAAGATTTCTTTCAATTCAAAGTCACCTAGCATGACATCGGTGATGGTGTGCCTGATTTCTTGCCAGGAATAGTTTCCTAAAATGTGATCGGTCAGGCCGGGAATGCGATTAAGGCCGAACATTTTATGAATAACCGGCTTTCTCAGGTCTGCTTCAACAAGCAATACTTTTTTCCCGGCCTGGGCCATACTCAGAGCCAGATTCACGACATTGAATGTCTTACCTTCCTGCACAAACGCACTGGTCACTAAAAAGGACTTGCTTTTTTTATCCACGCGCATAAACTCCAGATTGGAACGCAGGGTACGAAAGGCCTCAGCAGGGAGTGACTTTGGATCGTAATGGGCAATCAGGTCAATTTTCCTGTCTTTATCGGAGACTTTCTTTTTAATCCCTTTTTTAATTTTCTCGTCTTTCCCCATGAAAGGGATAACACCCAGCACAGGAACCTGCAGCAATTCTTCCACATCCTCGATAGTACCCATGGAGGTATCGAAGACTTCGAATCCAAAAGCGAAGATCATCCCGATGATAAAGCCCATGATGATCCCGGTCATGACGATCATTGCTTTGGATGGAATATTAAAAGGGCGGGAAGGGATAAGCGCCGGCCGGACGATACTCACCTCTTCAATTCGACCAGATTCCGTGATCAGGGTTTCCTGATACTTTGTCTTCAGATTCGAATACAGGGCTTCGAGCATGGTCACTTCCCGTTGCAAACGTACCAATTGCAGGGCTTTTTCGGGAAGGCCCATACTTTGGTTGCGAAGGTTGCTTAACTGCTCGCCCAGGTCTTTTTCCCGGGCATTTAGTTTTCCAAGGAGAACCTGCATCTCATTCCGCAGTTCATTTATTATGGCACGAATTTGGTCATTGACCGCCACCACCTCAGGATGCTTTTCTGTAAAATTCATGCTAAGGGTTTCGCGCTTGATCAGTAACTCTCCGAGTTTTGACCTCAAGGAATACAGAGGAGAATCTGGATCCGGTGAAAATTGCAGACGATCAGCAGACATTTCACCTTCGCCTGTAGACTTTTCAAAGAAACGAAACTGCGTCTCTATCTCATCCTGCTGTTTTCTGACTTTATCATAATCTACCTCGACATTATTGAGGCGGGTGAGGATATTTTGCGTCTGGGCATCCATCGAAATTAAAGCATACCCTTCCCTAAATGATTGGAGTTTGTTTTCCGCCGCTTTTAGACCCTCGTGGGTTTTGTCTAATTGTCCTTCAATGAATGCCTTGGTTTCGGTTGTTTTTCGATTTTTTTCTCTGATATTGTAGGCTTTATAGGATCGTGCAATTGTATTCGCAATCCGGGCTGCCTCTACAGGCTTTATAGACACTGCAGCAATATTTATAATATTGGTACCTTCTTCGCGGATTGCCTCGACCTTTGATTGCAGTCCTTTTATAAGCGCCAGGTCTTTCTTATTATTTCGAATTTCATCAAGCGATGATTCTTCTTTTAAGATTCCGAGGACCTTCGCGGCATGAACCAAAACCGGATAACTGGTTATAATGTAAGCATGGGTGACAAGATTCTCACCCTGAGCCCAAAAATTGCCTGTCAAAATAGCAGAGAGATTTGTCGCCCTCTCAATCTTGATAGCCGCAGACGCGGAATAGAGCGGGGTGGGTTCCTTTAGCTTGGCAAAACCATAACTAAAAATCCCGACCATAATGACCATCAGGATTATGATAGCCTTCCTCTTCTTTATGATCCGCCAGTAATCTCTTAAATCGACATCATACTGGGCCATAATTAAAACCTCTGTTGCCTAACGCTCCAATGCCCGTTCTATATCTTCAACATCTATAGCGATACGCCCCGGAACATAAATAAGCTCCAGCAAAGGGCTAATCGTTTTCATGAATCTATTAACGCTGCCCATAGCGCTTCGCGGGACATAAACGAGATCGCCGTTGATCAAATCAACATTTTGGGTATAATCGCCTTCTTCGACCAACTTTTCATAGTCCGCCAGAATCACCTCAGGTTGGGAAATATCACCTCTAACTATCCGCGTATCTTCTTCATAGGCAAAGACGGTGACCCCGCCAGCCTGGGCAATGGCATCAAACATACTGAGTTTGCCCCCCTTGAAGGTGACAATCCCTGGTTTGTTGACCTCTCCAAAAACATATACCCGGTTGTCTTCTTTCGTAATTTGAGGACCGTAGATCATGTCTTCGTTGTCTACCGGAATGTTTTGGCTTTGATCCCCCTCCAACATGGTTTTATAGAGGTTTAGGGTAGTACTCTTGCCATCCTTGCTACGAACTTTTATATCACCAAGATTGGCATCCAACCTGGGCCCCCCGGCTATGGTGATGGCTTCCAGGACAGTAGTCCGTCCGGTTAAAAAGTATCTTCCCGGCCCACTTCGATCCGATGAAATAATAGCGCCTAATACCATCACAGAATGGCTTTCGTATTTTTTAACCCTCACATCAATGCTTGGTTTTTTTATGTATCGCGCCATCAGACTGGTAATTTTATCATCCAACTGCCGTTCGGTCAGCCCGGCTACATCAAGATCCTCAATATAACCAATGGATATCTTACCGTCTGAGGTGACTCTAACTTCTTCCTTTTTTGCTTTCACACCCTGCCAGTTGGTAATTTCAAGGATGTCCATGGGCCCGATCTTGTATTCAGGTTTGCCGTCTATTGTAATAAAAACCTGGTTCTCCTGAACAAGCTCTTCCTTTGGTATTTGAACCGGGCCTCTTATTTTATCTCGGGTGCGTATTTCCCGTGTTGACAGAACGCCCTGCCGAACACTCCATATTTTGATACCGTCTCCAAAGCTTGCGGCGAAAACGTCTTCACGGCCGTCTTTGTCAAAGTCAGCGGTAGCCAAATCATAGTAAACACCGGTCTTTGGCAGTTGCGCAACGACATCACGCCAGATCCCCCCGGGAGTTAATTCCCAAAGTCTCATTCCTTTGTCTTCAGGGGATCCGGCTAAGATTTCCATTTGATCGTCTTTGTCCACATCCAGCAGCACTGCTTGCCAGTAGCTATTGGGTTTTCTCATCTTATCGAATGAAATACCCTCATTGCTGCCAGGGCCTTTCATGGTGACATCGGCCCGGTCGGCCCCAGCAATTTCTGAAAAACCACCCAGTCCATCACCGGTGAATACCCGTACTCCATTTCTATAAGTACCGGCAACGATGTCAAGATTGCCATCGCCATTGACATCCCCTGGTGTGAGCCGGTAATAATTACCTTTGCTAATAACCTCGGTTGCTCGCCAACCGCCGGCCCCCTCACCCAGCCACACACGTAGAGCACCATAAGTACCCCAGCCGGCCCCGGCAACGTCCAGGCGGCCATCACCATTAAAATCAGCCACAATGGCATCCATATATTTTCCGGTAATGGTGGGGCCGGCTTCAAACTTCCAGTCGCCTTTACCATTGCCCAACCACAATTGGATGCCGCCGTGAAAGTCTGTCGTACTATTGGCCGCGACGATATCAATGTGTCCATCCATGTTAATATCGGCGGTGCGCACACTCTGGTATTCGTTGATACTGGTCGGCGTTTCACCACGTATCCAGTTTCCGTCTTTGCTGTTAATCCAGACCATGACGCCCGAAATCTCCTGGTGAACTGCCAGGATTAGATCTTTCAGGCCATCTTCATTCACATCCGCAGCAGCCACTGAATAGACATCGGCTTTAAATGGTAAATGTACAGGCTTATCAACAAAGCCACCGGCCTGCCCATACCAGATGGCAATTGATGGCCTTCCCACAACACCACCAACAATATCGAGCAAACCATCACTGTTTAGATCCGCGACGGCCAGCGTTCTATACTTCCCCGATAGAGCGATGCTTCCTCCAACCGTTGGATCTGGGGTTGCGGGTTTAGATGGTTGCGGAACTTTCCTTTCTGCAGTTTGACATCCATACAAAATGGATATTGAAATGAATAAGCAGAGGAAGATTGGGTTTTTCACATTGATCATATTCAACACATTATTCCCGTTATAAATTCTTCAAGCATAAGAAGTCTGCATGCCAAGTTTTTATCAATATTCAATATCCTTAACCGCCTCCAGCACTATCGATCCGGTGACAGTCCGAGCGTTTTTCATCATCCCAATCAAGAGACTCCGTTCGCAAATATTTTTGATTTTCAGCGGTATGCCTTTGGAATGTTTAAACAAAGGGTCTAACGCTGCTCTGGTAAAAATACCCCGTTGGGCGCCGCATTGTTTTAAACGATAGACAACATAGCGGGCAGTATCATTAAAACTCAGGGGCTTTAAATCGTATCGGATGGCGATTCTCTCTTTGAGCGGCTTCATGGAGGCCAGATTGGTTGCCAGGTCCGGTTGACCCATAATCACCAAAGTTATCAAAAACTCGCCGTTATACTGCAAATTGAGCATCATACGCAGTTCTTCGAGGATAACATGATCTTTGATGAGATGGGCTTCATCGATGATAAGAATGGTATTAATATCATTGCTGGCGTTTTGCTTCAATCTTTCGGTTAACCGATTTAAAAGGATGGCTTTAGAATCCTCTACAATCGTTTCACCGAGTTGAGATAAAATAGCCCGATAAAAATCAACCGGCGTCAGAGTTGGGTTCACAATGGTAATGACCTCAAAACCGTCATTATCCAGGTAGTCGTAGAGGACGCGGCTGATTGTCGTCTTGCCCGATCCAACCTCACCAGTCAAAACGGCCAACCCCTTTTTATGCTCGACCGCATAGACCATTCTTACAAGCGCCTCCTCGTGCTGAGGGGACTCGTAAAACAGGTCTTGGGACGGCACGTTTTCAAACGGCGGTTCGGTAAGACCCCAGTAGGAAGTGTACATTTTTAATGTTACCTATTGAATAGGTGGTCCAACTAACAAATTGTTATCGCTCTACAACCATACTTTCAATTCCGGCGTCCTTTAGGATAGCGGACTGAGTTTCAGCGCCTTTACGTGTAAAAAAGGCGCCCACAAAAAGATGAGCAATTTGATCATCATCCGCTATAGAATAGGCCGAAAAGCCCTTGGTTGATAGCTTGTCGATTTCTTTTTCCATATCCTGACGATTGGTAAAATGAAAAAGTTAAGATCTTCCCAAACAGTTTGAGATAGACGATAAGCGCCATCCCT
>Ga0049108_10000094_pt1 | contig 40251 bp, 35 predicted proteins | sample WorMetilPIANOSA2_FD_60020 | JGI IMG/M metagenome (GOLD analysis project Ga0049108, IMG submission 60020) | Marine gutless worms symbiont microbial communities from Max Planck institute for Marine Microbiology, Germany - Olavius ilvae PIANOSA.2 | ecosystem: Host-associated > Annelida > Digestive... | reverse complement strand
GATGCGCCCCGAGGTCCTGTTCCCGCTCTTCGCGCCGGTCACGGCGCTCACCGGCGTCGGGCCGCGGCTGGCGGGCGCCATCGAGCGGCTGGCCGGCCCCCACATCGTCGACTTGTTGTGGCATCTGCCCTCGGGGGTCATCGACCGCCGCTATGCGCCGACCCTGGCGGAAGCCGTGCCGGGCCGCGTCGCGACGCTGACCGTCACCGTCGGCGAGCACCGGGCGCCGCCGTCGCACAGCCGCGCGCCCTACCGGGTGCACTGCTTCGATGCGACCGGCGACGTCACGCTGGTGTTCTTCCACGCGCGCGCCGAGTACCTGCGCCGGACCCTGCCGAAGGGCCAGGAACGCGTCGTCAGCGGCCAACTCGACGACTATGGCGGCGCGCTGCAGATGACCCACCCGGACCACATCGTGCCGCCGGCGCAGGGCGACACGGTGCGCATCGTCGAGCCGACCTACCCGCTGACCGCCGGCCTGACGCCGAAGGTCCTGGTGCGCGCCATCGCCAGCGCGCTGAAACGCGCGCCCGAGCTGCCCGAGTGGCTCGACCCGGCGCTGGTCGCGCGCGAGGGCTGGCCGACGTGGCACGCCGCACTGAAGGCCGCCCACGCGCCGCGCGATCCGGCCGACCTGGAGCCCCTGACGCCCGTGCGGCGGCGCCTCGCCTACGACGAACTGCTCGCCGGCCAGCTCGCCGTGGCGGTGGTGCGGGCGACCATGAAGCGCCAGTCGGGCCGTGCCGTCGCTGCCCCGGGGGAGCTGCGCCGCAAAGCCCTCGCGGCCCTGCCCTTCGATCTGACCGGCAGCCAGAGCCAGGCGATCGCCGAGATCGATGCCGACATGGCCTCCGACATGCGCATGCTGCGGCTGCTGCAGGGCGACGTCGGCAGCGGCAAGACGGTGGTGGCGTTCCTCGCCATGCTGACCGCCGTCGAGTCGGGCCACCAGGCGGCGCTGATGGCGCCGACGGAGATCCTGGCGCGCCAGCATTACGCGACGATCGCGCCCCTGGCCGAGGCGGCTGGCGTCGAGGTCGTGCTGCTGACCGGGCGCGAGCGCGGCAAGGCGCGCGAGGCGGCGCTGGCGGGCCTCGGCGATGGCCGCATCGCCCTCGCGGTCGGCACCCACGCGCTGTTCCAGGCCGACGTCGCCTTCGCCGACCTGGCGCTGGCGGTGATCGACGAGCAGCACCGCTTCGGCGTGCACCAGCGCCTGCTGCTGGCCGGCAAGGGCGCGCGCGCGGCGGACACGCTGGTGATGACGGCAACGCCGATCCCGCGCACGCTGATGCTGGCGGCCTACGGCGACCTCGACAACTCGCGCCTCTTGGAGAAGCCGGCCGGGCGCAAGCCGGTCGACACGCGCGCCCTGCCGCTCGAGCGCCTGGAGGACGTCATGGCGGCGGTCGGCCGCGCGCTCGACCGCGGCGCCAAGGTGTTCTGGGTCTGCCCGCTGGTCGAGGAGTCGGAGGTCTCGGACATGGCGGCGGCGACCGAGCGCCACGCCGCTCTGCGCGACCGCTTCGGCGACCGCGTCGGGCTGGTGCACGGCCGCATGAAGGGGCCGGAGAAGGACGCGGCGATGGCGCGCTTCGTCGACGGCGGCATGGACCTGCTGGTCGCCACCACGGTGATCGAGGTCGGCGTCGACGTGCCCGCCGCCAGCGTCATGGTGATCGAGCAGGCGGAGCGGTTCGGGTTGGCCCAGCTGCACCAGCTGCGCGGCCGTATCGGCCGCGGCGACCTGGCCGGCACCTGCCTGCTGCTCTACCGACCGCCGCTGGGCGAGACCGCGCGGGCGCGGCTCAACATCCTGCGCGAGACCGACGACGGGTTTCGGATCGCGGAAGAAGACCTGCGGCTCAGGGGCGCCGGCGACGTGCTGGGCACGCGCCAGTCGGGCCTGCCCGACCTGCGCCTGGCCGACCTGGCGCTGCACGGCGACCTGCTGGCCATCGCGCAGGACGACGCCCGCCTGGTGCTGGAGCGCGACCCCGGCCTCGCGGGCCCGCGCGGCGCGGCCTTGCGCGTGCTGCTCTACCTCTTCGAGCGCGACGCCGCGGTGAAATACGTACGCGCGGCGTAGGGTGCATGCTCACGCAACACGGGCCCCGTCCTTCGACGAGCTCAGGATGAGGCCCTTGTGATTTGCGGCGGACTCACCTCAAGCCCTCATGCTGAGCGAAGTCGAAGCACGAGGGCGTGCCCCGTCCTTCGCCGCCTAATCCCCTTCGCCGCCTAATCCCCTTCGCCGCCTAATCCCCTTCGCCGCCGAATCCCCGTCGTCGCCGACGGCGCGGGGGCGGTCCTTGGGGGTCGGCGCGATGTCGTGGGGCCGGTAGACCGTCGGCTTGTCGCCTTCGGCGCCGGCGATGAGCTTCAGTTCGCGTGCTTCCGCAGTGCGCGTGTCCGGCGGCGTCACGATGCCGCCGGAGACGACCATCTTGATGCCTTCCTCGACGCTCATGTCCAGCACCACCAGCTCGCGCCGCGGCACGAACAGCAGGTAGCCGGAGGTCGGGTTGGGCGTCGTCGGCAGGAATACGTTGACGACCTCGTCCGTCGTCACGTTCTGCACCTCGCCCGAGGTGCGGCCGGTGACGAAGCCCATGGCCCAGCAGCCGCGCCGCGGGTACTCGAACAGCACGACCTGCCGAAACGCCTCGGTCTGCTGCGACAGCACCGTCTCGACGATCTGCTTCGTAGCGCCGTAGATCGAGCGGATGAACGGCGTCTGGTGCAACAGCTTGTCGCCCAGGCGCACGATCGAGCGGCCGATCAGGCCGGCGGTCAGCGCGCCGACCAGGGTCAACGTCAGCAACAGCACGATGACGCCCAGGCCGGGGATGGCGAAGGGCAGATAGGTGTTCGGGTTGTAGACCGCCGGGATCAGCGGCGTGATCCGGTTGTCGACGAAGCTGATCAGGAGATAGGCGAAATAGAACGTGATGCCGATCGGCGCCGTGACCAGTACGCCGGCAATCAAATAGCCGCGCAGCCGGCCCAGAAGGCCGCGCCGTCGCGGGTGCGCCGCGTGCTTGTCGTGCTCGTGCTTTGCCGCCGCCACTGCCTGAGACCGCTCTTACTGCGCGGCCCGGCCGGGGCCGCTAACTCTTAGCAGGATATAGGGTCTCCCGTTCCGGCGCCAATGCCCGAGCGGGAACTCCGGGGGTCTACTCGGCCGCCCGGGCCAGCACGCGCTGGGCCGGCAGCACGATGCGCACCGCCGTACCGCTGCCGGGCGCGCTGTGGATGCTCAGTTGGCCGCCATGCAGCTCGGTCAGGTGTTTGGTCAGCGGCAGCCCCAGTCCGGTGCCGTCGAAGCGCCGGCCCAGCGTGCTGTCGACCTGGCCGAACGAACTCATCGCCTTCGGGATGTCTTCCATCGACATGCCGATGCCGTTATCGCGCACGACGATCTCGCAATCGAGGGCTTCGTCGAGCCGCGCCGTGAGGCTGATGCGGCCGCCGTTGGGCGTGAACTTGATGGCGTTGGACATCAGGTTGATGAGGATCTGCTTCAGCTTGCGCCCGTCGGCCACGATCGCCGGCATGCCCGGCGGCACGTCGACGACGAGCGTCAGGCCGTTCTCCGCGGCCCGCTCGCCGACGATGCGGACGCAGGACGTGGCAAGGGACTCGAGGTCGATCTCCTCCTCCTGCAACTCCTCGCGGCCGGCCTCGATCTTGGCGAGATCGAGGATGTCGTTGATGACCGCCAGCAGGTGGATGCCGCTGTCGCGGATGTCGCGCACATAGCCCCGGTAGCGCCGGTCGCCGATGGAGCCGAACATCTCCGAGCCCATGACCTCGGCAAACCCGATGATGGCGTTCAGCGGCGTGCGCAGCTCGTGGCTGACGTTGGCCAGGAACTCGGTCTTGGTGCGGCTGGCCAGCTCCGCCTGGTCGCGCGCCCGCGCCAGTTCCGCCGTGCGCTGCGCCACGGCGTTGGCGATGCGGATGTTCTGCCGCAACAGCAGCACCGCCAGCGCCGCGAACAGCAGCGTCGCCGCGATGCCGCCGACGATCGCCGCGCGCGCCAGGCCCAGCGGCGGCCCGCCGAGATAGCTGGGGCTGAGGTCCCAGTGGAACTCCCAGGCCGACTGGCCCTGGGCGATGCGGTGCACGAACGTCTCGACGACCCCGCGCGGCGGCAGGAGGCCGCCGCTCAACGGCTTGCGGGCATAGGAGCCGGTGGCGACGAACAGGTCGGAGCGTTCGATCAGCCGGACGTCCAGGCCCTCGGGGCTGGCCGCGCGAATCTCGAAGTCAATGAACATGGCGACGTCGAAGGCGCCCAACAGCACGCCGTCGCGGTCGGCGTTGGGCGCCGCCAGTGCGACGATGAGCTGGATCTGGCCGCGCTCGTCGACGTGGCCGACGCTGGAGATGATCTCGCCGGGCGTACGGTAGGCGGCGGCGACGGCGGCGCGCATTTCCGGATGCGTCGCCAGGTCCGTGCCGCGCCGGGCGCCGCTGAGCTGGCCGCCGAGCATTGTGACGACCCAGTGCTCGTAGGTGTCGGGGGCGAGTTCAGGTTCGCTGCCGACGGTCTGGAAGCGCAGCGCGAGGTCCTGTTCGACCGCCTGCCGCTCGCGCCGTGGCACGCGCATGGCGTAGGCAAAGCCCAGGAAGACACTGGCGCTCTCGTCGTCGTCCAGCAGCGCGACGCCGGTCTCGAACTCCTCGGGTGTAACCTCGTCAGAGCCGTGGAAGAGCGCGGAAAAGGCGCGCAGCGCGGTGTGCGATTGCGCGATCTGCATGTCGGCGACGCCGGTCAGCCGCGCCGCCTCCGCCGCCGCCATGACGCGCCAGCTCTCGCGCGCGTCGCGCACCAGCGTATAGCCGGCATAGACCGAGGCGCCGACGCCGACCGCGACCAGCATGCCGATCAGAATGGCGAAGCGCAGGCCGTGGTGCGGCATCGCGAAATCGCGCGCCGGCCGCCGCAGCCACTGCGTTCGAGGTCGCAGTCGGCCCAGCCACGCCAGGCCCGCGCGCACCCGATCGGTCCCACGCTGTATTGCGCGTCGCAAAGTTCCCCACGCACCTTGTCCGACGCCGAAATCCGGCTCGGAACCACCATATGGCGAACTCGCGCGCGGCGACGGCCCTGCATGGCCTCCGGTGTGCCCGTCGCCTAAAATGGCCCCGCGCCGAATCCGATTAAGGGACGTAGCATGCGACTCGTTAACAAGACGGTAATAATTTCCGGCGCCGGGTCCGGCTTCGGGGAGGGCATCGCCCGGCGCTTCGCCGACGAAGGCGCCCGGGTGATTGTCAACGATATCAACGCCGAAGCGGGTCAGCGCGTGGCCGACGAGATCGTCGCGGGTGGCGGCACGGCGCGTTTCCAGGCCGCCGACGTGGCGGTCGATCGCGAGGTCGAAGCGCTGGTCGGCGCCGCGGTCGAGGCCTATGGCGGCCTCGACATCATGGTCAACAACGCCGGCATCACGCACCTGAACCGGCCGATGCTGGAGGTCGACGAGGCGGAGTTCGACCGCATCTTCGCGGTCAACGTGAAGGCGATCTACCTCGCCGCGCGCCACGCGCTGCCGGTGTTCCGGGGCCGCGGCGGCGGCGTGTTCCTGAACACCGCGTCGACGGCGGGCATCCGGCCGCGGCCGGGCCTGACCTGGTACAACGGCAGCAAGGGGGCCGCGATCCTCCTCACCAAGTCGATGGCGGTCGAGCTGGCGCCGGAGAACATCCGCGTCAACGCGCTGTGCCCGGTGATCGGCGACACCGGTCTGTTGACCAGCTTCATGGGTGGCGACGACACGCCCGAGCTGCGCGCCAAGTTCGAGGCGACGATCCCCATGGGCCGCATAAGCACGCCGCGCGACATCGCCAACGCGGCGCTCTACCTGTGCTCCGACGAGGCCGACTTCATCACCGGGGTGTGCCTGGAGGTCGACGGCGGCCGGTGCATTTAGGGCATTGTTTCCAATGCCTTCTCGAAGAAGTCCTCGGCGCCGAAGTTGCCCGACTTGAGGGCCAATGCCAGCGCCGGCTCGTCGAGGGTGACGGTGCACGGCACGCCGGGGTCGATCTGCGCGCCGATGCGCAGGGCGCGCACGCCCAGCGCGCCAATCACGGCGCCCGAGGTCTCGCCGCCCGCCACCACCAGCCGCCGCACGCCGCGCGCCACGAGGCCGGCGCCCAGTGCCGCCATCGCGGTCTCGACCACCTCCCCTGCCTTGCTTCGGCCCAGGCGTTCCTGCACCGCCGCGACCTCCTCCGGCGCGGCGCTGGCGTAGATCAGCACCGGGCCGTCGTCGAGCCGCTCCGCTGCCCAGGCGAGCGCGGCCTCGACCGCACCGGGCTCCACCGCCAGCTTGAGCGGGTCCAATCGGTAACTAGGCCGCGTGGCGGCGAAGCGGGCGACCTGGCCGCGCGTCGCCACCGAACAGCTGCCCGACAGCACGGCCGCCAGGCCCGCGACCGCCGGCAGGTTCGTCGCGGCGTCGGCGCCGACCAGCCCGGCGCGGCGGAAGTCCGCCGGCAGCCCCATGGCGACGCCGGAGCCGCCGGTGACCAGCTTCAGGTCGGCGGCGGCGGCGCCGATGTCGTGCAGGTGCTCGTCGGTCAGCGCATCGACGATGGCGATGCCGGGGCCGAGCGCCGCGGCGATCGCGGCGGGCCCTTGCGCCACCGTCTCGACCGGCACCAGCCCGATGTCGCGCGTCGTCTGCGCCGCCAGCACCCGCACCAGGTTCGAATCGGTCATCGGCGTCAGCGGGTGGGTCTCCATGCCCGATTCCGAGAGCAGCGCGTCGCCGACGAACAGGTGCCCGCGATAGACCGTGCGGCCGGCCTGCGGGAATGCCGGACAGGCGATCGAGACGTCGGTCGAGAGACGCGCCATCAGCGCCTCGGCGACGGGCCCGATGTTGCCGGCGGGCGTCGAATCGAAGGTCGAGCAGTACTTGAAGAAGAGCTGCCGCGCGCCGGCCGCCAACAGCCAGTCCGCCGCCGCCAGCGACTGCGCCACGGCCTCTGCCGCCGGGATGGTGCGCGACTTGAGCGCGACGACGACCGCCTCGGCGTCGGGCGCGGGCGTGTCGTCCGGCAGCCCCAGGAGCTGCACCGTGCGCAGGCCGCCGCGCACCAGCGTATTGGCGAGGTCGGTCGCCCCGGTGAAGTCGTCGGCGATGCAGCCGAGCAGCACGGTCTCCTCCCCACCCCCGGCCGTTCTCGTGGGGCCGGTGGGACCGGCGTATTATGGCGCACGCAAACCGGCGCCGCGACACGGCGCCGGGCACGGGAGGCCAAGGGGGAGGACCGCCATGCCACGCTTCGCTTCGAACCTGAGCCTGATGTTCCAGGAACACGCCTTCGCCGACCGCCTGGCTGCCGCAGCGCAGGCCGGTTTCCGCGCCGTGGAGTGCCAGTTCCCCTACGAGGTCCCGGCAGCGGAACTGGCGCGGCGGCGGGCGGCGCTGGACATCCCGTTCGTGGCCCTCAACCTGCCGCCCGGCGACTGGGACGCCGGCGACCGCGGTCTCGCCGCCCAGCCCGGCCGCGAGGCCGAGTTCGAGGCGGCGTTCGACCGCGCGCTCGCCTACGCGACGGCGCTCGACTGCCCGAAGATGCACGCCATGACCGGCAACATCTGCGCCAACGACCCGGCGGAAATGCGTGCGACCCTGGTCGCAAACCTGCGCGCCGCCGCGCCGCGCGCGGCCGCCGAGGGCGTGACCATCGTCGTCGAGCCGCTGAACACCCGCGACAACCCCGGCTACTACCTGACCAGCTGGCGGCTGGCGCGGGAGATCATCGAGGAGGTCGCGGCCGACAATGTCGGGCTGATGCTCGACCTCTACCACTGCCAGATCATGGAGGGGGACCTGGCGGCGCACCTCGACGACTACGCCGACATCACGCGCCACATCCAGGTCGCCGGCGTGCCCGGCCGCCACGAGCCGGACGTGGGCGAGATCAACTATCCCTACCTGTTCGGGCGCATCGACGCGTCGGGCTACGACGGCTGGGTCGGCTGCGAGTACAAGCCGCGCGGCGACACGGTCGCCGGCCTGGGCTGGCTCGACGCCGTCAGTTGATGCGGGTGCCGCTCGCCACGTCGTAGAGGTGCACCTGCTCGAGCCGCGGCGCCATGTGCACCGCCGTGCCCGGCGACAGGCTGACGCGCTCGCTCAACTCCAGGCAGGTCATCTGACCGGCGAGGTCGCAGAACACCAGCGTGTCCGAGCCGGTCGGCTCGACGACCGAGACCCTGGCGTCGACGCCGGCGTCGCGCAGGTCGATGTGCTCCGGCCGGATGCCGTAGATCACGCCGGTGCCGTCGCCGAGGTCGATGCCGGCCGGCAGCGGCAGCTGCGCGCCGCCCTCCGTCTCCACCGTCGCCGCGCCGTTCGCGCCGCGCACCGTGCCTTGGATCAGGTTCATCGCCGGCGAGCCGATGAAGCTGGCGACGAACAGGTTCGTCGGCCGGTCGTAGAGGTCCAGCGGGGCGCCGATCTGCTCGATGACGCCCTCGTTCATGACGACGATGCGGTCGGCCATGGTCATGGCCTCGACCTGGTCGTGGGTGACATAGACCGAGGTGGTCTTGAGCCGCTGGTGCAACTCCTTGATCTCGGTGCGCATCTGCACGCGCAGCTTGGCGTCGAGGTTGGAGAGCGGCTCGTCGAACAGGAACAGCTGCGGGTCGCGCACGATGGCGCGGCCCATGGCGACGCGCTGGCGCTGGCCGCCCGAGAGCTGGCGCGGGTAACGGTCCAGGTACTCCGTCAGGTTCAGGATCTCCGCCGCCTTGCGCACCCGGTCGCCGATCATGCTCTTCTCGGCGCGGCGCAGGCGCAGGCTGAACGCCATGTTCTGGTAGACGTTCATGTGCGGGTACAGCGCGTAGTTCTGGAACACCATCGCCACGTCGCGTTCCTTCGGCGGCACGTGGTTGACCACCTTGTCGCCGATGGCGATCTCGCCGGCGGTGATCTGCTCCAGCCCCGCGATCATGCGCAACAGAGTCGACTTGCCGCAGCCGGACGGGCCGACCAGCACCAGGAACTCGCCGTCTTCGACGCCGACGTCGATGCCGTGCAGCACCTTGGTCTGTCCGTACATCTTCTCGACACCGCGGATATCGACCGACGCCATGGCGTCCCCCTCTCCTTCTATTGCGCCGCCGCCGCGGCGTGACCGATCTCGAAATCGTTGCCGCCGTGGCGGTCGACGCCGCGCGCCAGCCAGATCGGCCGCCTGGCGAAATCCGGCCGCACCAGCGCGTCCTCGACGCGCGGCGACCGGAAGTCGCGGTCGAACAGCGACGTCGCCGGCATGTAGCGCAGCGCCAGCCCGGCGCGCCGGCGCCCCGACGTGTTGGGCGCCGAGCCGTGCACCAGGTAGATGTCGTGCAGCGACATCTGGCCCGGCTCCAGCACCACGTCGACGGCCTCGCCCAGATCCACCGCGTCGTCGTTGAGGACCTGGTCGAGCGCCAGCGTCTCGCTGTCGTCGCCCCTGTGAGTGTACAGCACGCGGTCCCGGTGCGAGCCCGGCACGACGCGCAGGCAGCCGTTTTCCGGACCGCTGCGGTCGAGCGCGATCCAGACCGTGCAGTTGGCGAGCGGCTTGATCGGCCAGTAGTGGCCGTCCTGGTGCATCGGCACTTCGAGGCCCTTGCCCGCCGGCTTGCAGAACAGGTGGCAGCCCCACAGCACGATGTCGGGGCCGATCGCCTGCGCCACCGCGTCCAGGATGTCGTCGTCGAGCGCCAGGTCGAGGAACGCCGGGTGGCCGCGGATGCCCTCCGCGACGTTGTCGGCGATGTGCACCGACATTAGCGCCTCGGGCCGCACGTCCGGGTTCCAGGCCAGCACGTCCTCGACCGCCGCGCGCAGGGCCGCGAGCCGCGCCTCGCCCAGGCGAAATGCCGGCACGACATAGCCGTCCGCGGCGTATGCCGCGGCTTCCGCCGCGCTCAACGGTCCCGAGATGGTCGCTTGGGTCACCCCGGCCCTCCCTCGATCCCCTTGTCTTGATTGCGGAAACAGCATTTTTCCAGAAGGGGTTAGCGCCTATTATGCGAGCCGCGCCGCGGTTGTTCAAGCGGTGCGACAGTTCGGGGGCGGCAATGACCGTATTTAGCGAGCGTTCCGGAGCGACGAGCCTGCGCTGCGCCAGCGTCGACGACATCGTCGTCGATGCCGGCTGGAAGGGCTATCCGCTGGGCGCGGCGCCGCGCCGGGTGCGCGAGATCGGCGCCACCGGTTGGCGTCTCTTGGCGGGCGACCTGCCGTTCCCGGCGTGCGTGCTGAAGGCCTCGGCGTTGGAGCGTAACGCCGCGTGGATGCGGCAGTTTCTCGCCCTCACCGGCGCGCGCCTGGCGCCTCACGGCAAGACCACAATGGCGCCGCAGCTGTTCCACCGCCAACTCGCCGACGGCGCCTGGGGCCTGACCGCGGCGACGCCGGCGCAGCTGCGCACCTACCGGCAGCACGGCATCGCCCGCATCCTGTTCGCCAACCAGCTCGTCGACCCCATCGGCATCGCCTACGTGATCGACGAGCTGCGCGATCCCGACTTCCAGTTTCTGTCCCTCGTGGACTCGGTCGCGGGCGTCGAACGCCTGGCAAAGGCGGCGCAAGGTCTCGACCGGCCGCTCGAGTTGCTGCTCGAAGGCGGCCTGGCGGGCGGGCGCACCGGCTGCCGCAGCGTCGCCGACGCGCTCGAGGTCGCGCGCGCGGTCGCCGCGGCGCCAGGGTTGAGCCTGCGCGGCGTGGAAGGCTTCGAGGGCATCGCGCCGGACGCCGCCGCGGCCGAGGCATTCCTCGGCTTGCTGGTCGGGATCGCCGAGGCCTGCGACGCGGAGAACCTGTTCGCGCCCGGACCTGCGATCCTGTCGGCCGGCGGTTCCAGCTACTACGACCTGGTGGTTGAACGCTTTGGCGCGGCGCGGCTGTCGCGGCCCGTCGAGATCGTGCTGCGCAGCGGCTGCTACCTGACCCACGACTCCGGTCTCTACGAACGCGCGTTCGAAGCGCTGCAGTCACGGTCGAGCACGGCGCGGGACATCGGCGGGGGCTTCGCGCCGGCGCTGGAAGTCTGGGCCATGGTGCAGTCGCGGCCGGAGCCGACCCGCGCCGTCGCCACCATGGGCAAGCGCGACGTCTCGTCCGACGTCGACCTCCCGGTGCCGGTCGCGGTGCACAGGGGCACTGGTGTCGTATCAGCGCCCGAAGGGCTACGCGTCGCGGGTCTCAACGACCAGCACGCCCTGCTCGACGTGCCGGCCGACGCGGACCTGGCGGTCGGCGACCTGGTCGGCTTCGGCGTCAGCCATCCGTGCACCACGTTCGACCGCTGGCGCCTGATCTACGTCGTCGACGACGCCTACGCCGTGCGCGACGCGATCGTCACGTTCTTCTGAAGGAGAGCCCCATGAGCGACCGTGGCCCGATTGTGAACCTCGAGTCCGTGCCCCTGGAGAAGAACATCGCGCCCGACGGCGAGAGCGGCTTCGCCAGCCGGTCGGCGGCGATCGGCGCGGCGCTGGGCACCGAGAAGCTGGGCTGTCGCCTCTTGGTCGTGCCGCCGGGCAAGGCCGCCTACCCCTACCACCTGCACCATGCCCACGAGGAGCTGTTCGTGGTGCTCGCGGGCGAGGGCACGCTGCGCTATGCGGGCGAGCGCTACACCATCGGCCCCGGCGACGTCATCTCCGCCAAGGCCGGCGCCGAGCACCCGCACCAGATCGTCAACACGTCGGACGCGGACCTGCGCTATCTGGCGATCAGCACCATGGAGCAGCCCGAGGTCTGCGAGTATCCCGACAGCGGCAAGGTCGCGGCGATCGCCGGCGCGCCGCCCGGGCGCCGCCCCTATCCGCTGTTCTTCGTCGCCCGCAGGGCGGACGGCGTCGACTACTGGGACGGCGAGGAATAGAAACCGCGCCGCGAGGGATGCCCTCGGGCGCGGGAGAATGGTGCGGCTGGAGGGACTCGAACCCCCACGGGCATACGCCCACTAGCACCTGAAGCTAGCGCGTCTACCAATTCCGCCACAGCCGCAGCGGGCGGGGACATTAGACCCGGACCTGAGGGCCCGCAAGGTCGTTCCCGTCCCCGAACGGAACGACCGGAATGGTGCGGCTGAGAGGACTTGAACCTCCACGGGGTTGCCCCCACAACGCCCTCAACGTTGCGCGTCTACCAGTTCCGCCACAGCCGCACGGTGACCGGTCGCGGGCGCTTACCTAACCGAAGCCGAAGAGCGACGCAAGGCCGCGGTGACCCGTTCCCGGTCCCATTCCGGCCACAGTTTTGACCCTGGCGGGACTCCGGCGCCTGCGGCGAAAATTCAGCCATAGCAGTCACATGGGAGGTCACGATGCGGTCTGCAATGAGCCTTGCCGCAGAGCGGTTCGCGCTGGTCGGCGCCAGCGCGACGCACCTGGCGGTGCTGCTGTTCCTGGCGGAGCGGCTGTGATGCAGCCGGGAACGCTGGTGCTGGCCGGCCTGGCCGGCGTCGCCCTGTGGACGGGTCTGCTGCTGGTCGTCGCGCTGATCGCCTGAGATGCGCTCAGCCGGCGCCGGCGAGCGCCGCGGTCTCGTCCGCGGCGACGCCGACGCGCTCGCCCGCGGCGACGATCTGGCCCCAGGTCTCGTCGTCGAGCGGGATGCCGTCGCGGGCGCGCTCGGCGCGGGTGAGCTGTTCGGCGCCGCCCGGCAGCAGCACCGGGCGCGACGCGTCCGCCGGCGGCGAGCCGGCGACCCAGTCGGCGTAGCGCCGGACTTCGGCGATATAGGCCTCGCGGTCGACGATGCCGGTCGGGTCGATGGCGATCGAGGTCATGGTGTTGATCAGCACGTCCTCGTTCGGGCGCGTGCAGCCGCCGCCCGAGAGCCCGCCGGACAAGAGATCGACCATGATATTGAGCCCCGAGCCCTTGTGCCCGGCGATCGGCAGCAGCGCGCCGCCGTCGTAGAAATCCCTGGGCCGGGTCGTGGGGTGGCCGTCGCGGTCGACGATGGTGCCCGGGGCCACCTCCTCGCCCTTGTTGAGCGCCACCGCCAGTTTGCCCTCGGCGACCACGGTCGTCGTCATGTCGAGCAGCAGCGGCTCGCCGCCGGCGACCGGCACGCAGACCGCCAGCGGGTTGAGCGACAGCCGCCGGTCGCTGCCGCCGAACGGCATCGCCATCATGCCCTTGCCGGTGGTGTTGAGGAAATGCAGCGAGACCAGGTCGTGCTCGGCCAGGCTCTCGGCCCAGTCGCCCAGGCGGCCGACATGGCCGCAGTTGCGCAGCGCCACCAGCGCGATGCCGTGGGCGCGCGCCTTGTCGGCCAGCAGCGCCATGGCCTCCTCGCCGATAACCTGGCCGAAGCCCATATTGCCGTCCAGCACCGCCATGGCGCCGACATCGACCACGGTGGTGGCGTGCCGGCCCGGCTGCACAGTGCCCTCGGCCATGAAGTCGATGTAGCGCGCGACGCGGATGACGCCGTGGGAGTCGTGGCCGCACAGGTTCGACGACACCAGATGCCGCGCGACGCACGCCGCCTCGTCGTCGCCGCAGCCGGCGCCCGCGAAGATCCGGGTGACGGCGGCCTCGAGCGCCGCCGGCCGATATCGCTTCATGGTCCCCTCCCCTCGTCGCCGCATCGGGCGCGGCTGTTTTCTCGCGCTTTGCGCCATCGTACCGTGGGGGCCGGCGGCTGCAAAACGCGGCCGCAAGGGGGGACACCATGATCGAAGACCTGCCCGCGCTGACCGTCGCGCGCACCATCGAGCGGCCGGCCGACGACCGGCTGGCGGCTCTGCGCGACGCGCCCACCGGCTTCCTGGTCGACGCGCTGGGCGGCCGCGGCGGCCTGGACCACCGCATCAAGGCGCTCAGCGGCACGCCCGAACGCCTGTTCGGCGTGGCGCTGACCTGCGACGCCGGCCCGGACGACAACCTCGCGGTGTTCGGCGCGCTCAGCCAGGCGCAGCCCGGCGACGTCGTGGTCATCGCCACCGGCGGCTGGGAGGGCAGCGCGGTGATCGGCGACAACGTCGCCGGCATGCTGCGCAATAAAGGCGTCACAGGTGTGGTCACCGACGGCCTGGTGCGCGACGCCGCCGGCATCGTGCGCGTCGGCCTGCCGGTGTTCTGCCGCGGCGTCACGCCCAACTCCCCGGCGCGTCAGGGCCCGGGCAGCGCCGGCCTGCCCGTGACGCTGGGCGGCGTCACGATCGCCAGCGGCGACGTGGTGTCCGGCGACGTCGACGGCGTGGTGATCGTGCCGCGGGCGCGCCTCGACGCCGTCGCCGCGCGCCTCAGCGCCATCGCCGCTGCCGAGGCCGAGATGGAGGCCCAGGTCGCGGGCGGCCTGACCGACCCGGCCTGGCTCGGCGACGTCCTGGCGCCCGACGCCGTGCGCTGGCACGACGACGGCTGACGTGCGTTGACCGCCGTTCCGGACCCGGCGGCCGGTACGGTCGGCCGCGGCATCGCCTTCGCCCTGCTCGCCGCGTTCACCTTCGCGGCGATGGACGGCGTCGCCAAGCACCTGATCGGCACCTACGACGTGCTGCAGGTCATGTGGATCCGCTACATCTTCTTCATGGCCTTCGGCACGGCGGTGGCCGTGCGGCAAGGCGGCCTACGCCGGGCGATCCGCAGCCGGCGGCCGGGCCTGCAGCTGTTGCGCTCGCTGATCCTGCTCTTCGAGGTCGCGGGGTTCCTGCTTTCGTTCAAGTACCTGGCGCTGGCGGACGCGCACGCCATCGCCTCGGCCGCGCCGCTGTTCGTCACGGCGCTGGCCTGGCCGCTGTTGGGCGAACGCGTCGGCCCGGTGCGCTGGGGCGCGGTGCTGGTCGGCTTTGCGGGCGTGCTGATCATCATCCGGCCCGGCGCCGGGGTGTTCGGCTGGGCGGCGCTGATCCCGCTGGTCACGGCGCTGACCTTCGCGCTCTACCAGATCACGACGCGCCTGCTCAGCCGCGTCGATTCGCCGGCCGCGTCGATGTTCTACATGGGCGTCGTCGGTTTCGTGCTGCTGACCGCCGTGGCGCCTTTCGTCTGGACGCCGCCCAGCGCCGCCGACTGGGCGCTGCTGCTGCTGATCGGCACCCTGGGCTGCGCCGCGCACTGGTTCCTGATCCTGGCGCTGCAGGCGGCGCCGGCGGCGATCATCCAGCCGTTCAACTACACGCTGATCCCGTGGGCGGTGCTGGTCGGCTTCGTGCTGTTCGGCGACCTGCCGGACGGCTGGACGATCGCCGGCGCGGCGCTTGTCGCGGCGAGCGGCCTGTTCATCCTCGCGCGCGAGCGGCGACTTCAGGCCGTATCGTCAGGCTCGTAGGTCAGCAGGTCGCCGGGCTGGCAGTCGAGCGCCGCGCAGATACGCTTGAGGGTTTCAAAGCGCACGCCCTTGACCTTGCCCGAGCGCAGCAGCGACAGGTTCTGCTCGCTCATGCCGATCTCGGCCGCCAGCGCCTTGCCCCGCATCTTGCGCCGGGCCAGCGCGACGTCGAGCGTGACGACGATCGCCATCGTCAGAAGATCTGCCGGTTCTCGTCGGCGATCGCCGCGGCGTCGCGCAGCACCCAGGCGATGGTCAACAGCAGTACGCCGACGACGACGAACAGCAGGTCGTCGCTGGAGAGCGAGAGGCTGACCATGCGCTCGCCCGGCGGCGCGTCGCGCGACAGCCAGGCCGTCGTCAGCCCCTCGCCGGCGATCCGGGCGACCGGCAGCACCAGCACGGCGATGGCGAAACGCTGCAACAGCACTGCGGCCCGCGCATCCAGTATGTCGCCGCGCCGGAAGCGGCGGAACAGCGCCGCCAGGCTGACGAGGCCCCAGACCGCGACGCCGGCGGCGATGAGAGAGAGCGCGAAGCCGCCGGCGCGGTCGACGAACGAGAGGTCGGCGACGAGCGCCCGTGGCACCGGCAGCCGCGGCAGCCGCTCGATATTGAGCCAGACCAGCGCCATGATAGCGGGTGTCGCGACGGCCAGCGCCGTGCAAACGACGGTCATGACGGCCGCCACGCGGCTAATCCGCCGAACCCGGCCGGCGTCGAGGAGCGAGGAGGTCGAATCGGTCATGAATTCATGTATAACATTAATTTCTTCATGAAAAGGGCGAATATCGGCTTCTGCCGCCCGGCAACCTCAAAAACCGCGGAGAGCGCAGAGGAGCGCAGAGAACCGCAGAGGAAATCGTCGCGGGCGGCGACAGCCGGCCTCTCCGCGGCCCTCTGCGCTTCTCCGCGTTCCATGCGGTTTTCTTGGGTTCCGCGGGCTCAAGTCCCGCGCCCGGGCGCCTAATGGACCGTGGCGTCCTGGGTCAGGCGGCGGCTGAGCTCGCTGGCGAAGCGGCCGTCGTCGTCGCGGTCGGCGAGGAACAGCTCCACCGTGCGCTGGATCGCCCGGCGGTCGAGGGCGACGTAGCCCTGCGGCGCAGCGACCGTGGCGGCCGGCGCGAAGCCGGCCTCGTCGAGACCTTCGAGCGCGGCCCGCGCCGCGTCGATCAGGCGCGGGTCGATTTGCGCCCTGAGATCGCGGATCTGGCGCAGCAGCTGGGTGCGCAGATCGTCCCCACCTTTGGTGGAGGGGCTGGCCGGGCGGGCAATTATGCGGCGGCGTCGGGTCATGGCGTGGGCGGGAGACTACCTCGTCTCGCCGCAAATCAGGTTAAGAAACGACCGCAATCGACCGGGATTCGATGGAAATCCCTGTTACGTGCCGCTACTCCAGCGGCCCCGCCGCCAGATTCGCCAGCGGGTAGTCGACCAGCTCGTGCAGCATCTCGACGAGGCCCCGGGCGGCGTGTTCGACGACGGCCTGACCCCGCGCGGCGTCGGCGTCGAGCGCGTTGCCGGCGGCGCCGGCCGGGTGCAGGTCCTGGGCCTGCCAGCCGGCATTGACCGGGCCGATCAGGTTCAGGTGCTTGTACCGCTCGTCGAGCCCCGCCAGCTTGGGCGTGAAGTCCTGTGCCTTGTCGGTGCGCACCAGGTCCGGCGCCAGGTACATCATCATCGAGGTCTCGACCGAGCCGGCGTGGATGCCCCAGCGCCGCTCCGCCGCCGGGAACAGGTCCTCGGGAATGCCGAAGGCCGGCCAGTTGCAGGTGACGACGAACATGTCCAGCCGCACGCGCAGGTCGCGGGCGACGATCTGCATGACCTGGGGCTGGCCGCCATGGCTGTTGAAGAGCAGGAGCTTGCGCACGCCGGCGCGGTTGACCCCCTCGCCGATCTCGGTCCACAGCCGCCGGAGAGTCTCCGAGGAGAGCGTCAGCGTGCCGGGAAAGGCGATGTGCTCGTTCGACTTGCCGACCGACTGCATGGGCAGCACGGTCACCGGCAGGTCGTCGGGCATCAACTCGACGGCGTGCCGGACGACGCCCTGGTTGATGCAGGCGTCGACCCAGACCGGCAGGTGCGGGCCGTGCTGTTCGATCGCGCCGACCGGCAGGATCGCGACGGTGCGCTCGGGGTCGAGGCCGTCGAAGTCCTCGGTCGTCATTTCGTGCCAGTAGCGGGCCAGCTTCGCCATCCGAGCCTCTCCTAGGATATTCTCCAGATCGTGCCCGACGCGCCCGCCGCTGTCGACGGCCAGACCGGAGACCCGCATGATCCGCAAGTTTACCCCCGCGACGATGACGCCGCCGGCCGCCAACTACAGCCACGTCGCCGAGGTGCCGGCCGGCGCGCGCACGGTGTTTCTGGCGGGCCAGGTCGGCATCGCCGCCGACGGATCGATCCCGGAAGACGCGGGCGAGCAGAGCGCGCTGGCGTTCGACAACGTCGTCGCCGGGCTCGCCGCCTGCGACATGACCATGGCCGACGCGGTGCGCGTCAGCGTCTACCTGACCGACCTGGCCCACCGCGGGCCCTACATGGCGGTGCGCGACCGCTACGTCACCGACCCGCCGCCGGCCTCCACGCTCCTGATCGTCGCCGGCCTCGCCAACCCGGCGCTCAAGGTCGAGGTCGAGGTGATCGCCGCGAAGGTGGATTAAGGGCGCGCGGGACATAGTGTCGCGGTGACCGGATCGCTCTATCTGACCCCGTGACGACGTGTATATTAGGGTAACCTTATGCACGAGAATTTCGGGAGACGCAGCATGGTCCGAAGCGCAGTGGTTCTCAGCCTCGCCGGTCTCGTCCTCGCCGCCCCGGCGGGGGCGTGGTGGGACGAGCGCGGCCGCGTCGACTACGACGGCATCGTCCGCGCCGAGCTGGCGAAAGCCTCGATCGAGGACGCCGACGTGACCTCGGTGGCGATCGAGCCCTACAACGACGAGCGGCGCGAAGCGCGTGTGACCACGCGGGTCGACGGCTGGGTCCGCCTCGCCTCGTGCGAGCGCGGCGCGCTGGTCGTCTCCATGGCCCCCGACGGCCGCGTCATCGACGTCTTCACCCGCGGCGGCTGCAACGTGGCAGGGGTTTCGGGGTACTAGCTCAACCCGCGTACAACCCCGGCCGTTCCATCGCGCGCACCTCCTGCGGCGTCCCAGCTTCGACCGAGCGCACGGCGGCGTCGGCGATGGCGAGGGACATGTAGCCGTCCCAGGCGCTAGGGCCGGTCGGCGCGCCGGCGTGCAGTGCCCGCACCCAATCCTGCACCTCCAGCATATAGGCGTCGGCGAAGCGCACCAGCCAGTCGGGCGCCACGGCGTGCGCCAGGTCGCCGGCCTTGCGCAGGGCGGGCGACGACAAACCGGCGGTGCGGGCCACGCCGGCCTCGCCCGCGATCTCCACCGTCACTTCGTAGCCGTAACCGGAGTCGGAGTTGACCTCGACCGTGCCCACCGCGCCGTCGGTAAAGCTCAGGTGGACGAGGAGCAGCCGGCAGGTCTCCGGACGCTCGGCGACGGAGCGCACGTGGCTGGCGTAGACACTGACGATCTCCTGGCCCATCAGCCAGCGCGCCGAGTGGAAGTCGTGCACGGCGGAGTTGGTGATCGCGTCCGTCACCGTGCGCGGTTCGTGGAAGCGCGTGTTGACGTGGCCGCTGTGGAACATCAGCGGCCGGCCGATCTCGCCGCGCCCGATCAGGTCCTTGAGATCGACATGAGCCGGGTCGTAGACGCGCATGAAGCCGACCTGGACGAGGCGTCGGCCCGCCGCGGTCTCGGCCTGAACGACACGCGCGGCGTCGGCCAGGCTGGTCGCCAGCGGCTTCTCGCACAGCACCGGTTTGCCCGCCTCGACCCAGGCGATGGCGAGGTCCGCGTGGGTCGGGTCGGGCGAGGCGATCACTACCGCGTCGACGTCGGCCGCCGCGATCAGGGCGTCGGCGTCGGTGTAGGTCACGGCACCGCCGCAGTCGGCCGCCACCGCGCCCGCGTGCGCCGCGTCCAGATCCATGATCGCCGCGACGCGGGCCCCGGCCGACTGCGCCAGGTTGCGCGCGTGGCGCCCGCCCATGCCGCCGGTGCCGATCACGCCGACGCCGAGTGTCTCCGCCATGCCGCCCTCCCCCGCCTTGGTTTTGGCGCACGCTAGCACAGGGTGCGCGGGGAGCGCGCCGGCGCGCCCTTGACCGGCTCGCCCGGCGCCGGCATCGTGCGGTCGCCCGTGCCCAGCCGCATGAGGACCGTGGATGACTGCCGTCGCCACCGCCGACCGGGCTGGCGGAGAGCGCGCGGCACGGTAGCCCTCTCGCCCCGGCCGCCGCCCGGGCAGTCACCGTCCGACAGCGTCTCGATCCAGCCCCGCGCCCGACCGCGGCCCCGCCGTGTGCGCCGCGCGTCCTAAAACCGTGCGCCGACCGGCGCCGCCGCTGACTTGAGACCCATGACGCCTGACGCTCCCGACTTGGCCGACTTCGGCTGGACGCCTTACTGGCAGGCCCAACTGGATCCCGAAGACCTGGCGATCCTGCAGCCGGTCCGGGTCATGGCCGTGCATCGCGGCGGCCTCGCCGTGGCAGGGCCCGGCATCGACCGCCGCATCCCGTCGTTCAGCGACGCCCCCGACGACGCCGAGGCCAGCGCCACGGTAGGCGACTGGCTGCTGCTGGACCGCGCCACGGGCCGGGCGGTGCGCCGGCTGGCGCGCAACAGCCTGTTCAAGCGCCGCGCCCCGGGCACGTCGCGCGACGTGCAGTTGATCGCCGCCAACGTGGACACGCTGTTCGTCGTGTCGTCCTGCAACCAGGACTTCAACGTGGCGCGCCTGGAGCGCTACCTGGCGCTGGCGCGCGACGCGGGGGCGACGCCGGTGGTCGTGCTGACCAAGGCCGACCTCAGCGACGCGCCCGGCGACTACGCGGCGCGCGCCGGCCGGCTGTTGCCCGGCCTGCTGGTGGAGGCCGTGGACGCGCGCGATGCGGCGAGCATGGCGTGCCTCGCGGCCTGGTGCGGGCCGGGCCAGACGGTGGCGCTGCTCGGCTCGTCGGGCGTCGGCAAGTCGACCCTGGTGAACACCCTCATCGGCGCCGACCTTCAGGCGACGCGGGCTATCCGGGCCGACGACGACAAGGGCCGGCACACCACGTCCGCCCGGTCGCTGCATCGGCTGCCGGCGGGTGGCTGGCTGCTCGACACGCCGGGCATGCGTGAATTGCAGCTCACCGGCGTGCAAGCCGGTCTCGACGACGTGTTCGCCGACGTCGCGGCGCTGGCCGGGCAGTGCCGGTTCGCGGACTGCCGCCACGGGACGGAGCCCGGATGCGCCGTGCAGGCGGCGATCGCCGGCGGCAAACTCGATCCCGCCCGCCTGGCGCGCCAGCGCAAGCTCGTGGCCGAGGACGCCCGCAATACCGAGAGCCTGGCCGAGCGCCGCGCCCGCGGCCGTGCCTTCGCCCGGATGGCCCGCGGCGTCATGCGCGACAAACGACGGCGTGAGGACGGTTGAGGCGTCCCCGACGGTGGCGGCGCGCTACGGCACCTCAGCGCCCGCGCGGGCGGCTCACTGGCGGGCGGCGGCGGCGCCGGTGGCGGGGTTCGCCTGCCGGTCGGCGCGGAAACGGTCGACCAGCGTGTCCACGGCGGCCTTTACGTGGTCGTCCTCCGAGGTGTTGCGGCCGATACCGGGCGGCCAGACCTTGGCGCGCATGTTGGTGCTGAACGCGCTGCGGGCGTACAGGCTGGTGCGCAGCGAGCCCAGCTGGTCGAGGGCGGCGCGCAGGTCCGGCCGGTCTTCCGCGATGTCCGCGCTGGTGATCGTCGTGACGAAGTTCATCTCGATGCGGTAGGTGCAGTAGGCGCCGCCCTCGCCCCAGATCATGGCGTCGACGTTGAGCACCAGTTCGGCATCGGCTTCCCGCGTCTCGACGACACCCTCCCGCGCCATCTGCCCGGCCAGATATCGCTCGAAGGTCGCGGCGTAGGGCAGGTCGCACGCCCGCGCGGTGTCCGAGATGTTCACGACGATCCTGTCGTAGCCGAACAGCTCCGGCGCCACGTTCCCCGCCTGCGCCCACGCGGCGGTTGGCAGCGCGACCGCGGCGAGGAGCGCGACCGCTATGGCGATACCTGTGAGGCAACCAGGGTCACGATGCATGTCGGCAATGGTAGCGCGCTGTGCTGCAAGGAAAAGCCTGATGGCTTGAGGAGATGCCCTGGCCTGCGGTATTCGGCAGCGTACCGCATAGGTACTCGCAGGACGTCCTCGGACGCGCTTCCCAGATTGTCGGCGCGGCTTCCGTGCGCACCCAAAGGCGGCCTACGGCCGGGTTCGGCGCGGCCCGGCTACTATTGCACCGTCTCCTCAGCCATATTCAGGAGCAGGTCGCCGGTTTCGCTGATGTGAACGAATAGTCGCAGGCGTTCGGCGACGAGGCGGTCGCGCTGCTCCGCATGTGCTCGCAGACGGATGTGTAGGCTCGGCGTTGCGACGCCAGTCGCGGCGGCGGGTGTTGCCATGAATGCGGACGCCGACTCGAGCATCTTCCAGGTCACGGCGCAGATCCGCTGTTCGAGCGGCACGAGCTTGCGATAGCTGTCCGCAACTTCGAGGAAGAGCGGCAGCGCCCGTCGCTGCTGTTCATTCTCCGGCGGCCCCTCGCGGAGTATCCGATGGAACTCTTCGGCACGTTCTGAGGCCTCCTCCAGTGGCTCCGTACAACGCGCTCCCAACCCGCGGGCAACGTGGACAGTCGCCATGGCGCGCAGAGGTTTCCGATCGAGAACGAGTTCGCCGGCGTCGAGCAGCATCTTCTCGGTGCGCGCCGAATGAACGCGTGAGAGCTCCAACCCTCGATCCGCAAGGATGCCGATGTTGGGCAGGATCATCGCTTCAAGGACCTGAGCTTCGGCTTCAAGCAACGCCGCATTGAGCTTGCGCCACCGGGCCAACGCATTGGCCTGATGCGGCGTCGAACCGAAATGGCCGGAGGCCAGAAGTGATTCGTAATTATCGATAGCTTGCTCCAAGAGGCTGGGAATGCGACGCAGGGCCTCAACGCCCGCGCGGGCGACGTCAGTCGCCGTCTCTCTCTTGAAGTCAAACTCGACGTCAGCGAGCTCGTCGAGCGGCGCGGCAAGCTCGACGAGACCCCGACGCCCGTGGACAAGGCGGTTGCGCACCTGCGAGTCAACGGCGCTCTGCGTTAGTTCGCCCCAGGCGAGCTTGTCGAGCCGTGCCGATGCTTCGACAAGCAGCAGCTTTAGCCTCATCTCGCTGACGAAGATCGGGTCCATAACCAGGACGACGTCCTGCATCGCGAGTATCTCCATCAGGTCGAGTGCCGCCTTGCGTCCGTCCTGCCAGAGGGCGATGAGGGCCTCCGTCGCCTCCAGGGCCTCTGCCAGTTGTCGACGTCGATCGTTGGCGAGCTGTGCGAGGCTTTCCTCCTGGCGCCAGAGTGGTGACGATTCCGGCGTGGCCCCGGTGGCTTCGTTGTCGGCCTCGTCGATCGCTCCGGCAACGAAGGTGCAGATGAGACGCTCGGCGTCGATCGCGCGCCGGATGGTCGCCTCCATATGCTCTGCGGCGTCGATGACCGCCGCGCCGTGTTCGGTTTCCGAGGTTACGTTCTCGAATCCGGCGAACGTCGCCGCAATTGCGGCAGCCGCGGTGTCGAGCGCGGCCGTGCAGCCACTGACGCCTTGACGGGCGTCCGCAAGCCCGTTCACGACGGTTCCAGGCTCGCCAAGGGTCACTCCAGCATGAGCCTTGGCAAGCGCCAACCGTGCTGCCGTTGAAGCGATCATCGAGGCTGTCAGATGTCGGATCCCGCTCTTCGGGCCGCCCGCAATGTCCGAGGCCTTCAGCATTGCGAGTTCGGTCTCAAGCGGTGCGCCGCGCAGCGCGTTCATCGCGGCCGCGGCGCCCGCCGGCAGCGGGGCGTCGCCAAAAATAACGGCGGCGATGTTCGTGGCCAGCGTATCGATGCTCGACCGCAAGTCGGCCTGGCCGCTGCGCAGCAGTCGGCGCAGCTCCAGCACGACCTCCGCCGCGTCGACGGTTTCGACGACGGGTGTGTCCGGGTCGAGGCTGCTGATCTGCTCGTCGACGTCCTCCCAGATCTCTCGCAAGTCCCGGAGGGCGTTCTGCAAATCAGGCTCGACATCGCCCAGCGTTAGTTCGCCTGTGAGATGGCGATCGATGAGCAGCCCGGCTTCTGCGAGCCGGCGTCGTATGAGCCCTTGCGCGGCTGTTATCTCTCCGAGCGTGTTGGCGTAGGCCTGAACCGCCACGGCGTCGGCCGGCGGCAACGCCGCCGCCCGGGCCGCACGCTCGCCTGTGCCGGCCGTGAGTGCGACAGCCGCCAACACAAATGCGGCCAGCCAGCGGTCGAGGACGGTACGCGGTCGCATCCCCCTCGTTTCGCCAAGCATTGCCGACATCGAAGTCCCTCCCCGAAGCGCCGGCTCCGCGACAACCAGGGGCCGCACGGCGCTGTCTTCGGCGATTCATGATTGCCGTCGTGCGGCATAGAGAACATAATAGCAACTATCGGCGCGTTGTCGACTCTGCCGATGGCCGGCACCGTCCCCGACACAAGCGCCGGAACGGGTTCCCTGTATTGGCGTCGATCCGTGAGGGAACTGGTGAGCGCGGCAGGACTCGAACCTGCGACCCGCTGATTAAAAGTCAGCTGCTCTACCACCTGAGCTACGCGCCCAGCGCATCGCGGCGACTCCGCCGCGCCGGTGCGCGGCACCATATGGGAGCGCGTCGCGGCGGGTCAATGGCACCGCCGCGCGGGCGCCGGGTGCGCGTGGCGGGGCGCTCGCGGCGCCGCCGCCCGGGGGCTTGCCAACGTATGCCGCGTGTACACCGCATTTTGTGACTACTATTAGCAAATGTGTTGTTGGCGCCCCAACAATTGCGTTGCATCTTCAGGCGTGGCGATTTCACCGCCACGCACCCTGGATCACGCCTGGAGAGTCTCTTGCCCCTCAACGACAAGCGCGGCGTTGCCGTCACCACCGACAACCGCGCGGCGCTGGAGCGCTACGAGACCGCGGTCGAGTTGCTGCTGGGCTACTTCGTCGACCCGTTGGCCGAGATCGACGCGGCGCTCGCCGAAGACCCGGGGTTCGCCATGGGGCACTGCTTCCGCGGCGGGCTGATGGCGGTCGCCGCCGAGCGCGCGTCGGAGCCCGAGTTGCGCCGCAGCCTCGCGGCGGCCGAGCGCCTGGCCGGCGGCGCCAACGACCGCGAGCGCGGCCACATCGCGGCGCTGCGCGCCTGGGCCGACGGCGACCTGGCCGGGGCCGCACGGCACTGGAACGCCGTCCTGACCGGACACCCGCGCGACGTCTTCGCGCTGCAGATGGCCCACATGTCCGACTTCTACCTGGGCCAGTCGCGGCTGCTGCGCGACCGCATCGCGGCCGTGCTGCCGGCCTGGGACGAGGCCGTGCCCGGCTTCAACTTCGTGCTGGGCATGCACGCCTTCGGCCTCGAGGAGATGGGGGAGTACGGCCGCGCCGAGGCGACCGGCCGCCGCGCCATCGAGCTCGAGCCGCGCGACCCCTGGGCGGCGCACGCGGTCGCCCACGTCATGGAGATGCAGGGGCGCCTGGAGGATGGCGTCGACTGGCTGACCGGCCGCGCCGAGAGTTGGGGCCGCGCCTGCATGTTCGCCTATCACAACTGGTGGCACGTGGCGCTGTATCATCTTGAGTTCGGCGACGCCGGGCGCGTCCTGGAGCTTTACGACACGCGCATCCGGCCGCGACCGTCGCGCGCCGCGCTGGAGACCATCGACGCCACGTCGCTCTTGTGGCGCCTCACCCTGCGCGGCATCGACGTCGGCAACCGCTGGCGCGAGCTTGCCGACACCTGGGAGGCGCTCGACGAGGACGCCTACTACGCCTTCAACGACATCCACGCGACGATGGCCTTCGTCGCCGACGACCGCCCGGCCGCCGTGACGCGGACCATCGTGGCGCTGGAGCGCCGCGCCGCCGAGCAGGGCGCGAACGCCGATATCTCCCGCGACGTCGGCCTGCCCGTGGCGCGCGCGCTCGAGGCCTTCGGCGCCGGCGACTACGCGACCGCGGTGGAGCTGCTGCGGCCCGCGCGGCACATCGCCTACCGTTGCGGCGGCAGCCACGCCCAGCGCGACATCCTGGGCCTGACGGCGATCGAGGCGGCGTTGCGCGGCGGCCACGGGCGCGCCGCCCGCACGCTGGCCGCCGAGCGCACCGAACTGAAGCCCCGCAGCCCGGCCAACCGGCTGCTCAGCGCGCGCGCGGGCGCTGTCGCCGCGTAGTTGTGACGGGCGTCACTTCGCCGACGCTCGGTTCCTTCTACCTACGCCGCCGCCGTCAATCCCGGCTACACTCCTGCCCACAACCCGACGTGGAAGGACCGGTGCCATGGCCCTGACCGACGCGCGCGGCGTCGCGCACACCACCGACAACCGACCGGCGTTCGAGCGCTTCGAGCGCGCCGTGGCGCTCTTGCTCGGCTACTACCTCGACCCGCTGGAGGAGATCGACGCGGCGATCGCCGAGGACCCGGATTTCGTCATGGCGCACTGCTTCCGCGCCGGCATGATGGCGGTGGCGACCGAACGCGCCGCCGAGCCGGAGCTGAAAGCCAGTCTCGCCAGGGCCGAGGCGCTGGCCGACCGCGCCGACGAACGCGAGCGCGGCCATATCGCCGCCCTGCACGCCTGGGCCGACGGCGACTTCGCCGGCGCCAACGCGCGCTGGGGGGCGGTATTGATCGACCACCCGCACGACATCGTGGCACTGCAGCTGGCGCATCTGGGCGACTTCTACCTGGGCCAGTCGAGCCTGCTGCGCGACCGCGTCGCCCGCCTGCTGCCGGACTGGAGCGAGGACATCCCCGGCTTCGGCTACGTGCTGGGCATGCACGCCTTCGGGCTCGAGGAGATGGGCGACTACGGACGCGCCGAAGCGAGCGGCCGGCGGGCGCTGGAACTCAACCCGCACGACCCCTGGGCGGTGCACGCCGTCGCCCACGTCATGGAGATGCAGGGGCGGCTCGACGACGGCGTCACCTGGATGACGTCGCGCGCCGACGACTGGGCGCCCGAAAACATGTTCGCCTATCACAACTGGTGGCACCTGGCGCTCTATCACCTGGACCTGGGCCAGACCGAGCGCGTGCTGGAGCTCTACGACACACGGATCCACCCCGGCACGACCGACGTGGCCCTGGAACTCCTCGACGCCTCGTCGCTGTTGTGGCGCCTGGCGCTGCGCGGCGTCGACGTCGGCGCGCGCTGGGGCGATCTCGCCGACACCTGGGAGCGGCTCGATGAGCGCGCCTACTACGCCTTCAACGACGTGCACGCGATGATGAGCTTCGTCGGCGCCGGGCGGAGCGGCGCCGCGGCGAAGGCGACCGACAGCCTGGAGCGCGCCGCCGCCGAGGGCGGCACCAACGCCATGATGGCGCGCGACGTCGGCCTGCCGGTGGCCCGGGCGCTGCAGGCCTTCGGCGCGGGCGACTTCGCGACGGCGGTGACCCTGCTGATGCCGGTGCGCCAGATCGCCCACCGGTTCGGCGGCAGCCACGCCCAGCGCGACATCCTCAGCCTGACGCTGATCGAGGCGGCGCTGCGCGACGGCCAGGGCCGCCTCGCCCGGGCGCTGGTGGCGGAGCGCACGGACCTGAAGCCCACCGTGCCGTTCAACTGGTCATTGGCCGCGCGCGCCTGGGACTTGGCCGGCGACAAGGCAGGGGCGGAGGACGCGCGGCGGCGGTTGGCGGCCGTGGCGCATTAAGGTGCGCTCAAGGCAAGTTCTTCGCCGCCGCCATCCCACTCAAGCCCTCATGCTGAGTTAGGTCGAAGCACGAGGGCGGGCCTTACATGGCACGGGCCTCGCCCTTCGACAGGCTCAGGGTGAGGCCCTTGGTTTTAGCGGTAGCGTCGTCACCGAGCCGGTCGTCGCTGCCGACTTGCTCAAGCCCTCATGCTGAGCCCGTCGAAGCACGAGGGCGTCGCACCAAGGCATGGCCTCGCCGTTCGACCTTGCTCAGGGTGAGGCCCTTGGGATTGGCCCGGGCTGCCGGCGCTAGTCCACGTCGGCGGCGACCTTCATGGTGACGATCTTGTCCGGGTCGTCGACGATGCCGGAGTTGTCGGTGCCCTTCTTGATGCCGTCGACGTGCTCCATGCCGTCGGTCACCTGGCCCCACACGGTGTACTGGCCGTCGAGCCAGGTCGAGGTCGCAAAGACGATGAAGAACTGGCTGTCGCCGCTGTCCGGGCTCTGCGCCCGCGCCATCGAGACGGTGCCGCGCACGTGCGGCTCCGGCGAGAACTCGGCCTTCAGCTTCTGGCCGGAGCCGCCGGTGCCGGTGCCGGTCGGGTCGCCGGTCTGCGCCATGAATCCGTCGATCACGCGGTGAAAGACGACGCCGTCATAGAAGCCCTCGCGCGTCAGCTCCTTGATGCGGGCGACGTGGTTGGGCGCGAGATCGGGGCGCAGCACGATGGTCACGCGGCCCGAGTCGAGTTCGAGATAGAGCGTGTTCTCCGGGTCCAAGGCAACGGCTCCTTTGGTTAGTCCAGCCACCAGGACGGCCAAGAGGAGACCGCGCAGCAGAAGGAGGGTTCGACGCATGGATTCGCTCGTTCGGTTCTTGGAGGGTGGGTTCAGTCGTCGGCCGCGGCGGCGCCGGGGGTGATGGGCCCGTGGCCGTAGCGCTGGACGATGTGGCGCGCCACGTTGGCCGAGACGAAGCTGGAGATGTCGCCACCCAGGCGCGCGATCTCCTTGACGAACCGCGAGGAGATGAACTGGTGGCGCTCGGAGGCCATCAGGAACACGGTCTCCATCTGCGGATTCAGCCGCGCGTTCATGCCGGCCATCTGGAACTCGTACTCGAAGTCGGAGACGGCGCGCAGGCCGCGCACGATGCAGCAGGCCCCGACCTCGGTCGCGAAGTCCATCAGCAGATTGTCGAAGGGCCGCACCTCGATGCGCCCGGCGGCGCCGCCGTCGAACTGCGCGACCTCCTCCTGCATCAGCGCGACGCGCTCATCCAGCGTGAACAGCGGTCCCTTGCCGGCGTTGACGGCGACCGCGACAATCAGGTGGTCGACGACGTGCACGGCGCGCCGGACCATGTCGACATGGCCGTTGGTGACCGGATCGAAGGTGCCGGGATAGACGCCGATGCGCGGGTTCGGGGTCATGGGTTGTCCGCGTCCTCCGACTCGGTGTCGCCCGCCTCAACCTCGTCGTCGGCGTCTTCGCTGAGCCGCGTGACCGAGACGACGCGCTCGTCCTCCCCGATGCGGAAGACCGTGACGCCCCGCGTCGCGCGCCCGGCGATGCGGATCTCTTCGACGCGGGTGCGGATCGTCTGGCCCGCGTCCGTCACCAGGATCAGCTCGTCGTCGTCCTGCACCGGGAACGAGGCGACGACCGTGTTGTCGCGGGTGCGGCCCAGGTCGATATTTGCAATCCCCTGCCCGCCGCGGCCGCGCACGGTGTATTCGTAGGCCGAGCTGCGCTTGCCGAAGCCGTTGGCGGCGATGGTCAGGATCATCTGGTCGCCCGCGTGCAGCTCCGCATAGCGCGCGTCGTCGAGCACGACCTCCGTCACGGCCGCCTCCTCCCCCGCGATCTCCTCATCCTCGTCGGCGCGTTCGGCGCGGCGGCGCTTCAGGTAGGCGTCGCGCTCCTCGACCCCGAACTCGACGTGGTTGAGGATCGACATGGAGATGACCTGTTCGCCGGCCGCCATCTTGATGCCGCGCACGCCGGTCGAGGTGCGGCCGGAGAACACGCGCACGTCGCTGACCGGGAAGCGGATGCATTTGCCGCGCGCCGCGGCCAGCAGCACGTTGTCGTCCTGGTCGCAGGTGGCGACGCCGATCAGCCGGTCGCCCTCGTCGAGCTTCATGGCGATCTTGCCGTTGGCCTTGACGCTGACGAAGTCGCTCAGCTTGTTGCGCCGCACGTTGCCGCTGGCGGTCGCGAACATGACGTCCAGCTCGGTCCAGCTGTCCTCGTCCTCCGGCATGGGCATCAGCGTCGTCACGGTCTCGCCGTCGGCCAACGGCAGGAGGTTGACCAGCGCCTTGCCGCGCGCCTGCGGCGTGCCCAGCGGCAGGCGGTAGACCTTCATCCTGTAGGCCATGCCGCGGGAGGAGAAGAACAGCACCGGCGTGTGCGTGTTGACGACGTGCACGCCGGTGACGAAGTCCTCCTCGCGCGTCGCCATGCCGGCGCGGCCCTTGCCGCCGCGGCGCTGCGCCCGGTAGGTCGACAGCGGCACGCGCTTGACGTAGCCGCCATGGGTGACGGTGACGACCATGTCCTCGCGCGGGATCAGGTCCTCGACGTCCTGCTCGAACTCGGCCTCTTCGATCTCGGTGCGGCGTTCGTCGGCGAACTGCTCGCGGACGGCGTCGAGCTCGTCGAGCATCACGGAGGTCAGCCGCTCGCGGCTGCGCAGGATCTCCAGGTAGGCGGCGATCTGCTCGACGATCTCGCGCAGGTCCTGGGCGATCTTGTCGCGCTCGAGGCCGGTCAGGCGGTGCAGGCGCAGCTCCAGGATCGCCTTCGCCTGGTCGTCGGAGAGGCGATACGTCCCGTCCTCGGCGACGCCGCGGCCGGGCTCGTCGACCAAGGCGATCAGCGGCGCCACGTCGCCCGCCGGCCAGGGCCTGGCGACCAGTTCGGCCCGCGCCGTCTGTGGGTCGGGCGCGGCGCGGATCAGCGCGATCACCGGGTCCAGATTGAGGACGGCGATGGATAGGCCGACCAGGATGTGCGCCCGCTCGCGCGCCTTCGCCAGCTCGAACTTGGTGCGCCGGGTGATCACCTCCTCGCGGAAGGCGACGAAGGCGGCGATCATCTGCTTGACGTTGAACTGCTCCGGCCGGCCGCCGTTCAGCGCCACCATGTTGATGCCGAAGGAGGTCTGCAGCGGCGTGAAGCGGAACAGCTGGGCCAGCACGACCTCGGCCATGGCGTCGCGCCTGAGCTCGACCACGACGCGCACGCCGTGGCGGTCGGACTCGTCGCGGATGTCGGCGATGCCCTCGATGGTCTTGTCGTTGGCGACCTCGGCGATGCGCTGCAGCATGCGCGACTTGTTGACCTGGAAGGGGATCTCGGTAACGACGATGACGTCGCGCCCGTCGCGCCCGGTCTCCATATGGGTGCGCGCGCGCACCGCGACCGAGCCGCGTCCCAGGTGCAGCGCCGCGCGGATGCCGGCGGTGCCCAGGATGATGCCGCCGGTCGGGAAATCGGGCCCTTGCAGGCCGCCCTCGATCAGCTCGTCGACCGTGACCGCGGGGTTGTCGATATAGGCGCGGCAGGCGTCGATCACCTCGCCCAGGTTGTGCGGCGGGATATTGGTCGCCATGCCGACGGCGATGCCGCCGGCGCCGTTGACCAAGAGGTTCGGGTACTGCGCCGGCAGCACCTTCGGCTCGTTGCCGGACTCGTCGTAGTTCGGCTGGAAGTCGACGGTGTCCTTGTCGTGGTCGTCGAGCAGCGCCGAGGCGGCGCGGGCCAGCCGCGCCTCGGTGTAGCGCATGGCCGCCGGCGGGTCGCCGTCCATCGAGCCGAAATTGCCCTGGCCGTCGACCAGCATGGGGCGCATGGAGAAGTCCTGCGCCATGCGCACCATGGCGTCGTAGATCGCCGTGTCGCCGTGCGGGTGGTACTTGCCCATGACGTCGCCGACGATGCGGGCCGACTTGCGGTAGGGGCGGTTGTAGTCGTAGCCGCCCTCCTTCATGGCGTAGAGGATGCGGCGGTGGACGGGCTTCAGGCCGTCGCGCACGTCGGGCAGCGCGCGGCTGACGATGACGCTCATGGCGTAGTCGAGGTAGGAGCGGCGCATCTCCTCCTCGATGGTCACCGGGGCGATGTCGAAACCCGGTGCGGCGCCCGTCGTGTCGCTGGTCAAAACCGTTCCAGATCAGGTACTTGAGAGAAAGCCCGGAGACGCGGCATGGGCCCGCGAATCGTTGGTGCTGCAACGCAAAAACATAGCCCGGATCAAGGCACTGGACAAGGTTGGCGGGGGCTGAGGCGGGGTGGTCGGATCAAACTGCCGAACGCGCCCCCATGCGCCTAAAGCCCCGCGCAGAGCGCCTTGATCTCGTCCGACGGGCTATCGCCTGACAGCGCCACGGCACACCGCTCCTTGGTTCGGACACGCGCCCGGTCTGCCTCCGCCGCGATGATGGCTGTGCGCTCGCGGATCTTCTCGATCTGGTGGTCCGGCTGCTGCTCGGCCACGGCGATGATGCGGTCCAGGCCTCGCTCGTCGCAGTACTGGCCCAGCGGAGAGATGAACTTGGCGCGGGCGGCGCGCGCCGCCGCAAGGGACTGCGATGCCTCCGCCAACTCCCCGCGGAGCTTCTCGATCTCCCCGTCGGCGTCGTCCAGGTCCGCGTTGTAGCCGACGAGATCGCGCCGGATCTCGGCGAGGTCGCTATTGAGCGTCAACCGCGCCGGGTCGTCCGCGCCGAGGTCCTGGAGCTGGGCCTCGCCGGCCGCCAGCTGGCCCTCCTGATCGGCGATCTCGTCGCGGATCTTGCCGCGTTCGATGATCTGCCGGTCCAGCAAAAAGGCCGCGTCGTCAACCGCGCCGCGGGTGCGTGCCGCAGCCTCGGACGCCTGTTGGAAGTCGGCCACGGCTGCCGGCGTGACGTTGCCCTCGGGGTCGCGCGGCAGGAACAGCATGTTGGTCGCGGAGACGCAGGCGTCGATCAGCGTGCCCAGATCGTCGTCCTCGAGGAACTGCAACTGCAACTCGACCAGCTGCCCGGCCGCGATCTCGCCGCGGCCTTCGCGGTCGATGGCGCCCGGCAGGCCCAGGGCGGAGGCCAGCGCGCTCGACCCCGCGCCGGTCATCTCCAGCGCCAGCATCGCGCTCGTCTTGTTGGCAAGGTCCTGATAGGCCTTCAGCAGTTCCGTTCGGGCGGTTGCGATCGCCTCGGCGTTTGGGGGATCCGCCTGCTCGAGTATGTCCAGCTCGTCGCGCCGTTGCTTCACCGCATCCGCAGCCAGCTTGACGTTTTCCCTGGCCTTCAGGAGTTCCGCCGACTCTGAGCCACCGCCGGCCGAAGCGGCGCTGCTTAGCGCGGCCAGGTTCCGACCGAACGCCCCCGATGCCATCTCGGCCATCAGCAGCGTTACCATCTTGCGGTCGAGCCGGCTGAGCCTGAGCGTGTAGGTCGTCGCCGACACCGCGCCGTTGGCGTAGGACTGGCAGAGCGACGACAGCTCGTCGCGCAGCAACTGGATCGTCGCCAAGCGCTCGCCCAACTGCGCCAGGCTGGCCGCCGAAGAGTAACCCAAGGCCCCACTACCGCCGCCCTGGCCTTCCACCGAAACGCTGAGCGACGCGTCGAACGCCTGCGACATGACCTGTGAGACGTCGGGGCTCGGCTCGCTGCACACGACGCGACTGGGTTCGATCTGGCCCAGCACGGGCGAGGTATTTACCACACCAGTGTTGGTCACGACGCGCTGCTTGGCGTCGGTAACGACAGAGTCGCCGTCGTCCACGCTGAACTTGCGAAAGATCGAACTGTAGTTCTCGCTGCAGCCGGCCAGCGCCAGCACCCCGGCCAGGCCGGCCGCGAGCATCCATGTCTGTCGCATGGCGTCCCCCTGGTCGCCTGTGCTAGGCGACTCCCATGGGAGTCTGCGGCGTCTAACCCAATGTGGCCAGCGCTTTTTCGCGCACCCTCAGGTGGGCGACTGTGCCGGGCGCACGACCAGCGTGATGCCGTCGGCGCCGGTCACCTCGACCTCGCCGCCGGCCGGCAGATCTTGGCCGTCCTCGGTCTTCGCGTTCCACCAGGTGTCGTCGATGCGCACGCGGCCGCGGCCGCCCTGGAGCGGCTCGTCGAGCGCGACCCGGCGGCCGACATAGCGCTGGCCGCGCACGTTGAGCTTGGGGTGGTCGGTGCGGCCCGGGTGCTTGCGGCCCCACGCCGCCCAGGCGAGCGAGCTCGCCACCGCCAGCACGGCGAACAACAGCAGCTGGTAGCGCCAGTCGACGTCGGGCTCGATCAGCAGCACGACGCCGAGGACGAAGGCCGAGGCGGCCGGCCACAGCATCAGCGTCGAGGGTACGAACACCTCGATCGCCACCAACGCCACGGCCAGCGCCCACCAGTGCCAGAACTCGACATCCCACAGCCAGGCGACGAACTCATCCATGGTTCTGCTCGCTCCCGTTCCGATCGCGGCTCAGCTGCTCGGCGACCAGGGGCCGGACGCACCGGCCGGGCCCGGCAGGCTGCCGCCCGACCGCGGCGAGCCGTTGCCGCCGGACTCCGGCGCGCCACCGGCCGGACCCGTCGGCCCGTCATGGCCGCGGAAGACCTCCTTGGCCAACTCCGCGATGCCGCCCAGGCTGCCGATGACGTTGGTGGCCTCGACCGGGAACAGGATCACGCGCTGGTTCGGCGCCGACGCCAGCTTTTCGATGGCGCCGACATAGCTCTGGGCGACGAAGTAGTTGACGGCGTTGAGGTCGCCGGCGGCGATCGCCGCGGAGACCGATTCCGTCGCCTTGGCCTCGGCCAGGGCCTCGCGCTCGCGCGCCTCGGCGTCGCGGTAGGCGGCCTCGCGGCGGCCCTCGGCTTCCAGGATGGCGGCCTGCTTCTGGCCTTCCGCGCGCAGGATCGCCGCCTGCTTCGAGCCTTCGGCGGAGAGGATCTCCGCGCGCTTCTCGCGCTCGGCCTTCATCTGCTGCGCCATGGCGGCGACCAGGTCCTGCGGCGGCGCCAGATCCTTGATCTCCACGCGCGTCACCTTGACGCCCCAGGGGTTGGTCGCATTGTCGATCACGCGCAGCAGGCGGTCGTTGATGTCGTCGCGCTTGGACAGCACGTCGTCGAGCGACATCGAACCGATCACCGAGCGGATGTTGGTCATCGACAGGTTGGTGATGGCGCGTTCCAGGTCGCGCACCTCATAGGCGGCGGCCGGGGCGTCGACCACTTGATAAAACGCCACCGCGTCGGCGGTGATGGTGGCGTTGTCCAGGGAAATGACGTCCTGCGCCGGCACGTCGAGCACGGTCTCGCGCAGCGACAGCCGGAAGCCGACGCGGTCGACGAACGGCACGATGAGGTGCAGGCCCGGGCGCAGCGTGCGCGTGTAGCGGCCGAAGCGTTCGACGGTCCATTCGGACGCCTGCGGCACCTGCTTGACGCCGGACCAGATGACGATCGCCGCGAACACGACGATGGCGATGACGAACGTCAGAAATGCGCTCGGTGCGTAGACCTCCATGGAATTCCCCTCCGGACGGCTCCAGGGTCGCCGGGGAGCCGTCTCAACATGCGGTTCAGCGATCTGGCGGGGGCACCACGTGCACGTCAAGCGTTCGATCCGTGCCTGTCTCCGGCCTCCGCGCCAGCAGTGGACGAAATGCCGTCAGCCGGTAAGTCTCGTACAAGAGAAAATCGGCCAGTATCGATATCAATGTAGTTATTCTGTGAGAATATTTCAATAGAAATCTGTCTATTTCCAACTTATCCGTGTATCATATCACTATGCGTTTGATTTCTCTGGCCATAATTCGACCATAATCGAGAACAAGCTGCGAACTTGTGAAGTTAGACTTTAGTATCAGAGATTATGACTTGACAAATTTATCAAGGTATTTGAATATTACTAAAGGCCGTGGGCGCAGTCTATGCACGGCACGGCCTTTCCGCGTCCGCGTGGACCGGGCGCCGCGGTGGCGGCGCGCCCGGATCGAGTGCCAGTGCGGCTACGCCGACGCGCCCGGGCGCCTCCGAGTCGGGGACGCCGGCAGTGAGGTGGCAGTAAGGGGTGCGCCGGGTTGGCGGCGCGGCGCCCTAGAACGGGATCTCGTCGTTCAGGTCGGCGCCCATGGGGGCCGCCGCGGGCTCCGGCTGGCGCTGGCCGCCGCCACTCGACGCCTGGTAGTCCCCGCGGTCGTAGCCGCCGCCCCCGGCGCTCTCGCGGCTGTCGAGGATCTGCAGCACGCCGCGGAAGCGGCGCAGCACGACCTCGGTCGAATAGCGCTCCTGCCCCGACTGGTCGGTCCATTTGCGGGTCTGCAGCTCGCCCTCCAGGTAGACCTTGCGGCCCTTGCTTAGAAATCGCTCGGCGACGTCGATGAGCTGCTGGTCGAAGATCACCACGCGGTGCCACTCGGTGCGCTCCTGCTGCTCGCCGGTGTTGCGGTCCTTCCAGCGGTCCGACGTGGCGACACTGAGGTTGCACACCCGGTCCCCCGACTGCATCGAGCGCACCTCCGGATCGCGGCCCAGATTGCCGACCAGGATGACCTTGTTGACGCTGCCTGACATAACTCTCGCTCCTGAGAAAAAGACCGCCGTTCGCGGGTTCGCCCGGCTCGCCCGGCGCGGCGCCACACTCGCACAGAGGCTCGGGCGGTTCCAAGCACGGGCCGGGGCCAGTTGCCCCCGTTGTCCCGAATCGATCCACAAGGTATTCTTGTTTTGTTCGCACATCAAGAGGCCGGCGCCCGGCCCATAACCACCCTCGCCCACTGGCATTTGGCGGCCCGCGACACCATGGTAAGACATTGGCCACGCTTGGCCTCCCCTGACCGGTAGCGACATGCTCGACAAGATCAGCGTCCGCGGCGCGCGGGAGCACAACCTGCGCAATATCGACGTCGAGATGCCGCGCAACAGCCTGGTGGTGATCACCGGCTTGAGCGGCTCCGGCAAGTCGTCGCTGGCGTTCGACACGATCTACGCCGAGGGCCAGCGGCGCTATGTCGAGAGCCTGTCGGCCTACGCGCGCCAGTTCCTGGAGCTGATGCAGAAGCCGGACGTCGACGCCATCGAAGGGCTGAGCCCGGCCATCTCCATCGAGCAGAAGACGACCAGCCGCAACCCGCGCTCGACCGTCGGCACGGTGACCGAGATCTACGACTACCTGCGCCTGCTGTTCGCCCGTGTCGGCGTGCCGTTCTCGCCGGCGACGGGCCTGCCGATCGAGAGCCAGACGGTGTCGCAGATGGTCGACCGGGTGATGGCGATGGAGGACGGCACCCGCCTCTACCTGCTGGCGCCGATCATCCGCGGGCGCAAGGGCGAGTACCGCAAGGAACTGGCGGAGCTGCAGAAACGCGGCTTCCAGCGGGTGAAGATCGACGGGGAAACCTACGAGATCGACGACGCGCCGGCGCTCGACAAGAAGCGCAAGCACGACATCGCCGTCGTCGTCGACCGCGTCGTCGTGCGCAAGGGCCTGGAGACCCGCCTCGCCGACAGCCTGGAGACGGCGCTGGAGCTCGCCGACGGCCTCGCCATCGCCGAGGACGCCGACAGCGGCGCGGAAACAGTCTTCTCCGCGAAGTTCGCCTGCCCGGTCTCCGGCTTCACGATCGAGGAGATCGAGCCGCGGCTGTTCTCCTTCAACAACCCGTTCGGCGCCTGCCCGTCCTGCGACGGCCTGGGCACTAAGGTCACCATCGACCCGGAACTGGTGGTCCCCGACGAAGCGAAGTCCGTGCGCGACGGCGCGGTGGCGCCCTGGGCCAACTCGACCAGCCAGTACTACATGCAGACGCTGGACAGCCTGGCCCGCCACTACCGGTTTTCGACGGCGCACCCCTGGGGCGACCTGCCGGAGGAGGCGCGCGACGCCGTGCTCTATGGCTCCGGCTCGGAGCCCGTGACCATGCGCTACGACGACGGCCTGAGGACGTACGAGACCAAGAAGCCGTTCGAGGGCGTGGTGCGCAACCTGGAACGGCGCTGGCGCGAGACCGACAGTTCCTGGGTGCGCGAGGAGATCGGCAAGTACCAGACGACCACCCAGTGCGAGGCCTGCGAGGGTGCGCGCCTCAAGCCCGAAGCGCTGGCGGTCAAGATCGCCGGGCGCCAGATCTCGGAGACCTGCACCCTGTCCATCGCCGCGGCGCGCAACTGGTTCGAGGCGCTGCCCGAGAAGCTGACGCCGAAGCAGCAGGAGATCGCCGACCGCATCCTGCGCGAGATCAACGAACGGCTGGGGTTCCTGAACGACGTCGGGCTCGAGTACCTGACCCTCGACCGCGCCGCCGGCACCCTGTCGGGCGGCGAGAGCCAAAGGATCAGGCTGGCCTCGCAGATCGGTTCGGGGCTCACCGGCGTGCTCTACGTGCTCGACGAGCCGTCGATCGGCCTGCACCAGCGCGACAACGCGCGCCTCCTGGAGACGCTCAAGCGGCTGCGCGACCTCGGCAACACGGTGATCGTCGTCGAACACGACGAGGAGGCGATCCGCGCCGCCGACCACCTGATCGACATGGGACCGCTTGCCGGCGTGCACGGCGGCCAGGTGATCGCCTCGGACGTGCCGGACGTCGTGCTGCGCACGCCCGACAGCCTGACCGCCCAGTACCTGACCGGCCTGCGCCAGATCCCGGTGCCGGCCAAGCGCCGCAAGGGCCACCGCCGGCAGAGTCTCAGGCTGGCCGGCGCCACCGCCAACAACCTGCAGGACGTGACGGCGGAGATCCCGCTGGGCACCTTCGTCTGCGTCACCGGCGTCTCGGGCAGCGGCAAGTCGTCGCTGATCATCGACACGCTCTACGAGGCGGCGGCAAAGCAGCTGCACAACGCGCGCAGCCACCCGGGGCCCTACACCGGGCTCGACGGGCTCGACCACCTGGACAAGGTGATCGACATCGACCAGTCGCCCATCGGCCGCACGCCGCGCTCGAACCCGGCGACTTACACCGGCGCCTTCACGCCGATCCGCGACTGGTTCGCCGGCCTGCCCGAGGCCAAGACCCGCGGCTACCGGCCCGGGCGCTTCTCCTTCAACGTCAAGGGCGGCCGCTGCGAGGCCTGCCAGGGCGACGGCGTCCTCAAGATCGAGATGCACTTCCTGCCCGACGTCTACGTGCAGTGCGACGTCTGCAAGGGCCGGCGCTACAACCGCGAGACCCTGGAGATCCTCTACCGCGACCGCTCGATCGCCGACGTGCTGGCGCTGACGGTCGACGAGGCGGCGGAGTTCTTCAAGGCGGTGCCGTCGATCCGCGACAAGATGGAGACGCTGCAGCGCGTCGGCCTGGGCTACATCCAGGTCGGCCAGGCGGCGACGACGCTCAGTGGCGGCGAGGCCCAGCGCGTCAAGCTGTCCAAGGAGCTGAGCCGCCGCGCCACGGGACGCACGCTCTACATCCTCGACGAGCCAACCACAGGGCTGCACTTCGAGGACGTGCGCAAGCTGTTGGAGGTGCTGCACGCGCTGGTCGAGCAGGGCAACACCGTGGTGGTGATCGAGCACAATCTGGAGGTCATCAAGACCGCCGACTGGATCCTCGACCTCGGCCCCGAGGGCGGCAACGGCGGCGGCCGCATCGTCGCCCGCGGCACGCCGGAAGAGGTCGCCAAGACGCCGGAGAGCTACACCGGCCAGTACCTGGCGTCCCATCTCCCCGGCGCCAAGAAGACGCGCCCGGCAAGGCGCGCTTGACCATGGACTCGGTCCTGGACCGGCCGAGCGTCACCGATGCCGAGCTGCGCGCCTGGCTGGAAGGGCCGGCGTGGCAGATGGAGGACCCGCGCGAGCTGGTAGACCGGTGGATCCGGCTGCTCCTCGACGCCGGTGTACCGCTGCTGCGCACCAACATCGCGATCGGCACATTGCACCCGGAGTTGATCGGCTTCGGATACGTGTGGACCCGCGAGGGCGGCACGACGGAAGAGCAGTCCGGCAGCCGCGAGGTGTTCCTGACCGGCGGGTACGAGGAGAGCCCCTACAAGCTGATCATGGAGGACGGCATGCGGTGCATTCGCCGCCGGCTGGATCGCGACGGCCCCGACGATTTCGGCATCCTGCCCGACTTGCGCGCCATGGGCGCCACCGACTACGTGGTGCTGGCGGAGCCCATCCGCCACATCACCGGCGTCATCGGCACCTGGGCGAGCGACCAGCCCGACGGTTTGGCGCCGGCGCAGATCAACCTGCTGTCGCACGCCTTCACCTGGCTGCGCCGACTGCTGGAGCCGATCGCCCTCACCCGACTGTCGATCAACCTGCTCGACACCTATGTCGGCCCGCGCGCCGGCGAGCGCATCCTGATGGGCGAGATCCTGCGCGGCAGCGGCGAGAGCCAGGATGCGGTGATCTGGTTCAGCGACCTGCGCGGCTTCACGCGCCTCTCCGACGACCTGCCGCGTGACACGCTGATCGCGCTCTTGAACGCCCATTTCGACGCCTTCGCCCAGCCGATCCAGGCCGCCGGCGGCGAGATTCTCAAGTTCATGGGCGACGGGGTCTTGGCGATGTTTCCGACTGACGGACCGGCGGGTGTCGCCGGCGCCGGCCTGGCGGCGGTCGCGGCCGCCGACGGCGCCATCGCCAACATGGCCGACCTCAACGCGGCGCGCGGCGAGACCGGTGACCCGCCGCTCGGCTTTGCCATCGCGCTGCATCTGGGCGAGGTCAGCTTCGGCAATGTCGGCGCCTCGAACCGGCTCGACTTCACCGCCATCGGCCCCGCCGTCAACATCGTGCACCGCATCGAGCGCCTGGCCGTCGAGCTGTCCGCCCCGGTGCTGGTCAGTGCCAGTGTCGCGCATCATCTGGGCGACCGCGCCGAGAGCCGTGGCCGGCACGAGTTGCGTGGCCACGCCTCGCTCGAGGAGGTGTTCGCCCTCACCGACCGGTGACGCTATATCAGGGGACATGAACGAGGCTGCACGCCACGCCGCCACGCCGGCGGGAACGACGGACGGCGCCGCCTTCAGGGCCTGGCTCGACGGCCCCGCCTGGAACGTCGGCGACGTCCGCGCGCTCGTCGACGCCTGGAACCAAGGCCTCGTCGCCTTGGGCGTACCGCTGCTGCGCAGCAACATCGCGCTGGGCACGCTGCACCCGGAGTTCCTCGGCATTGGCTTCGTGTGGACGCG
>Ga0049108_10000086_pt1 | contig 41826 bp, 33 predicted proteins | sample WorMetilPIANOSA2_FD_60020 | JGI IMG/M metagenome (GOLD analysis project Ga0049108, IMG submission 60020) | Marine gutless worms symbiont microbial communities from Max Planck institute for Marine Microbiology, Germany - Olavius ilvae PIANOSA.2 | ecosystem: Host-associated > Annelida > Digestive... | reverse complement strand
ACACGCGCAGCGTGCGCGCGGTGCCCGGACTCGCGCCCGGCAGCGGCAGGGTTTCGACCCGGCGGGACATGGCGCGGGACATGGCGGCGGCGACGGTGACCAGCGCCCCAATCCGAGTCAAGCGGCGCCTCCGCATGGCAGCCGTGCGGCGCTTCCGGGTGCGACCGACTCCGGGCCCCTGCGTGCTATAAATCGCCCGAACATGAGCGATCCTTTCGACCTCAGCGATCCGGCCCCCGCGCCGCCCGCACCGCCGCCGCGCGCGTCGGCCGAGGCGCCGTATCTGGCCGGCCTCAACCCGGTGCAGCGCCAGGCCGTCGACGCGCTGGACGGGCCGGTGCTGGTGCTGGCCGGCGCCGGCACGGGCAAGACCCGCGTCCTGACCACGCGTCTGGCGCACCTGCTGTTTCTCGGCAGGGCGCGGCCGTGGGAGGTGCTGGCGGTCACCTTCACCAACAAGGCGGCGCGCGAGATGCGCGAGCGCGTCGGCGCCATGCTGGGCGGCCCGGCCGAGGCGATCTGGCTCGGCACGTTTCACGCGCTGGCCGCGCGCATCCTGCGCAAGCGCGCCGAGCTGGTCGGTCTGCATTCGAATTTCACGATCCTCGACGACGACGACCAGCAGCGCCTGGTCAAGCAGCTGCTGGCGGCGCACGAGATCGACGACAAGCGCTGGCCGGCGCGGCTGCTGCACGGCGTCATCCAGCGCTGGAAGGACCGCGGCCTGACGCCGGAGCGCGTGACCGCGGCGGAGGCCGGCGACCTGGCCGGCGGCCGCCTGCTGGAGCTCTACGCCGACTATCAGGAGCGCCTGCGCACGCTGAATGCCTGCGATTTCGGCGACCTGCTGCTGCACAACCTGACCCTGTTCCAGCAGCACGCCGACGTGCTGGCCGACTACCAGCGCCAGTTTCGCTACATCCTGGTCGACGAGTATCAGGACACCAACGTCGCCCAGTATCTGTGGTTGAGGCTCTTGGCGCAGGGCCACAAGAACATCGCCTGCGTCGGCGACGACGACCAGTCGATCTACGCCTGGCGCGGCGCCGAGGTCGGCAACATCCTCAAGTTCGAGCACGACTTTCCGGGCGCCAAGGTCATCCGCCTGGAGCAGAACTACCGCTCCACCGGCCACATCCTGGGCGCCGCGGCGGGCCTGATCGCCAACAACGACGGCCGTTTGGGCAAGACGCTGTGGACCGCCGACGACCTGGGCGACACCGTCACCGTGCGCGGCGTCTGGGACGCCGAGGAGGAGGCGCGGGTGATCGGCGACCGGGTCGAGGACCTGCAGCGCAGGGGCAAGAAGCTGGCCGAGATGGCCGTCCTCGTACGCGCCAGTTTCCAGATGCGCGAGCTGGAGGAGCGCTTCCTAACGCTGGGCATCCCCTACCGCGTGATCGGCGGCCCGCGCTTCTACGAGCGCCTGGAGCTGCGCGACGCCATCGCATATCTGCGCGTGATCCAGTCGCCCGACGACGACCTGGCCTTCGAGCGCATCGTCAACAAGCCTAAGCGCGGCCTGGGCGACGCGTCGTTGCGCGTGCTGCACGAGGCGGCGCGGCTGGGCCGCACCTCGCTCTACGCTGCGGCGCGTGCGGTGGTGTCGACGGACGAGCTGAAACCGCGGGCGCGGCGCACGTTGGGCGCGCTGCTCGCCGACTTCGACCGCTGGCGGGTCCTGCGCGAGACGGTGCCCCACACGGAGCTGGCTGAGACCGTGCTCGACGAGTCCGGCTACACCGCGATGTGGCAGGCCGACAAGTCGCCGGAGGCGCCGGGGCGGCTGGAGAACCTCAAGGAGCTGATCGTCGGCATGGCCGAGTTCGAGAACCTGGGCGGCTTCCTCGAGCACGTCAGCCTGGTGATGGAGAACGTCGAGCGCGCCCAGGGCGACATGGTCAGCATCATGACCCTGCACGGCGCCAAGGGGTTGGAATTCGACACCGTCTTCCTGCCGGGCTGGGAAGAAGGGCTGTTCCCGCACCAGCGCAACATGGACGAGAACGGCCTGAAGGGCCTGGAGGAGGAGCGGCGCCTCGCTTATGTCGGCCTGACGCGCGCCAAGCGCCGCGCCCATGTGCTGTTCGCCGCCAACCGCCGCATGCACGGCTCGTGGATCAGCGCCATCCCCAGCCGCTTTGTCGACGAGCTGCCGCAGGACCACGTCGAGGTGCAGGCCGACAGCGGCCTCTATGGCGGCTATGGCGGCAGCCGCCAGGGTCACGGCGGCGCCTTCGCCGACGCCACCAGCCCGGCTTACGGCGCCGCCTTCGAGCGCATGCGCTTCGCCCAGCGCCGCGGCATGCCGGGACCGGGCGACCCGATGACGATAGAAGCGACGGCGCAGGTGATCGATCATTCGACCGCGCCGGCCGGCGGCTATGCCGCGGGCGACCGCGTGTTTCACCAGAAGTTCGGCTACGGCGCGATCGCCGCGGTCGACGGCAACAAGCTGGAGATCGCGTTCGACAAGGCGGGGACGAAGAAGGTGCTGGACAGCTTCATTATTCCGGCCGACCTGGCGGGCTGAGCATGGGCGCGCTCTCCGGCCGGGACTACGGCGTGGCGGTCGGCATCGCCACGATCTGTGCTGCGACCATGTATCTCGGTTACGGCATCGCCCTGCCGAGCTTGATGGCCTGGTTCCCGCTCGCCGAGAAGCCGCTCAGCCTGCCGGCAGTCCAGACGTTGCTGCTTATGCGCGCTGCGGCGCTGTTCGCCGGCGGCGTTGCCTTATGGCTGGTCTGGCGCGCCTGCGTGACGGCGGAACCGCCGCGTAGCGCAATCCTGCCCGGGGCAATCTGGGTCGCCACACTGGCCGTGGAGGCCACGTGGCACATCGCCTTTCACGTGCTGCGCCGGTTCGACTTGGCGCTGTGGCTGTCGGTGGCGGAGTTCGTCCTGGCGATCGTGCTGTGGCGAGTGTTCAGGCGTTACAGCAAGGTCGCCGGCGGCCTCATGCTGTTGATCCTGCTTTGGGTGCTCTACACGCTCAGGGAGTCGCACCGGTTCTGGCAGCTCAACCCGGTGCTGTGAGCCGCGCGGCGACGCGGACCCCTGGGTTTCCTCGGTTCGGCCCGGCGCCATGAGCGGCGGTGCCGGCTGGAAGCTGACCTGCTTCGCGCCTGAGGCGGCGCTGCCGGCGCTCGAAGCCGCGCTCGAGCCGTTGAGCGCGGCAATCGCGACGTTCCCAGCGGATGCGGGCCCGTGGCGGCTGGACGCCTTCGGCGGCGGCCTGCCCGACGAGGCCGCGCTCAACGCCGCGCTGGCCCGCGGTGCCGCGACGGCCGGTGTACCGGCGCCGGACGCCAATGTCGTCTGGCTGCCGGAGATCGACTGGCTGGCAGCCAACCGGGCCAGTTTCGCGCCGCTGAGGGTCGGCCGGTATTTCATCCATGACTCGGACTACGCGGGGGTGGTGCCGCCAGGCGCGGTCGGCCTCAGGATCGACGCGGCGACGGCGTTCGGCTCCGGCGACCACGCGACGACCGCGGGCTGCCTGCTGGCGCTCGACGCGCTGGCGCGACGCCGGCGGCCGGCGCGCGTGCTCGACCTGGGCTGCGGCAGCGGCATCTTGGCGCTGGCCGCGGCACGCACCTGCCACGCCCGCGTCACCGCCGTCGACGTCGATCCCGAAGCCGCGCGCGTGACCGCCCGCAACGCGCGCCTGAACGGCGTCGCGCGCTTCGTGACGGCGCTGGCCGGCGACGGCTACCGCGACGCCCGCGTCGCGCGGGGCGGGCCCTACGACCTGATCCTGGCCAACATCCTGGCGCGGCCGCTGGCGGCGATGGCGCCGTCGTGCGCCCGGGCGCTGGCCCCGGGCGGGCACGCGGTGCGGTCGGGGCTGCTGGTCGGGCAGGAGGCGCAGGTCCTGGCGCCGCACCGGGTGGCCGGTCTCAGGCTGGTGCGGCGCTGGCGCCGCGACGGCTGGAGCACGCTGGTCGTGGCGGCCCCTTGAAACGAAGAGCCCCCGCGCCGCGGGAGGCGGCGGCGCGGGGGCGCGACGCGGCCGTCAGGGAGGAGGAGACGGCCGTATCGGGGACCGTTACGCGGCGTTCGCCGCCACGGCCGGCTGCGCCGCGTCGGCGTTGGCGGCGCTGCGCAGGGCGACGGCGTTGGCCGCGGCCTCCGGGATCTCGAACGGCGCGAGGCCGATGTCCTCGAGTTCCCGCAGGCTCAGCGCCTTCAGCCGGCGCACGGTGGCGACGCGCGAGCGGCGCGCCTCGATCGCCTCGGCCAAGCTGGCGAGCCGCCGGGCGACCCACAACGTGGCGCGGTCGAGCGCCGACGGCCCGGGCAGCGCGCGCAGCGCGCTGTCCTCGGCGACGGCCTGTGCCGCCAGGTCCGCGATCGCGCCGCGGCCGATGCCCAGGTCATCGAGCTCGCGGTCGCCGAGGCCCTCGAGCTCGTCGATGACCGAGCGGACGCGCCGGTCGTGGACACGCGCGGCGGCGATGGTGGTGAGGCGGCATCCGAGCCAGCCGATCACGCTGGCAGGCCCGGCGAAGGGTCGAACGTAAGCCTGCATCTCTCTTATCCTCTGCATGGGGACGGCGTCCCCGGGGTTGCAACGTCGGTGGGCGATCCTCGGCCGTCGTCGCGTCAACGGACGGCGCGCGGCCGGTTTTCGTTGGCGCTCGTGGCGGCAGCCATGGCGGAGTTCGGCGCGGTCCGTGGCACGAAGGCCTGGACCGCCAACGCCGTCGCCCGCTGCGCGGTGAGCATGGTCGCGACCCGCCGGGCGAGGGCGTCGACGTCGTCCGCCAGGCGGCGCAGCGCGCTGGCGGCGGCCACGACGCCGCGGCCGATGGCCTGTTCCACCAGGCGCAACTGGTCGGCGGCGGGCGTGTAGGTCAATGTCGTCATCGTCTCTGTCCCGTGTGGGGGCCGATCCGGCACGGGCGGCGGTCGAGCGCCTGTCGCACCGGTGACAGGCGGCATAGTTAGCTGCGTCTCGGGGGAAGTTCAGTGCCTATTGTGCAGCGCAGCAATGCGATATTCGCAAGGCTGATTCGGCCCCAATTTGCACGCAGCTTGCAGGGTCACGGGCCATCTGCGCGCAAAGAACTTGCCGCGTTGTCAATAAATTACAGCCGAAACGGCAGTATTACTGTCATAATGGGCAAGCGCCGGTCGGATATTATGCAATGCAACAAGAAACGGCGGCCCGGGTGACCGGACCGCCGTTTCAGCCAGCGTCGATCTGGCGTGCCTAGGCCGCGTGGCGGTCCTGCGCCGAGCCGTCGGCGTTGGCCGCGCTCAGGGCGATCGCCGCGATGTCGCCGCGGGCGATGCCGATGTCGGTCAGCGTGCGGTCGTCAAGGCCCTGCAGCTCGCGCTCGGCGGCCTGGCGGCGCTGGCGCGCCGCGAACCAGGCGCCGACCTGTACCGCGAGGCGCGCCAGCAGGGCGCCGATGGCGCGGCCGCTGGCGGCCAGACACGCGGCCATGTAGCGGTCCCGGGCTGCCCGGACGCGATGCTCGTAGTCGACGGGATCGCGAGCCGCATTGGCGCGGTCAAACTCCCAGGCGTCGGTGTGAAGGGTCGCCATGTCTCAAGTCCTCTGCGTAGCGGGTTTTTCGGTGCGCCTTGGTCGCCCCCGGGGCGCCGGCGCGCATGGTATGACAGAGACTTAAGCGGATTGGCCGGGTGGCGGAGCGCGCTTTTTGCATTGCAGCATTCCCGCCGCCGCATGACGCGGGCGAGGCGCCGGGACCCGTGTACGGCCTGGCACCTTGCCACGGTGCGGGGCGCCGCCTAGCTTTGGCCGCATGCAGCCGCCCCCCAAGTCGACGTCATCCGAATCGACGCCGCCCCCCGACCTCGCCGACCTGCTCGCCGCCGCCGGCAGCCGGTTCGACCCGGTCGAGGTGGCGGAGTTGATCCGCGGCGTCATGGCGGCGCCGGCGGCGCGCGACCCGCAGGCGTGGATGCACCTCGTCGCACCGAAGCTGCCCCCCGAGTTGCGCGCCGGTCTCGCGGCCTATCGCGCGACCCTCGAGGGCATCGCCGCGCCGCCGCCGCCGACCCCCGCCGAACGCCTGGCGGCGCTGCGGGCCGAACTCGCCGCACGGGGTCTCGACGGCTTCGTCGTGCCGCACGGCGACGAGCATCAGGGCGAATACGTGCCGCCGCGCGCCGACCGGCTGACCTGGCTGACCGGCTTCACGGGCTCCGCCGGCGCCGCGGTCGCACTGGCGGAGGACGCGGCGATCTTCGTCGACGGCCGCTACACTCTGCAGGTGCGGCAGCAGGTCGACCCGGCGCTCTACGCGCCCCACCACCTTGTCGAGGAGCCGCCGTCGAAGTGGCTGGCGGGCCAGGTCGCCGAGGGCCAGCGCATCGGCTACGACCCGTGGCTGCACAGCACCCAGGCCACCGAGACGCTGGCGCGGGCGCTGGAGGCCAAGGGCGCGACGCTGGTGCCATGCGACGACAATCCGGTCGACACCATCTGGGCCCAGCAGCCGCCGCCGCCGCTGGCGCCCATTGTCGCCCACGACATCGCTTATGCCGGACGCGCCTCGGCCGACAAGCGCACCGAGCTGGCCGACGCGCTGGGCGCCGACGGCGTCGCCGCCGCGGTACTGACCCAGCCGGACGCGATCGCCTGGCTGCTGAACGTGCGCGGCGGCGACGTGCCGTGCACGCCGCTGCCGCTCAGCTTCGCGCTGCTCAACCGCGACGGCACGGTCGACTGGTTCGTCGACGACCGGAAACTGTCCCCGGGCCTCTCCGAGCACCTGGGCAACGGCGTGCGCGTCGCCGCGCCGGAGGCGTTGGGGCCCGCCCTCGACGCGCTGGGGGCCGCGGGCGCCCGCGTGCGGCTCGACCCGCAGACGGCCGCGGCCTGGATCGCCCAACGCCTGACCGCCGCCGGCGCCACGCTGGACCGCGGGGCGAACCCGGTGGCGCTGCCCAAGGCCTGCAAGAACGACGTCGAGCTGGCGGGCACCCGCGCGGCGCATGCCCGCGACGGCGCGGCGCTGAGCGGCTTCCTCGCCTGGCTCGAAGCCGAAGCGCCGGGGGGCGCGGTGACGGAGCTCGACGCGGAGGCGAGACTGGCGGCGTTCCGGGATCGCGGCGCGCCCGTCGAGCTGCGCGGCTCCAGCTTCGCGACGATCTCCGGCGCCGGCCCGAACGGCGCGATCGTGCACTACCGCGTGACGGAGGAAAGCAACCGGCGGCTCGAGGCCGGCCAGCTCTACCTCGTCGACTCAGGGGCGCAGTACCTCGACGGCACCACCGACGTCACCCGCACGGTCGCGGTCGGCGCGCTGGATCCGGCGTTGGCGGCGGAGGCGCGCGACCGCTTCACCCGCGTGCTGAAGGGCCACATCGCCATCGCCACGGCGCGCTTCCCGGCCGGCACCACGGGCGCCCAGCTCGATACGCTGGCGCGCCAGTTTCTGTGGCGCGCTGGCCTCGACTACGACCACGGCACCGGCCACGGCGTCGGTAGCTATCTGAGCGTGCACGAGGGGCCGCAGCGCATCAGCAAGGCCGGCGGGCCGGTGCCGCTGAAGCCGGGCATGATCGTCTCGAACGAGCCCGGCTACTACAAGGAAGGCGCCTACGGTATCCGCATCGAGAATCTGGTGATCGTGATCGCGCTCGACGACATCGACGGCGGCGAGAGGGAGATGCTGGGCTTCGAGACGTTGACGCTGGCGCCGATCGACCTGGCGCTGGTCGAGCCGAGTCTGCTGACCGCAGAGGAGGTGGCCTGGCTCGACGCCTACCACGCGCGGGTGCGGCGCGAGATCGGGCCCCGCGTCGACGACGCCACGCGCGCCTGGCTCGAGCGCGCAACGCGACCGCTCGGTCTCGCTGCGGCCGCCGAATGAACCCCGGGGTCATGCCACGACGGCGACAGACGTGAAATACAAGGCCGACCAGATCATTACCGACGACGTCGACGCCGCGCTGCAGTCCGACGAGGGCCGCACGCTGCTGACGTTGTGGCGCGAGAAGGCGGGGGAGCGCCGGTTCCCGCGGCGCGACGACCTGGACGTGCTGGAACTGCAGCCCTGGGTCGGCCGCCTGGCGCTGGTCGACCACAACCCGAAGGACGGCTACCGTTACAGCCTCTACGGCACCGACATCGCCCGGCGCACCGGCCACGACCTGACCGGCGTCAGCCTGCGCGAGCGCGACGTCGAGATCGGCGAGCTGGTGCGCCGCCAGTACGACGCGGTGCGCGACCTGGCGGCGCCGGCGCTGGTCTTCTTCCCGGTCTTCGAGGACCTGGTCGGCCACGAGCTGCAGACCGGGGCGCTGGTCGAGAAACTGCTGCTGCCGCTGTCGCGCGGCGGCGCCGTCGTCGACTGCGTCATGATCCACTCGATCGAATTCACGCTGGACGGCGGCGACGCGGCGTAGAGCGCCGGGCCCAGGCCACGGCCTGCGCGAGGTGGCAACAGTCCCTACGCGATGCCGTCGCGGCCGGCGCCGCAGACCAGCGCCACGACCGTCTCATCGGGCTCCGGGCGGTGGCGGCCGGTCTTGAGGGCGGCGACGGCGGCGGCGCCGGCCAGCTCGGCGGCGATGCCGAATTCGAACCACAGCCACTGGGCCGCCGCGCGCATTCCCTCGTCGTGCACCAGCACGATGCGGTCGACGTGGGCGGCGATCAGGTCGTAGTTGATCGGCATGGAGCGCCGCGGCGCCAGCGTGCCGGCGGCGGTGTCGATCGCCGGCAGGGTGACCAGTTGGTGCGCCTTGAGGCTCTCATAGAGCGTCGGCGCACCGACCGGCTCGACGCCGACGATGCGGATGCCGGGCCTGAGTGCCTTGGCGGCGAGGGCGACGCCGGAAATCAGCCCACCGCCGCCGATCGCCACGACCAGGGTGTCGGTCGCCGGCGCCTGCCGCAGCAACTCCAGCGCCACCGTGCCCTGGCCGGCGATGATCGCCGGGTCGGCGAACGGGTGGACGTACGTCAGCTTGCGCTCGCGCGCCGCGGCGAGGGCCGCTGCCTGGGCCTCGTCCCACACTGCGCCCGTGACCACCACCTCGGCGTCCCAGGCGCGCAGGCGCTCGATCTTCTCGGCGGCCGTCGTCTCCGGCACGAAGACGACGGCCAGCGTGCCCGCCTGCCAGGCGGTGTAGGCGACGGCCAGGCCGTGGTTGCCGCCCGAGGCGGTGCAGACGCCGCGCGCGACCGCGGCGGCGTCCAGCGTCGCCAGCTTGTTCGAGGCGCTGCGCGCCTTGAACGAGCCCGAGACCTGCAGGTTCTCGAGCTTCAACAGCAGGCGCGCGCCATCGGCCGGCTCGCGCCAGACCGGCGTGCGCACCAGGTCGGCCTCGATCGTCGGCGTGAGGCGGACGCGGCCGGCGATGCGCCGCGCCGCCGCCTCGACGTCGGCGAGACCGACCAGCTCGCTCACGGGCCGGGTGGCGTCATTCGTGCTGCGCCGGCGTCATCAGCGACACCGTGGCGCCGGTCGGGTCCTGCACGACGCAGAAGCGGCCGATGTTGGGGATGTCGGTCGGCGGCACGAGGACGGTGCCGCCCGCGCCCGGCACCTTGGCCGCTGCGGCGTCGACGTCGTCGACGTGGACGTAGGACGACCAGTGCGGCGGCACGCCCTGCCACTGATCGCCGACCATCTTGAACATGCCGCCGGCCTGCTCGTCGCCCTGCTTCCAGATGTAGTAGGTGTCGCCAGCGCTCTCGCTGCCGCCGGCCGGCATCGGCATGGCGTCGGTATCCCAGCCGACCACCTCGGCGAAGAACTTCGCGCAGGCGTCGGGATCGGTCGTTACCAGCTCGTTCCACATGAACGTCCCGTGTCCGGGCATGCTCCCCTCCCTCCTTAGAATGTCTCGGACGGAAACTATAGCCACGGTTGCGTTAGGCGGCGCCAATCAAATCCAGCCAGGCGTCCTCGTCGATCACCTGGACGCCCAGTTCCTCCGCCTTGGTGCGCTTCGAGCCGGCGCCCGGGCCGGCGATCACCAGATCGGTCTTCTTCGACACCGAGCCGGAGACCTTGGCGCCCAGCGCCTCGGCCCGCGCCTTGGCCTCGCTGCGGGTCATGCGCTCCAGGTTGCCGGTGAAGACCAGCGTCTGGCCGGCGACCGGCGAGTCCTGCGCAGGTGCCTCGAAATTCACGACGTCGAGCTTCGCTTCGAGCGCATCGAGGACCGCGAGGTTGTGTTCCTCCGAGAAGAACCCGACGAGGTCGTCGGCGACGCTGACGCCGACCTGGTCGATGTTGCAGAGATCGGCATAGGCCTCGCCGACCAGTTCCGGCTTCTTCGTCTCCTCGCGGTTGCCGGCGCGCTCGGTCGCCGCCTGTCGCATCGCAGCGTGCCAGCCCACGACGCTGCCGTAGTGCCGCGCCAGCAGCCGGCCCGTCGCCTGGCCGACCTGGGGAATGCCCAGCGCGAAGATGAAGCGCTCCAGGGGGATCGTGCGGCGCGCCTCGATGCCCACGAGCAGATTCACCACCGACTGTTCGCCCCAGCCCTCGCGCTCGACCAGGGCGTCGCGGTGCCGGTCGAGATCGAAGATGTCCGCCGGTGTCGCGATCAGCTTGTCGGCCCAGAACGTTTCGACGTGCTTGCCGCCCAGCCCCTCGATGTCGAACGCGTCGCGACCGACGAAGTGCTTGAGGCGCTCGATCTGCTGGGAGGGGCAGGCCAGGCCGCCGGTGCAGAACGTCTTGGCCTCGCCCTCGCGGCGCACGGTGGGGGTCTTGAGCGGGCAGGGGCAGGCCTTGGGGAAAGGCCATTTCTTGCCGCGCTTCTTGTCCGTCACGACGCGCACGACCTGGGGGATGACGTCGCCGGCGCGCTGGATCACCACCGTGTCGCCGACGCGGATGTCCTTTCGGGCGATCTCGTCCTCGTTGTGCAGCGTCGCGTTGGAGACGACGACGCCGCCGACCGTCACCGGCCCGAGCCGCGCAACGGGCGTCAGCGCCCCGGTGCGGCCGACCTGGATGTCGATGGCGTTCAAGATCGTCGTCGCCTGCTCCGGCGGGAACTTGTGGGCGACAGCCCAGCGCGGCGCGCGGCTGACCGTGCCAAGCCGTATCTGCCAGTCCAGCCGGTCGACCTTGTAGACGACGCCGTCGATGTCGTAGTCGAGCGTCGCGCGCGCGGATTCGATCTCGCGATAGCGCGCCAGCGCCTCGTCGACCGTGGTGCAGCGCGCGGCCTGGGGATTGACCCTGAAGCCCCAGGCCGCCAGTTGCGCCAGCGCTTGCGCCTGGGTCTCGGCGAGAGCGCCCGAGACCTCGCCCCAGCCATAGGCAAACAGGTCCAGCGCGCGTTCGCCGGTGATCGCGGCGTCGATCTGGCGCAGCGAGCCGGCGGCGGCATTGCGCGGGTTGGCGTAGGCCTTCTTTTCGGCCGCCACCTGGCGCTCGTTCAGCGCGCGGAAATCCGACTTCTTCATGTAGACCTCGCCGCGCACCTCCAGCACGTCGGGGGCGTCGGCGGGCAGGCTCCGCGGCACGGCCGCGACTTCAAGGAGGTTGGCGGTAATGTCCTCGCCTTCGCTGCCGTCGCCGCGCGTCGCGCCCTGGACGAAAGCCCGGTTCTCATACCGCAGCGAGGCCGAGAGACCGTCGATCTTGGGCTCGGCGACGAGCGCTACCTCGTCGCCCTCGGCGAGGTTGAGGAAGCGGCGGATGCGGGCATCGAACTCGCGCACGTCGGCGTCGTCGAAGGCGTTGCCCAGCGACAGCATGGGCACCCGGTGGCGCACCTTGGCGAAGCCGGCGGCCGGCGCGGCGCCGACCTGCTGGGTCGGGCTCTCGGCCGTGCGCAGCTCAGGGAATCGTGTTTCGATGGCCTGCAGTCGCTGGAACAGCGCGTCGAAATCGGCGTCGCTGATCTCCGGTGCCGACTTCTCGTAGTACAGCACGTTGTGGCGCTGGATTTCGGCGACGAGCCATGGCGCCTCTTCCGCCGCCTGCTCGGCCGACAAGTCGGCGACGTCGAGCGCGCCGTGCGGCGACTCCGCTGCCGCCATCAGTCCGCGCCGGCCTGCATCAGCCGGTCGGCGGCGGCGCGGGCCTCGTCGGTGATGCGGGCGCCGGAGAGCATGCGGGCGATCTCCTCGCGGCGCGCGTCGCCGGCCAGCGCCGCCACGTCGGTGCGCACCAGCGCGTCCCGGCTGTGCTTGGCGACCTGCCAGTGGTGCGTGCCCAGAGCCGCGACCTGCGGGCTGTGCGTCACCACCAGCACCTGCCGGTCGCGGGCCAGGCGCGCCAGGCGCGCGCCGACGGCGGTCGCGGTGGCGCCGCCGACGCCGGCCAGCACGACCTTGAGCGCCAGCAGGAAGCGGCTCAGTTCGCCGCCGGAGGCGATGCGCGCCAAGGGGGCCGGGTCGCTGCCCGGGTTGGTGCTGACCAGGAAGGCGATGCGGTCGCGGCCCTGCGGCCCGGCGTCGTCCTCGGCGAGGGTCTCCAGGCGCGTCGCGAAGCTCGCCTTGTCGAGCTTCAGCGGCGGTAGCTCGTGGGCGACGGCGGCGTCGAGCCGGGCCGCCGCCTCCGCCCGCGCCGCGCTCAGGGCCGCCGCGGCGGCGAGGTAGCGCCGGCGCGCCGCCTCGGCGTCCCGGGCCAGGCGGTTCAACGCGTCGCCCTGGTCGCCGAGCAGGGTCAGGCGGCCGATCAGCTCGGCATGTAGTTCGGCCAACGCGTCGACCTCCACGCCGTGTTCGCGCGCCGCGGCGCGCAGCGCGAAGAGGCGTTTTTCGACGTCGTCGAGGCGGCCCTGGTCGAGGTCGAGTTCGTGCCCGGCGGCGCGCACCAGCTGGCCGGCCTCGGCGGCCTCCGCGAGCGCCCGGTCGAGCGCCGCCATGGCGGCGTCCAGCCGCCCGCCGGCGCGCTCGGCGACGCGGTCGAACTGGCGCGTGGCACGCTGCAGCGCTGCGTCGGCGCCGCCGTCGCCGTCCAGCTCGCCGGCCGCGGCGTTGAGCGCCTCCAGCACCTGCTCGGCGTGCTGCAACAGCGCCCGGGTGTCGCTCAGCGTCGCTTCCTCGCCTGGCTGCGGCGCCAGTTCGTCGAGCTCGTCGACGGCGTGGCACAGGAAGTCCTCCTCGGCGCGGGCACGGGTGAGGTCGGCTTCGGCGCCGGCCAGCGCCTCGCGCGCCCGGCGCCAGGCCTCGTAGGCGGCGGCCGTCTCCGCACCGGCCGGCGCCAGCGCGCCGAAGGCGTCGAGCGTCGCGCGGTGGGTCGCCGCGTCCAGCAGGCCCTGCTGCTCGAACTGGCCCTGGATTTCGACCAGCAGCGCGCCCAGGCGGCGCAACAGCCCGACGCTGACCGGCTGGTCGTTGACGAAGGCGCGGCTGCGGCCGTCGGCGCCGACGACGCGGCGCAGCACCAGCTCGTCGTCGGGCGCGATCTCGTGCGCGTCCAATAGGGCCGCGGCGTCGTGTTCGGGCGGGATCTCGAAGGTCGCCGTGACGCGCGCCCGCTCGGCGCCCTGGCGCAGCAGGCCGGCGTCGGCGCGGGCGCCCAGCGCCAGTCCCAGCGCATCGAGCAGGATCGACTTGCCGGCGCCGGTCTCGCCGGTCAGCACGCACAGGCCGCCGTCGAACTCCAGGTCCAGGCGGTCGATCAGCACGACATCTTGGATCGACAGGCGCCGCAGCATTGGGCAGAGGCTGCCGCGGGTCAGAACGGCCAGAGCCGGCTCAGCATGCCTTCGTCCTGCTTCTCCGACTCCACGGCGACGATCGTGCCGTCGTCGTTCTCGGTCGGTATCAGGTCGACGTCCTCTACGACCTCGTAGCTGTCCATGTACCAGTCGCTGCCGGGGTAGTTGTAGCCCAGGACCGCGGCGTTCTCCTGCGCCTCCGGGGTGACGCCCAGCGCCGAATAGGCCTCGGTCAGGCGGTGCAGCGCCTCGGGCACGTGGGTCGTCGTCTGGTACTGCTCGACGACGGTGCGGAAGCGGTTGATGGCCGCCAGGTAGTAGCCGCGCTTCAGGTAGAAGCGGCCGATCGCCATCTCCTTGCCGGCCAGATGATCGCGGGTCAGGTCCAGCTTCAGCCGCGCGTCGCGCGCGTACTTGGTGTTGGGAAAGCGGCGCTGGATGTCCTCCAGCGACTGCATGGCCAGGACGGTGATCTTCTGGTCACGGGCCACGTCGGAGATCTGCTCGTAGTAGCTCAGCGCCTTCAGGTAGTAGGCGTAGGCGACGTCGCGGTTGCCGGGGTGCAGCTCGATGAAGCGGTCCAGGGCCAGGACGGCGTCGTCGTACTCGCGCGCCTGGTAGAGCGAATAGGCCGCCATCAGTTGCGATTTGGTGGCCCAGACCGAATAGGGGTGCTGGCGCTCGACCTCCTCGAAGTACTGGACCGCGGCGTTGAGATCGCCGTCGTTCAGCGCGTCCATGCCGTTGTTGTAGAGGTCCTCGACCGGCCGCTCGACGTACTCCGGCTCCTTCTCGTTGGAGCCGCAAGCCGCCAGCACCAAGACCGCCGCGGCCAGGGCGGCCACGGTGGCGGTGCGCAGGGCGCGTCTGTGCGGCGCGGCAGGCATCGTTTCGGCGTTCACGGCTGCGACGGAATCCCGCGCTCTATATAGCATTTTCTGGCGTCGATCCCAATCCCCAGCCCGACCCCGGGGCGGCCCATAGAATGCGCCCGCCGAACGGGCCGGCGGGCGAGGCACGAAGGGAAGGGGAGGAGAGAGGCCTAGCCGTTCGAGGCCAGGGCCAGCGTGCGCTCCGGCTCGGCGGCGGGCAGGTCGACGTAGCGCCAGGCGCTGGTGTCGGCCAGCAGCGCCCGCACCACCGCGTGGTTCAGCGCGTGGCCCGAGCGCACGCCGTGGAAATGGCCGATCAGGGGGGCGCCCGCGAGGTAGAGGTCGCCGACGGCGTCCAGCACCTTGTGGCGCACGAACTCGTCGTCGTAGCGCAGGCCTTCCTCGTTCAAGACGTCGTCGCCGCGCAGCACGACCGCGTTGTCCAGGCTGCCGCCGCGGGCCAGGCCGTTGCGGCGCAGGAAGTCGACCTCGTGCTCGAAGCCGAAGGTGCGCGCGCGGGCGATCTCGCCCTTGAAGGAGCCGTTGACGAGCTGCAGGAACAGCTCCTGGCTGCCGATCGCGGGGTTGTCGAAGTCGATCTCGAAGGCGACGGAGAAGCTGTCGCCCGGCGTCAAGGTCGCGGCCGGCGCGTGGGCGCCGTTGCCGTCGCTGACCTCGACATGCTTCAGCACCTCGATGGCGCGGCGCGGCACGTCCTGGCCCAGGATGCCGGCGCACTCGATGAGGAAGACGAAGGGGGCGGCGCTGCCGTCCATCGCCGGTACCTCGGCGCTGTCCAGCTCGACGACCGCGTTGTCGATGCCGCAGCCGTTGAGGGCGGCCATGAGGTGTTCGACGGTGCCGACGGTCGTGCCCCGGCCGTCGCCCAGCACGGTGCACAGGCGGCTGTCGACGACGTTGTCGACATGGGCGCGGATTTCGACATCCGCGTCGGTGCGGCGGAAGACGATGCCGGCGCCGGGGGCCGCGGGTAGAAGGGTCATCGATACGCGCGACCCGCTGTGCAGGCCGATGCCGCTGCAACCGATCGGGTTCTTCAGCGTGCGCTGAAAGACGATGCGGTCGCTGGTGCCGCGGTGTGATGTCACCTGTTCCCCCAAAGACTGTCGGTGCCCGTTAGCGTTTGGGTCCCCGGCTGTGCCGCCCGCCCTGGTCCCCGACCTCCAAACCAGACGATGGCATTCGACGCATGATCAGGTAACAAGCTGCAGGAGTCGTCTCAAATCACTCTTTGTTTCACAATGTTACCCGGAACGCTTTGATTTCCGCGGGTTTCCGGCCGCCCGCAACAAGGGGCGGCCGGCCCGGCCGGGGATCGGATCGGCCGGGCCGGCCAGGCGCTCAGTTGGCCTGGCGCCGCAGGAACGCCGGGATCTCCAGCAAGTCGTCCGGCTCGTGCGAGCCCGCCGGCGGCTCGGCCGGGGCCAGCTCCTCCAGCGTCGCCTGGACCGAGGGTTGCACGACCATCTTAGGAGTCGGCTCGGGGGTCGGTTCCACCGCCGCGGGAGCGGCAGCCGGCGTCGGGGCCGGCGCCGGCGCGGCCGGCTTCGGCGCCGTCATGACGGGCTCGCTGCGCGCGGCCTTGGGCGCGGGCGGGGTCGTCGCGGCCGGCTGGGACGCTGCCGGGGCCTCGTCGCGGCGGCCCAGGGCGGCGCTCGTCACCTTCTGGAACAGGCTGCGGCCGCCGCGCCGGCGCTCGGGCGTCCCGCCGTTGGTCATCGCCGCGGCGGCGAACGGGTCGGCCGCCTTGGGCGCGGCGCGCTGGACCTTGGGCTCCAACGGCCGCGGCGCGATGAACGGCCGGTTCGCCGTCTCGGCACTGGGCGGCTCCGGCGCGGTCTCCGCCACCACCTCGACCATGCCCTCCGGCGTGGCGGCGACCGCCACCGCGGCATTGCCCGCCGCCATGGGCGCCGCGGCCATCACCGGCGCCGCCGCCTCGGCGACGACCGGCTCGGCGACCGGCTCGGTCATAGGCTCGGCAACGGGCTCGGGCGCGGACCCGGCCGTCTCGGCTGGCACCGCGCTGTGCGCCGTCGCCTGCACCAGGCTCAGATGCGCCGGACGCGTCATGGCCATGTCCTCCGCCTCGATCCCGGTGGCGACGATGGAGACCCGCATGACGCCCTCCATCGACTCGTCGAACGTCGAGCCGAAGATGATGTTGGCGTCGGGATCGACCTCGTCGCGGATGCGGTTGGCCGCCTCGTCGACCTCGAACAACGTCATGTCGAGCCCGCCGGTGATATTGATGAGCAGGCCCTTGGCCCCCTTCATCGAGACGTCTTCCAACAGCGGGTTCGAGATCGCCGACTCCGACGCCTCGATGGCGCGGCGCTCGCTGGAGGCCTCGCCGGTGCCCATCATTGCCTTGCCCATCTCCGCCATCACCGTGCGGATGTCGGCGAAGTCCAGGTTGATCAGGCCCGGCATGACGATCAGGTCGGTGACGCCACGCACGCCCGAATAAAGCACGTTGTCCGCCATCTTGAAGGCGTCGGCGAAGGTCGTCTTCTCGTTGGCGACGCGGAACAGGTTCTGGTTCGGGATGACGATCAGGGTGTCGACGAACTGCTGCAGCTCGGCGAGGCCCTCCTCGGCGATCCGCATGCGGTGCTGGCCCTCGAAGTGGAACGGCTTGGTCACCACGCCGACGGTCAGGATGCCCTGCTCGCGGGCGACGCGGGCGATCACGGGGCCGGCGCCGGTGCCGGTGGCGCCGCCCATGCCGGCGGCGATGAACGCCATGTGGCTGCCCTGCAGGTGGTCGGCGATGGTCTCCATCGCCTCCTCGGCGGCGGCACGGCCGATGTCGGGCCTCGCACCGGCACCCAGGCCGTGCGTGATGTTGAGGCCGAGCTGGATGCGCCGCTCGCAGTGGCTCTGGGCCAAAGACTGCGCGTCGGTGTTGGCGACGACGAAGTCGACGCCCTCCAGGTTCGACTTGATCATGTTGCTCACCGCGTTGGTGCCGGCGCCGCCGACTCCCATCACGGTGATGCGCGGCTTCAAGTCGTGTTCGCCGCCAGGGGCACTCAGGTTAAGTGTCATTGATGACCTCCGATCCCATCCTGTCTATCGCTCACGGCGTCGGCCGAAAATCCGGCCGGCACCCGGGTCCCGCTGCCAACGCGGGGCATCTGCTTGGACGCGGGGGACCCCTTACAAATGCTCACGAACCCACTGACCGACGCGGCCCGACAGGCCACTCGGCTCCACTTTCGTTTCGATCGCCGGCACCAGGCCGGGCGCGCTGGCACCGGCCAGCACGACCAGCCCGGCGGCTGTCGCGAAGGCCGGTCCCGAGACCGAGTCCGCCAGCCCGCGCACGCCCAGCGGGCGGCCGGTGCGGACCTGTTTGTCGAGGATCAGCGCCGCGATCTCGCGCACGCCCTGCAGCTGGCTGGCGCCGCCGGTCAGGACGACGCGGCGCCCGGCCAGGCGCTCGAGGCCCGAGGCCTCCAGGCGCCCGCGGACCAGCTCCAGCGTCTCTTCCAGGCGCGGCTGGATGATGCGGTTCAGCAGCGAGCGCGGCACCGGGTTGGGCGCGCCGGCGTCGTCCTCGCCGACCTGGGGCACGTCGATCGTATGGCGCTCGTCGTCGGCGGAGGCGGTGGCACAGCCGTGCAGCGTCTTGATGCGCTCGGCGACGGCGACGGGCGTCGACAGGCCGCGGGCGATGTCGTTGGTGACGTGGCCGCCGCCCACCGCCACGGCATCGGTGAACACCGCCTGGCCGCCGAAGAACACGGCGAGGCTGGTCGTGCCGGCGCCCATGTCGATCACCGTCACGCCCAGGTCCTTCTCGTCCTCGACGAGCGCGGCGACGCCGGCGGCGTAGGGATTGACCGCCAGCCCCTCGACGTCCAGGTGGCAGCGCTCGATGCAGGTGCGCAAATTGCGCACGGCGCCGCCGGCGGCGGTCACCAGGTGCATGTGCACGCCCAGGCGCTGGCCGTACATGCCGCGCGGGTCGCGGATGCCGCGATCGCCGTCGATGGCGTAGCTGACGGGCAGGGAATGGATCAACTCGCGCTCGCCATAGCCGTTGACCGCGTGGCCCTGGTCGAGCGCCCGGCGCAGATCGCCGTCGCCGACGGCGTGGCCGGCGATCGCCACCTCGACGTCGACGGTGTGCGAGGTCGGGTGGCCGGCGGCGGCGTTGACGACGACGCTGCGGATGGTCTCGCCGGCCATCTGCTCGGCGGCATGCACGGCCTGGCCGATCGAGGCCTCGGCGGCCTCCATGTCGACGACGCCGCCGGCGCGCAGGCCGCGCGAGACCTGATGTCCGATGCCGACGATGCGCGGTCGGTCGCCCTCGCGGCGGGCGATGAAGCAGCAGACCTTGGCCGTGCCCACGTCCAGCACGGCGATCGGGCCGCTGCGCACCTTATGGCCCTGTTTCGTCAAGCTCTCGCGTCCCCCAGTCTCCGGCGTCAGGTGTCCTTGCCGCCGTCCGCGGACTCGGCGTCCGTACTCAGTTGCAGGATCAGGCGGTCGGGCAGGCGCAGGTCGACCGCCACCACGTCGCGGTCGAACAGGCCGTGCTCGCGTTCCAGGTCGGCCAGGCGCAGCAGCGCGCCGGCGACGTCGCGCTCCGGCAGGCGTACGTCGATGCCGCCCGTGAGCTTCAGATTCCAGCGCCGATCGGAGACGCGCACCGCGGCCTCGACGACCTGGTCGACGCGCGGCATGGCAGCGACGAGGTCCAGGAGCGCCGCGGCCTCCGCGTTGGCGCCGGGACCGACGACGATCGGCAGATCGCTGAAGCCGGCCAGGCGGTCGCGCTGAATCACGGTGCCGTCGCGGTCGATCAGGGCCAGCTTGCCCTGGTGCTGCCACAGCGCCAGCGCCGTGCGCTCCTCCAGCCGCACGAAGACCTGGTCGGGCAGGCGGCGGGCGACGTGGGCGCGCTTGACCCAGCCGAGCTCTTCCAGGCGCACCCGCGCGGCCTCGGCATCGAGCGCCAGCATCGGCGTGCCGCGGCCGACGCCCAGCGCCGCCAGCACCTCGGCCCGCGCCGTGCGCTGGCGGCCCTCGACGACCACGTCGTCGACCGCCAGTCCCGCCGCGGCGGTCCAGGCCAGCGCCGCGCCATGCGCCTGCGTGACAAGGCGTTGCGGCGTGCCGCTGGTCCATAGGTGCCAGCCGCCGGTCGCCGCGCCGCCGATCACGGCCAGCATGGCCGTCGCGATCAGCGCCGGTCGGCGCCAGCGCGGCGCGGTCTTGCGCCGGCGGGACTTCTTCGGTTTGCCGGCGGTCAGTCGCATGCGGCGTGCTCCACCAGCCAAACGACCAGTTCGCCGAACGGCATGCCGATATGCGCCGCCTGCTCGGGCACCAGGCTCAGCGGCGTCATGCCCGGTTGGGTGTTGACCTCCAGTACGATCAGGCCCTCGGGCCCGCCGCCGGCGGTGTCGTCGTAGCGGAAGTCGGCGCGGCTGACGCCGCGGCAGCCCAGCGCCTCGTGCGCCGTGACGGCGTAGCGCAGCGCGGCGTCCGAGACCTCGGCCTCGACGGGTGCTGGGATCAGGTGGTCGGCGCGGCCTTCCGTGTACTTCGCGGTGTAGTCGTAGAAGCCGTTGTTGGGCCGGATCTCGGTCACGGCGAGGGCGCGCGCCGCGCCGCCGTTGGGGCCCATGACGCCGACGGTCAGCTCGCGGCCGGGCACGTAGCGCTCGACCAGCACTTCGGCGCCGTAGGGCCAGTCCTCGACGCCCAGGAAGTTGTCGCCCTCGAAGACGATGCGCACGCCGACGCTGGAGCCCTCGTTGACCGGCTTGACCACGTAGGGCCGGGGCAGCACGTCGCCCGCCAGCACCTCGTCGCGCGCCGCCACCACGCCCTCGGCGACCGGCAGGCCGGCGGCGGCGAAGACGTCGCGGGCGGCGGCCTTGTCCATGGCCAGGGCGGAGGCGAGCAGGCCGGAATGGGTGTAGGGCACGTCCAGCATATTGAGCAGGCCCTGGACGTTGCCGTCCTCGCCCCAGCGCCCGTGCAGGGCGTTGAACACCGCGTCGGGGAGGGGCGTCAGCGCGTCCAGCAGGGCGCCCACGTCGCGCGTCACGTCGATCTCGCTCACGTCGTAGCCGGCGTCGCGCAGCGCGGCCGCGCAGGCGGCGCCGCTGACCAGCGACACCTCGCGCTCGGCCGACCAGCCGCCCATGAGCACCGCGACGCGTTTGGTCATGCAGCGCCTCCCAAGGGATCGCCTTCGGCCGGCACGCCGATGCGCCGGATCTCCCAGCGCAACTCGACACCGGAGGTCTCGTGCACGCGGCGGCGCACCTCCTCGCCCAGCCCTTCCAGGTCGGCGGCGGTCGCCGTGCCGGTGTTGATCAGGAAGTTGCAGTGCTTGTCGGAGACCATGGCACCGCCGACGCGCAGGCCGCGGCACCCGGCGGCATCGATCAGCTCCCAGGCCTTGTGGCCCTCGGGGTTGGCGAACGTGCTGCCGCCGGTGCGCGAGCGGATCGGCTGGGTGTCCCCGCGCGCCGCCTGGACGTAGGCGATGGCGCGGGAGATCTCCGCCGGGCTGCCGGGCGCGCCCTGCATCTCGGCCTTGGTGAAGATCCAGTCGTCGGGCACGCCGCAGCCGCGATAGCGCGGCGCCCATTCGTCGCGGCTCAGGCGGTGCTTGACGCCGGTCGGGTCCAGCGCCTCGCAGGCCGTGACGACGTCCTTCATCTCGCGGCCGTAGGCGCCGGCGTTCATGCGCAGGCCGCCGCCGATCGTGCCGGGCACGCCGGAGAAGAACTCGAAACCGGCGACGCCCGCGTCGCGGCAGGTCAGCGCCACGTTGTAGTCCAGCGCCATGGCGCCGGCCGTGACGCGTGTGGCCTCGACGTCGATGGCGGCGAACGGCCGGCCCAGGCGCACGACGACGCCGGGCACGCCGCCGTCGCGCACGAGCAGGTTCGAGCCGACGCCCAGCATGGTGACGGGCACGTCCGCCGGACGTTCGGCCAGGAACTGCGCCAGGTCGTCCTGGTCGCCCGGGCGGAACAGAACTTCGGCCGGTCCGCCGACGCGGAACCAGGTGACGCCGGCCAGTGGCGCGTTGGCGGTATAGCGGCCGCGCACGGGCGGCAGGCGGTCGATCAGATGGTCGGTGAACCGCGTGGCAGGCATGATCATGACCCCGTCTCCATGTTGCGGTTCGCCTCCCCTTCGAAGCGGGCGCTCAGTTGCGCGGGAAGCGCCTGGGCCCAGTTTGTGATGCTGCCGGCGCCGAGGCAGACGACCATGTCGCCCGGTTGGGCGATGCCGGCGATCAGGCCGGCCAGGCCGTCTGGGTCGTCGAGCGCCCGCACATCGCGGTGGCCGTGGGCGCGCAGCCCGTCGACCAGGGCGTCGCGGTCGACCCCCTCGATCGGGGGTTCGCCGGCCGCGTAGATGTCGGAGACGACCACCGTGTCGGCGTCGTTGAAGCAGGTACAGAACTCCTCGAACAGGCTGGCGACGCGCGTAAAGCGATGCGGTTGGACGACGGCCAGGACATGGCCGTCGGTGGCGGAGCGGGCGGCGTCCAGCACCGCCTCGATTTCGACCGGGTGGTGGCCGTAGTCGTCGATCACGGTGACGCCGCCGGCGACCCCGGTGCGGGTGAAGCGGCGCTTGACGCCGGCGAAGCCGGCCAGCGCCGCCGTCATTGCGGTGTGGTCCAGGCCCATCTCCAGGCCGACGGCCAGCGCGGCCAGCGCGTTCTGCACGTTGTGCAGGCCCAGCATCGGCAGGTGCACGCCGGCGATCGTGCGGTCGGGACCGCCATGGCGGTCGGTGACGACGACGTCGAACTGCACGCCGCCGCCGGCGACGCGGATGTTGTCGCCGTGCACCTCCGCCGCCGGGCTGAGGCCGTAGGTCACGACGCGGCGGTCGCTAAGCCGCGGGATCAGTGCCTGCACCTCCGGATGGTCGATGCACATCACGGCGAAGCCGTAGAACGGGATGTTGGCGACGAACTCGGCGAACGCCGTGCGTTCGTTCTCGAAGTCGCCGTAGAAGTCCAGGTGCTCCGGGTCCATGTTGGTGACGACGGCGATGGTCGCCGGCAGGCGCGTGAAGGTGCCGTCGGACTCATCGGCCTCGACGACCATCCAGTCGCCGTCGCCCAGGCGCGCATTGGTGCCGTAGGCGTTGATGATGCCGCCGTTGATCACGGTGGGGTCGAGCCCGGCACCGTCGAGCACCGCGGCGACCAGCGAGGTCGTGGTCGTTTTGCCGTGGGTGCCGCCGACGGCGATCGACCAGCGCAGGCGCATCAGCTCGGCCAGCATTTCGGCCCGGCGCACCACCGGCAGCAGGCGCGCCCGCGCCGCCGCGACCTCCGGGTTGTCGCCCTTGATGGCGCTGGAGACCACGACGACCGCGGCATCTTCGACGTTCGCTTCCGCGTGGCCGATGGCGACGTGGATGCCGCGCTCGCGCAGCCGCGCCACGTTGGCGTTCTCCGCGACGTCCGAGCCCTGCACGCTGTAGCCCAGCGCCGCCAGGGTCTCGGCGATGCCGCTCATGCCGATGCCGCCGATGCCGACGAAGTGCAGGAGGCCGATGTCGAGGGGCAGGGCTCTCATGCCGCTTCCTCCCGATGGCCGCCGTTGCGGCCGGCCAGCTCGTCGACCAGGTCGGCGAGGCGCACCGCCGCGTCCGGGTGCCCGACGGCCCGCGCGCAGGCCGCCGCCTTCGCGAGCGTCGCCGGCGTATCGATCAGGTCGGCCAGGCGTGAGGCCAGCGCCTCCGGCGTGAAGCTCTCTTCCGGCATCAGCCAGGCGCCACCGGCGCGGTCCAGCGCGCGGGCGTTGAGCAGCTGGTGCTGGTCGGCGTGGTGCGGATAGGGGACCAAGAGCGCCGGGCGGCCGGCGGCAGTCAGCTCCGCCACCGTCGAAGCGCCGGCGCGGCCGATCACCAGGTGCGCGGACGCCAGGCGCCGGGGCACGTCGGCGAAGAACGGCGCCAGCTCGGCTTTGTAGTTCAGGTGAATGTAGTCGGCCCTGACCGCGTCCAGGTCCTCGGCCCGGACCTGCTGGGTCAGGCGCAGCCGCTCGTGGCGGTCGGGCGAGAGCAGCGCCACCGCGGCCGGCACCACTTGCGACAGCACGTGGGCGCCCAGGCTGCCGCCCAGCACCAGCACGTCGAGCGGCTGGTCGGCGGCGCGCGTCGGGTACGGGCGTTCGGCCAGGGCCGCGACCTCGCGGCGCACCGGGTTGCCGGTCAGGCGCACCTTGTGGGCGTCCTGCGGGCGCACGCCTTCGGTATCGGGCAGCGAGGTGGCGATCAGGCTGACGCGCGGCGCCACGAGCCGGTTGGCACGGCCCAAGACGCCGTTCTGCTCGTGGATCAGCGTCGGCCGGCGCAGCCGCGTCGCCGCGACCAGGCCGGGGGCGGAGGGATAGCCCCCGAAGCCGACGACCGCGGCGGGCTTGAGTCGGCGCAGCAGCAGCGCCGCGCGGGTCACGCCGGCGGCCAGGCGCACGGCGCCCGCCGCCTTGATCGCCAGGCCGCCCGCCAGCGGCGCGGTCGGCAGCACGTAGGTCGGCGCCTCGCCGAAGGCAGCCATTTCGGCGCCGCGGCGGTCGGTCAGGAAGGCGACGCCATAGCCGCGCGGCGTCAGCGCCTCGGCCAGTGCCGTGCCGGGGAAGACGTGGCCGCCGGTGCCGCCGGCGGCGATCGCGACCAGGGGCGCACTCATGCCGCGCCTCCCGCACCGGGCCGGCGGCGGGTCAGCGCCAGCACCATGCCGAGACCGAGCGAGGTCGCCAGCAGCGAGGAGCCGCCGTAGGAGATCAGCGGCAGGGTCATGCCCTTGGTCGGCATCAGGTGCAGCGTCGAGGCCATGTTGACCAGCGCCTGCAAGCCGAACTGCATCAACAGGCCCGCGCAGGCCAGGAGGACGAACAGGTTCTCCTCCTGCAGCGCGCGGGCGAAGCCGCGCAGCACGACGAAGCCGAACAGCAGCACGATGACGAGACAGGCGACGAGGCCCAGTTCCTCGCCGGCGACGGCAAAGACGAAGTCGCTGTGGGCGTCGGGCAGCACGTTCTTCACGGTGCCCTCGCCGGGGCCGCGGCCGAACAGGCCGCCGCCGGTGAAGGCCTCCAGGCTGCGCGAGATCTGGTAGTTGTCGCCCGCCGTCGGGTCGAGGAAGCGGTCGATGCGACTGGTCACGTGAGGCAGCGCGAAATAGGCGCCGATCAGCCCGCCGACGCCGGCGACACCGGCGCCGATCACCACCCACCAGGGCAGGCCCGCGAGGAAGAACTGGCCGAGCCAGACGCTGCTTATGACAGCCGCCTGGCCGACATCGGGCTGTAGCAGCAGCAGGCCCACGACCAGCACAAAGGCGCCGGCGGCGAGGGTGCGGCCGGGGAAGCCGGCGCTCAGCCGCGCGCTGGCGAACAGCCACGCGGCGACGACGGCGAAGGTCGGCTTGACGAACTCCGACGGCTGCAGCGAGAAGCCGAGCAGCGGCAGCCAGCGCTGCGCGCCCTTGATCTCGGGGCCGAACACCAACGTCGCCACCAACAGCACCAGCGAGCCGAGAAAGCCGAGCAGCGCGAGGCGCCGCACGGCGACCGGCGTCAGCAGCGAGACGCCCAGCACCAGCGCCGCGGCGAGCGGGATCAGCGTCAGGTGGCGGCGCACGAAGTGCAGGCTGTCGGCGCCCAGGCGCTCGGCGACGGCGGGGCTGGCGGCCATCGCCAGCACCACGCCGAAGCCCAGCAGAAGGCCCAGCGCGCCCAGCGTCCAGCGGTCGACCGTCCACCACCAGCGGCCGACGATCGACGGATCGGTACGCGCCAGCGTCCTCATGCCCGCGCCTCCGGGGCGTTGCGCACGGCGAGGCCCAGCACGTGGGCGCGGAAGGCGTCGCCGCGCGCCTCGAAGCTCTTGAACTGGTCCCACGACGCGCAGGCCGGCGACAGCAGCACGACCGTGCCCGGTTCGGCGTCGCTCGCGGCGCGCGCGACGGCGGTCTTCAGGTCGCCGCACAGGGTGTGCGCCACCTTGCCGTCGAGGGTCGCGGCGAACGCCTCGGCCGCCTCGCCGATCAGGTAGGCGTGGCGGATGCGCGGGAACAGCGGCGCCAGCGACGCGATACCGCCGGCCTTTGGCAGGCCGCCGGCGATCCAGTAGACCGCGTCGTAGCAAGCCAGCGCCCGCGCCGTGGCGTCGGCGTTGGTCGCCTTGCTGTCGTTGACGAAGCTGACGCCGGCGAGCGTGGCGATGCGCTCCTGGCGGTGCGCCAGTCCCGGGAAGCTGCCCAGCGCCGGGGCGATCTCCGACGCCGCGAGGCCCAGCGCCCGCGCCGCGGCGGTCGCTGCGGCGGCGTTCTGGGCGTTGTGCACGCCCGGTAGCGCTGGCGCGTCGGCCAGACGCGCGATCCGCTCGGCGCCGCCATCCATATCGTCGACGATCCAGCCGTCCGCGGCGTAGACCCCGCCGGCAACGGGGCCTTCGGCCGAGATCGGCACGCCGCGCGGGCCGTCGAGACTGGCCAGCAGGGTGCGGCTCGGCGCGTCGTCGACGCCGACGACTGCGGTCGCCTCGGGACCCATACCGCGAAAGATCCGGCGCTTTGCGGCCACATAGCCGTCCATGCCGCCGTGGCGGTCCAGGTGGTCGGGCGTGATGTTCAGCAGCACGGCGACGTTGAACGTCGCCTCGCTCAGCAAGTCGAGTTGGTAGGACGACAGCTCGAGCACGTAGATGCCATCGGCGTCGAGCGCGTCGAGCGCCAACGCCGGCGTTCCCAGGTTGCCGCCGACGGCGCAGCGCCGGCCGGCGGCGTGGAGGATGTGGCCAAGCAGCGCCGTCGTCGTGGACTTGCCGTTGGTGCCGGTGACGCCGACCGCGGTCGCCTGCGGCCGGGCACGGCGCAGCAGCTCGACGTCGCCGACGATCTCGACGCCCACGGAGCGCGCGGCAGTCACGACCGGGTGCGGCTGGGGGTGGGTGAGGGGGATACCGGGGCTGAGCACCAGCATCGCGGCCTGGCCGAGGTCGGCGGTCGCGAGGTCGACCGGCTCGAATCCGGCGTCGGCCGCGGTGTCGCGCGCCGCTTCATCGTCGTCCCACGGCCAGACTTGCGCGCCGTTCGCGGCCAGCGCCCGCGCGGTCGCCAGCCCGGACTTGCCGAGGCCGAGCACGGCCACGGTGCGGCCGGCGACGAAGTCGAGGGTGAGCGGGCCGGTCATCGTCACCTCAGCTTCAGCGACGACAGGCCGATCAGTGCCAGGATCGAGGCGATGATCCAAAAGCGGATCACCACCGTCGATTCGGCCCAGCCCTTCTGTTCATAGTGGTGGTGCAGCGGCGCCATGCGGAAGACGCGGCGGCCGGTCAGCTTGAACGAGACGACCTGGACGATGACCGAGACGGTCTCCAGCACGAACAGCCCGCCGACGATGGCGAGGACCAGCTCGTGCTTGGCGACGACGCTGACGCCGCCGAGCGCGCCGCCCATCGACAGCGAACCGGTGTCGCCCATGAACACCATCGCCGGCGGCGCGTTGAACCACAGGAAGCCGAGCCCGGCGCCGATCAGCGCGCCGCAGAACACGGCCAGTTCGCCGGTGCCCGGCACGTGGTGGATCTGCAGGTAGTTGGAGAACACCGCGTTGCCGACCAGGTAGGCGATCAGCGCGAAGCAGCCGGCGACGATCATCACCGGCACGATGGCCAGGCCGTCGAGTCCGTCGGTCAGGTTGACCGAGTTGGAGGCACCGACCATGACGATCACCGCGAACGGCAGGTAGAGCCAGCCGAGGTCGACCAGGAAGTCCTTGACGAAGGGCAGGGCCAGGCTGGTGGTCAGCGGGTCGCGGGTCAGCTTCATCACCCACAGCGTCGCGGCGGCGGCGATGGCGATCTGCGCGACGAGTTTCAGCCGCCCGGACAGGCCGCCGGAATGGCCGCGCGTGAGCTTCAGATAGTCGTCGATGAAGCCGACCGCGCCGAAGCCCAACGTGATCAACAGCACGATCCAGACATAGCCGTTGCGCAGGTCGGCCCACAGCAGCACGGAGACGACGACGGCAATGAGGATCAGGAATCCGCCCATGGTCGGCGTGCCGGCCTTGGCAAAATGCTGCTCCGGCCCGTCGTCGCGGATCGGCTGGCCCTGCGGCTGCTGCCGGCGCAGCCAGGCGATCAGCGGCGGGCCGATGAGAAAGCTCAGCACCAGCGCCGTGACGACGGCGCCACCGGAGCGGAAGGTCAGATAGCGGAACAGGTTGAAGACGATGTGCTCGTCCGCGAAGCCGGCCAGCAGGTTCAGCATGCCTGGCGCTCCCCTGCGGTCGCCGCCGCGTCGAGCAATGCCTCGACGATCTGCGCCATGGCCATGCCCAGCGAGCCCTTGACCAGCACCACGTCGCCGGCCTGGACCGCGTCGAGCACCGGCGTCAGCAGGTCCTCCGCCGCCGCGGCGTGGCCGGCGCGGCGTTTGGCCGGCAGGGCCGCGTCGAGCGCCGCCATGTGCGGCCCGGCGGTGAACACGCGGTCGACGGCTGCGGCCTCCAGCGCCGGTGCCAGACCCGCGTGCAACTCCTCGGCGCGGTCGCCCAGCTCCAGCATGTCGCCCAAGACCGCCAGGCGCCGGCCGCCGGGGCCTGTCTCCGACGCGCCCAGCACGGCGAAGGCCGCGCGCATCGACGCGGGGCTGGCGTTGTAGCTGTCGTCGATCAGCGTGAAGTTGCCGCCGGGGCAAGCCACGCGGTGCTGTTTGCCGCGGCCGCGCGGCGCCTCCAGTGTCGCCAGCGCGCCGGCGGCGCGGCCGACGTCGGCACCCAGCGCGTCGACGGCGGCCAGTGCGGCCAGGCTGTTGATCGCCCAGTGACGGCCCGGCACGCCCAGCCGGTAGACCAGTTCGCGGCCGCCGACCAGCGCCGCGATGCGGCTGCCGCCGTTGTCGGCATTGAGGTCGCGCAGGCGCACCTCGGCCTCGGGGTGGGCGCCGAAGCCGATCACCCGGCCGACGCCGCGTTCGCGCGCCGCCACGGCCAGGTGCGGGAAGTAGGCGTTGTCGCGGTTCAGGATGGCGACGCCGTCCGGCCCCATGCCCTCGAAGATCTCGGCCTTGGCGTCGGCGATGCCGGCGACGCCGTCGAAGTTCTCCAGGTGCGCCGCCGTGATCGTGGTGATGACGGCGATGTGGGGCCGCACCAGGCGCGACAGTGGGCCGATCTCGCCGCTGGCGTTCATGCCCAGCTCGAAGACGCCGTAGGCGGCGTCGGCGGGCAGGCGGGCGAGGGACAGCGGCGCGCCCCACTGGTTGTTGAGGTTGCCGCCCGTCGCCACGGTCGGGCCGATGGCGCCGAGCGCGCGGGCCAGCGTCTCCTTGGTGCCGGTCTTGCCGACGCTGCCGGTGACGGCGCAGATGCGCGCGCGGGCGCGGCTGCGCGCCGCCGCGGCGAGGTCGTCGAGCGCGGCGTCGGCGTTGGCGACGACCAACAGCGGCGCGTCCTCGGCGACGCCGTCGGGCACGCGGTGCACCAGCGCCGCCGCCGCACCCGCGTCGAGCGCCGCCGCGACGAAATCGTGGCCGTCGAAGGTGGGGCCGCGCAGGGCGACGAACAGGTCGCCGGGCTCGAGCGTGCGGCTGTCGATGGAGACGCCTGTGGCGGTCCAGTCGCGGGTGGCGCGGCCGTGGGTCGCGGTCGCCGCCTCGGCGGCGGTCCAGAGCGGCGCGTTCATGGCGCGGCGCCGTGCGGCCGGCCGCCGACCGCGACGACCGTGGCGCGGGCGACCTCGGCGTCGTCGAAGGGCAGCACCGCGTCGCCGACGATCTGGCCGGTCTCGTGGCCCTTGCCGGCGATCAGCAGCAGGTCGCCCGTGCAAAGCTCGGCGACCGCGGCACGGATCGCCGCCCCGCGGTCGCCGATCTCCGAGGCGCCGGGGCAGCCGGCCAGCACTTCGGCGCGGATCGCGCCGGCGTCCTCGGTGCGCGGGTTGTCGTTGGTGACGATGGCGCGGTCGGCGTGCTCGTAGGCGGCGCGACCCATCAGCGGCCGCTTGCCGGGATCGCGGTCGCCGCCGGCGCCGAAGACGACGACCAGGCGCCGCTCGACGTGGGGGCGCAGCGCGCCGAGCGCGGTGACCAGCGCGTCCGGCGTGTGGGCGTAGTCGACCAGCACGGCCGCGCCGGACGGGTGCGTCGCCACGCGCTCCAGCCGGCCGCGCACGCCGTGCAGCGTCTTGAGCGCCGCCAGCGCGGCGTCGCGCGGCGCGCCGCCGGCCAGCGTCAGCCCCAGCGCCGCCAGCGCGTTCATCGCCTGGAAGCGGCCGATCAGCGGCAGGTGCACCGCGACCTCGCGCTCGGCGAGCGCCAACGTCAGGTCCTGGCCGTCGCTCGAGGCGTGCCAGTCGGCGAGGCGCAAGTCGGCGCCACGCTCGCCATAGCTGAGGATGCGCTGGCCGCGGTCAGTGCAGACCTGGCGCAGCGCCGCGAACTCGGGCATGTCGGCATTGAGCACGGCGGTGGCGCCGGCCGGCAGCAGTTCCGCGAACAGCCGAGCCTTGGCCGCGAGATAGGCGTCGAGGCCAGCGTGGTAGTCCAGGTGGTCGCGGCCCAGATTGGTGAACGCAGCCGCTTCGAGCACGACGCCGTCCAGCCGGTACTGGTCCAGGCCGTGGCTCGACGCCTCCATGGTGACGCGGGCGATGCCGGCGTCGCCCAGCGCGGCGAGCGTGCGGTGCAGGCTGACCGGGTCGGGCGTCGTCAGGCTGGGGCCGGCGTCGAAGCCGGGCGCCTGCACGCCCAGCGTGCCGAGGCTGGCCGCCGGCTCGCCGAGTTCCGCCCAGATCTGCCGCGCGAATTCGACGACCGAGGTCTTGCCGTTGGTGCCGGTGACCGCGGTGACGTGGCGCGGCTGGGGGCCGTGGAAGCGCGCCGCCATCTGGGCCAGGCGCCGGCGCGGGTTGTCGTCGGTCAGCAGCTCGACGGCGGCGTCGGTCGTGAGCGTCGTGCCGTCGGGCGCCAGGATGACCACGGCGCCGCGGGCCACGGCCTCGGGGATGTGGTCGCGGCCGTCGTGGAGGCTGCCGGGCAGGGCGGCGAACAGGTTGCCGGGCGCGACGGTACGGCTGTCCGCCGTCAGGCCCGTGACCTCCACGTCGCGCGTCCGCCGCTGCTTTGCGTCCATGGCGCCCATCAGTTCAGAAAGCCGCAACTTTCGGATCCTGCGACTTGATCTCCACCATCAGCGCCTGGCGTACCGCCGGGGCGCTCTCGTCCTGGGGCGCGATGCCATACAGCGCCGCCAGCCGCTCGACCGTGCGCGCGACCGCCGGGGCGGCGACCCAGCCGCCGGTGGCGTAGCCGTGCGTCTCCTCGATGCCCTTGGGCTCGTCGATCAGCGCGTAGACCAGGAAGCGCGGCGCGGTGATCGGGAACACGCCGACGAAGGAGGCGATGCCTTGGCCGCGCTTGTAGCGGCCATTCTCCAGCTTCTCCGCCGTGCCCGTCTTGCCGCCCAGCAGATAACCGGGGGCCTTGCCGTCCGGGTTGGCGCCGTTGCGCACGACCAGCCACATCAGCCGTCGGATCTGGTCGGAGACCGCCGCGCTGAGCACTTGCGTGCCCGGACGTGGACGGTCGTCTTCACCGCGGATCAGAGTCGCCGGGCGCAGCGTGCCGCCGTTCGCCACCGCCGCGACGGCGGTTGCCAGGTGCAGCGGGCTGACCGCGATGCCGTGGCCGAAGGCGACGGTCATCGTGTTGATGTCGCGCCAGACCTGCGGGTACATCGGCTGGCCGGCCTCCGGCAGCTCGATGCTGGTGCGGCGCAAGAGGCCGAGGCGTCCGAGGAATGCCTTCTGCGCCGGGCCGCCGACCTCGAGCGCCATCTTCGCGGAGCCGATGTTGGAGGAGAACATGAAGATCTCCGGCACCGACAGCCAGCGCGCCTTGGGCCTGTAGTCGCGGATGCTGAAGCGGCCGGCGCGGATCGGCTTCGAAGCGTCGAAGCCAGCGTCCATGCGCATGCCGCTCTCCAGCGCCAGCGCGTGGTTGAAGATCTTGAACACCGAGCCGAGCTCGTAGACGCCCAGCGTCGCGCGGTTGAAGCGCGTCTCGTCGGTCGCCGTGCCCGGCTCGTTGGGGTCGAAGTCCGGCAGCGAGACCAGGGCCAGGGTCTCGCCCGTGTGCACGTCCATGACGATGCCGGCGCCGCCGATGCCGTCGTGGCGCACGATCTGGCGGCCTAGCTCCTCGCGCAGGATCTGCTGCACCCGCACGTCGAGCGCGAGGCGCAGCGGCGCGCGGCGCTCGCGCAGCGCGGTGTCGAAGGTCTGCTCGACGCCGCTCAAGCCGACATTGTCGACGCCGGCGAAGCCGACGACGTGCGCGGTCAAGGCCCCGTGCGGATATACGCGGCGTTCCTCGGTCCGGAAGTCGACGCCGGGGATGCCCAGCCGGTTGATGCGGTCCTGCTGGCGCGGCGTCAGGTTGCGCTTGAGCCAGACGAAGGAGCGGTCGCCGGTCAGCTTGGCCCGAAGCTCGGCCTCGCTGAGTTCGGGGAAGACCGCGCGCAGGCGCCGTGCCGCGTCGGCCGCGTCCAGCACGCGCCGGGGGTTGGCGTAGAGCGAGGCGGTCTTCAGGTTGGTCGCCAGCAGGACGCCGTTGCGGTCGGCGATGTCGGCGCGCTGCATCGTGAGCGGCCGCACCACTTCGCGCGTCGAGGCCCGCTGCTCGACCGCCGGGTCGGTGAGCACGGTCAGGTCGACGAGGCGCCAGCCGATGGCGACGAAGGCGCAGGCGAACACGGCGCCGGCCACGATCAGGCGGTTGCGGCCGGTCTCCAGCGCCTGCTTCGCCTGGCCCTCCAGCGCGATGGGACGGCGCTTTTCGGTCATCGGAACGCTTCCGCGGCGACCGGCTGCGGCTGCAGCACGTCGGCGAGGATGTCGTCGAGGGAGCGGGCGAGCGCGGTCGGCGCCACTGGCGTCAGGTCGCGCCCGGGCGTCAGCGCCGTGTCGAAGGCCGCGAGCGGCGGCGCCGGCCGGCGCCCGGGCGACAGGGCGGCGAGGTCTGCGAGCTGGGGCGCCAGCACGCGGTCGATGGCCGCCGCGGCGCCGCTCTGCCCGGGCAGCCGCACCGGCACGGCGTTCAGCACCGCGAACTGGTCCTGGGCGATCGGCGCCAGCTCGAGGAAGCGCAGGCTCAGATCCTTCAGGCGCACCGGCTGGTTGAGGTGCGCCCACTCGGCCTTCAGCACGTGGACCGCCTCCTGGTCGGCGACGATCTCGCGGTTGAGGCCGCTCAACTCGTCCTCCAGCGCGGACACCTCGTAGGCGATGGCGAACAGGCCGCCGGCGGCGAGGGCCGTCACGGTCAGCATCGCCAGCGTCGCCGTGCGGGTCATGGGCCGTCCCCGTTCGCACCCCAGGCCGGCGCGTCGGTGCGCACGGCAGCGCGCAGCCGGGCCGAGCGGGCGCGGGGGTTGGCGGCGATCTCCGCGGCCCCGGGCTTGATGGCGCGGCGCGACAGCAGGCGGAAAGAAGGCGGGCGCCGGCGCGGCGGGGTCGCGGGAAGGTGTCGCGACCCACCGGCGCCCGCCCCACTGCGCGCGCGCAGAAAGGCTTTGACCTGGCGGTCTTCCAGCGAGTGGAAGGAGACGACGACCAGCCGGCCGCCGGGGCGGAGCAGGGTCTCGGCGGCGACGAGACCGCGGGCAAGCTCGCCCAGCTCGTCGTTCACGTGGATGCGGATGGCCTGGAAGGTCCGCGTCGCCGGATCGATGACCCCCTTGCGGCGCGGCGCGCGCACGGCCCCATCTACCGCCCGGCGCACGATGTCGGCCAGCTGGCCGGTGCGCGTGATCGGGGCCTCGGCGCGCGCGGCGACGATGGCGCGGGCGATGCGGCGCGACAGGCGCTCCTCGCCGAAGGTGTAGATGATGTCGGCCAGCTCGGCCTCGTCCGCGGCGTTGACCAGGTCGGCGGCGCTGGGCCCCTCTTGCGCCATGCGCATGTCCAGCGGCCCGTCGTGCGCGAAGGCGAAGCCGCGCTCGGCGCGGTCGAGCTGCATCGACGACACGCCGACGTCCAGAGCCACGCCGTCAACCGTAGCGATACCCTGCTCGCGCAACATCGTTGCCATGTCGCCGAAGCGACCGGCCATGAGCCTCAGGCGGTCACCGTGCTCGGCGGCCAGCGCCGCGCCCGCGTCGATGGCGTCGGGATCGCGGTCGAGGGCGATGACGCGGCAGTCGGCGGCAGCGAGGAGCGCCCGCGTGTAGCCGCCGGCGCCGAACGTGCCGTCGACATAGAGCGCGCCGGCGCGCGGTTCCAAAGCCTCCAGCACCTCGGCCAGCAGCACCGGCGCGTGGCCGGGCGCGCGGGCCGGAGCGGTCGCGGCGGGGGAGGATACGCCGCTCATGCTCCGGCCTCCGGCGTCGCCCGCACGGTCATGCCGCGCTCTGCGGCACGTTGGCGGGCAGCCATCTTGTGCGCCTGGAAAGCCACCGGCTCCCAGATCTCGAAATGCCGGCCGCGGCCGACGAACGCGGCCTGGCCGTTGAGGCCGGCGTGGCCGATGAGCTCCGCCGGCAACAGGATGCGCCCGTCTTCGCCGAAGGGGAGGGCATGCGCGTCTGCGAACAGGCTGGCGGAGAGGTCGTCCTGCTCCTCGGAGAACAGGTCGTAGGAGTCGAGCGAACTGGAGAGCTGCTCCATCCAGTCCATGCCGGCGCAGTGCAGGGCCGGCAGGCGGAACGAGGGGACGGCGACGATGCCCTGGAAGCTGGTGTCGGCCAGGGAGGCGCGAAACGCAGCCGGGACGCTGACGCGCCCCTTGGCGTCAACCTTGTTGACCACGGTCGACAAGAACAGAGCCATCTGCGCACTCCCGCCTTGACGGCGGGACCCCTCCACCGTGGCGTCGGAACGCCGCCCCTCATGGGCAGCTCCCCTTCAGCCATGGGATTGAACGGGATATCATGGGTGATCATGGGCGTCAATTGATTGCCAGAGTATTAACGTGGGGTCGCAAAAGGTCCGAACCGCGAACATTTGCTCTATGCCAGTCACCCGAATCCGGCCCCAACGCAGACGCCGACGCCGTGCAAACGTCGCTAAGGCACGAATGCGGTTTTTCTGTGTTCCGCTAATGTTCTTGTCGCGGCCGGCGCCAGGTCGCGCGGGCGGCGGAAGATCGCCAGACGGTCTGTAAGCCGGGTTCTATCCCCGCCGTCGCCAAAGGCTGCGGCGGGGGATGGCCATTCATCTGGGACGCCGGTCGCCCGGCGCCTCGCGCGACCCACCCGGGCGGCGGCGCGGAAGCGCGCCATATGCCGCCCCTACTCGGTCTTGCTCCCGGTGGGGTTTGCCGTGCCGGCCGCGTTGCCGAGGCCGCGGTGCGCTCTTACCGCACCCTTTCACCCTTGCCCGCAATCACCGAAGCGATAGCCGGCGGTTTGCTTTCTGTGGCACTTTCCCTGGGGTCGCCCCCGCCGGCCGTTAACCGGCACCGTGCTTCCGTGGAGCCCGGACTTTCCTCACCCCGGCGGGTTTCCCCGTTGCCGGAGCGCGGCCATCCGACCGTCTGGCTGTGTCGAATATGTGCCTTGGCCGGCGCCGCCGCAAGTTCATCCCTGGCGCGCCAGGTCCTCGCGGCGGCCCTCGAGCGCCAGCCAGCGGTCCTCCGCCGCGGCCAGCGCCGCCTCGACCTCTTCGAGCTTGCGCGCGGTGGCGGCGAAGGCGTCCGGGTCGCGGTCGAAGAAGCCGGACTCGCTCAAGGCGGCGCCCAGCCGGTCGCGGGCTTCACCCAGCCTGTCGATGCGCGTCGGCAGCTGGTCGAGTTCGCGCGTCTCGGCATAGGTGAGTTTGGCGGCGGCGCGGGATCGGGCGGCCGCCGCGCGCTTCTTCGGGCGCGCCTCGCCCGTCTCGGCCTCGAACCGCGCGCCCTGGCGCAGGGTGTCGCCGACACCGCCGGGGTACTCGGCGACGCTCGTGCCGTCGAGCACGATGGTCGAAGTCACCAGGCGGTCGAGGAAGTCGCGGTCGTGGCTGACCAGCAGGAGCGTGCCGTCGTAGTCGCCCAGCACGTCCTCCAAGAGGTCGAGCGTGTCCATGTCGAGGTCGTTGGTCGGCTCGTCGAGCACCAGCAGATTGGCCGGCCGGGCCAGCAGCTTTGCCAGCAGCAGCCGGTTCTTCTCGCCGCCGGACAGCGTTTTGACCGGCGCCTTGGCCTGGCGCTCGTCGAACAGGAAGTCGCGCAGGTAGGCGACGACGTGGCGCGAACGACCGCGCACGATCAGGCTGTCGCCGCCGCCCGGCGCCAGCACCTGCCACAGGGTCGCTTCTGGGTCGAGCTGCGCCCGCCGCTGGTCGAACACCGCGGGGGTCACGTTCGCCCCGATCCGGACGCGGCCCGCGTCGGGCGCCAGTCGGCCCGTCAGCAGGTCCACCAGCGTCGTCTTGCCGGCGCCGTTGCGGCCGACGATGCCGATGCGGTCGCCGCGCAGGATGCGGGTCGAGAACGGCGGGATGACGGTCGTGCCGTCGTAACCCTTGGCGACCTCCTGCGCCTCGATCACCAGCTTGCCGCTGGCGTCGCCGGCGGCGGCGGTCAGCTTCGCCGTGCCGGGGCCGGTCAAGAAGCGTGCGCCGCGTCTCGCGCATGGCCTTGAGCTTCGTCAGGCGCCCCTGGTTGCGCCGCCGCCGCGCCGTGATCCCGCGCAGCAGCCAGCGGGTCTCGGCCTTGAGGTGCTGGTCCAGGCGCCGCGCCGCGGCCTCCTCGTCGGCGTAGACTTCGGCCTGCCAGGCGTCGAATGCGGCGAAGCCCTGGCCGTGGGCACGCAGCGTGCCGCGGTCGAGCCAGAAGCTGTGCCGGGTCATGTGGCCGAGGAAGGCCCGGTCGTGGCTGATGACCAGCAGCGCGCCGCGATAGGCCCTCAGAGTCTGCTCAAGCCACAGGATCGTCGGCAGGTCCAGATGGTTGGTCGGCTCGTCGAGCAGCAGCACGTCGGGTTGGCCCGTCAGCGCCCGGGCCAGCGCCGCCCGTCGGCCCTCGCCGCCGCTCAAGGCCCCCAGCTTGCGGTCGCCGTCGAGCCTGAGCCGGTCGATTGCCGCCGCGGCCTCATAACCGTCGCCGACGAAGTCCGCGACCGCCTGGTCGGGCGGCAGCACCGGGTCTTGGGGCAGCACGCCAATGCGCAGGCCGGGCTGCGCGAAGCGTTCGCCCTTGTCGAGCTCGAGCGCGCCGCCGAGGACCCGCAACAACGTCGACTTGCCGGAGCCGTTGTGGCCGACCAGACAGGCGCGCAATCCCGGCGTCAGCGCCAGCTCTACTTGCGCGAACAGCGGCGGGCCGCCGAACGTGACGGCCGCGTCGCGCAGCGCCAGGACGGGCGGCTCGGCCACGCCTCAGCTCAGCCCCCGGCGTTTCTGGATCTCGTCGTAGGCCGCGTTGATGTTGGCCAGCTTCTCGTTGGCGACGTCGATGAACTCCTCCGGCATGCCGGCGGCGATCAGCTTGTCCGGGTGGTTCTCGTGCACCAGCTTGCGGTAGGCGGTCTTCACCGCGTCGTCGCCAGCGTCGTGCCGGACGCCGATGACCTGGTACGGGTCGCCGGCGGTCGGGCCCAGGTGGTCGGCGCGGATGCGCTCATAGTCGTCGATCGAGAAGCCGAACATCTGCGCCACGTGGCGGACATAGTCGTCTTCCTCCTGGCTGACATGGCCGTCCGCCTTGGCGATGTGGAACAGGCAGCCCAACAGTTCCTCCAGCACCGCCGGCTGGTCGGCGAACATGCCGCTGATCTGCCGCGCATAGGGCTCGTAGCCGTGCGCGTGCTTGCGCGCCTGGTCGAAGAAGCGGGCGACGTTGCGCACCTCGTCGGGGGCGACGTGGAAGACCTGCCGGAAGGCCTCGACCTCGGCCCGGGTCACGGTGCCGTCGGCCTTGGCCAGCTTGGCGCCCAGCGCGATGACGGCGATGGTGAAGGCGATCTGCTTGGTCGGCGCGGCGGCCTCGCCCGCGACGTCCGAAGGCCGCTCGCCGACCGTGCGGTCGACGACGTGGCCGGCCGCGCCGCCCAACAGCGCGCCCAGCGGCCCGCCGAGCGCGAAGCCCGCGGCGCCGCCGATGATCTTGCCCCAGATGCTCATAGGCGCGCGGTTTAGCGAAAAGCGCGCGACGATGCCAGCAAGGCGACCCGCTAAAGTTCGACGCGGCCGACACCGGGCAGGCGCAGCGCCCTGTCCCCGACGTCGACGCCGACCGACAGCCCCAGGAGATTGAGCTCTACGCCCTCCTCGCGCGCCAGCAGCAAGCCCAGCAGGCCGTAGAACGATGCCTGCCAACCGGTGCCGCTGGGCGCCGTCGCCCAGACGCCGCCCAGATAGTCCTTGCCGACGGCCGTCGGCGGCAGGTCGAGGCGCAGGTCCGGCACCTCACGGGCGACGTAGGCGGTGAAGGTGTTGCTGTTGGGGCCGGGCCAAGCCCGATAGACGTGCTTGTAGCCATAGGCGGCGACGGCCGCGTCGATGCGTGGGATGGCCGCGGCGGCCGCCGGGCCGCGCAACTCCGCCAAGACCGTGGGCCGATAGCCGAACCAGTAGCCGTCGGGCGCGCGGCGATGGCTGACAAGGGCAGGGCGGCCGCTCCGGGCGCGCCAGCCCATCACCTCGTGCACGGTGTAGGCGGCGGCGCCGGTGGGCTTGATCGCGATCCAGGTGTGGATGCCAAACGCGCCCTTCCAGGCCAGGGCCCGGGCGCCGTAGACCTGCACGATGGCCTCGGTCGTTGTTCGTGGGTCGGGTGCCAGGCCCGCCGGCGCGGTGCTGCCGCGCAACCAGTTGCTCTCGGGGTCGATGCCGCCGCTGGCGACCATCCAGCCGGGCCCCAATAGCAGGACTGAAAGCACCAGGACCAATCGCCAGAACCAGGTCATGGCGCCTTCTATTCCGCGACTGTGGCGTGAATGGGGTGGCCTGCGGACGCGAAACCGGCGATTGCCGTTGCCCGTGCCCGTGTGCCATGAACGCGCTCGCAGGAACTCGGGAGCCGGGCATGACCGACGGTCGGTGGCAGTTCTGGATCGATCGCGGCGGCACGTTCACCGACGTGGTGGCGCGCGACCCGGCGGGAGAGGTGATCAGCCACAAGCTGTTGAGCGAGAACCCGGAGCGCTACCGCGACGCCGCGGTGCAGGGCATCCGTGACCTCCTGGGCCTGGCGCCTGGCACGACGATCCCGGCGGCCGACATCGCCGCGGTCAAGATGGGCACGACCGTCGCCACCAACGCCCTCCTGGAGCGCAAAGGCGAGCGCACGGCGCTGGCCATCACCCGCGGCTTCGCCGACGCGCTGCGCATCGCCTACCAGAACCGCCCGGAGCTGTTCGCCCGCCACATCGTGCTGCCGGAGCTGCTGTACGAGCGCGTGGTCGAGATCGACGAGCGGGTTTCGGCCCACGGCGACGAGTTGCTGCCGCTGGACCTCGATGCCGCCCGCGACGGTCTCTCCGCCGCCTACGACGCCGGCATCCGTTCGCTCGCGATCGTCTTCGTGCACGGCTACCGCTATCCGACGCACGAGCGCGCGGTGGCGGAGCTCGCGCGCGAGATCGGCTTCACCCAGGTCTCGGTCAGTTCCCAGGTCAGCCCGCTGATGAAGGTGGTGAGCCGCGGCGACACCACGGTGGTCGACGCCTACCTGTCGCCGATCCTGCGCCGCTACGTCGACCAGGTCTCGGCCGAGGTCGGCGACGTCAAGCTGATGTTCATGCAGTCGAACGGCGGCCTGACCGACGCCAAGCTGTTTCAGGGCAAGGACGCCATCCTCTCGGGCCCGGCCGGCGGCGTCGTCGGCGCGGTGCGCACCGCGGCGATGGGCGGCTTCGACGAGATCATCGGTTTCGACATGGGTGGCACCTCGACCGACGTGTCGCACTACGCCGGCACCTTCGAGCGCGCCTTCGAGACGCGGGTCGCCGGCGTGCGCATGCGCGCGCCGATGATGCAGATCCATACCGTCGCGGCCGGCGGCGGCTCGATCCTGCACTTCGACGGCGCGCGCTACCGCGTCGGCCCGGACAGCGCCGGCGCCGATCCGGGGCCGGCCTGCTATCGCCGTGGCGGGCCGCTGACCGTGACCGACTGCAACGTCATGCTGGGCAAGCTCAAACCCGCGTTCTTTCCGCACGTCTTCGGCCCCAGCGCCGACGAGGCGCTCGACGCCGACGTCGTCGCAGCGAAGTTCCAGGCGCTGACGGAAGAGATCCGATTGGCCACCGGCGACACCCGCGCGCCGGTCGAGGTCGCAGAGGGCTTCCTGACCATCGCCGTCGAGAACATGGCGAACGCCATCAAGGAGATTTCGATCCAGCGCGGCTACGACGTTACCGAGTACACGCTCGCCTCGTTCGGGGGTGCGGGCGGCCAGCACGCCTGCAAGGTCGCCGACGCCCTGGGCATGACGCGCATCTTCCTGCACCCGCTGGCCGGCGTGCTGTCGGCCTACGGCATGGGCCTCGCCGACCTGACGGCGATGCGCGAGCGTGCCATCGAGGCGCGGTTGGGCGAAAGCACCCTGCCCGGGCTGGAGCGTGAGCTGGAAGCGCTCGCCGAGGACGGCATCGCCGAGATGGCGGGCCAGGGTGTCGCGGCGGACGAGATCGACGTGCGCCGCCGCGCCCACATCCGCTACGAGGGCACCGACGCGCCGCTGATCGTCGATCACGGCGACATGGCAACGCTGGTCGCCAACTTCGAGGTCGCGCACCGCCAGCGCTACGGCTTCGTCGTGCCGGGCAAGGCGCTGATCGTCGAGGCGGTCTCGGTCGAGGTCATCGGCCACACCGGGCACGTCGAGGACCGGGAGTTGGAGGCGACACGCGACGGCGCGCTGGTGCCCGAGGCGGAGATCGAGGTCCACACCGAGGGGGCCTGGCACACCGCGCCGGTCTTCCAGCGCGAGCGCCTGGTGCCGGGCGACACCATCGACGGCCCGGCGGTGATCGCCGAGCCGACGGGCACCAACGTCGTCGAGCCCGGCTGGCGCGCCGAGCTCAACCGCCGCGGCCATCTGGTGCTCAGCCGCGTGGTCGCCAAGGAGCGCGCCTATGCGGTCGGCACCGAGGTCGATCCCGTCATGCTGGAGGTGTTCAACAACCTGTTCATGTCGATCGCCGAGCAGATGGGCTCGACGCTCGAGAACACCTCCCATTCAGTCAACATCAAGGAGCGGCTGGACTTCTCCTGCGCCGTGTTCGACCGCGACGGCCGGCTGATCGCCAACGCGCCGCACATGCCGGTGCACCTGGGCTCGATGAGCGAGAGCGTCGACAGCGTCATCCGCAAGTGGCGCGACGAAATGCGCGACGGCGACGTCTACGTGCTGAACGCGCCCTACAACGGCGGCACGCACCTGCCCGACATCACCGTCATCACGCCGGTGTTCGACGGCGCCGGCCGCGACGTCCTGTTCTATGTCGGCAGCCGCGGCCACCACGCCGACATCGGCGGCCTGACCCCGGGCTCCATGCCGCCCGACAGCGCGACCGTCGAGGAAGAGGGGGTGCTGATCGACAACGTGCCGCTGGTGGCGCAGGGGCGCATGCTGGAGGACGAGATCCGCGCGATCCTGGCCTCCGGCGCCTATCCCGCGCGCAACCCGGACCAGAACGTCTCCGACCTGCGCGCCCAGATCGCCGCCAACGCCATGGGCGTGGCGGAGTTGCGCAAGATGGTTGCGCATTTCGGGCTCGACGTGGTGCACGCCTATATGGGCCACGTCCAGGACAACGCCGAGGAGCAGGTCCGCCGCGTCCTCGACGTGCTCAAGGACGGGAGTTTTGCCTACGAGCTCGACAACGGGGCCGTCGTTGCCGTTGAAATCTCCATCGATCGGGAGCGGCGCACGGCGGTGATCGACTTCGCCGGCACCTCGCCGCAGCAGGAGAACAACTCCAACGCCCCGACGGCAGTGACCAAGGCGGCGGTGCTCTATGTCTTCCGCACGCTGGTCGACGACGTCATCCCGCTCAACTACGGCTGCCTCAAGCCGCTCGAGATCCGCATCCCCGAGGGCTCGATGCTGAGCCCCAGCTACCCCGCCGCCGTCGTCGCTGGCAACGTCGAGACCAGCCAGGTCATCACCGACACGCTCTACGGCGCGCTCGGCGTCATGGCCGGCGCCCAGGGCACGATGAACAACCTCACCTTCGGCAACGCGCGCTACCAGTACTACGAGACCATCGCCGGCGGCTCCGGCGCCGGGCCGGGCTTCGACGGCTGCAACGCCGTGCACACCCACATGACCAACAGCCGCCTGACCGACCCGGAGGTGCTGGAGTGGCGCTTC
>Ga0049108_10000083_pt1 | contig 43136 bp, 55 predicted proteins | sample WorMetilPIANOSA2_FD_60020 | JGI IMG/M metagenome (GOLD analysis project Ga0049108, IMG submission 60020) | Marine gutless worms symbiont microbial communities from Max Planck institute for Marine Microbiology, Germany - Olavius ilvae PIANOSA.2 | ecosystem: Host-associated > Annelida > Digestive... | reverse complement strand
GCCTGAGCGCGCCTCGCACCCCCAAAACCGCCACCAACCCCCTTGCGCAAAGGTCTCCGTATTGGGGCACCGATTGACGCGGTGCCGGGCCCCGCCTAGGGTCCCGCCCGCCATGACGACCGATCCCTCCCTCCGCGCGCTGGCGGCCGACGCCAAGGCTTGGCCGTTCCAGGAGGCGCGACGCGTGGTCGAGCGGCTGGGGGGCCAGGTGCCGGCCAAGGGTTACGCCCTCTTCGAGACGGGCTACGGCCCCTCGGGCCTGCCCCATATCGGCACCTTCGGCGAGGTCGCGCGCACGACCATGGTGCGCCACGCCTTCGCCACGCTCTCCGACGTGCCGACGCGGCTGTTCGCCTTCTCCGACGACATGGACGGTCTGCGCAAGGTGCCCGACAACGTGCCCAACCAGGAGATGCTGGCGGAGTATCTGGGCCGGCCGCTGACCTCCGTGCCCGACCCGTTCGGCACCCATGAGAGCTTCGGCGCCCACAACAATGCGCGGCTGAAGGCGTTCCTCGACGGCTACGGGTTCGACTACGACTTCCTGTCGTCCACGGAGTGCTACCGGTCGGGGCGGTTCGATGCGACGCTGCTGCACCTGCTCGAGCGCTACGAGGCGGTTCGGGAGGTCATCCTGCCGACGCTGGGGCCCGAGCGGCGGGCGACCTACAGCCCGTTCCTGCCGGTCTGCCCGCGCACCGGCGTCGTCCTGCAGGTGCCCACGGTCGAGCGCAAGCCCGACGCCGGCACGATCGTCTACCGCGATCCCGAGACCGACGACCTGGTCGAGGTGCCGGTCACCGGCGGCCACTGCGAGCTGCAGTGGAAGGCCGACTGGGCGATGCGCTGGACAGCGCTGGAGGTCGACTACGAGATGTCGGGCAAGGACCTGATCGACAGCGTGCGCCTGTCGAGCCGGATCTGTTCGGTGCTCGACGGCCGGCCGCCGGAGACCTTCATCTACGAGCTGTTCCTCGACGAGAATGGCGAGAAGATCTCCAAGTCGAAGGGCAACGGCCTGACCATGGAGGAGTGGCTCAGCTATGGCCCGGCCGAGAGCCTGTCGCTGTTCATGTTCGGCAAGCCCAGGGCGGCGAAGAAGCTCTACTTCGACGTCATCCCGCGCAGCGTCGACGACTACATCACTCACTTGGGCAAGTACGCCGCGCAGGCGGCGACGGAGCAGCTCGAAAACCCCGTGTGGCACATCCACGCGGGCGCGCCGCCGGACCAGGGCTCGCCGCTGGGCTTCGGTCTGCTGCTCAATCTGGCGTCGGTGAGCAACACCCAGGACCCGGCCGTCCTGTGGGGCTTCATCAGCCGCTACGTGCCCGACGCCACGCCGGAAACGAGCCCGTTGCTTGACCGGCTGGTCGGTCACGCGCTCGCTTACTACCGGGACTTCGTGGCGCCCCGGAAGAGCTACCGCGCGCCCAGCGACGTCGAGCGCGCGGCGTTGACGGAGCTCGACGCGGCCCTCGCGGCGCTGCCGGCGGACGCCGACGCCGAGGCGATCCAGACCGAGATCTACGAGATCGGCAAGGAGCACGCGTTCGAGAACCTGCGCGACTGGTTCCGCGCGCTCTACGAGGTGCTGTGCGGCCAGAGCCAGGGTCCGCGCTTCGGCTCATTCGTGGCGCTATACGGCATCGCCGAGACCCGGGAGCTGATTCGCCGCGCCCTCGCCGGCGAAGACCTGGCCCACGACGCGGCGTGAGCCACGGGCCGCAACGCCCCTAAACGGAGCTGTGGGCGAAGTCCCAGTAGAGCTCGCGGGCGCGGCGGAAGACTGGGCCGGGCTGCAAATCCCGGTCCTCGTAGCGCAGCACCGGCTGGACCTTGCCGTAGTTGCCGGTGTTGAAGATCTCGTCGGCCTCGCGCAGCTCCGCGGGGCGGGCGGTGCGCTCCTCGACCGCGACGCCGTCGTCGGCCAACAGCTTCAGCACGCGCTGGCGCGTGATGCCGTTGAGGAACGTGCCGTTGGCGGCCGGCGTGACGCAGACGCCGTCGCGCACGAACCACAGGTTCGCCGTCGCGAACTCGGCGACGTTGCCCAGCGCGTCGAGCACCACCGCGTTGTCGAAGCCGCGCTCGGCGGCCTCGGCGATCGCCCGTGCGCCGTTGGGGTAGAGGCACGACGCCTTGGCGTCGGTAGGTGCCATGTCGGGCGCCGGCCGGCGGTAGCTGGAGAGGCAGGCGGTGAAGCCCGACGCCGGCGGCAGCGGTGCGTCCCACAGCGTCATGACGAAGCGCGTGCTGTCCGGGTCCGGCTGCAAGAGACGCAGGCCGGCCTCGGCGAACAGCATCGGGCGGATGTAGAGCGGCGTGCCGTTGGCGAACTTGCGCACGCCGTCCAGCGCGATCTCCTGGATCTCTCCGGCCGACAGCATCGAGCGCAGGCCCATGGCGCGGGCGCTATCGACGACGCGGGCGCAGTGGCGGTCCAGGTCCGGCGTCGTGCCCTCGAAGGCGCGGGCGCCGTCGAACACGGTCGAGCCGAGCCATGCCGCATGGGTCATCGGCCCGATGATCGGCGGATTGCCCTTGTGCCACTCGCCGTCGATGTAGCTGATCGCGTCCATGTGCCTCGGCGCTCCGGGCCGGGGCGCCGGCCGCCCCCGCGGAACTCAGTCTAGCGGGGTTCTCGCGTGGCCCACAATGGCGGCGGGGGTAGGCACTTCGGCTAGCCGGGCGGCGGCTGACGGACGTCAATGCGCCGCGGGGTCTTCTCTCCGACGGTGCAGTGTCTGGTCGCATCGGAGGGCGAGGCCATGAAACCCGCGTATTTCGACTTCACGGTGACGGACCTCGGCGCGGCCCGCCGCTTCTTCGAGGACGTCTTCGGCTGGCGCTTCGCGCGCTTCCCCATGCCGTACGAGTACTACACGATCCAGGCCGGCGACGAAGGCGAACCCGGCTTCGACGGCGGCATCGGGGCGGCAAAGGATGCACCCCTGAGCGGCGGCCGGCCGCTGACCCAGGTGACGGTCCCCGTCGACGACCTCGACGCGCTGATCGCCAAGGTCGAGGCCAGCGGCGGCCGTGTCGTCGAGGGCAAGATGCCGATCCCCGGCATCGGCTGGTACGCCACCTGCGCCGAGCCGGGCGGCCTGATGTTCGGCCTGATCGAGGCCGACCCGACCGCCGGTTAGTCAGGCTCCGAGCGTCATTCCCCGACCGCGATCGCCCGGCAAGCGGCGACGTGCGTCGCAACTCGGGCTAGTACCGCGGGCGCCTCGGCGCGGCGGCGCAGCCGCGCGAGCGCTGTCACGGCCCTGAGCATCAGCCGGTCGAGCGTGCGGTCGCGGGCCGGCCCGTCGAGGCCGGCGCGCGCCCGCCGCGGCACCGGGCCGTCATAGCGGGCGTGTAGCGCGTCGAGCGCGGCAAGGCGGTTGAGCGGCATGGCGCGCGAAATGTTGGTTCTCGGCGCGCCTGCGTCAAGGAGAAAAATCCTAGAGAAATATAGCCGCAGAGGACGCAGAGAAGCGCAGCGGGCCGCAGAGAGGCGCTTAGCGGGAACATCTGTCGTGCCTCTGTGTCCGCCGCGCTCTCCGCGTTTCAAGGTTTTCTTTGATCGCCAGTGCTCCAGTGCGGCACCGAGAGACGCAGCCGGGACGCGCCGGGCGTGGCCCGCTGGGTCTCTCTGCGGTCCTCTGCGCTTCTCTGCGTTCTCCGCGGTTTTCTGGAATTCGTCGGGTGTTCGACGCTGGCGCCCGCTCTCGGCCCTATTGGCTCGCCCAGATGATCCGGTGCATCCAGTCGACCTCGACCAGCGGTATCACCCGGTCCTCGTGCTCGGGATTGAGCGAGACCAGCTCGACGCGGGTCGCGGTGCGGCGGCGGAACTCCTTGGCCATGACCTCGCCGTCGCGGGTACGCACGACGACGCGGTCGCCGCGGCGCACGTCGGTGGCGTCGGGCGAGACGATGATGCGCGTGCCGTCGCGGTAGACCGGTTCCATGCTGCTGCCGCTGACCTCCAGCGCGTAGAGCGTGGCGTCGGCGACGTCGGGGAAGGCGACCTCGTCCCAGCCGCTGCCGGTGGGAAAGCCGGCGTCGTCGAAGAAGCCCTCCTCGCCGGCCTGGGCATAGCCGATCACCGGGATGAGCTGCTGCGGCGGGCCGGTCCGCTGGTCGACGAGGGCGACGAACTCGGCAAACGACGCGCCGGTCGCCGCCAGCACCTTGGCGACGCTCTCCGTGCTCGGCCAGCGCGGCCGTCCGTCCGGGCCGATGCGCTTGCTGGGGTTGAAGGCGGTGGCGTCCAGCCCCGAGGCGCGGGCCAGGCCCGACGCCGAATAGCCGTGGGCCCGTGCCAGGGCGTCGATCCCCGCCCAGATGTCGGCGTGCTTCAACATGTGAACAACTTCTCACGATAGGTCTTGATTGTCAGCAAGAAGATGTTCATATTATGTTCCGTCGCGGGGGACGGGTGCGCCCAGTCGACGGTCCCCGCCCCGCGTGTCCGATCGCCATCACCATCGCCGCCCGGGAGTCCGCCATGCCCCGATTCCGCTACGCCTCGCGTCCGGTCGAGCAGGTTGCCGGCGAGCCCTTCGCCGACGCCGAGGAAGCCTGGCTATGGAGCCACCAGTGCCTCGCCGACCGCGGCGCCGGCGCCCGCATCGAGCCTCGCACGGGCGGCCTCGGAAAGGTCTGCTCGCCGCTCGACGTGCTCATCGCCGCGCGCCGCCTGGCCCTGGTCGGCGGCCTGGCCCGGGACCAGTTCGGCGTGCTCATGCGCTTCGGCGCGCGACTGTTGCCGCCCGACCCGCCCGACCCGCGCGACCCGGCGGAGGCCCCGGCCGCGGCGACGTGGCAGGCTGCCCTGGCCCGCCTCGATGAAACCCTGCGGATCAAGGGAATTGTGGCGTGACAAGGCGTTGGAGCGGATCGACGCGCGCCGACCGGGCGTCGCGCCGGGGCCGGGCATGAAGCCGGTCGCCCGCGCCGGCGATCCGCGCGACCGCCGCCCGCGCCGCGCGCTGGTGGTGTTCCACGACGCCCCGGCGCGGCCCTGGCAGCACCTGCTGCGGCGCGGCTTCCGGCACTGCTTCCTGCTGCTGCCGCTGGGCGGCGTCTGGCTGTTCGTCGATCCGCGGCTGGTCGTGACCGACCTGGGCCTGCTGACGCTGCCGGCCGATTTCGATGTGGCCGCGTGGTACCGCCGCCAGGGCTACACCGCGGTGTGGGCCGAGCGCGGGCGGGCGCGACGCCGCTTCCCGTGGCGACCCTACACCTGCGTCGAGGCGGTCAAGCGTGTGCTCGGCCTCGACGCCCCCTGGGTGCTGACGCCGTGGCAGCTCTACCAGATTCTGGTAGAGAAAACAATCCTTGACATTCGGCAAAGGTAAGAGTATATTCACCGCAGTCGTGTGGGACAGGTGCGTCCGGAGCGCCCCGCCGCCCCCCGAACCGCCCACGCCACCTCCGTCACATCGTCACCCGCCACCACACTCACGGGAGGACCCCGATGGGATCGATCATCTCGCCGCCGCAGCCCAGCCCGCCGCCGCCGCCCCCCGCGCCCGAGCCTGCGTCGGACCCCGAGGAGGAGCGCCGCACCGCGCGCCTCGACATGTTGCGCCGCCGCCAGCGCGGCCGCGCCGGCACGATCGCGACGTCGCCGCGCGGCCTGTTGCGGTTGCGCGACGAGCTGCCGCTCGGCGGCAAGCAGCACCTGGGAGACTGACCGCCATGGCCGACCCTTCGCCCCTCGACCCGGCCGCCGTGCTACGCCGCTACCGGCGCCTGCGCGAGCGGCGGCGCACCTGGGAAGCGCACTGGCAGGAGGCCTACGACTACGCCCTGCCGCAGCGCGACACCTGGAGCGGCGCCGCGCCGGGCAGCAAGCGCACCGACAAGCTGTTCGACGGCACCGCGCCCGATGCGGTCGAGCAGTTCGCCGCCAGCCTGCTGGCGCGGCTGACGCCGCCCTGGTCGCGCTGGATCGGCCTCGCCGGCGGCCCCGGCCTCGACGACGCCGAGCGGCAGCGCCTCGCGCCCCGGCTCGAGGAGGCCGCGGCGGCGTTGCAGACCCAGCTCGACCGCTCCAACTTCGCCGTCGAGGTGCATCAGTGCTTCCTCGATCTCGTCACCGGCGGCACCGCCTCGCTGTTGTTCGAGGAGGCCGACGTCGGCGCGGCGAGCGCCTTCCGCTTCACCGCCGTGCCGCTGGGCGAACTGGCGCTGGAGGAGGGGCCGGAGGGCCGGCCCGACGTCACCTTCCGGCGGCAGCGTCCTGAGCGTCGAGCGCTTCCGCGCACGTTTCCCCAAGGCGCCGGTGCCCGAGGCCGCGGTCCAGGCCGAGCGCAGCGGCGGCCCGGGCCAAGTCGCGGTGGTCGAAGCCGTGCTGCCGGACGACGAAGGCTACGGGTACGTTGCCTTTATCGAGCCACCGGACGGCGCCACCAATGCCCCTACCGCCGCGTCTACGGCGTCGCCGACGGTGCTGGCCCAGGGCCGCTTCGCCGCCTCGCCGTTCATCAACTTCCGCTGGATGAAGGCGCCGGGCGAGGCCTATGGCCGCTCGCCGGTGATGAAGGCGCTGCCGGACATCAAGACCGCCAACAAGGTGGTCGAGCTGGTGCTGAAGAACGCGACCATCGCGGTCACCGGGATCTGGCAGGCCGACGACGACGGCGTGCTCAACCCGGCGACCGTGCGCCTGGTGCCCGGCTCGATCATCCCCAAGGCGGTCGGCTCCGCCGGCCTGTCGCCGCTCGCGGCCCCCGGCCAGTTCGACCTCTCGGAACGGCTGCTGGTCGAGCTGCGCGGGCACATCCGCCGGGCGCTCTTGGCCGATCGCCTCGGCCAGGTCGACGCGCCCAGCATGACCGCGACCGAGGTGCTGGAGCGCGCCGAGGAGGTCGGCCGCGTGCTGGGCGCGACCTACGGCCGGCTGCAATCGGAGTTGCTGACGCCGCTGATCGGCCGCGCGCTCGCCATCCTGCGGCGCCGCGGCGAGGTGCCGCCGATCGTGCTCGACGGCCGCACCGTCGACCTGCAGTACCGCTCGCCGCTGGCCAGCGCCCAGGCGCAGCAGGAGGCGCAGCAGGTCATGGTCTGGCTGCGCGGCCTGGCGGAGCTGGGGCCCGAGGCGCTGCAGGTGATCGACCCGGTGCGCACCGCGCGCTGGATGGCGCGCGCCTTCAACGTGCCGCCGGACCTGTTGCGCGACCCTGCGCAGGCGCCGACGCCCCCCAGCGTGCTGCCGGCGCCGCCGGGCGTAAGACCGGCGCCGCCCAGCATCATGCCGGCGCCGGCGGCTTCATCGCAGGCGGCCGCGGCGGGAGGCGCCGATGGCGACGCCTAACGGCCACGGCTGGGACTGGTTCGCCGCCCCGGCGGAGCGTCCGGACGAGGCGCTGGTCGACACCGCCCGCGCCTTCGCTCGCGCCTTCGCCGGCGCTGACGGCGGACGCGTGCTCGCCCACCTCAACCGCCTGACCCGTGAGCGCTATCTGGCGCCCGACGCCAGCGACGCGGCGCTGCGCCACCTGGAGGGCCAGCGCGCCCTCGTCGCCCACGTCGCCGCCCTGATCGAGCTGGGCCGCGACGGGCCTTCGGAGGACACCACGTCATGAGCGATATCGAGATGGCTGCCGAGACGGCGCCGAACGAAGCCGAGACCATGCCAGAGCCCCGGCCGGACTACGTGCCGGAGAAGTTCTGGGACGCCGAGGGGAGCCAGGTGCGCACCGAGGCGCTGGCCCGCTCCTACGGCGAACTGGAGCGCAAGCTGGGCGGCTCGGTCGCCGTGCCCGGCGACGACGCGGACTCCGTCGCGATCGGCCGCTTTCACCGCGCCCTGGGCGTGCCGGAGACGCCGGACGGCTACCGGCTGGAGGTCGGCGCGACGCTGGGCCGCGACCCGCAGATCGACGCCTATCTGCACGCTGCCGGGCTCACGCCGGTGCAGGCGCAGCTGGTCTACGACCTGGCGGCCGAGGTGCTGCCGCGGCTCAACAACGCCGCCGCCGGCGTCGCCGCGGCGCAGCAGACCGCGGCGCACGAGCTCGAGCGCCTCAACATGCACTATGGCCCGGAGAAGTGGGCCGAGCTGCGCGGCCGCCTCGGCCGCTGGGCCCGCGCCAACCTGCCGGCCGAGGCGTTCGAGAGCCTGGCCGGCAGCTTCGAGGGGGTGCGCGCGCTGGAGCGCATGATGGCGGGCGACGAGCCGGCCTTGGTGCGCGCGGGCGAGGGCGCCCCCGGCCTCGGCGAGGCCGACGTCAAGCGCCTGATGCAGGACCCTCGCTACTGGCGCGACCGCGACCCCGACCTCGTCGCCCAGGTCCGCGCCGCCTGGTCGCGGCTGTACCCGGACTGAATCGTGGTGTTATAGGAAATAATTCTTGACATCCCGCCACGATGTACGCTACATAGTCCCCTGTCGACGGGACAGGTGCGTCCAAAGGGCGGCTGGGAAACCAGCCGCCCTTTTTCGTGCCTGTCCCGGGGCGCCGGCCGAACCTGCCCAGCACTTGATCTCCTGACGGGGTGGCGGCCGGCGCCCACACCCCTTTCCCCGCGCAGACGCGCTCTCAAAAAAAGGAATCCGCCATGCAAGAGTTCGACATGCGGCCGCCCGCCGCCGCTGCCCCGGCAGCGGCGCCCGCGGCCGACATCGACACCCTCGTCATGCCCGTGATGCAGCACGCCCTGCGTCGGCTGACGCCGCCCGAGGTCCAGGAACTGGAGGCGGCGATCACGCCGCGCATGCGCCTGCTGCTGACCAAGGCCTTCGGGCCTGAGTTCGGCGCCGCGCTGGCGCCGCTGACGGCCGACGACGCGCCCGACCCGGAGAGCGAGGCCGCGATCAAGGAGCTGATGCGCGACCCGCGCTACTGGCGCGACCGCGACCCCGACATCGTCGCCCGCGTGCGCGAGGGCTTCGAGACGCTCTACCCGGGCTGACGCCCGGACGCGAAGGGGCGGCACGCCGCTGCCCCGTCATTCCGCACGCGACCGGACAACCATGCCTGTTTTCCGGCGGGGCCCGGTCGCTGCCGCTGAACCTGGCCGGTGCCGCGCTGGCGCGCGCATCGACAACCGGCGTCACGGCGATCCCACGCAACCCCGTGAACCGAGGATCAGAGGAGAATGTCTAACGACGTCGCAGATGCCTTGGTCAAACACTACCAGACGGAGGTGCATCAGGCGTACCAGCGGCAGGGCTCGAAACTGCGCGCGACGGTGCGCTCGAAGAACGACGTGACCGGGTCGACCACCGTGTTTCAGAAGGTCGGCAAGGGCACGGCAACCACCAAGGCACGGCACGGCAAGGTGCCGGTGATGAACGTCGATCACGAGCCCGTCGAGTGCGCGCTCAGTGACTTCTACGCCGGCGACTGGGTCGACAAGCTCGACGAGTTGAAGACCAACATCAACGAGATGGGGGTCATCGCCAACGCCGGCGCCTACGCGCTGGGGCGCAAGACCGACGAACTGGTCATCGCCGCGCTCGATACCTCGACGACCTACGCCGGCACCGGCGCCGACGGCCTGACCAAGGACAAGGTGCTCGAGGCGTTCGAACTCTTGGGCGGCGCCGACGTGCCCGACGACGGCGATCGCTTCGCCGTCATCGGCTGGAAACAGTGGTCGGACCTCTTGGCCATCCAGGAGTTCGCCAACGCCGACTATGTCGGTGCCGACGAGCTGCCCTGGCGTTGCACCCAGGCCAAGCGCTGGCTGGGCGCCTTGTGGATCCCGCACTCCGGGCTCACCAAGGACGGCTCCGACGTGCGCTTCTGCCACTGGTACCACAAGTCGGCGATCGGCCATGCCGCGGGCTCCGAGGTCAAGGCCGACGTCACCTGGCACGGCGACCGCGCCGCGCACTTCGTTTCCAACATGATGAGTCAGGGCGCGTGCCTGATCGACGGCCAGGGTGTCGTCGTCATGCGCTGCCTCGAGAGCTGAGGGGAGGGCTGAGCTATGGCCTACGACGCCCGCAATCTCTCCGTGCTGGCCTACGCCAACGGCTTCACGCTGTGGCACTACAGCACGGTGGATACCGCCGCGACGGTCGACTCGTCCGGCTACTTCAACGCCGCCAGCGACATGCTGCGCGTCGGCGACATGATCGTCGCCAACGTCGACACCGACGGCACGCCGGGACACGGCATGTTCGTCGTGCTGACGAACGCCAGCGGCGTGGTCGACCTGGGCGACATGGTCGCCTTCGGCGCCGTCGACACCGACTGAGCGCCCGCCACGCCGCGCGGCCGGCGCCCCGCGGGGTCCGCTTCCCCCGCGGGGCGCCGCTTTTTTTCTGACCCACACGCACCGGAAGGACCAGGTCCATGGCGCTGAGCGCGATCGCCCTGTGCAGCCGCGCGCTGCTCTCGCTGGGCGCGAAGACCATCGCCTCGTTCGACGAAGGCACCGCCGAGGCGGAAGTCGCGGCGAGCCTCTATCCCAGCCTGCGCGACGCCCTGTTGTCGGCGCACCCTTGGAGCTTCGCCACCGGCCAGACCGAACTGCCGCAGCTGGCCGCGGCGCCGGTCGCCGACTTTCCCTATGCCTTTCAGCTGCCGCCGGACTTCCTGCGCGCGCTGTCGGCCGGCCCGGTCGGGCGCGGCCGCGGGCTCGACTACCGCATCGCCGAGCAGCGGCTGCACTCCAGCGCCGACCGGGTGGTGCTGAGCTACATCTTCCGCCCGGCGGAGACCTCGTTCCCGCCGTTCTTCGACCAGACGCTGATCGCGCGCCTGGCGGCCGAGTTCTGCCTGCCGGTGACCGAGAGCACCAGCCGCGCCGACCTGCTGCACCGACTGGCGAAGCAGGAGTTCCGCAACGCCCGGCTGATCGACAGTCAGCAGGACACGCCGTTGCGCGTCGAGGACTTCACCCTCACGTCGGTGCGCGGCTGATGACACGCAATCGCCTGCTGAAGACCAGCTTCACGGCCGGAGAGCTGAGCCCGCGCATGTTCGGCCGCGGCGACATGGCGGCGTACACGAACGGCGCCGCGCGCCTGCGCAACGTCTTCATCCACCCGACCGGCGGCATCAGCCGGCGCCCCGGCCTGCGCCACATCGACACGGCGCGGGGACCGGGCCGGCTGGTCGGCTTCGAGTTCAACACCGAGCAGGTCTACCTGCTGGTCTTCACCGACCTGCACCTCGACGTTTATCGCGACGGCGCGGCGGTGGCCGACGTGGTTACGCCGTGGTCGGAGAGCGACCTCGACCAGCTGAGCTGGACACAGAGCGCCGACACGCTGCTCTTGGTGCATCCGGACCACGTGCCGCAGAGACTGACCCGCACCTCGCACACCGACTGGACGCTCGCCGACTGGGCCTTCGTCACAGAGAGCGACGCGGTGCGCATCCCGTTCCACAAGTTCTATGACCCCGACGTCACGGTGGGGGCCAGCGCCACGACGGGCACGGTGACACTGACCGCCTCGACCGACGTGTTCGACGACGGCCATATCGGCCACCGCTTCCGGCTGCAGGAGAAGCAGGTCGAGGTCACCGCGGTGGCGTCGCCGACTTCGGCCACCGCGGTCGTCAAGGAGACGCTGCTCGGCGCCGGTCAAACCAAGGACTGGGAGGAGGCCGCCTTCAGCCCCGTGCGCGGCTGGCCGGTCACCGTCGCCTTCCACCAGGACCGGCTGGTGATCGGCGGCAGCCGCGACCTGCCGAACCGGCTGTGGCTGTCCAAGTCGTCCGATTTCTTCAACTTCGACCTGGCCGAGGGCCTGGACGACGAGGCGATCGAGTTCCCCATCGTCTCCGACCAGGTCAACGCCATCCGCGCCGTGTTCTCCGGCCGCCACCTGCAGGTCTTCACGTCCGGCGCCGAGTGGATGGTGACCGGCGAGCCGCTGACGCCGGAGAACGTGCAGCTGCACCGCCAAACCCGCGTCGGCGCACTGGTCGACCGGGCGCTGGCGCCGCGCGACGTCGACGGTGCCACGGTCTTCGTCGCCCGCAACGGCCGCGAGCTGCGCGAGTTCCTGTTCACCGACGTCGAGCAGGCCTACCAGGCGACCGATCTGGCCATGCTGTCGCAGCACGTGATGACAGGCGCGATCGACCTGGAATACGACCCGGCGCGGCGCATGTGCCACGTGGTGCTGGCCGACGGCAATCTGGCGACGGTGACCCTGTTCCGCGCCGAGCGCGTCTCCGGCTGGGCCCTGGCCACGACCGACGGCACCTTCCGCGCCATCGCCGGCGTCGGCGAGGACATCTACGTGCTGGTCGAGCGCGCCGGCAGCGTGTTCATCGAGTGCTTCGACGACACGCTCAACACCGATGCCGCGGCGACCGCCACCGCGACGCCGCCCCAGACCGACTGGAGCGGCCTGGACCACCTGGAGGGGCGCAGCGTCGCCGTCGTCGCCGACGGCAGCGTGCGGGCTCTGGTCAGCGTCTCGTCCGGCACCGCCAGCCTGGCGCAGCCGGCGGGGGCGGTCGAGATCGGTCTGCCCTACACCGTGGAGGTCGAGCCGCTGCCGTCGGCCACGCGCAACGCGCAGGGCGCGGCCCAGGCCGTCGCCATGCGGCTGATCGCGGTGACCTTCCGCCTTGCCGACACGGCGGCGCTGCGCGTCGACACCGGCAGCGGCTTCCGCGAGGTGCCGTTCAAGCGCTTCGGCCCCACGGGCGTGCTCGACAGCCCGGTGGCGCCGTTCACCGGCGATATGGAGATCCGCGCGCTGGGCTGGCGCCGCGGCGGTGCCGAGCCGCTGTGGCGCGTCGTCCAGGACGCGCCGCTGGACTGCACGATCCTGTCCGTAACCACAGAGATGAAGGTGAACGACTGATGGCTTCAAAGGAAACAGCCACGCTGCCCTTGGGGATCGCGTCGTCCGTGCTAGGCGTCGCCGGTCAAGCCTTCGACGCCAACCAGGAGGCGCCGGTGCCGACCCACGAGATCGAGCGCCAGCGCCTCGCCATGGCGACCGAGGAGCGCCGCCGCAAGGAGCGGCTGAAGCGCGTGCTGGCGCGCCAGCGCGCCTCGTTCGGCGCGCGCGGCCTGGGCGCCACGGGCGGCTCCGGCGCCGCGGTGCTGCAAGGCCTGTCCGCCGAGAGCGACCGCGCCGCCGCCGAAGACGCCGAATTCGACCGGCTGCGCCTGGCCAGCCTGATGAACCGGCCACGCCGCCGCATCAACCTGTTCTCGATGGGCGAGAGGCTGGCGCGCGACGCGCTGGCTTACTGGCCGAGGAGTTGAGGGGAAACCGCCATGAGCGAGCACATCCAGATCGGCGCTATCGCGCCGCGGGTCCAGCACGTCGCCGACGGCGTCGTCACGGTCTTCGTCTACCCGTTCCCGATCTTCGCCGCCGCCGACCTGGCGGTCTATCTCGACGACACCAAGCAGACGAGCGGCTTCACGGTCAACGGCGCGGGCGTGAGTTCCGGCGGCGACGTCACCTTCGACACGGCGCCGGCGAACGGCGTCACAGTTACGCTGGCGCGCGAAATCGAGATCACCCGCACCTCCGATTTCCAGGAGGGCGGCGAGTTCCGCGCCAGCGTGCTGAATGACGAGCTTGACTACCTCACTGCGGCGCTGCAGCAGGTCGCCGACGACGTCGACCGCACGATCGCCCTGTCGACGAAGGACCCGACGAGCGGGCTGGTCCTGCCAGACGTCGCCGCGCGGGCTAGCCAGTATCTCGGCTTCGACGGCACGGGACAAATCATCGCCGCGGCCGTCCCCGAGGGCGGCAACGTCGTCTCGACGTTCATGGCGACGGTGCTCGACGACGCCGACGCGGCGACGGCGCGCACGACTCTGGGCTCCCAGGCGCAGGCCGGCCTGCTGGATAGCCTGGTCGCTCTCGGCTCGCCGCTCGCCGCCTTCCGCAACAAGATCGTCAACGGCGGCATGGAGGTCGACCAGCGTGTCAGCCCGCACGCCAACTCAGCCTCTAACGTGAGCTACACGGTCGACCGCTGGGCAATGCGCCGGGCAGGTGCCGCGACCGGCATGGTCGTCGAGCAATCGTCGGACGCCCCCGCCGGCTTCCTGAACTCGGCGCGCGTGCGCCGCAATGTCACGAACGTGGCAACAGAAATCATGGACTTCGCCCAGGTACTGGAAACCGCCAACAGCGTGCCGCTGCAGGGCAAAGTCCTCGCGCTGACCTTCTGGGCCAAGGCCGATGCCGCCTAGACGCCCGGCGGGAAGATCCTGATGAGCCGCATCTCCACCGGCACGGGGACGGATCAGCCGCCTTCCGGCATCATGGGCGGCGACTGGCTGGGGTGGACAAAAAACGGCAAGAGCCACACGCTCACGACGTCGTGGCAGAAGTTCATCCACATCCTGCCCGCGGCCGTTGCGGACGATATCACGCAAGTCGGCGTCCTCTTCCGGAACACCCCGGTGGGAACCGCCCCGACTGGGGACTGGTACTTCATCACGGGCGTCCAGCTCGAAGCCGTGGGCGCCTCGGCCACGGATGGCACTGGCTTCGAGTCTCGACCCTTCGCGGCCGAACTGGCGCTCTGCCGACGCTACTACTGGCAACTCGGCGGCCAGACCGCGTATGAGAACGTCGGCGTAACGGGCGCGGGCGGCACGACCAACTCCTACATTGCGCTCGAAAATCCGGTCGAGATGCGCACCGCGCCATCGTTCGGTTCCGCCGGGAATTGGGAGCTTCTGGCCGGCGGCGCCATCACCAGCTTCAATGCCAACGAGATCACGGCCGAGACCCTGCAACTGACGTGCAACGGGACGAGTCTGACGACCCGCGACGCCTATCTGCTGCGGGCTGCCAACGACCTGACGGCACGCCTGACCCTCGACGCGGAGCTGTAAGCCATGACCGACTACAAACTGACACGCGGCGACGCGGTGATCCGCACTGCCGACGGTTTGACCATCCCCAACGACCCGACCAATCGCCACCGCCGGGACTACGAGGCATGGCTGGCCAACGCCAATACGCCCGATCCCGCCGAGACGCCCGACGATGCCAAGGTCCGACGCCAACATGACGTCGACGTCCGGCGCGACGCCAAGCTCGCCGCGGGTTTCGTCTACGCGACGCTGGCGGCGACCTTCGACGCCGACGCCGAGGCCCAGGACAACATCACGGCGATCGCCGCCGGTATTGCCGCCGGCAAGGGACTGCCGGGCAGACTCGTGACGATCGGCTGGTGGGACAAGGCGAACGTCCCCCACGCGCTGACAGAGGCCGCGTTCCTCGACTTCGCCGCGGCACACCGCGACTTCGTCGCCTTCGTCAAGCAGACCGGGCGCGGCCACAAGAACGCGATCCAGGCGCTCGCCACGGTCGCGGCGGTCGACGCCTACGACATCGCCGCCGGCTGGTGAGCGGCCGCAAAGCCGATCCGCCGGTCGCCGACTGGCCGGAACTGCTGTCCGCCGCCGTCGCCAGCTACCGCGACTTCGCGGGCGCCCCCGTGCCGACCGACGCCAAGGGCTTCGCGGCCATCACGCCGCGTGCAAGGCGGCGCTCGCGCACGTCGAGGTGCTGTTGCGCCTGGGCCGGTCGCTCAACGCGCCGCCGGAGAGCGACCGGTCGGCGCACGAGGGCCTGGTGACACGGGCCCGCGCCGCACTCAGGTCGCTCGAGGACCGCCTATGACGCCCGCCCGCTTTCCTGAGTTCGTCTGGATCTGGAACGAGCGCCAGGACCTGGCGACGCCCAGTCTGCACCTGCGCATGGCGCGCTGGCTGGGCGCCCGTTGGCGCGCGCGCGACCGCGAGCTGCTGCTGCTGGCCTTTCGCTCCAGCGGCAAGTCGACGCTGGTCGGCCTGTTCTGCGCCTGGCTGCTGAGCCGCCGGCCCGACCTGCGCATCCTGGTGCTGTCGGCGGAGCAGGCGCTGGCCCGCAAGATGGTGCGCAACGTCAAGCGCATCGTCGAACGCCACCCGCTGGCGCAGGGCCTGAAGCCGGCGCGCGCCGACGAGTGGGCCTCGGACCAGTTCACCGTCGCGCGCGGGACCGAGCTGCGCGACCCGTCCGTTCTGGCGCGCGGCATCGGCGCCAACATCACCGGCTGCCGCGCGGACTTGGTGATCTGCGACGACGTCGAGGTGCCGAATACGTGCGACACAGCACCAAAGCGCGCCGACCTGCGTGAGCGGCTGGCGGAGATCGACTACGTGCTGGTGCCCGGCGGCACCCAGCTCTACATCGGCACGCCGCACAGCTACTACACGATCTACGCCGACGCGGCGCGGCCGGAGCTGGGCGAGGCGGCGCCGTTCCTGGCCGGCTTCCGGCGCCTCGAGCTGCCGCTGCTCGACCGCCGCGGCCGCTCGACCTGGCCCGAGCGCTTTCCGCCGGAGAAGGTCGCCGCCATCCGGCGCCGCACCGGCCCGACGAAGTTCGCCTCGCAGTTCTTGCTGCAGCCGACCAATCTGGCCGGCGGCCGGCTCGACCCGGATCGGCTGCGGCTCTATGAGGCCGAGCTGGACTACCGCGAGGGCAACGGCGAGGCGGCGCTGTTCCTCGCCGGGCAGCGCCTGGTCTCGGCCAGCGCCTGGTGGGACCCGGCGTTTGCCGCGCACGAAACGCGCACCGGCGACGCCAGCGTCGTCGCCGCCGTCTACACGGACGCGCGGGGCGACTACTGGCTGCACCGCGTGCACTACCTGCGCCCATCCGACGGCGGCGAGAGCGACCCGGCGACGCGCCAGTGCCGCGCCGTGGCGCGCTTCGCCAAGGACCTGCACCTGCCGGCGGTGCACGTGGAGACCAACGGCCTGGGCCGCTTCCTGCCGGGGCTGTTGCGCCGCGCGCTCGCTGAAGCCGGCACGCCGTGCGCGGTGCGCGAGCTCGCCTCGACGCGGCCGAAGGACCTGCGCATCGTCGAGGCGTTCGAGGCGCCCTTGGCGGCCGGCGCGCTGCATGCCCACCGCGGCCTGTGGGACACGCCGTTCGTCGCCGAGATGCGCGACTGGCGCCCCGGTGCGCGCGGTGCCGACGACGGCCTCGACGCGGTCGCCGGCGCGCTGGCGGCCGAGCCGGTGCGCCTGCCGCGCCTGCCACGCCCGCCCGCCGCGGCCGACTGGCGGCCCGGCACCGGCGGCTTCGCCGCCGACACGGAATTTGCTGTCTGACGCTCCCCCGGCGCTCGCGCCGACATCCGAAGGAAAACCCCATGCTCACGACCCGGTGGCCGGTTTCCGGCCGCGCGGCGGCGTTCGCGCTGTCGCTGATGCTCTACGCCTGCACCAACCCGCCGGCCTTCGCCGGGACGCCGCCCGCGACGCCGGTGCAGGCCGTGTGCGGTGCGCGCGGCGCCCTGGTCGCCCGGTTGGCGCGCGAGCACGACGAGCGGCCGGTGGCGCGCGCCCTCGCCGCGGGCGGGCGCCTCGTCGAAGTGCTGGCGGCACCCGGCGGCTCGTGGACGCTGCTCGTCACGCTGCCCGACGGGCGCAGCTGCGCGGTCGCCGCGGGCACCAGCTGGGAGACGCTGCCAGCATCTGCCGGGCCGGAATCCTGAGGCGCTGGATCGCGCTGCGCGCATTCGCGTCAGTAATGACGAAAGAAAATCACGGACTTCGTGCGAATTGTGTCATTTTATCAAGATCGAATGACACATTCGTGAGCGTGACTTCGATCACTCCAAAAATCGCGCAAAGCGATTATATCTATAGATGAGAGGTGAATCGGCTGACAGAATTCCGCAGGTGGATCAATACTATCGAGTTCTATGGAGTTTGGCCAGCCGACAGCGACGAAAGGAGGTCGGATATGCGCAAGATGCTCCTCGCGGCGACGGTTATCGCCGCGGCGCTCGTGTCCGGCGCTCCGCAGGCGTCGGCCCAGACCGTGTGCGGCGAGCGCACCGGCCTCATCGAGCGGCTCGACAAGGTCTACGGCGAGGCGCCCGTCGGCATCGGCCTCGGCCTGCGCGGCAAGGTCTACGAGCTGCTCACGGCGCCGAACGGCTCGTGGACGATCCTCGCAACGCTGCCGAACGGGGTTAGCTGCATCGTCGCCGCCGGCGAGGCCTGGCAGACCATCGAGGTCAAGGTGAAGGAGCCCCTGGCCTGACCCAAGCGTTCCTCCCCGGCCCCACGTGAGGGGCCAACCTCCCTCCCTTGCCCCCGGTTCGCCGGGGGTTTTTTTGTGCCCAACCGTGAAGGACCGAGCCATGTCGTCCCACTGGACATTCGACCTCGTGTGGTGGGTCACGGCGGTCGAGTTGCCGGCGCTGGCCGGCCTGTTCTGGCTGACCTGGCGCACGCGCCGCGACGGCGACGCCGGGCTCAACCGGCTGGACCACCGCACCGCCGAGACCGACACCGCGCTGCGCGAGCGCCTGGCCGCGGACCGGCTGGAGATCGCCAAATCCTATGCCTCGATCGCCAACCTGCAGGACGTCGAGCGCCGTCTCACCGCGCACCTCCTGCGCATCGAGGCCAAGTTGGATGCGCCGCTGTTGGGCGGCCGGCAGGTCCCGACGCACGGGGCCGGCAAATGATCGACGCCGTGCCTATGGACCCGGTCGAGGTCTTCGCCCGCACCCTCTACGCCGAGGCGCGCACACCCGATCTGCCGGCGATCGAGGCGCTGGCCGCCGTCGTCGTCAACCGCGTGCCCTGGTCGGCCGACTGGGCCGTGCGCGCGGCGGCGGTGCGCGAGGCCTGCCTGGCGCCCTGGCAGTTCGCCTGCTGGGACCCGGACCCGGCGACGCGCGCCGCGATGGCGACGGCCCCCGGCGGCCAAGTCCTGAAACTGTGTCGCCGCGTCGCGCGCCGGGCGCTGGCCGGCACCCTCGTCGACCCGACCCGCGGCGCCACCCGCTACCACGACCGCGACTCCGCGCCCGTGTGGGCGCGCGGCCGCGCCCCTGCCGCCGAGATCGGCGGCGTCCTGTTCTACAACGACCTGAGGTGAGCCATGTTCGACTACATCCGTGACGCTTTCGACGTCCTGCGCGCTCGCTGGAGCGCGCTGCGCCCGCGTACCGCCTTCGGCCTCGGCGCGCTCGTCGGGCTGGGCGTCGGCCTGGGCCTGGTCTTCCTCGCCGTCCTGGGCCAGGCTTGATGCTGCCGCTGCTGCTGGCCCAGGTCGGCATCCCGCTGCTCGCCCGCGTGGTCGGCGGCGCGCTGGGCCGCGTCGACAACCCCATCGCCAAGGCCGCGTCCGACGCGCTGGGGCAGGTCGACGCGGCCATCGGCCAGGGCACGCTCGACCCGGCGGCGCTGAAGGAGGCCAACCGCCACGTCGAGCGCCTGGCCGAGGCCGAGGCCCGGCGCGACCAGACCTGGCTGAAGGAGGTCAACGCCACGATCCGCGCCGAGGTGGCCTCCGACGACCCTTACGTGCGGCGCATGCGGCCGACCTTCGGCTACGTCATGGCGCTGACCTGGGGCGCCCAGATGGGCGCGATTGCGTACGTCATCGTGGCCGAGCCCGAGAGCGCCGGCGCCGTGGTCGCCGCGATGGCCAGCCTCGGCACCATCTGGACCGTCGGTCTCTCGGTGCTCGGCATCTACGTCTACAAGCGCAGCCAGGAAGAGCAGGGCAACGCCGACGCGGGCCTGTTGGGCCGGCTAGCCAGGCGGCTCACCGGAAGCTGACCTTCAAAAAACCGCTGAGGACGCGGAGAAGCGCAGAGGACCGCAAAGTTCATCTTCTCCTGCCGCCCCGGCTCTGCCCTCAGCTTCCGCTCTCTTGAAACACAGAGGCACAGAGACACGGAGAACAAGGAAACGCGCCCGGGCGGAACTGAGACGAGAACGCGCCAGCGGGCCGTCCGCAGCGCATCCAGAAGAGAAGCGTATTCAGAACGCCGGCCGGTCCCTACCGTATGCGGACCATCTCTACATCTCTGTGCCCGTGTGTCTCTGTGGCTCAATTGAATTGATAGGAACCGCGCCTCCGGCCTCAGCCCCTCTGCGGTCCTCTGCGCTTCTCTGCGTCCACTGCGGTTTGTGTGAGTTCCCCGCCTTTGCCGCGCCCCCTCCCGCCCACATTTTCCCCCCATGGCCATTCTGAAGATCGCCCGCATGGGCCACCCGGTGTTGCGCCAGGTGGCGGCCGACGTGCCCGACCCGACGGCGCCGGAGGTCCGCGCGCTGGTCGCCGACATGATCGAGACCATGCACGACGCCGACGGCACGGGCCTGGCCGCGCCGCAGGTGCACGTGCCGCTGCGTGTCGTCGTCTTCCTGGTCGAGGGCGAGCGCGCCGCGGCCGAAGGCGACGCTGAGGGCGAGGAGGCCGTGCCGCTGACCGCCATGATCAACCCGGTGGTCGAGCCGCTGGGCGAGGCGCGCTCGACCGGCTTCGAGGCCTGCCTCTCGGTGCCGGGCCTGGCCGGCGCCGTCGAGCGCTGGGACCACATCCGCTACCGCTTCACGACGCCCGACGGCGAGATCATGGAGCGCGAGGCGCGCGGCTTCCACGCCCGCGTTGTGCAGCACGAGTGCGACCACCTCGACGGCGTGCTCTACCCCATGCGCATGACCGATCTGTCGACCCTCGGCTGGGTCGAGGAGCTGCGCCGCGCCGCCCCACCCGCCGAGGCGGAGCCACAGCCGGAGGCCGCCGATGACTGACGACGCCACGAGAGACCTGCGCGATGCGGTCGTCGACGCGGCGCTGCCCCACATCGTCTTCGACGGCTGGACCGCGGCGGCGCTGATGCGCGGCGCGGAGGATGCCGGGCTTGGCAACGCCGCCGCGGTGCGCGCTTTCCCCGACGGTCCCACCCAGGCCATCGCGCACTGGAGCGGCCTCGCCGACCGCCGCATGCTGGCGGCGCTCGAGGCGATGAACCTCGGCACCCTCAAGATCCGCGAGCGCATCGCGACGGCGGTGCGCGTGCGCCTGGAGCAGGTGGCGCACGAGCGCGAGGCGGTGCGCCGGGCGCTCAGCGTCTTGGCGCTGCCGATCAACGCGCCGCTCGCCACCAGGCTGCTCTACCGCACGGTCGACGCCATGTGGCACGCCGCCGGCGACACCGCGACCGACTTCAACTTCTATACCAAGCGCGCGCTGTTGGCCGGCGTCTACGGTTCGACGGTGCTGACCTGGCTCGACGACACGTCGGAGGACCACGCCGCCACCTGGGCCTTCCTCGACCGCCGCATCGAAGACACCATGCGCGTCACGCGCCTCATCGGCCGTCTGCGCGAGGCGCCCGAGCGCTTCAAGGGCGGGTTTGGCGGGATGAAGGGTTTTGCCGCTCGGCGGTAGAGCGCCACGGCACGCGTGCTAAACTGACGCCCATGGCCGGTATCCTCTCACGCCTCTTCGGCGGCGGCTCGTCCGACGGCGGCGCCGCCAAGGCGGGCGAGCCCGTTTCGTATCAGGGTCTCGTCATCCGCCCCGCGCCCGTCAGGGCCGGCGGCCAGTGGCGCCTGGCCGGCACGATCGTCAAGGAGGACCCGGCCGGGGACCTGGAGCGCGAGTTCACCCGCGCCGACACCTTCGCCAGCCGCGACGAAGCCGAGAGTTTCACCGTCCGCAAGGCCAAGCAGATCATCGACGAACAGGGCGACAAGCTGTTCGCCAGCGGCGAGGCGACGGGGCGGGCTTGACCGTGTGACCGGCGTCGCTGCCGGGCCTCCAATCCTGGCTAACCTGCGCCGCGTTCCGCGCCGCGCCGAGAGCCACTTTCGTCTGCCGCAAGGTCTCCGGCCGCCTGTGCTACCATCGGGACAAACAAGAACAGTGGTTGGGGACAGGGAGAGGCGGTCATGAGCACGGTCGAGGCGCCCGAAAACACCGAGTTCGTCGACTTCTGGAACGAGGTCCTGGTACCGAAGTTCACACGGTACCGCCACATCCTGGTCGGCGGTCTGACGCAGCACAGCGCCAACATCTTCCCGAAGCTGGCGGTCAGCGAGGGCGACCAGGTGGTCGACGTCGGCTGCGGCTTCGGCGACACGGCGATCCAGTTCGCCGAACGCGTGGGCCCCGACGGCTCGGTGCTGGCCATCGACTGCTGCGAGGGATTCCTCAAGTTCGGCCGCGAGGATGCGGCGGCGGCCGGCGCCGAGAACGTGACCTTCGTCGAGGCCGACGTGCAGACCTACCCGTTCGCACCCGAGTACGACTTCTGGTTCTCGCGCTTCGGCACCCAGTTCTTCGAGAACCCGGTCGCCGGCTTGAAGAGCATGCGTTCGTCGCTCAGGCCCGACGGCATCATGACGATGATCGTCTGGCGCACCATCGCCGACAACCCATGGCTCGGCCTGCCGAAGGAGATCGTGCTCAAGTTCCTGCCGGCGCCGGGCGACGACGCGCGTACCTGCGGGCCGGGGCCGTTCTCCATGGCCGACCAGGCGATGGTGGCCAAGCAGCTCGAGATCTCGGGCTACAGCGACATCCGCTTCGAGCGTGTCGACGCGCCGCTGATGGTCGGCCGGTCGCCGGAGGAAGCTGTCGACTTCCAGCTCGCCCTCGGGCCGGCCGGCGAGACCTACCGCGAGGCCGGCGACCTGGCCGAATCGCGCCACGACGAGATCCAGGCGGCGCTCCTGGACGAGCTCGGCAAGTACGCGACGCCGGACGGCATCGTCATGGAGTCGAGCTCCTGGGTCATCAGCGCCCGCAATCCTGGGTGAGGCGGGGCGGCCAGCCGTCACTCCCGTAGCGGCGTCACCCGCGTGACGTGGCCCATCTTGCGGCCCTTGCGGGCCTCGGCCTTGCCGTAGAGGTGCAGGCGGGCGCCGGGCTCGCTTAGTAGCGCCGGCCAGTCGTCCACCTCGTCGCCCAACAGGTTCGTCATCTCGGCGTCGTTGTGACGGCTCGGGTCGCCTAAGGGCAATCCGCACACCGCGCGGACGAGCTGCTCGAACTGATCCACCCCGCAGGCGTCGAGGGTCCAGTGGCCGGAGTTGTGGGGGCGCGGGGCGAGCTCGTTGACCAGCACCTCGCCCGACCGCGTGACGAACATCTCCACCGCCAGCAGGCCGATCACGTCGAGCGCGGTCGCCAGCGTCTCCGCCGTCCGCGTCGCTGCCGCCGCGACCGCCGGGGCGAGGCCGGCCGGCGCCAGGGTGCGCCGCAGGATGCCGTGCTCATGCTCGTTCTCGACCGGCACGTAGCTGGCCATGGCGCCGTCGAGGCCGCGGGCGACGATCACCGACACCTCGGAAGTGAAGTCGACCCAGCCCTCCAGGATCGCGCTCGAGGCGCCCAGCGCGGCCCAGGCCTCGGCCGGGGCTTGGTCGTCGATCCGCACCTGGCCCTTGCCGTCGTAGCCCAGCCGCCGGGTTTTGAGGATCGCCGGCCGGCCGATGCGGTCGAGCGCGGCGGCCAGCGCCGCGGCCGACCCGACTTCAGCATAGGGCGCCGTGGCGATGCCGTGCCGCGCGACGAAGTCCTTTTCGTGCAGGCGGTCCTGGGTGACCTCCAGGATGTTGGGGCTGGGGCGGATCGGCGTCGGTGTGTCGAGCGCCAGCAGCGGCGCCGCGGGCACGTTCTCGAACTCCAGCGTGATCACGTCGACGGCCGCGGCAAATCCGGCAAGGGCCGCCGCGTCGTCGAAGGCCGCACACGTCACCGCCGCGGCGACCTGGGCCGCCGGCTCGTCGGGCGCCTGGCAGAAGACGTGGGACTTGTACCCGAGGCGCGCGGCGCTGAGCGCCGTCATGCGGCCCAGTTGGCCGCCGCCCAGCACGCCGAGAACGGACCCCGGCGGGATCACCCGCCGCCGTCGCCGGCGTCGACGTCCTCCGGCGCGTCCGCGACGCCGTCGCTCTGGCGCGCGCGGTAGGCGTCGAGCGCCGCGGCGACGCTGTCGTCCCCGAGCGCCACCACGGCCGCCGCCAGCAGCGCCGCGTTGACGGCACCGGCGCGGCCGATGGCCAGCGTCCCCACCGGCACGCCGGCCGGCATCTGCACGATCGACAGCAGGCTGTCGAGACCGCTCAACGCCTGAGTCTCGATCGGCACCCCAAATACCGGTAGTGGCGTTAGTGACGCGACCATGCCGGGCAGGTGCGCGGCGCCGCCGGCGCCGGCGACAATGGCCTTGAGGCCCCGGCCGCGTGCCTCCTCGGCATAGCCGACCATGCGGTGCGGCGTGCGGTGGGCGGAGACGATGCGCGTCTCGAACGGCACCTCCAGCACGTCCAGCGTATCGGCCGCGTGGCGCAACGTCGCCCAGTCCGACTGGCTGCCCATGATGATGCCGACGACCGGATCGGTCATGCGTGTCCCCCAATCTCAGTGTCCCGGCGGCGCCGGGCGGCGGGATTATAGGGGCGGGCAAGGGGGCGGCAAGGCGGGCGCGCGCCGCGGGCGGCCGCGACGCCGATTTTCCCCCTTCGTTCCGCCCGTTCACGGAAGTTTTCTTTCGCGCCGCCCGGGGGCCGGGCCCCGCGGTCCGCGTCCGTTAAGGGCGCAAACCCAAGCGAGCCGCCGCATTCAGCTCAAATCCCGCAAGTTTTCGTTAACGCTTTGTCGGCTAGCGTGAGGCCGTGGGACCGCGCGGGCACGACGCCCGGCGTGGCGCGACATGGCCTGCGAGGCGCCGTCGGTGCGATGAAAGTCGAGAACACGCGGAGAGTGGGGACCGCCGCCGTGGCCCCGTCGCGCCCGGCTGCCGGCACGGCGCCGAGCGGCAGCGCGACCCAGGCAGCGCCGGTGCATGCGCTGGGCGACGTCACGACCGTCGCCGGCATCCCCGAGCACGAACTGACGCCCAAGGTCCGCGTCGCCATCGAGATGCTGATGGCGGAAGTCCAGCGCCTGCGCGAGGAACTGCAGCAGCAGCAGAGCCGCACCGCCTATCTCGAGCGCCTGGCCGACGAGGACTCCCTGGTCCCGGTCTACAACCGTCGCGCCTTCGTGCGCGAACTGAGCCGCATGACTTCGTTCGCCGAACGCTACGGCACGCCGTCGAGCCTGTTGTACTTCGACGTCAACGGCATGAAGACGATCAACGACACCCACGGCCACGGCGTCGGCGACGCGGCGCTGCGCCACATCGGCGAGACTCTGTTGGCGCAGGTGCGCGAGTCCGACGTCGTCGGGCGCCTGGGCGGCGACGAGTTCGGCGTCATCCTGGCGCAGGCCGACGGGGCCTCGGCGCAGGAGAAGGCGTCGCACCTGGTCTCGGCGATCGAGGGCTCGCCGCTCAAGGTCGGCGAATTGACGCTGCCGATGCACGCGGCGTACGGACTCTACACCTTCACCGGCGGCGAGAACGTCGGCGAGGCGCTGGAGCGCGCCGACAAGGCGATGTACGCCCGCAAACAGAAGCTCGCGTCCGGATGAGGTCCCCGACGTCGGCCGTCGGTCGACGTTCCCACAAACGAGATCGAGCCTAGGACCGCCCGCCCGTCAGGCAATGATGTCGGGCAACAACTCGTTTTCCAGCTGGGCGATCTGATCGCGCAGCAGGAGCTTGCGCTTCTTCAGGCGCTGGATCTGCAACTGGTCGAACGGCGCCTGGTCTGTGACCCGCGCGATCACCGCATCGAGATCGCGGTGTTCGGTCTGCAAGTCCGCCAGCCGGCGGCGCAGCGCTTCCCTGTCCTTGTCCTTGGCCTTCATACGCCCGTCGCGCGTCCCCGCACAGCTTCGCGACCGAGGCGCGGAGTATAGCAAAAAAACCGTGCACTCGCCGCGCCGCTGCGGCTACAACGATTTGGGCCGCGCCTGTACGCCCGCCAAGGGGGCCGGCGCGGCTTCGTCACGTCAATAGGACGGAACAAGTTGGGGGCCAGCGATGCGCAAGCGCATCGGCATACTCACCAGCGGCGGCGACTGCGCCGGGCTGAACGCGGTGATCCGCGGCGTCGTGCGCCGCGCCGACGAGGGCTATGGCTGGGACGTCATCGGTATCCGCGAAGGCACCATGGGACTGCTCAGCCGGCCGTTGGCATACGAGGTCCTGGACCCGCGGCAGTTCACCGGCACGCACCTGCGCCAGGGCGGCACCGTCCTGGGCACCACGAACGAGGGCGACCCGTTCGACTTCCCGATGCCCGATGGCAGCAGGAAAGACCGCTCGGAAGAGCTGATCGCCGGCTACAACGAGCTGCAGCTCGACGCGCTGATCGGCATCGGCGGCGACGGCAGCATGGCGATCCTGCGGCGCTTGGCGCAGCAGGGCGGCATCCCGCTGGTCGGCATCCCCAAGACGATCGACAACGACCTGGGCTCGACCGAGTTCTCGATCGGCTACACCACGGCGGTCGACGTCGCCACCAGCGCGCTCGACATGCTGCAGCCGACGGCGGCCAGCCACAACCGGGTCATGGTGCTGGAGGTGATGGGCCGCGACGCCGGCCACATCGCGCTGGCGGCCGGCATCGCCGGCGGCGCCGACATCATCCTGATCCCGGAGATCCCCTACACCATCGAGAACATCACCAAGAAGATCGACCGGCTGAAGATGCGCGGCCGCAACTTCGCGCTGGTCATCGTCGGCGAGGCGGTGAAGCAGGAGAACGGCGAGACGGCACAGGTCACTTTCTCCGACGGCCAGTCGCGCTATGGCGGCATCGGCCACTACCTGGCCGACGCGATCTTCCGGGCGACGGGGGCGGAGACTCGGGTCACGGTGCTGGGCCACGTCCAGCGTGGCGCCGCGCCCAGCGCCCAGGACCGGCTGTTCGGCCAGGCCTTCGGCGTCAAGGCGGTGGACCTGATCAAAGACGGCATCGACGACGTGATGGTCGCTTGGCGCAACCGTCAGATCGTCGCCGTGCCGATCCAGGACGCGATCGACCAGTACCAGGCCGTCGAACCCGAAGGCGTCATGGTCCAGACCGCGCGCGGGCTGGAGATCTGCCTGGGCGACGACTGAGGTCCGACAACCGTGGCCGGCCTTGACTTCCCGCCGCACCCGTTCTGGGACTGGAGCCTCGAGACCTACGCCCGCGATCGTGTTTCGCCCGCCTGCGTCGGCTTGCAGGACCGCCACGGCCTGGACGTCAACCTGCTGCTCTACGCCCTTTGGCGGGCGACGCGCACCGCCGTGCCGCTCGATGCCGCCGGCCTCGCTGGCTGCGACGCTGCGGTCGCGCGCTGGCGCGACGAGGTCGTGGTGCCCTTGCGCGGCGTGCGCCGGGATCTGAAGCGGCGGGGCGAGGACGCGCCGTTGAGCGAAGGGCTGCGGCAGCGCGTGAAGGCGCTCGAACTCGACGCCGAGCACCTCGAGCAGCTGATGCTGGCGACCACCGGGCCGGACTTCGAGGCGCCGCCGGACGCGGAGGTGGCGCTGCCCCGCGCCGCGGCGGGCGTCTGCGCCTGCCTGACCCGCCTCGGCACCGCCGTGGGCGCCGCCGACCGGGCGGCGCTGGCGACCCTCGTCGGGGCCGCCCTTCCCACGATATCCCGCTCCGCAGTGGATAACGCGCTGGTTGCGGCGCTGGCCGAAAGCTCCGACTCGGCGTAACATTCGGCCGATGGAGACATGACGATCAGGAGGACCCCATATTGGGCCAGGCAGATCAGGTCGAAATGTTGCGGGCCAAGCACGCGGAACTGGAAGATAAGCTGGACGAAGAGAGCGGGCGGCCCTACCCCAATCAGGACGATATAAAGCGCATCAAGCTCGCGAAATTGCGCATCAAGGACGAACTGGCGACCCTTCAGCCGTCCTGACCCCCCGGCGGCCCCGACGGCCGCCGTTTGTATTTGCAGACGCACCGCGCCGCACATTCCGGCGGCACGGCGGAGATGTTCAGCATCCCGAAATGACGCTGCGGCCGGGTGGCCCGGCCCTCAGTCCGCCGCCTCTTCCGCCAGTTCTCGCGCACGCTCACGCAGCTTGTACTTCTGGATCTTGCCGGTCGAGGTCTTGGGCAGCTCGCCGAACACCACGGCGCGCGGGCACTTGAAGTGGGCCAGATTGGCGCGACAGTGCACGACGATGTCGTCGGCGCTGGCCTCGTGGCCGTCCTTGAGCTCGATGAAGGCACATGGCGTCTCGCCCCATTTGGCGTGCGGCATGGCGACGACCGCGGCGGCGGCGACCGCGTCGTGGTCGTAGAGCGCGCCTTCGACCTCGATCGAGGAGATGTTCTCGCCGCCGGAGATGATGATGTCCTTCGAGCGGTCCTTGAGTTCGATGTAGCCGTCCGGGTGCCAGACCCCCAGGTCGCCGGTGTGGAACCAGCCGCCGCTGAGGGCCTTGTCGGTCGCCTGCGGGTTCTTGACGTAGCCCTTCATGACGATGTTGCCGCGCATGAACACCTCGCCCAGCGTCGCGCCGTCGAGCCGCACCGGCTCCAGGCTGTCGGCGTCGGCCACCATCAGGCCCTCCAGCACCGGGTAGCGCACCCCCTGGCGCGCCTGCAGCGCCGCCTGCTGGTCCAGCGGCAGGTCGTCCCAGGCGGCGTGCCACTCGGCGACCACGGCGGGGCCGTAGACCTCGGTCAGGCCGTAGACGTGGGTGACGTCGATGCCCTCGCGCTTCATCGCCGCCAGGACGCTGGCCGGCGGCGGCGCCGCGGCGGTCATCATCCGCACCGTCTGCTCGAACGGCCGCTTGGCCTCGTCGGGCGCGCCGACGATCGCCTGCATGACGATCGGGGCGCCGCACAGGTGCGTGACGCCGTGGTCGGCGAAGGCGGCGTAGATCGTCTCCGCCGCCACCTTGCGCAGGCAGACGTTGGTGCCGGCCAACGCTGCCACGGTCCACGGGAAGCACCAGCCGTTGCAGTGGAACATTGGCAGGGTCCAGAGATAGACCGGGTGGTGCGGCATGCCCCAGACCAGGATGTTGCCCAGGGCGTTCAGGTAGGCGCCACGGTGGTGATAGACGACGCCCTTGGGGTTGCCCGTGGTGCCCGAGGTGTAGTTGAGCGAGATCGCCTCCCACTCGTCGGCCGGTCGGCGCCAGGCATGACCGGGGTCGCCCTCGGCCAGCAGGCCCTCGTAGTCGGTCTCGCCCAGGCGGTCGCCGCCGGGGCCCTCCGGGTCGGCGATGTCGATCACGGTCGGGCGACTGGTGCAGGCGGCGACGGCCTCGGCCATGGCCGCGGCGAACTCGGTGTCGCTCAGCACCAGCTTGGCCTCGCCGTGGCCCAGGATGAAGCCGATCGTGGCGGCGTCGAGGCGCGTGTTGATGGCGTTCAGCACGGCGCCCGCCATGGCGACGCCGTAGTGCGCCTCGTAGAGCGCCGGGATGTTGGGCGCCATGACCGCGACCGTGTCGCCCGGGCCGATGCCGCGCCGGCTGAGCGCCGAGGCCAGCCGCCGGGCGCGGGCGTAGGTTTCGGCCCAGGTGAAGCGCTGGGCGCCGTGGACCACGGAAAGCCGCTCGGGGAAGACCTCGGCCGCACGGGCCAGGAAGCCCAGGGGCGTCAGCGGCGCGTAGTTGGCGGCCGTCTTGTCGAGATGCAGGTCGTAGGGGCTGGTCACGGGCGGGCCTGGTTCTGCCTTGGCCGGCGATCGCCGGCGCCTCCAAGGCCCGCAACTCTGCCACAGCTGGCGGCGGCGATCAGCCGCCGCCAGCCAGTGGTTGTCAGATGACGGCCAGGGAGGCCAGGGCGCCGGCCCAGACGCACAGGCCCGACACGACGATGGTGAAGGTGGTGGAGGTGGTGACGCCAAAACGCGGGTTACGGTTGGTCATGGTCTCGGTTTCCAGGCGGGGCCGCGGGGCGGCGATTGATTGAAGACGCCATTAATTTGCGAGAAATGGCCACCAACGGCTGTGATGGGCGTCACCGGAAATGATTCGTTTTGTTTCATCTCTGGGGCGATCGCGTAACAAATGGTCCGCCTAGCGCCTTCTCGCCGCGCCGCTTGCCGCCGAGCCGCCGCCTGCGCCAGACTGCCGGGAAAGCGCCCTGGCAAAGGCGCGGTGCTGAGGGGAGGGACCAGATGAGCGGCGAAACGCTGGATGCGGTATGCCGCCGCGCGCTGGAGGATCCGGAGGGCTTCTGGGGCGAGGCGGCGCAGGCGATCGACTGGATCGAACCCTGGGACCGCGTGCTCGACGACAGCGACCCGCCGTTCTATCGCTGGTTCGCCGGCGCCACCTGCAACACCTGCTACAACGCCGTCGACCGCCACGTCGCGGCCGGCCGCGGCGGCCAGGCGGCGCTGATCTACGACAGCCCGATCACCGGCAGCCAGCGCACGATCACCTACGCCGAGCTCCAGGACCAGGTGGCGCGCGCCGCCGGCATGCTCGCCGGCCTGGGCGTCGCCAAGGGCGACCGCGTCATCGTCTACATGCCGATGGTGCCCGAGGCGGCGATCGCCATGCTCGCCTGCGCGCGCCTGGGGGCGGTGCACTCCGTCGTCTTCGGCGGCTTCGCGGCGACCGAGCTGGCGGTGCGCATCGACGACGCCAAGCCCAAGGCCATCCTGAGCGCCTCCTGCGGCATCGAGCCGGGGCGCATCGTCGAGTACAAGCCGCTGCTCGACCAGGCGATCGAGCACGCCGCGCACAAGCCCGACGCCGTCGTCGTGCTGCAGCGCGAGCAGGCCGCTGCGTCAATGATCGCCGGCCGCGATCATGACTGGGCGGAGAGCATCGCCGCCGCGGCGCCGCACGACTGCGTCGCCGTCGCCGCCACCGACCCGCTCTACATCCTCTACACCTCCGGCACCACCGGGCAGCCCAAGGGCATCGTGCGCGACAACGGTGGCCACATGGTGGCGCTCAACTGGTCGATGTCGAACATCTACGACGTCAAGCCGGGCGAGGTGTACTGGGCGGCGTCGGACGTCGGCTGGGTCGTCGGCCACTCCTACATCGTCTACGCGCCGCTGTTGGCCGGCTGCACCTCGATCATCTTCGAGGGCAAGCCTGTCGGCACGCCCGACGCCGGCGTGTTCTGGCGCGTCATCGCCGAGCACGACGTGAAGGCGCTGTTCACGGCGCCGACGGCGTTCCGCGCCATCAAGCGCGAGGACCCCGACGGCGAACTGATCAAGCACTACGACCTCTCGGGCTTCCGCACCCTGTTCCTGGCCGGCGAACGCGCCGACCCGGACACCGTGCAATGGGCCGAGCGGCACTTGGGCGTGCCGGTCATCGATCACTGGTGGCAGACCGAGACCGGCTGGGCCATCGCCGCCAACTGCATGGGCATCGAGGTGCTGCCGGTGAAATACGGCTCGCCGACCCGCGCGGTGCCGGGCTACGACGTGCGCATCCTCGACGAAGCCGGGCACGAAGTGCCGCGCGGCGACATTGGCGCCATCGCGATCAAGCTGCCGCTGCCGCCGGGCACCCTGCCGACCCTGTGGCAGGCGCCGGAGCGCTACAAGAGCGCCTATCTCGCCACCTTCCCCGGCTACTACCAGACCGGCGACGCCGGCTTCGTCGACGACGACGGCTACGTCTACGTCATGTCGCGCACCGACGACATCATCAACGTCGCCGGCCACCGCCTGTCGACGGGCGCGATGGAGGAGGTGCTGGCCGAGCACCCCGACGTCGCCGAGTGCGCGGTCATCGGGGCGGCCGACCAGTTGAAGGGTGAAGTCCCCCTGGGCCTATTGGTCCTGAAAGCCGGCGTCGAGCGCGGCGACGACGAGATCGCGGCCGAGGCGGTGAAGCTGGTGCGCGAGCGCATCGGCCCGGTTGCGGCGTTCAAGACCGCGGTGGTCGTCGGCCGCCTGCCCAAAACGCGCTCCGGCAAGATCCTGCGCGGCACCATGAAGAAAATCGCGGACTCGACCGACTGGAATATGCCGGCGACGATCGACGACCCGGCGATCCTTGAAGAGATCGGCGAGGTGTTGAAGAACGCCGGGTACGCGCAATGACGGCTCGGCTCGACGGTAAGACCGCGGTGGTCACCGGTGCCGCGCGCGGCATCGGTCTCGCCTGCGCCGAGGCGCTGGCTCAGGACGGCGCGCGGGTCGTGCTGTCGGACGTCGACGCGGCCGTTGGCCAGGCGGCGGCACAGCGCCTCGCGGACGCCGGCCACGCGGCGTCGTTCGTCGCCTGCGACGTGGGCGACAAGGCGCAGGTCGACGCGCTGATCGCCGCGGCGGCGGCCGACGGCGGCCTCGACATCGCCGTCGCCAACGCGGGGATCGTGAAAGCCGCGGAGTTCCTGGAGCTCACCGAAGAGGATTTCGACGCCGTACTGCGCGTGAATCTGAAGGGCGTGTTCCTGACCGGGCAGGCGGCGGCGCGCCAGATGGTCGCGCAGCTGGAGACCCAGCCAGGACGTGGCGGCGCTATCATCAACATGTCGTCGGTCAACGCCGTGATGGCGATCCCCAACATCGTGCCCTACGTCACGGCGAAGGGCGGCGTGAACCAGCTCACCAAGGTCATGGCCCTGGCGCTGGCGCCCCACGGCATCCGCGTCAACGCCATCGGCCCCGGCAGCATCATGACCGACGTGCTGAAGGCGGTCGCCGACGACAAGGCCGCCCAGGCCAGGATCCTGTCGCGCACGCCTTTGGGCCGCATCGGCGAGCCGGCCGAGATCGGCCGCATCTGCGCGTTCCTGGCGAGTGACGACGCCAGCTACGTCACCGGCCAGACCGTCTACGCCGACGGCGGTCGTCTGGCGCTCAACTACACGGTGCCGGTGCGGAACTGACGCGCCGCGACAAGCGCGCCGCGGGCGCTCGCGCCAGGGGCGAGTTGCGACTCTTGCGCAGGTTGCGATGGGTCAATTTTGCGCTCGTGGCGCCTCCGTACGCTCGTCGGTCACGAACAATCCGCCGTGCCACCGCACCGCGCGCCCGCAGTCGGCTGCGACGGCGTCAGGGAGGGGACCCATGACATCGATCGATCGTACGCTCGCCCGTATCGCCACCGCCGCGCTGGCTGCAACCTTTGCGGCTGTCATGCTGACGGCGCCCGCCCTGGCGGAGGACGAGTCGTCGCTGGCGCGGGGCGGCAAGCTGTACGATCGCTGGTACAAGGTCATCGGGGCCGACAAGCCGACGCAGTCGCACCCGCTCTATCCGGCCGGCACGAAGTATTCGGACGACGCCGGCTCCAACTGGCGCTGCAAGGAGTGCCACGGCTGGGACTACCGGGGTGTGGACGGCGCCTATGCCTCGGGCAGCCACAAGAGCGGCATCGCCGGCATCGCCGGCGCGGCCGGCGCCGATCCGGCGGCGATCGCCGATACGCTCAAGGCGGATGAACACGGCTACGGCGACAAGCTGAACGACCAGGACCTCGCCGACCTGGCGTTGTTCGTCTCCAAGGGCCAGATCGACATGGACCGCTACATCGACCGGGCCAGCAAGGCGCCGAAGGGCGACGCTGCCCAAGGGGCGGCGTACTACAACACCGTCTGCGCCGGCTGCCACGGCATGGACGGCCTGAAGCCCAAGGAGATGAAGCCGTTCGGCGCCCAGATGGGCAACCCGTGGGAGGTCATGCACAAGATCCTCAATGGCCAGCCCGACGAGGCGATGCCGGCGCTGCGCGCGCTCGACCACCAGATCACCGCCGACATCATGGCGCACATGACGACGCTGCCGACGGAGCGCTAGCAGCCAGGCCCCGGTGCGCGCGCCGACATGATCGGCCGATTATGGCGCTGGTTCTGGCGCCCCAGCGCGCGCCTGGGCCTGGGCGTCATCTTCATCGTCGGCGGCCTGGCGAGCGTGATCTTCTGGGGCGGCTTCAACACCTTCATGGAGTACTCGAACACGCTCGAGTTCTGCGTTTCCTGCCACGAGATGCGGGACAACGCGTACGCCGAGTACAAGAAGTCCGTGCACTACACCAACGCCTCGGGCGTGCGCGTGATCTGCTCCGACTGCCACGTGCCGAAGGACTGGACCGCGAAGCTGATCCGCAAGGCGCAGGCGACCAACGAGCTGTTCCACCACCTCGCCGGCACGATCTCGACGCCGGAGAAGTACGAGGCCAACCGCCTGGCCATGGCGGAGCGGGTCTGGGCCTCGATGGCGGCGAGCGACTCCCGCGAGTGCCGCAACTGCCACAGCTACCACGCCATGGACTTCGAGAAGCAGGGCCGTCGGTCGGCCGAGAAGATGCGGGAGGCGATGGAGCGCGGCAAAACCTGCATCGAGTGCCACAAAGGCATCGCCCACAAGCTGCCGCCCGACGACGACGACGATTAGGGTAATTGGCCGAACGCGCTCGGAACCGGGTCGCCGCAACCCCGCTCAAGCCCTCATGCTGAGCGACGTCGAAGCACGAGGGCGTCTCGCGGGCGATGGGTGACAAAACCGCAGAGGACGCCAAGAAGCGCGGACGAAGCGCGCCAATTTGCCGGTGCCTCCAATGGCGCCGCCTTGCCTGTTGGTTGAATCAAATCATTGAACCACAGAGGCACAGAGGCACAGAGGACCAACCAAGCAGAGGAACACGTTCCAATATCGATGGATGAATTGGACGGCGGCACCTGTCCCGAGTGTCGTTCAGGTTGAGAACTATCGTCGTCAACGTCGGCCAGCCCGCCCGGCGAAGCGACCTCCTCGACCCCTCTGTGCCTCTGTGCCTCTGTGGTTCAACGTGTTTGTTGAACCAAATCGGCACACGGACCCTCGAAACCGATCGCCTCAAATCTCGACAACCCAATCGCCGCTACAGCCGCTGTTCGCGGTTGTCCGTGCGCGGGGCGCAGAAGACGACGATTTGGTTGACCGTGTCGCCGTCCTCCGACAGCGGCAGCATCAGCACGTCCTCGTCGATCCACTTGTAGGTCTCACTCCAGAACGCCGTCGGCGCGTAGAGGAAGGTGCGCTGGCGCCGTACGGTCTCGTAGGCGCTCAAGAGCCCTTCGAGGCTCTCGGCGAAATAGCCTTCCTGGACCAGCTTGCCGGTCGGGTCGTCGCCGCGCAGCGCCACCTCGCGCGTGCCGACCACGCGGTAGCGGTAGATGCCGACGCCGTCGCCGTCGACGTCCTCGATGTCCAAGAGCGTGATGCTGGGCAGGTAGCGCGGGATGTCGACCGGGTCGATGTCGCGGCGCCGCGGCATGGCCCGTGCGCCGCGGCAGCGGTCCCAGTAACCGAAGACCTCGGCGACGGATGGCAGGCAGACGTCCAGGAGACTGCGGTCCATCCGCCGGCGCGCCGGCGGCACAACGACCGTCGGTTCGCCCGGGCGCGGCGGCCGCCGCGCGGCCCTTCCTGCAAGATAGTCCATCCCTGCGACCCCCCGCACGGGTGCGTGGCGAGAGGCTTCTTGCCGCAGCCGCCCCATGCCGTCTATCGACTACATGGCGCTCAGGACTTTGTGAACGCCTCGGTGTAATCGGGGTGCCAACGCGACAGCGGAGGACGGTTGTCAACGATGTCGCCGGCAGCCCACAGAATGCGCTTGCGGTCCATCTCGGGCGTCACTTCGTCGTCAGGACAGACGATGTAGAAGTCGCCGCGGTCCAGCGCCGCCAGCAGCGTCTCGACCACCTGGTCCGGCAGCCAGGCGCCCGGCTTGTGCTCGCGCTTGCCCGTCGTCGTCCAGCCCGGCACTAGGAGGTGCGCCGTGACGGAGCACTCGTCCATGTTGCGCAGCGAGTGCTGCAGCCCCTCGGTGTACGTCTTCACCGCCGACTTGGTGACGTTGTAGATCAGGTTGCCCGGCGGGTTGGTGATGCCCTGCTTCGAGCCGGTGTTGACGATCAGCGACGGGGAGTCCTGCTCCAGCAGCACCGGCAGGAAGGCGCGCACGCCATTGACGACGCCCCAGAAGTTGACGTCCATCGTGGCGCGCCAGTCGTCGAGCGCCTCCGACGTGCCGCCGGCGACCCGCGTGGCCGCGTTGTTCATCACCAGCGCGACGTCGCCGAAACGCTCGGTCGTCGCATTTCTGAGCGCCGCGAGGTCCTCGGGCTTCGCGACGTCGGTCGACAGCGCCAGCACGGTGTCGGCGCCGCCCGGCGCCTCCTGTGCTACCGCCGAGGCGGCGGCCTCCAGCTCCTTGGCGTCTATGTCCGCCATGGCCACGTTGAGGCCCATGGACGCCAGGCGCCGGCAGGCGGCGAGGCCGATCCCCATGGCGGCCCCGGTGACGACCGCGGTGCGGCCTGGCGTCAGCGCTGGATGCGTCATGGCGGGCTCCCTCGTTTGCGCGTTTCAGACGTGTATGGCAGCGGCCGGCCGCCGGCGGCATTGATCGCGGTCAGGTGGCTCTGAAAAGAAGACGGCGCGCCCGTCGGGCGCGCCGCGCACCGTGAATCTGGGCCCCGGGGTCTACTTCGCGACCTCGACGCGCCACGCCGGGCCCGAGGCGACACCGTGGGTGCCGGCGAAGTCGTCGTAGTTGAGCGCGAACGACAGCTTGTCGACGCTGTTGAAGTAGATCAGCGGGTCGCCCTCCGGCACGTCGCCGAACGTGGTGACGTAGGGGATGCGGCCGTCGAAGACCTGCGCGTCGCCCTCGTAGATGCGCACCGCCAGCTCGTCGTTCAGCTTGGCGCCCAGCCTGTCGAAGGTGGCGCGGTCGATGTTGGTCCAGACGTTGCCGAACTGCACGTCCAGGATCGGGATCGTGCCGGCGACCATGCCGTCCTTGAAGGCCGGGCTCTGATAGGCAATGGCGGTGACCTTGGGCGGCAGCGCGGGGCCGACGTCGTCGCCGAAGGCGATCTTGCCGGCGGCCAGCCGCGCCGCGGTGAACGAATAGACGTCGCGGCCGTGGAACGTGAACGACTGCTCCGAGCCCGGCAGCCGGTTCTTCTCCTCGTCGATTTCGCGCAGGCCGGCGATGCCCAGGCTCTCCGCGACGAGCGTCAGCGTGCCGTTGTCGGGCGTCACCACGTAGTGGCCCGACTTGGTCTTCAGCACCACCGACTTGCGGTCGGTGCCGACGCCGGGATCGACGACGGAGACGAACACCGTGCCGGCGGGCCAGTAGCCCACCGTGGTGTTCAGCCGGTACGCGCCCTCCCAGATATTGAAGGCCGGGATCTCGTGGGTCAGGTCCTCGAGCCTCAGCGTCGGGTCGACCGAGAGCGCCACCCCCTTCATCGCCGAGACCGCGCCGTCCTTCAGGCCGAAGTCGGTCTGGTAGACGACCATGCCGTTCGTGTCCTGGGCGCTCGCCGGCGCCGCCAGGATCGCCAGCGCGGCGACCAGAAGCGCCGTCGCGAACACTCGTGCCAAGCGTGTCATCACGCCATCCCCCTGAGTTGTGTGTCTTTGTTGGCGCCGATGATGCCGGCAACGGCGCCGCCTGTGAAGCGGCGACGGCCTGGTGACGCCATCGGCATGCTTTCGAGAAACCTGTCACCCCCACCCCGGCCCTCCCCCTTCGAGGGGGAGGGGGATTTCTCGTTACGTACCAATGGGTTCCCTCCCCCCTTGAGGTGGAGGGCTAGGGTGGGGGGTGTTGCGGCGCTAGCGACCGGAGTCGTGCTTGGCCTGGGGCAGCCCACCTGGAAACCTAAAACGGCGCGCCGGGTGGGCGCGCCGTTCGATGGCGACAACAGTACAGCCGCGCCTAGTTCTCGTTGCGGCCCAGGCGTACGTCGGCCATCCAGCTGGGGATGTTTGTCGCGCCCGAGGCCGGCGGCGCGGGCTCGGGCTGGGCCATGGGCTCGGGCGGCGGTGCGGGCTTGCGGCCGGCCTTGCGTGCCTTCATCACCGCCTCGTCGAGGTCGATCTGCTTGCACAGGCCCAGGCCCACCGGGTCCTGCGGCCGGATGTTCGGCGAGTTCCAGTGGCTGCGTTCGCGGATCGCGTTGATCGTCGGTTTGGTGGTGCCCAAGAGCTTGCCGATTTGTGCGTCGGTCAACTCCGGGAAGTGGCGCAACAGATAGGCGATGCCGTCGGGCTTGTCCTGGCGCTTGGCGACCGGCGTATAGCGCGGGCCCTTGGTGCGCTTGACCGGCTCCGGCACGTCGGACTTCTTCAACGTCAGGCGGGCGGTGGGGTCGGCCTGGCAGCGCTCCAGCTCCTCCTGCGTCAAGACGCCGTTGGCGACGGGGTCCAGCCCCTTGATGCCGATCGCCACTTCGCCGTCGGCGATGCCCTGCACCTCCAATGGGTGCAGGCCGCAAAAATCGCCGATCTGCTGAAAGGTGAGCGCGGTGTTTTCGATCAACCATACCGCGGTCGCCTTCGGCATCAACGGAACGGTCATGGAGCCTCCTTGACTTCGTGACATGGGCGCGCCGCCCCCCTTTTGGGTGCGCGCCGGGCACTTGTCATGGGTAACGGGGTCCCCTCCTATATAGGCGCCGGCGCGACAATGCAAAAGCCAACCGCGCCGTCCGCGGTGCAGGCGGTGAGGGGGGGGGCGTGGCCGATAGCGAGCAGTTCGACACCGTCATCGTCGGCGCCGGCTCGGCCGGTTGCGTGCTGGCCGAGCGCCTGAGCGCCGACCCGCGCCGCCGCGTGGCGCTGCTGGAGGCCGGCGGGCCCGATCGCAACCCGTGGCTGCACGTGCCCGGCGGCTTCTTCCGCATCATGGACGATCCGCGCGTCGACTGGCGCTACACCATGGCGCCGGCCCGGGCGCTCGACGGGCGGATCCTGCCGTGCCCGCGCGGCCGTGTGCTGGGCGGCTCGAGCTCGATCAACGGCCTGGTCTACATCCGCGGCCAGCAGCAGGACTTCGAGCAGTGGCGCCAGCTCGGCTGCACCGGCTGGGGCTGGGACGACGTGCTGCCCCACTTCCGGCGCGAATTCGACCAGGTGCGTGGGGCCGACGAGCTCCACGGCACCGGCGGGCCGCTCAAGGTCGCGGACCTGCGCGAGGACCACCCGCTTGCCCGCGCCATGGTCGACGCCGCGGTCGAGGCCGGTCTCGAGCGCAACGAAGACTTCAACAGCGCCCGGCAGGACGGCGCGGGGCTGTATCAGCTGACGGCACGGGGCCGCTGGCGCTCCAGCGCCGCGCGGGCCTATCTGCGTCAGGCGCGCCGCCGGCCCAACCTGCGACTCCTGATCCACGCAACCGCGACGCGGGTGCTGCTGGAAGGGAGCCGCGCCGTGGGCATCGCGTACGAGCGGGACGGCGAGACAGCGACCGTGCGCGCCGGCGTGGTGATCCTGGCGCTGGGCGCCATCGCCTCGCCGCAGCTCTTGCAGCTCTCCGGCATCGGCCCGGCGGCGCACTTGGCCGCCCATGGCATCGCCGTCGCGCACGACCTGCCCGGCGTCGGCGCCAACCTGCAGGACCACGTGCTGTCGCGCCTCGTGCACCGCGTGCGCGACCCCATCACCTACAACGACGTGCTGCGCAGCCCCTGGCGCCGCCTGGCCGCGGGGCTCGACTACGCGCTGCGCGGTCGCGGGCCGCTGACCGTCGGCGCCGGGCAGATGGGCGCCTTCGCCCGCACGCGCGAAGGCCTCGCCACGCCCGACGTTCAGTACCACGGCTTTCCGGTCAGCTTCGACAAGCCCGGCCGCGTGCCGCACCCTTTCCCGGGCGTCACCCTCAACTGCTACCAGCTCAGGCCCGAGAGCCGCGGCTCGGTCTTGATCGAGAGCCCCGATCCGTACGCCCAGCCCGCGATCGACCCCAACTTCCTCGACACCGAGACCGACCGGGCGACGCTGATCGCGGGGCTGCGCCTGGGCCGCCGCATCATGGCGGCGCCGGCCATCGCACCGCTGCTCGACAGCGAGGTGCTGCCGGGGCCGGAGACCGAGAGCGACGCCGACTGGCTGGCCCACATCCGCGCCCGTGGCGCCAGCGCCTACCACCCCGTCGGCACCTGCAAGATGGGAACGGACGCGATGGCCGTGGTCGGCCCGGACCTCAAGGTCCACGGCATCGAGCGGCTGCGCATCGCCGACGGCTCGATCATGCCGACGCTGGTGTCGGGCAACACCAACGCGGCGTGCATCATGATCGGCGCAAGGGCGGCGGAGATCGTGCTCGAGAAGGCGGCCTAAGAGGCATCCGCGCGATCACGCAGGCGGGCGGCCAACATCATCTGCGCGACGAACAGCACGGTCGCCGGCAGCACCGCCGCCACCGCCTCGTTGCCGCGAAAGACCAGCGCCCAGACGAGGCCGCCGCCGGCCAGGGCCAAGAGGACGAAAGACGCACGTCGCGCCCGGGCACCGTCGACAACCGCGAACAGCCCGCGTCCGGCGAGCACGTACCCCGCGCCGACGGCGAGGATCGCCAGAAAGAATCCTGCCTCCTGCAGCACGCCCAGGGCCTCGCCGAGCAATGTGATCGGCAGGAGAATCGCGAACGCCTCGAAGCACAGCCAGATGGCGACCGCGACCAGCAGCGGGTTCAGGCGCCGGCCCAAGAGCAATAGCGCCGGCACCACCACCAGCGCCGTGCCGGCGCCCCAGACGAAGCGCTCCGGGTAGTCGGCCTCGAACCGCCCGGCGTAGACGAACGCGAGCAGCGGTAGGAATTCGGCAAAGCCGAGAACCGTCCGACCGACGCGGCTGTCCGGCGAAAGCATGGCGCGGTCATAGACCAGCGCCCGCGGAATGAGAAGCTGGTCCGCGCATGTAGAATGGCGGCTGCCGCACTCCGACGCCCGAGCGGAAGACGCCATGATCGGATCGGAACTCGAGACCCCGCTGACCGGCGGCTGCCAGTGTGGCGCCGTCCGCTATGAGATCGCGGACGCGCCGCTCGACGTCTACGTCTGCCACTGCCGGGAGTGCCAGCGCCAGTCGGCGTCGGCCTTCGGCATCTCGGTGATTGTGCGCAGCGCCGACTTGCGCCTGTTGAGCGGCACGCTCAAGAGTTGGACCCGGGCGACCGACAGCGGCGGCACGCTCACGTGCTTCTTCTGCCCCGACCGCGGCACGCGCGTGTGGCACGGCGACCCGGACACGGAACCGACCGTCAGCGTCAAGGGCGGCTCGCTCGACGCACCCCCGGACCTGAGCGCCGTGGCGCACATCTGGGCGTCGCGGAAGCTACCGGACGTGGTGATCCCGCCGGACGCGCCGCAATTCCCGCGAGAGCCCGACTAGACCGTCAGCACGAACTTGCCGATGTGGGCGCTCGACTCCAAGAGTGCGTGGGCCGCCGCGGCGTCGGACAGCGGGAAGGTCGCGTGCACAAGGGGGCGCACCTTGCCGGCTTCGATCAGCGGCCAGGCGGTCGCCTTCAGGGCCTCGGAAGCACGCTCGCAAGGGATGCGAGCCATCGTCGGGGCGTCGAGGATTTCAAGCGCCCGGACTTCGTCGGCCACGTTCCGGGGAAATAGGACCGGAAAGAGCGATAAAGCTTTTGACGACAGGCAACGCGGCTTTCTTGAATCGCAGGTCTCGGAATTAATGGTTAGGGTGTTGTTTCAACTCACCATTCGGACTTACCGTGAACAGTCGTAGTGTCGGTGCGGAAGACCCCTGCAACGCCGCTTGACGTTGCAGTCATTGATATCTTGCGAGAATGATCCACATAAGCATGCGACGTGTTGCGTTCGTTCGGTGCGACCTGAATGACCGGTTCGCCGATTACTCTGGTTATCTCCTGACAATGTGGACGTTAGACCAATTGCGCTGTCACATGGTGTGAGGCGCGAAATCGAAACTATGTCTACTGGAAATACAAATGGCTACTGGTACTGTGAAGTGGTTTAACCCGACCAAGGGTTTTGGGTTCATCGAGCCGGAAGACGGCTCGAAGGACGCTTTCGTCCACATCTCGGCAGTCGAGCGCGCCGGACTGAGCTCGCTCAGCGAAGGGCAGAAGGTCAACTATGAGCTTCGGCCCAGTCAGAACGGCAAGACCTCCGCCGAAGACCTGTCGGTAATCGGCTAACTACGCCGAACACCGCCCCCAACGCAGGTTGGGGGCGGTCACCGCCAGTCCTTGGCGGCGCGACTTTCGACAATCGACGGATCGCGGGAGGCGGGCAGAACAGCGGGCGCAGCCGTATTGGAGCATCCCTCGGTGGTGCTCGGGCTGCAGTAGAGGAAGACCAAATGTGGAAGTCAAACGTGTCGAGTGCCGGGGAACGGCTCGCGGCATCCAAGAAAAAGGCAAAGCAGGCGCTGAAGGAGAAGGACAAGGCACGGCAGGAGACGGCGGATCACGTGGCGAAGCTCCGGGCTCTCCGTCTGGCCAAGGAGGCGGCCGAGAAGGAAGCCGCCGAGAAAGCCGACGAAGAAAATGCGGCTGCAAAGAAGAAGAAGGCATCACGTCAGCACGAGGCTCACTGACGCCAGTCTCAGTTGCTGCGACGACACTCGAAATCCATGCGCAGCAACCGGCCGCCGCCTCAACGGTTGTCCTGAACGGGACGAGGCGATCGACGGCTGCCCCAAGCCACCAGATGCGAGTGCACAGAGCACTGTTCATGACCAAGTCTCCGACGACAGACGCGCCAATCGATCAACCGCCTCGGGATGTCCCCAAGGTGCGCCGCTGCCTCAGGTGTAGAACGACGTTCCAAAGCGAGTGGTCCGGCGAGCGGATCTGTGCGCGATGCAAGGGCTCGAACGCATGGCGGAGCGGGACGTCGTACGTGCCCAATCCGTCCAGCGGTCGGCGATGACGTGCGTCGGCCCGGATCGACGATTGGCTTGACCTGCTCGACGGTCGCCGAGCGCGTGCCGGATCGGCCGCCACCGCCTAAATAATGATAAAGATATTGGTTGTCAGGTGGTTAGTCACAAAAAAGACCCGTTGCAAGTCATATCTTTGAGAATACATCTGTCATTTCCAATTTATCTTGACTATACTGTGAATTATTCCAGGGAGAAATAGGTTTTCCCTATTCGGAGAAAGTGTGCATGAGAACTCCTGAATGGCTCAAGCCTGGGCTCTACGGCGCTGCGACCGGTGCCGTCGCGCTGGCGATCGTTGGCTTCGCATGGGGCGGATGGGTGACCGACGGCAAAGCCCAAGAAATGGCGTCCGACCAGGCGCAACTCGAAGTCGTCGCCGCGCTGGTGCCGATATGCGTCGAGCAGTCCAGGCTGGATCCGCAGGTCGCGGACACGCTGGCTCAGTTGAAGGATGCCCGCAGCTATCAGCGCGGTGACATGCTCATGAAGGCTGGCTGGGCCACGATGCCGGGTTCGACCGAGCCCAGCCGCTCCGTCGCGCTCGCTTGCGCGGAGAAGCTGGCAGCCGCGTTCTAGGCGTCGGGCCCGTTCGTTTGGGGCGGGCGCAAGCCGGGCGTCACCCGGCAGCGGCCGCGATTCCCGCCAATGCCGCCGGTCGCGGTGTCCCCATCGATCGACCGCCGTAGTCGAGATTGACCCCGATATGCCCGCATTCCGGTTCGTCCCTTGGCTGCCAACCTGCATTGCCAGGTGAGCGCAGCCAGGAAGCGGGTGGCCGGGGCGCGCCTGGCGAGGTCCTAGGACGCCGCCGGCGGGATGCGATTCCGGCCCAGTGGCGTAGAATGACCGGTCGCCACGTCGCCGG